>JADMIO011089271.1_pt1 | contig 121609 bp, 116 predicted proteins | sample 8958161 | NCBI WGS metagenome assembly JADMIO01 (sample SAMN16585339, study PRJNA669376) | soil metagenome | isolation source: Crop rotation soil | place: USA: Cullars Rotation, Alabama | collected 2011 | reverse complement strand
GCCGCGACTTCAAGTCACGTGAATTCCAAGCTTCGGATCCCACTGTGCTGGAAAGCCTTGCTCATGTCGGTGTCGAACGCGGCGGCGATGTTGAAGCCGTGGTCGGCGAAGACCGTCGAGCTCGCGATCGCCTGGCCGAGGCGGCCGGCGCCGAAGAGGGCGATGTTGTGCTGGCCCTGCGTGCGGAGGATCTTGCGGATCTCCGAGATGAGCCCGTCGATGTTGTAGCCGACGCCGCGCTTGCCGAACTTTCCGAAGGCGGAGAGGTCGCGCCGGATCTGGGTGGCGTTGATGTTCGTGTACTCGCTCATCTCCTGGGAGGAGATGCGCTCCTGGCCCATCTTCTTGGCCTGGGTGAGCACGCGCAGGTACTGGCTGAGCCGCGCGGCAACGCCGACGGTGAGCCGCTCGCCCGCCCGCGTCTCGCTCTCAGTCATCAGACCCGCCGTCATGCTTGTGACACGATACCGACACCGTGAACCCCGGCGCGGAGGGAAGAAACCTGCGGAAGGGGGCGAAGTTTGTGCGCCCTACGATTCGACTCGCCGCCGCAGCCCGTCAGGCGTGACGAAGTACGTGAAGGCCTCCTCCCCGTCCACGAGGACGACCGGGATTCGCTCGCGGTAGCGGCTCTCGAGCTCCTCGTCGCCGGAGATGTCGATCTCCTCGAGCTCGAAGGAGACCTCTCCGCGGACGCCTTCGATCACCCGCCGCGCGCTCTCGCAGAGGTGGCAGCCCTCCGCATGGACCAGCGTGACGACGTGGCCCCTAGGGGTAGAGGCCACGGGTCGTCGTCGCCTCGGCGACGCGTCCAACGGCGAGCGCGTACGCGGCCTGGCGCATCGGCATGGAGCGCTCCTCGTGAGTCCTCCACGTCTCGGCGAACGCACGCGTGATGATGTCGTTCAGCTTCGCGTTCACTTCGGACTCCTTCCAGAAGTACTCCTGGAGGCCCTGCACCCACTCGAAGTAGGAGACGACGACGCCGCCCGCGTTCGCGAGCACGTCCGGCAGGACGAGGACGCCGCGATCGTCGAGGATCGCGTCCGCGTCCGGAGTGACGGGGCCGTTCGCGCCCTCGCAGACGATGGTCGCCTTGATCCGGTCCGCGTTCTCGCCGGTGATCACCTGCTCGAGCGCGCACGGTGCAAGCACGTCGCAGTCGACGAGGAGGAGCTCCTCGTTCGTGAGCGTCTCCGTTCCCGAGAGACCCTCGAGCGATCCCGAGTCCTGCTTGTGGGCGAGGGCAGCCCGTACGTCGATGCCGTCCGCGCTGTGTACGCCTCCCTGGGAGTCGGAGAGCGCGACGATGGTCGCGCCCTGGTCGGCCAGGATGAGCGCGAGGTTCGAGCCGACGTTGCCGAAGCCCTGGACCGCGACCTTGCGGCCCTCGATGGAGACGTCTTGCTTTCGGAGCGCCTCGCGGACGCAGAACGCCGCGCCGCGAGCGGTTGCCTCGACGCGGCCCACCGAGCCGCCCACCTCGAGCGGCTTGCCGGTGACGACGCCGAGAACCGAGTAGCCCTTGTTCATCGAGTAGGTGTCGAAGATCCAGGCCATCTCGCGCGGGCTCGTGCCCACGTCGGGGGCCGGGATGTCCGCCTCGGGCCCGATGAAGTTGATGATCTCGGTCGTGTAGCGGCGCGTCATCCGCTCCAGCTCCGAGACCGAGAGCTCCTTCGGGTTGACGACCACGCCGCCCTTCGCCCCGCCGAACGGGAGGCCCATGAGGGCGCACTTCCACGTCATCCACATCGCGAGCGCCTTCGTCTCCTCGAGCGTGACCTCGTGGTGGTAGCGGATCCCGCCCTTGGAGGGCCCGCGCGCGACATTGTGGGTGCAGCGGAACCCCTCGAAGACACGCACCGAGCCGTCGTCCATCCGGGTCGGAACGGAGACGGCCACGCACTTCTTGCACTCGAGGAGGACGTTCAACATGCTGTCCTCCATCCCGATCTGGGAGGCCGTCTGGCGCAATTGGCTCCGCGCCATCTCCCAGGGGTTCTCCTTCAGATGCGAGGAAGGGGCTTCGACAGTGGTCACCCAGAGCTCCTTTACTGGTCGGTGATCCGGAAGACGGTGTCGGCGGTTGACGGCGGCGTCCCGTCGACTGCGTCGACCGGCTGGGCGCGAAGGCGGAGGACGTACGTGCCCGGCGCGAGGACCTTGCCGTCCGGCCCACGGCCGGTCAGGCCGAACGCGTAGCGGCCGGGCAGGAGGTCGCGCAGGCGGGCGATGACGCCGAGGCGCTCGCCCTTGGGCGTCCAGAGCTCGAGATCGAGGAGGCCGACGGGCTCGATCTGCTCGCCGCCGGTGCCGGGCACGGCGCGCCCTGCACGGAAGGCGAGCACGACCGGCGCGGACTTCGACGGCACGAATTGCCAGTTGGACAGGCTGACGGAATCGACGAGCGCGAGGTCTCTCGGCCGCGGCGCAATCGCCCACGGAATCCGCGCGGCGCGCGCGCCGCGGGCGGAGACGACGACCACGCCGCTCGCTCCGTCCCCGAGCTCTGCCGTCGCGGAGACGCTCAGCTGCACGCTCGAGGAGGCGCCGGGCCCGAGGCTCAGATGCGCGGGCTGCGCCGTGAACGAGACGCGCGGCGGACCGGCCTGGTCCGGGACGAGCCCGAATCCGATCTCGAGCGGCCTGCTGGAAAGGTTCTTGACGGTCAGGGTCTGCGAGGAGGACCAGTCGGCGCCGCCCGCGCGGCCGAAGGCCACGGTTGCGGGCTCGACCGCGAGCTCCGCGGTCGATGCGGCGGCCGGGTCGAGCCCGCCCGCCCCCTCCCGCGTGACCGGCTGGACACCGCCGAGCGGCTCCGCGCTCCCGACGAGGACCGCGCGGAGCTCCGACGCGCTGAGCCCGCTACGCGCCTGCGCGACGAGGGCAGCCGCGCCGGCCGCGACAGCGGCCGCGGCGCTCGAGCCGCTGACCGTCGAGTACCGGAGGGATCCGTCGGCCGAGGGATCGAACGTCCCAAGCCCCACTCCCGGCGCGACGACGTCGGGCTTGACACGCCCGTCGAAGGACAGCCCGCCGGACGAGAACCCGGCGACGGCGTCGAGCCCGGGGTTCGCGACGGTGCCCGCCGGAGAGAGGACTGCCGTCACCTCCCGGCCGGCGCGGAGCGTGTCCATCGCCTCGGCTCCGGTCTCACCTGGGAGCGCAAGCACGGGCAGCGCCGTGGACTCGTCCGCATCCAGCGCCCCCGCCGGGAGCGCCGTTCCGTAGACGAGGAGCGCCGCCGCTCCAGCCGCCTTGGCGTTGCGAGCCTTCTCCTCGAGCGAGCTCCCGTCCGCGGGGACGAGCGCCGCGCGTCCCGCGACCCTGCTGACCCCGCGCGTGTCGAAGAAATCTCCGAGCACCGAGCCGCCGGCTTCGGCCTCGGCCGCCAGGGACGGGTTCGCAATCGACGGCCCGAGGAGACCAGCAACGTCCAGGGTCATGTCCGCGGAGACCGCGGTCTTCCCGAGGACGCGAGCGGGCTCGGCCGAGATCGTGTCGGCTCCCGCACGGACCCAGGCGTTCGCCACCGAAACCCGAGTGCGCGTGTCTGCGGCGCCGACGGTGAGCGCATCGGGAGCACCTCCCGGCGCGCCGATGCTGCCGAAGCCCACGTCGGAGCTGCCGTCGTTTCCGGCGGATGCGACGACGAGCGTGCCGAGCTTGGTTGCGCCCTCGACCGCCCGGGACTCCGGGCTGTCCGTGAAAGCCGCGAACGGCTCGACGAGCGGCGCGAGCGCCACGGTCGCACCGTCGGTCACGGCTCCGTCGCCGTTCGGGTCGACCGCGTGCTCGAGACCGGCGATGAGCTGGTCGCCGCGGCCGATCAGCGCAAAGCTCCCGTCCTTCCCCTGCTGCCAGCCGACGACGCGAATCGGCACGATCTTCGCGCCGGGCGCAACGGCCGCGACGAGCCCGGCCATCCGGGTCCCGTGGGCCTCGACCCGGCCCTGGCCCGCGGGATCGGCCTCGGGCAGAGGCTTCCTGTCGTCGCCCACGACGTCGAAGCCGCGGCGCAACCGGCTCGAGAGCGCGGGCTGCTCCGAATCGACGCCGGTGTCGAGGAGAGCGATCTTGATCCCCTGGCCGTCGAACCCGGGCAGGGTGACTCCCGCCTGTGCGCCGACCGCCGGCGCACGCAGCGCCTCGGCCTCCGCCGGATAGACGGCGCGCACCGGATAGACGCCGAGCACGGATGGGTTGCGGTCGAGCTCGGCGACGGCGCGGGCGTCGAGCGTGGCCGAGAAGCCGTTCACGGTCTTCGTGAACACCTGCTCGGGCTCGATCGTGACTCCCCGGTCGCTGAGAGAGGCGAGGAACGCGTCCTGCTCCGCCTCGATGTCGGCGACCCACTCGCGCTGCTTCGCGCCGCTGACCTTTCCGCTCGCGGCTTCCATCCGGTCGGCGAGCGAGGGAGACGAGAGGACGACGATCATCCGCGAGCCGAGCTCGGCCTGCGGACGGTCGCCGAAGACGGAATGCCACGCGCGGGCGGCCGCATCGGTGACCGTCTGGCGAGCGCCCTGGACGTTGCCGACCAGCATGGACGCCGCGACCCCCGCGACAGCTGCGAGCACCCATGCGCGCGCGAGCTCAGGCCGCCGTCGCGTAGGCATCGAGGGCAAGATACTCCGGAAAGGGGACGGCCGTGGCATACCTGGCCGCCGAGGCGATCATGGCGGCGTTGTCGGTGCACAGCGGTAGAGGGGCGAGGGCCGCGCCGGGAAGCGCCGCGCGGAGCTCCGAGTTCGCAGCGACTCCGCCGACCACGGCGATCCGGGAGTGACCGGCCTGCTCCGCCGCTTCGGTCGCGCGTCCGACGAGAGCCCGTACGATCGCGCGCTGGTAGCTCGCAGCGAGGTCGGCGCGGCGCGCTTCGAGCTCCTCCGCGCTCAGGTCGCGCACGGCGTAGAGAAGCGCGGTCTTGAGACCCGAGAAGGAGAAGTCCAGCCCCGGGACGCGCGCCACCGGAAAGCTGTACGCCTCGGGATCGCCTTCACCGGCGAGCCGGTCGATCGCTGCTCCCCCCGGATACCCGAGGCCGAGGAGGCGGGCGCCCTTGTCGAACGCCTCCCCCGCCGCGTCGTCGAGCGTCGAGCCGAGAACCCTGAAGCCCGAGCGGTCCTGCACGTCGAGGAGCAAGGTGTGGCCTCCGCTCGCAAGGAGGCAGAGAAACGGCGGGTCGACATCCTCGGGCTGGAGATAGAGGGATGCGACGTGACCGTGGAGATGGTCCACCGGGATCAGGGGGAGCTTGCGCGACCACGCGATCGCCTTCGCGGCCGAGATGCCGACGAGGAGCGCCCCGATGAGACCCGGCCCGCGCGTGACCGCCACCGCGTCGATTCCTTCCAGGGACGAGCCGGCCCCGGCGAGCGCCTCCTCGACCACGGGCGCGACGAGCTCGAGGTGGCGCCTGGAGGCGACCTCGGGAACCACACCCCCGAAGCGCGCGTGGAGCTCGGCCTGCGAGGAGACGACGTTCGACAGGATGCGCCCGTCCTCGCTGACGACGGCCGCCGCCGTCTCGTCACACGATGTCTCGATCCCGAGTAGGACCACTAACCCTCGCGGGCGGCGACCTGGCGGATCGGGTCCTTCCACATGATCAGTGCATCCTCGCGGTTGTCTGTGTAGTACCCGCGGCGGATCCCGCTCGGCTCGAAGCCGAAGCGCTCGTAGAGCGCGATTGCGGTCGCGTTGGAGACGCGCACCTCGAGCGTGTACCCGCGGCGCGGGTCGCCGGACGTGAGCTCGAAGAGCTCGTCGAGGAGCCGGCTCGCGACGCCCTGGCGACGATATTCCGGGTGCACTGCGACGTTCATGATGTGCCACGCGTCGACGTACCGCGAGACGATCAGGTACGCGACCAGCCCGCCCTCGTCCGCGTCGAACGCACCGATGGAGAACGAGGACGGCTTCGCAAGCTCCCCGGCGAACATCGAGCGCGACCACGGCGTCGGGTAGACCGCGTTCTCGATCTCGACGATGGCGTCGAGATCCTGGAGGCTGAGGCGGCGGATCTCCATCAGCGCTCGAGAGCCTTCTCTGCGTCGGGCACGCGCAGGTAGATCGGCTCCGCGCTGTCGGCCGGGCCGAAGTCCCGCGCCAGGGAAGCCGTGTGCCGCGCCCAGGGAATGTGGCGCGAGTCGTCGTCCCCAGGGATCTCCGCACCGCGCGCCTCGAGCTCGGCCCGGTAGAGCATCGCGCCGTCGCCCACGTACGTCCTGTCTCGCTCCACCGCCACGTCTTCCGGCTTGAGCACGACGGGCACTCCGGCCTCGAGGGTGAAGACCTCGCCGCGCCTGCCGTCGATCACCGGCACGGCACCGGGCGCGCCTGCTGCGAGCGCGTCGAGGGTCGAGACGCCGGCAACCGGGGCGCCGAGTGAGAGCGAGAGGGCGCGCGCCGTCACGAGCCCGATCCGGAGGCCGGTGTAGCTCCCGGGCCCCGTGCCGACCGCAATCGCCTCGACCGCATCTGGCTCGAGCCCCGCCTCGGCGATGAGCGCCTGCGCGTCCTCGAGCACCCGTACAGGCCTGGACGAGCGCTCGCCGATGACTTCCCCGTCCCGTACAAGAGCGCTCGTCGCCACTTCCGTGGCGGTGTCAAACGCGAGGATCAGCACCTGTAAAAACGCTCTTTTCCAGGGATTTTTCGTCGCTTTCCAGCACGATTAGTCTACGCGTCTCCCCCACGTGCTGCAAACCCACGCGCGCCTTCTCGGGGGGCAGGAAACCCGCTCCGGCCTGCGGCCACTCGACGAAGACGACGGCGTCCTCGAAGTACTCCTCCAGGTCTCCCCACTCGGCATGCGACATACCCTCGAACCGATAGAGGTCGAGGTGCGAGACGTCAACCCTCCCCGTGTAGCGGTGGCCGATCGTGTAGGTCGGGCTGGTCACGGGCCCCTCGACGCCGAGCGCCCGCGCGGCCCCGCGCACGAAAGTCGTCTTGCCGGAGCCGAGCTCCCCCTGGACGAGGACGACGTCGCCCGGGGCAAGGCTCACGGCCAGCCGCGCGGCGATGCGCTCGGTCTCCTCAGGTGAGCCCGACTCGACCTCGGTCACGCGCGCAGCGTAGTGGCCCGACCCGGCTAGTCGTCGTCGACGATCGTCGCGGTGCCGCTCGGATCGGCGATGTCGCCGTGCAGCGCGTTCCCGAGCTTGAGGAGGAACGTCTCGTTTCGCTCGTGCACGAGATCCCCTGCGACCTTGACCACGACCTTCCTCGCCAGCGGACCGCCGGGATTGAACACGAGCGTGCCGTTCGTCGCAGTGAAATCTGCGGGCGAGTGGGCGCTTCTCTTGAGGGTGCTGAAGTGAACCGAGACGTTCTGGTCCCAGGCCTTCGAGAGGCGAACGGTGAAACGGATTGTTTTCGTGCCGGTGTCCCCCTCGGTCACGCGTGCGTCGCTCACCCGAAGAGCGGGGAGCGTGGTTGCGCCCATCAGGTTGAATTGTGGTTGGCCGTTGACGGTCTCGAAGCGCCCGCCGGCAAACAACTTTCCGCTCGCGATGCTGAGGGCGAAGACCTCGTCATCGACTCCCGGGCCGGCGGCTCCGACCTGGCCCGTGGCTGCGCCGATGGAGGCAAGGTAGGGCCGCTGGCGCCCGTTCACGTGCCCGAACGAGCCGCCCACGTACACGCTTCCGTCGTGGACTCCCAGCGCATAGACGGCGCCGTCGATGCTGGGATGCCACGACGAGACCGTGCCGGCCCCGGCTCTTCCGATCGACGCAACGGAACGACGCGCCTTCGTACCCATGTGCGTGAAGGTGCCGCCGACGTAGATCTTCGAGCCAGACACCAGAAGTGCATCTACCTCGCCGTCGGCACTCGGGCGCCATGGTGTCGCGTGTCCGCCTCCGTCGATTGCGGCGAGCGAGTTCCTCGTCTTCCCATCCACATGGCTGAATGAGCCTCCTGCGTAGAGGAGGCCGTTGGCGACCGACAGTGCGAAAACCGGGCCATCCGGGTTCGGGGTCCAGTCGGGGAACACGTCTCCCGTCGCAGCTTCGATCGCGGCCAGACGGTCGATCGACTCTCCTCCCACGTCGCCGAAGAACCCGCCGGCATAGACCACTCCGTTTGCCACCGCGAGGGCCTTCACGACAGAGTCGGCACCCGGGTCCCAGGGCTGGAGCGCGCCCGTGGTGGCGTCGACCGCCGCAAGGTTCAAGCGCGGCTGGCCGCCGACTTCGGTGAAATCGCCGCCGAGGTACACGGCGTCGCCGGCGACCGCCAGCGCGTTCACGTCGAAGCTCGCGTGCGGATCCCAGTCGATCGCCTCGCCCGTCGTCGCGTCGATCGCGGCAGCGAAGTTCCGCTTCACGCCGCCGATCGAGTCGAACTCACCGCCCACAGCGAGCGTCGATCCGGAGCGCACGAAGAACCGCGCGTAGCTCGTAGCGATCTGATGCCAGCTCTCGGTCGCGCCGGTGTCGTCGTCGACCGCGACCACCGAGTCCCAGCCGTCGACGACCGCCCCGAGGTAGACGGTGTGCGACGCCTCGTCGTACCCGACGGCGTTCGAAGAGGAGACGGCCGGGTCCCAGCCGGTGTCGTCCCCCGTGGCCCGGTCGAATTCGGCCAATCCGCCATCCCAGACCACGAATGCCGAGACGCTGCCGACCGCGATGCTTCGGGCCGTTCCGTCGATCACTGGATCCCAGGCGGTCGCGTTTCCGTCCGAGCCGATCTCCGCGAGAAATGGCTGGGATGCGCCACCGATGCTCGAGAACTCCCCACCGACAAAGACAGTCGTGTCGCCCGCGGTCAGCGTGAAGATGCGGCCGTCGGGGTTCGGAGCAAAGGCCGTGTCCACGGAGCCGTCGGCGTCGGCCACGGCAGCGAGATTCTCGATCGTTTCGCCGCCGATCGTCGAGAAGTTGCCGCCGACGTAGAGCGTCGAGCCCACGAGGGCGAGCCCATCGGCGAAGAACGGGTCGAAGACGTCGTCGGTCGTGAGGTCTGCCTGCCACCCCGACAGCGGCACGCCCTCCGCATCGACGGCTGCCAGGCCCGCGTGCGTCTCCCCGCCGATCGTTGCGAAAGCTCCGCCGACGTAGACGGTCGCCCCATCTCCGGAAACAGCCAGAGCCTCGACGAAGCTGTCGGGGTCGGGCGCGAAGTCCGGATCCACTGTCCCGTCCGAAAGGACGTGCGCAACGTACTTGCGGGGCTGCCCGCCGACGTGCTGGAACGTGCCCCCGATGTACCAGCCGTCCGCTCCGTCCCCGGCCAGCGCGTAGATGGATCCGTCGACGCGCGGCATCGTGACGTCAGGCGTCCCGTCCGTTGGATCCAGCACGGCGAACCGGCTCGTCGGCGGGCCGACATACTCGAAGTTCCCGCCGATGTAGATCGTGTTGCCGGAGCGCGCGACCGCGTACACATGCGCCTCGGTCATCCAGGTGAAATCGGGCTTCGAGCTAAGAGATGCGCCCGCCGGACCCACCGCTCCGCCAAGAATCAGGGAAGCCAGGATGGCGGCCGAAAGAAGCGCGCGCCGCATGTCAGTCGTCGTCCAGGACCGTGGCGCGCCCGCTGCCGTCCACGATCTTGGCGTTGAACGCCTTCGAAAGCTTGAGGAAGAAGGTCTCGTCGCTCTCGTTCGCGAGGTCGCCGCTCACCTTGACGGCGACGGTCTTCACGGTCTGGCCGGGGAGGAAGACGACGTGCCCCTTGGCCCCGCGGTAATCGGCCGGCGCGTGCGCGCTCCCGGCCTTCGTGGCGAAGTCGACGATGACCGCTTCCTCGTCCTTCCTCGACAGCTTGACCTTGAAGCGCACGGTCCTCGCGCCGCCGTCGCCCTCGGCGATGCGGAGATCGGCGACGCTCAGCTTCGCCGGCTCGCTGAACGAGGCGAACCCGGTCTGCTCCAGGCCGCCGACGGTCGTGAAGCTCCCGCCCGCATAGACCCGCGCCGGCGAGACGGAAAGCGTGTCCACGCCTGCGTCCAGGTTCGGGTTCCAGCGGTTGGCGACTCCGGTCGCCGCGCTCACCGCGGCGAGGTTCGAGCGCGACTTGCCGCCGATGGTGGTGGCCGCGCCGGTTCCCCCGGCGTAGACGAGGCCGCCGGTGCGGGCGACCGCGGACATCGTGGCATCGGCCTGCGGATTCCACGCCGTCGCATCGCCGTCGAGATCGAAGGCGGAGAACTCGCCGATGCTCGGCCTGGGCTGGCCGCCGAGGTTCGCGAAACCGCCGGCGACGTAGAGGGTGTTCGCAGTCGGCGCGATGCCGAAGACGAGCCCATCGGGATCCGGATGGGCCGCCAGTGCGTCGCCCGTGCCGGCGTCGATCACCGCCACGCCCTTTCGCGTGTCGGCACCGACGGAGGCAAAGACACCGCCCACAAAGACGGTCGCTCCGTCACCGGAGAGGGCGACGTCATTGACGGAGTCGCCAAGATCCGGATCCCAGGCCGTGGCGTCTCCACTCGTGCGGTCGATCTCGGCGAGATTGTGCCTCGTGTCGGTCCCGACCGTGTCGAAGGAACCCCCCGCGTACACGCTCGAATCGGTCACGGCCAGGGCGTTCACCGCTGCGTCGAGGTCCGGATCCCACGAAGTCACATCACCGTGCACGGGCTCGAGCTCGGCGATGAAATTGCGGGTCTGGCCCCCGATCGAGTCGAAGAAGCCGCCCGCAAAGATCGTCCCGTCGCCGACGGCCAGGTCCTCGATCGAGTCGTTGGCGTTCGGGTCCCAGGCGTTGACGGCACCCGTGACCGCGTTGAACGCCGCGGCGTTTCGGCGGGCTGAGCGCCCGATCGAGTTGAAGTCTCCGCCGACGAAGACCCGTGATCCCGTCACGCCGAGTGCGCGGACGAACGCCGAGGCGCTCGGGTTCCAGGAAGTCGCCACGCCGGTCGCTCGGTCCAGCGCGACGATGCGGCTGCGACCGGTGCCCCCCGAGTTCGAGAAGTTTCCGCCCGCGTAGACGGTGTCGCTCGTGACGGCGATCGCGAGCACCGGTGCGTCGGCACCCGGGTTCCAGAGCGTCGGGATTCCGGTGGTCGCGTCGATCTCGGCGATCCCGTTACGGACGATCGTGCCGCCCACGAAATCGTGGACGAAGCCGCCGACGTAGACGCTGTTCCCCACAACCTCGATTGTTTCCGGGCCGGCGTTCGGATCGGGGTCCCAGGCGGTCGCATCGCCGGACGTGCGGCCTATCGCCGCGAGGCCCGACCGCATTGCGCCGCCGACGTTGGCGAACCCTCCGCAGACATAGACGAGGTCGCCGACGACGTTGACGTCAGTGAGGAACTGATCCGCGTCGGGGTTCCAGGTGTTCGCCTTGCCGTCCGCCTTCAGCGCGGCAAGGCGGTTGCGATCCTCGTCACCGATGTGAGTGAAGCTGCCGCCGGCGTACACCAGGCCGTTGGCGACGTCGATGCTGAGAACGGTGCCGTTCGCAGTCGGGTTCCAGGACGTCGTCTGTCCGGTCGCCGTGCCGAGCGCGGCGATCCGGTTCCGCACCTTGCCGCCGACGTGGGAGAAGTTACCGCCGAGGTAGAGCGTTCCGCCGGCCCGCCGAAGCGTCATGACGGCGCCGTCGGCGCCGGGATTGAACTTCGGATCCACGGTGTGATCGGCACGGATGTGGGCGATGTTCAGTCTCGGCAAGCCGCCCACCCGCGAGAAGTCGCCGCCGATGTACCAGCCGCCATGACCGTCGGGCGCGACTGACTGGACACTGGTGTTGAAGCCTCCGCTCACCTCAGGCCAGCCGAGGTCGGCCTTTCCGGTCGCGCGGTTCACCGCCGCGAACGGGCCGGTTCTCGGACCAACCCACTGGAACACGCCGCCGATGTAGACGATGTTCCCGGATCGTGCGATGGCGAGCACCTCGCCGTCGGTTGCGATCATCCGGTCAGGGCGCGAGCTGACCGCAGCCGATGTGAAGTCCACGTCGGCGAGGAACGCGACTGCGAGTGCGGCGATGAAAGCAACTCGCGACACGAGCGCCGAGAAATAGCACCTTCCGCGCCGAAGGTAAAGACGCGCGCTAGAACAGGCCGAGCTGCTCGGCCGGCGGCGCCGGAGCTGCCTGCGCCGCGACCGGGAACTGGATCACCTGCGCCGGCGCCCCCGACTGCTCGCTGAGCAGGCCGGGAATGCGGCGGAAGTCGTCCTCGAGCGTCCGCAGCATCGCGGGCGTGTAGAGCGCGGCCGCGGGGTGGTAGATCGGGTAGAGCGTGACCGGCCGGCCGCCGAGCGTCGTCTCCTGCGGATGGCCATGAACCCTCGTGATGCCATGCGGCTTCCCGGAGAGAAGCTTCGTGGCGAAATTTCCGAGCGTCGCGATCAGCTTCGGCTCGATGAGCTCGATCTGCTTGAAGAGATGGCTCTCGCACGCCTCGATCTCATCCGGCTGCGGGTCGCGGTTTCCCGGCGGCCGGCACTTGATCACGTTGGCGATGTAGACGTTGTCACGCGTGAGCCCGATCCCGGCCAGGAGCTTGTCGAGGAGCTTCCCTGCCTGGCCGACGAACGGGTAGCCCTGCTTGTCCTCGTGGAAGCCCGGCGCTTCGCCAACGAACATGAGGTCCGCGGCCGGATCGCCGACGCCGAAGACGACCTGCGTCCGCCCGGACGCAAGCGGGCAGCGCGTGCAGGACGCGGTCTCCGTCGCGTAGGCCGCGAGCTCTGCGCGGCGGTTCAGTGAGTCAGGATCCGCAGCCACAGCCCCCGCCGCAGCATCCGCCTCCGGAAGATCCGCCGAAGCTCGGCTGCCCGGCGGTGCCGTGAGCCGCGAACACGGAAAGCTGGCGGCGCGTCTTCCCGGAGCCGCACTCCGGGCACTCCGGATCGCCGTCGTCCAGCCGCAAGAGCTCTTCGAAATGGCTCTCGCACGACATGCACACGAACTCGTAGATCGGCATCGCCGAGGCAGTCTAGGCAGCTACCCGGACACACTGCAAACGACTACGGAAGGGCCTAGGAGCGCTCGTCCGGCTCGAGCTCGAGCGCACACGAGTTGATGCAGAAGCGAACGCCGGTCGGGTGCGGGCCGTCCGGGAAGACGTGGCCGAGGTGGCCTCCGCACGAGGCGCAGTGCACCTCGGTACGCGCCCCCAAAAGCCCCCAGTCGCGCTCGGTCTCGACAGCGTCGTCGCTCGCCGGCTCCCAGAAGCTCGGCCAGCCCGTGCCCGAGTCGTACTTCGTGTCCGACGAGAAGAGCTCCGCCCCGCAGCCTGCGCAGCGGTAGGTGCCCGGCTCCTTGGTCGCGTGGTAGCGCCCGGTGAACGCCCGCTCGGTCGCCTTCTCCCGCAGCACGCGGTACTGCTCGGGCGTCAGCTCGGCCTGCCACTCCTGATCGGTCTTCTCGACCTTCTCGCTCATATCCCAAGCCTACCCCGAGACATGAACCCTGACGGTCGTGCGATCTGCCACGCGGTGGCGATCGCGAACCCCGCCCAGATCAGGTCGAAGCCTCCGAAGATGTCGCCGAGGTTCTCGCGAAAGGCCCGAAAGATCTCCGAGTCGAAGTAGGAGATGTCGACGTCGAAGCGGTCCTCGACGGCCTGCTTGAAGAAGTAGGCGTAGGAGATGTACTTCCCGATGACGATCCCGAGCAGGCTCGAGATCACGGCGACGACCTGAAGCGGAGTTCCCTTCGCCCCGCCGGCGAAACGGACGACCCCGAAGCCGGCGAGGAACCCGATCCCCCAGGCGGCGATGCCGATCTCGTATTCCGTGAGGATCACCATCAGGCCCCACAGGAAGCCGCCGACGATCGCGGCGACGAGACCTCCGGCGATCCCCGGCCCCAGCACGGAGCCGGTGTAGCGCTCCTGCTCGGCGACAAGGGCCAGCTTCGGATAGACGGTGTCGACGAGGGCGCGCGCCTGCGTCCGGTCGACGCCCCGCTCTTCGAGCATGGCCACGATCGTCTCCTGATCCGTCCCCGCCCGGACCTGCTCGGCGACGAGGGCGACGTCCTCGTCGGTCGTTTCGCGGGTCTCTCGGCCTTCGCTCGGCTCGCGTGGCTCGTCCCACTCCATCGGAATCCCCTTCGAACGCCTGCGTGACGCGGCATCTTAGGAGCGCGGCTTGCCTCCCGGCAACGGCTAGACTTCGGGTGCCCGGTATCCCCTACGGAACTGGAGCCGTGTTCGAATCAGCATGTGTCGTCGGCGCTGGACGCGTCGGCAAGGCGGTGGCCGCGCGCCTCGGCGAGCGCATCCCGACCCGCGTCGCGGGCCGCGACCTCGAGTGCGGCGACGCCGAGCTCGTACTGCTCTGCGTGCCCGACCGCGCCATCCCCGAGGTGGCCGCGGCGATCCCGCCAGGCCCGTGGGTCGCGCACACGAGCGGGGCCTGCAGGCTCGAAGCGCTTGCGCCGCATGAGCGCCGCTTCAGCGTCCATCCCCTGCAGACCTTCACGCTCGACCGCGGGCCCGAACAGCTCGACGGTGCCTGGGCTGCGGTGTCCGGGGAGAGCGCCGAAGCGCTCGCCGCCGCCGCCGGGCTCGCCGGCTCGCTCAGACTGAAGCCCTTCGAGCTCGACGACGAGATGCGGCCTCTCTACCACGCGGCCGCAAGCTTCGTCTCCGCCTTCCTCGTCACGTTGCACGACGTCTCCGCCGAGCTCATGGAGGCGGCGGGTGCCCCACCCGAGGCGCTCGAGCCCCTCATGCGCCGGACGATCGAGAACGGCTTCCAGCACACCGGCCCGCTCGTCCGCGACGACTGGGAGACCGTCGAGTGCCATGCCGAGGCGATCGCCGAGCAGAGGCCCGAGCTCCTGCCTCTCTACCGCGCGCTCGCCGAGACCGAAGCGGCGCTCCTGGGAGCGAGGACGTCGTGAGAACGCTGCGCACGATCGCGGAGGTCCGCGTGACCATTCCGCATGGAGGCGTCGGCCTCGTCCCGACCATGGGCGCGCTCCACGCGGGCCACGTGGCGCTCTTCGAGGCAGCACGGCGCGAGAACGACGTCGCCGTTGCCTCGATCTTCGTCAACCCGGCGCAGTTCGGCGAGGGCGAGGACTTCGAGCGCTACCCCCGCGACGAGGAGGCGGACGCGGCCGTCGCCGAGGCGGCCGGCGTCGACTTTCTCTTCGCACCGTCCGTGGAGGAGATGTACCCCAAGGGCTTCGACACCTGGGTCGACGTCGAAGGGCTCTCTGCCGGCCTCGAGGGCGACGCGCGGCCCGGGCACTTCCGTGGAGTCGCCACCGTCTGTCTGAAGCTCTTCAACATCGTCCGTCCCGAACGCGCCTATTTCGGCCAGAAGGACGCGCAGCAGGCGGCGATCGTCGAGCGGCTCGCCGAGGACCTCAACCTCGAGCTCGAGATCCGCGTCGTCCCGACCGTCCGTGAGGAGGACGGTCTCGCGGTCAGCTCCCGGAACGCCTATCTCTCCGCCGAGGATCGCGACGCTGCCGCCGCGCTTCCGAAAGCTCTCCGCGCAGGCGAGGAAGCGCACGACCTGGGCTCCGACCCGCTCGACGCAGCGCGCGCAATCCTCGCCGCGGAGCCGCGGCTCGAGCCCGAGTACGTCGAGCTCGCGAGGCTCGACGGCCGCGTCTACCTGCTCGCCGCCGCCCGGGCCGGGCGCACCCGCCTCATCGACAACGTCGTCCTGGAAGGAGACCCGCTGTGACCAGCCGCCCGCGAACGGACGGAAAGCTCCCCCTCACCGAGCTCGCCGACATGAAGGCCCGCCGCGAGCCGATCGTCATGGTGACGGCCTACGACTACCCGAGCGGACGCATCGCCGACGCCGCCGGGATCGACGTCGTCCTCGTCGGCGACTCGGCCGCGATGACGGTGCTCGGGAACGACTCGACCGTCCCCGCGACGATGGAGGAGATGATCATGCTCACGCGCGCCGCGGCCCGCGGCGCGGAGCGGCCGCTCGTCGTCGCCGACATGCCGTTCGGCTCCTTCCAGGTCTCGGACGAGGACGCCGTCCGCAACGGTGTCCGCTTCGTCAAGGAAGCGGGCGCGGACGCCGTCAAGGTCGAAGGCGCCGGGCCGACGCTCTCTCGCGCGATGGCCCTTGTGGGCGCCGGGATCCCGGTCATGGGCCACGTCGGGCTGACGCCGCAGTCGGCAACGATGCTCGGCGGCTTCCGCGCACAGGGCCGCACCGCCGAGAAGGCGCGCCAGCTTCTGCAGGACGCGCGCGCCCTCGAGGCCGCCGGCTGCTTCGCGATCGTGCTCGAGGCCGTGCCCGCGCAAGTGGCCGCCCACATCAGCGAATCCCTCTCGGTCCCCACGATCGGCATCGGCTCGGGCCGCGGCTGCGACGGGCAGGTGCTCGTGTTCCACGACCTGCTCGGCCTGTACGACGGAAAGGCGCCCCGCTTCGTGAAGCGCTACGCGGACCTCGCTGCCGAGACGCGAAGCGCCCTCGAGCGCTATGCGGCCGACGTGCGCTCCGGCGCCTTCCCCGGCGACGAGCACACGTACTCCATTCCGGAGGACGAGCTGGCCGCCTTCGAGGAGGCTCTCAGCGGCTCGCGAGCGGAATCAGGAACGGGAACGTGACGATCAGCAGTCCGAGCACGACGAGGCCGATGGCGACGAGTGCGCGCACGATGCTCCAGCGCTCGACGACCGAGATCCCGTAGACGAGCAGGCCAAAGGCCCACAGGCCGATCGCGCCGAGGATCGTCTCGAAGACGACGTTGCCGGTGCCCTCGTCGGTGCCTCCGCTACGGAACAGGTCCGACCCGTAGACGGCGATGCGCACCGGCCAGACGAACAGCAGGCCGACGACGAGCGGCGCGGCCGCGAAGGCGAGTATGTGGCGCGCGCGCAGATAGCTCCCTCTGCCGCCCGCACCGCGGAGACCGACGTAGAGGGCGGCGCCGCCGAGCCAGTAGGTCGCGGTGCCGTAGAGCCCGCCCGTGACGAAGACCAGGACCGCGACGAGGGCGATGCTGTCGTCGACGATGGACTCGTCCAGCAACCGCCCGGTCGACGGTGCGAGGAGGACGCCGGCCATTCCGGCCAGGAGGACGAGCGCGAGCACGGGTTCCTGCCGCGCCTCCAGATCCTCAGGGGATTCGTTCCGCAGGGCGGCGAAGACGGTGCGCGGGGCCTGGAAGATCGCAAGCGTGCGAAGCCACCACTCGCGGTCGAGCGAATCGCGCTCCGAGGTCTCCCGAGTCGGCGCGTCCACGCGTGTCAGGCTATTCGACGGGCTAGTAACCCGAGGAGGAGACCGCGAGGAAGAAGACGAGCGCGATGAGGAATCCGAGCGCGATCCACCCGGCCGACGCCCAGGCCCACGTCTTGAGCTGAGCCCGCTTGCGCTCGTTCCGCTGCTGGCCCATGAGGACGAGCGCGACGATCAGCGCGATGAGCGGAAAGAAAAACGTCGCGAGCGCCGCGGCGAGAACGGTCGTTCCCGGGTACTCCTCTTCCCTGACGGGCTCCCCGGGGGAGTCCATCACGCGGCCGCCGCGCTGGCGCTCGGCAGGAGCTCGCGGAGGAAACGGCCGGTGTAGCTCTCCTCGACGTCGGCCACCTGCTCGGGCGTGCCCGTGGCGATCACCTCGCCGCCGGCCTCGCCACCCTCGGGCCCGAGGTCGACGATCCAGTCCGCCTGCTTGATCACGTCGAGGTTGTGCTCGATCACGAGGACGGTGTTGCCCGCGTCCGCAAGCCGCTGCAGGACCTCCAGCAGCTTCTCGATGTCGGCGAAGTGGAGTCCCGTCGTGGGCTCGTCGAGGATGTAGAGCGTCTTCCCGGTCGCGATCTTGGAGAGTTCCTTCGCCAGCTTCACGCGCTGGGCCTCCCCGCCGGAGAGTGTGGTCGCCGGCTGGCCGAGCTTGATGTAGTCGAGCCCGACGTCGTGGAGGGTCTGCAGCCGCCGCCGGATCTTCGGGATCTTGGCGAAGAACTTCAGGGCCTCCTCGACCGACATCTCGAGAACCTCGGCGATCGACTTGCCCTTGAAGCGCACCTCGAGCGTCTCGCGGTTGTAGCGCTTGCCTCCGCAGGTCTCGCACGGGACGTAGACGTCGGGGAGGAAATGCATCTCGATCTTGATCGTCCCGTCGCCCTTGCAGGTCTCGCAGCGGCCGCCCCGCACGTTGAAGGAAAACCGTCCCTGCTTGTAGCCGCGGACCTTCGCGTCGGGCGTCTGCGCGTAGAGCTCGCGGATCGGCGTGAAGAGATCCGTGTACGTGGCAGGGTTCGACCTCGGCGTGCGGCCGATCGGCGACTGGTCGATGTCGATGACCTTGTCGAAGCACTCGATCCCTTCGCAGCCGAGGTGCTCGCCGGGCTTCACGCGCATCCGGTGCAGCCGGTTGGCGAGCGCCTTGTAGACGATCTCGTTGACCAGCGTGGACTTGCCGGATCCGGACACGCCCGTGACACAGATGAACTTCCCCACCGGGAACTCGACGTCGATCGACTTGAGGTTGTGCTGGCTCGCGCCCCGCACCCAGAAGGAGCCGAGGTCCTCGGTGCGCCGGTCGGGAACGGCGATCGAGCGCTTGCCGGACAGGAACTGCCCTGTGACCGAGCCCTTGACCTTCTCCACCTCGTCCGCAGGCCCCTCGGCGACGACGTGGCCGCCGTGCTCGCCTGCGCCCGGGCCCATGTCCACGAGCCAGTCGGCCGAGCGCATCATCTGCTCGTCGTGCTCCACGACCAGCACGGTGTTGCCGAGGCTCTGCAGGCGCTCCAGCGTCCCGATGAGCTTCGCGTTGTCGCGCTGGTGGAGCCCGATCGACGGCTCGTCGAGGATGTAGAGGACGCCGACGAGCTGCGACCCGATCTGCGTGGCCAGCCGCAGGCGCTGCGCCTCGCCGCCCGAGAGCGTCGCCGCCGCGCGGTCGAGCTGCAGGTAGCCCACGCCCACGTCGGACAGGAACGTGAGCCGCTCGCGGATCTCCTTGATGATCCTGTTTCCGATCAGCTGCTCGGTCTCGGACAGCTCGAGGGCGTCGAGGAACTCGATCGCGCGCGTCACGGACATCTGCGTGAACTCGTGGATGTTCGAGCTGCCGACCGTGACCGCGAGCACCTCGGGCTTCAGCCGGGCGCCCTTGCAGACCGGGCACGGCCGGAAGCTCATGTACTCCTCGATGCGTTCTCGCTGGCCGGCCGAATCGGTCTCCTTGTAGCGACGCTCGAGGCTGGGCACGATGCCTTCGAAGGCGAGCATGTACGCGCGCCTGCGGCCCATGCGGTTGCGGTAGGTGACGTAGACCTTGTCGCCGTTCGTACCGAAGAGGAAGAGGTTCTGCTGCTCCTCGGTGAGGTCACGCCAGGGCTTGTCGATGTCGATCTCGTAGCGATCGGCGATCGCCTGGATCACGGACTCGTAGTACGTGGAGTTGCCCACCGACCACGGCACGAGCGCGCCCTCGGAGATCGAGAGCTCGGGATCCGGCACGAGGAGATCCGGGTCGATCTCCTGCTGGGCGCCGAGGCCCGTGCAGCGCGGGCACGCGCCGTGTGGCGAGTTGAAGCTGAAGATGCGCGGCTGGAGCTCTGGCAGCCCAACGCCGTGCTCGGGGCAGGCGAAGCGCTCCGAGAAGGTGAGCTCCTCCCCGTCGACGACCGCAACCGTCACGAGGCCCTCGGCAAGGGCGAGCGCGGTCTCGATCGAGTCGGTCAGCCGGTGCCGCAGGTCGGACTTCATCGAGAGCCGGTCGACCACGACCTCGATCGTGTGCTTGAACTTCTTGTCGAGCTCGATCTCCTCCTCGAGGAGCCGCTCCTCGCCGTCGACCTTCACGCGCGTGAAGCCCTCGCCGCGGAGGTGCTCGAGCAGGTCCTTGTACTCGCCCTTCCGGTCGCGGACGACCGGCGCGTTGACGGTGAACTTCGCCCCCTCCGGCAGGCGCAGCACCTGGTCGACGATGGATTCGATGCTTTGGCCGGCGATCGGCCTCCCGCAGATCGGGCAGTGCGGCCGCCCGACGCGCGCGTAGAGGAGACGCAGGTAGTCGTAGATCTCCGTCACGGTGCCGACGGTCGAGCGTGGGTTTCGCGACGTCGTCTTCTGGTCGATCGAGATCGCCGGCGAAAGCCCGTCGATGGAGTCGACATCCGGCTTCTCCATCATTTGCAGGAACTGGCGCGCGTAGGCCGAGAGCGACTCGACGTAGCGGCGCTGGCCCTCTGCGTAGATCGTGTCGAAGGCGAGCGACGATTTACCGGAGCCGGAGAGCCCGGTCACGCAGATCAGCGAGTTCCTGGGCAGGCTGACGGTGACGTCCTTCAAGTTGTGTTCTCGGGCGCCGTGTACGACGAGCTGCTCTGCCGCTGCCATCACCTCCAGTGTAGCCCTGGCCCTCGGACGAACACGTGTTCGCTTTTGGAGGGTCATACTCCGCGCCATGAACCGCACGCGGCTGGCGGCGCTCGGGATGTTTGCCCTACTCCTGGCTGCCTGCGGATCCGGCGCCGACGAGGGCCCGCTCGCTCAAGAGCCGGGCAACTCGAGCTACGCCACTGCCCCTGCGAAAACCGGACAGACCGTGTCTTTCGGCCTCTGGCTACCGGTGAACCCCGGCCCCGAGGCGATCCTCAGATCCGTGGAGCCCGCCGACCCGACGGAGGCGAAGGGGTTAGAGCTTCGCTACTCGGCCGTGAGGCCGGACTCGGGCTGCAACGTGGGGGCCCTTTACGGCTGGCCGCCCCACGGCTGCGAGGGGGATCTCGTAGCGCTCGACGGCTTTCATGTGCCGGAGGGAACACACGGCGGAATCCTCGTCGGTGCGCAGGCGCCGGAACTGGGCCGCTGGCTCGTGCATGCCTTTCGCGTGCGGTACGAGGTGGGAGGCAGGACGTTCGAGGACGTCTATTCCCAAGGGATTGGGCTGAACGTCACCGACTAGCGCCACTCGACGGCCGCGGCTGCGAGCGGAATCCGCACCGCGCGGCCGGCCGCGTCGCTCGGGAAGACCTCGACCGAGCTCTCGGTCGCCAGCGCGGCCAGGCGCTCGTCCCCGGACCACGTGATCGAGCGGGCGAGCTCGTCGCTCGCCGGGAGCGGACGCGCGGCGCGCGGCCCGTCCGTGCGGAAGAGCGTAAGGGCCCCGTCGAGCCGGACGACGAGGTAGCGGCCGTTGGGGCTCGCCTCGAGCGCGCCCATGCGCGCGCCGACCGAGTTGAAGAGGCGTTCTCTCCTCCCATCGCGGACGACCTCGAGAGAGGTGGCCTGGTCCGGCCCGGTGATGACCGCGTAGTCGTCGACTCCGAGCCATGCGACCTCGCGGACGCCATTCGGCGCGCCGGTCACCGGCCGGTCGCAGCGCGCCACGTCGTGCAGTCCCTGGAAGACGACCTTCTGCGCCCCTTCGGGACAGCGCCCGGTCCACTCGCGCAGGCGGCCGTCGCGCACGAAGGTGAGGATGCCGTCCGGCCTGAACGCGGGCTCGGTGCCGGGGAACTCGTAGGCCCAGCCCCCCGACGAGATCTCGACAGTGTCTGAGTCGACCTCGCGCGCCGCGATGCCCGAGTCCGCATCCCTCGGCGGCCGGGCCCACGCGCTGCACCCCGGGCTGGGCAGCTCGGTGGCCGTCGTCCAGACGAGCGTCGGCAGCCTCAGCACGAAACGGCGGCAAGTCACGTCGGTGACGTAGAGGACGCCGTGAGCGCCGAGCTCCTTCAGGTCTGCGACGAGCTCAACGCGCCCGGGAATCGCGGGCGGCCCAGCGGGTTTCGCCGCCTCCTGCTCCATCGGAGGGCCGGCAGCCGTTCCCTCCGACTGGAGCGCATCGCGTGCGGCGAGAAGCCCGATGACGAGCAGCGCGCCGACCAGGATCCACGTCGCGAGCGGGCGCATCGCCCTGTGAGGGTAGCGCTAGGAAGCCAGGCGCCCCACACGCCGGGGATCCGGCACGTAGGGAATCTCGAGATCGCCGGCGATGACCGTGCCGTAGCCGAACAGGCGGCCCACGAGCCCCTGTTCCACCTCGACGGGCCCGACGCGCGCGAAGCGCACCGCGGCGGCCCGCCGCCGGGCGACGCCATGGATCACGAGGAGCTTCTCCGTCGTGACGACGAGCGAGGTGCGATCCCAGCGCATGACCGCCCGCAGAGCCAGAAGTGCGCCGATGCCGAGCAGGATCGCGCCGACCACTCCGAGCGCCGGTGGCGAGAGGCCGACGAGCACGCCGCCGGCGAGCGCGAGCAGCATCGAGCGGCTCAGCGGACGGAAGAGCGCAGCCGTATGCGGCCGCGCCTGGAAGCGCACCGTTTCGCCGGGGTCGAGATACCCGCGCATGCAGAGGATTTCTCCGCCTGCGCGTGGAAATCCTCGTTCCCCGGAGGGCTATTCTGGGAAGACAGGCTCATGCAGGACACCGCGCGCAAGACCCTCATCGCCTCCCTCATCGTGGTCGCCGTCGTTGCGACCGCGCTCGCGCTCTGGAAGCTCCGGATCGTCGTGGCGCTTCTCTTCCTCGCATTCATCATCGCTGCGGCCATGCGGCCGAGCGTCGAAATGCTCGTGCGCCGCCGCATTCCGCGCGGCGCGGGAATCCTGATCCACTATGCGGTGCTCGCAGGCCTGATCGGCGTCCTCTTGTGGGCGATCGTCCCGCGCGCGATCGACCAGGTGGACAGCGCGCTCGGCGGGATCCCGACCTCGAGCTCGGAGCTCGAGCAGCAGGCGAACCAGTCGACGGGCTTTCGGCACGAGATCCTCGTTCGCGTCCAGGACAGCCTCGACCAGCTGCCCTCGGGCGCCGAGCTGATCGATTCCTCCCTCTCCCTCACCTTCACCGCCTTCGAGGTCCTCGTGGGGATCTTCTTCACCTTCGCGTGCGCCGCGTACTGGATCTTCGAGCGCGACCGGGCGGAGATCCTCGTCATGTCGCTCTTACCGAGGGAGAAACGCCGCGTCGTCCGCGACACCTGGAACCTGATCGACGCGAAGCTCGGAGCGTACGTCCGGGGCCTCTTGATCCTCGTGACATTCGTGGCCTCGGTGCTCTCGCTGATCTTCTACATCATCGGGTTGCCCTTCTGGCTCCTGATCGGGATCTTCGCCGGGCTCGTCGAGGTCGTTCCCGTGCTCGGCCCGATCGCCGCCGGGGCGGTCGCGATCGGCGTCGGCCTCACCGACTCATGGCAGGTGGCGCTCGCCGCCGGGGTCGCTGTACTGCTCGTGCGCCTTTTCGAGGACTACGTCGTCATCCCGCGCGTGCTCGGCCACGCGGTCGGCCTGACGCCGCTCACGGTGCTCATATCGGTCACCGCGATCGGAATCCTCTTCGGCGGCTTCGCGGTCTTCCTCGCCATTCCGTTCGCAGCGGTCCTCGCCACGCTCGTCGACGTGGTCGTGCGGCATCGCAATCCCGCGGAGGAGGACACCCCCGCGGTTCTCTTCCCCGCCAAGGAAAACGAGAGCTAGGCCTGACCAAGCCACGGCGCTGGGCGCCTGGGGCGGGGCTCGCCAAGGAGCCAAGCGAGCGGAAGCGAGACAGTACGCTGGTACGGCGAGCTCCCGCGAGCGCCGGATCCTGCCGCGAGCGTCGTTCCAGGCGTTCAGCGTCAGGCTTTGCGCCAGCGGCCGAATACAAGGCCGCCGAGCGTGAATCCGAGGCCGAACGTTCCGACGGCGAAGCTGCCGACCGCGAGCGATTTCCGCCACGTCGACAGGCGCTGCCAGCGGCCGAGCACCTCCTGCTCCTCCGCGGAAAGCGGCTCGCCGCGGCGCTTCTTGCGCCCGGCAGCCCCCGCCCGAAGGCCGAGGTACATGTCGTCGAAGATCTCAGCGGGTTCGTCGACCATGCCCAAACTATAGTGTCCCCGCCCGATGGCGCCCTTACGCGTCCTGCAGGTTTCCGACCTCCATGCGGGCACGCGTGAGGAGCCCGAGGTCGAGAACGATCTCCGCACGCTCGTCGCCGAGCTCGCCCCCGAGCTCGTGGTCGCGAGCGGCGATCTGACGCACCGCAACACGCCCGAGCAACACCAGCGCGCGGCGACGCTTCTGCGCTCCCTCGGCCCTCCGCTCCTGGTCATTCCCGGAAACCACGACATCCCGCGCTGGCCGCCCTGGCGGTTCACGCGGACGTTCGACGAGTTCCTCCGGATCTGGCCCGAGACCGAGCCCGTGTACCGCTCGGAGCGGATCGTCGTCTGCGGCCTCAACTCCGTGCGTCCGTGGAAGCAGCAGGGAGGCGCCCTCCGCCCGTCCCAGCTCGATCACGTCACGAAGACGTTCGCCGAGGCCCCCGAGGGCGCTCTGCGCATGGTGGCGCTGCACCACCACCTCCTCGGCGCACCGTGGCGCACGGTGAAGCGGACGATCGCCAACCGCTCGAGCGTCCTCGGCGCGCTCGTGGACGCGGGCGCAGAGCTGATCGTCTCGGGGCACGTCCATCAGAGCGCGATCTCGGAGCGGCGCGAATTCGAGGTCGTCGAGGGCGGAGTGCGAGGGACGACCGTCGTGACGGCCCCCGGCCTGGGCCAGCCGCGCCCCAAGCGGCGCGGCGAGGCGCGCGGCCTGCACTTCTTCGAAGCCGACGAGACGTCACTGACCGCGGTCACCTATTGCTGGATCGGGAGCGACTGGTGCCGGATCGCGGAGCGCCGTTTCCCGCGCGGCGTCCGAGGGCTTGCCTAGGGTTTCGCTCCAATGGCAGGCGGGGTAGGCCATCGAAGGATGGCGGGCAAGGCATCTCTAGGACTGGCGACGGTCATCGTCGCCGCGACGGTCGCGCTTTCGGGCTGCGGCGGCAGCGAGCCGACGAGCTTCACCCCCGAGGTGGAGGACAACTTCGTCAGCTCCTGCGTTGACTCTGCGACCCAGGGAGGGTCGCCCGCAAGCGAGTCGGACGCCGAGCGGATCTGCGGCTGCATGTACGACGAGCTCAAGCAGCGCATGACCTTCGAGGAGTTCAAGGCCGCCGACGACTCGCTCCGCAACGGCGAGCAGATGTCCGCCGAGCTGAGTGCGACTCTCCAGGCCGCCGCGACCGCCTGCACCTAGGCGCCCTGGGTCGACGGCGGCTGTCGCCGGGCAAGCCCGGCCCTGGCTAACCGCTCTGCGCGGGCGCCGAGCGCGCGAAGCGCGGTAGCTCCGAGTTCAGCCGCTTGATCGACGGGAGCAGGACGAGCGCGGGCAGGAGCGGCAGCCAGAACGTGAAGAAGCGGTAGACGAGGGCCGCGAGGAGCGCGGGCGCGAGCGGCACTCCGACGGCGTGCAGGCTGAACGCGAGCGCCGCCTCGATCCCGCCGGAGCCGCCGCCCGGGAGCGGCAACGCGGTCGCCACGTAGCCGGTCGCGAACGCGAGCACGAGCGCCGCGAGCACGATGCTCGACTGCGTGAACGCGCGCAGCGCCGCGTACAGAGTCAGCAGATGCCCGAACCAGTAGACGGCGAAGCCGAGGATCGCCGAGGGGTGCCGGCGCGGGTTGAGGACGAGATGCCGGACGACCACCACGCCGCCGATGCCGTCCGCGATGCCCTTCCTGAGCGAAGTCCAGAGGAACGCCTTTCGCCCCTCCCCCCTCTTCACGGCCTCGGCCCGGCTGAGCCTCGCGGCGCGCTTCGGTGAGCTGACGAAGGCGGCGGCAACGATGCAGACGGGCACGACGATCAGCCAGCCGAGAGTCATTCCGAGAGGTGCGCCCGAGCCCCGCCCTGCGAGGACGAACATCGAGGCGACCGCCGCGAAGGTGCCGAGAAGCGCCCACTCCAGCGTGTTGAACCCGAGGACGCGGCGGGCCGAGTCGTGCGTGCTCGCCCCGGCGCGGCGCAATGCCCAGAAGTCGACGGCGAGACCACCGGCCGCGGAGCCGAGGACGTTGGCCCCGAAGCCGATGCCGACGATCCGCGTGACGGTCCAGAGCGGGAGGTTCGGCCCGTCATGCATGCGGGCGATCTCGCGGTAGCCGGCGATGTAACCGGCGTACGCGCACACGAGTCCCGCGAGGCAGATCGGGAACCACTGGCGATTGGCGGCCTCGAGCGCCTCCACGATCTCGTCCCAGTCGGCGGCCTTTCCTATCAGGCCGAAGGCGCCGACCAGGAGGATGACCGCGATCACGATCGTGATCAGCGCGCGCTTGGCGTCGATCCCCAGGATGTCGTTGCGCTCAGGCACGACCCAAACAGCATCTCCTAAACGAGCTCCATCTATGGCAGGGGATTTCGCTAGGGATCAACATCAATCAACTCAACGATGTCCCGATAGCACTTCTCGAAGGAACGGGCGCCCTGCGCCGCCGCCGCCGAGTCAAACTGCGAAGCAAGGGCAGGTTGATCCAAGGTTTCACGATAGGACCTCCCTGCCGGCATTTGCCGGCTCAACCATTCCTTGGCCCCCCGGATGGCCTCAGGGTCGGCGGGGGGCACCAGGTCGTCTGGAAGGTCGCGCACACCCCGCAGCGACTCGGCGGCGGCAAGGAACCAGGCCTCAAATTCGAACTTCGCTAGCACCACGCGGATGGGGACGTCAGGTCGAGCCGCCCTGGCGAGATGTAGTAGTGCGGGACCGAGTTCGGCCGGACAGTCATCCTCCGCGTCGATGAGAACGAGCACGGCACCACCGGGGCCCGCTCTCGCGGCCGCGAGATGAACGGCACGGACGAACTCGTCCTCCTTGCGCAGTTTCGACCCCGGAATACGAATCGGCCGCTCCACTTTGGGAAAAACTGGTTGTTCTTGTTCTACACCGATTCTCCTGACCAGGATCGGAACCGATTCGACCTCTCCATGCCCTTCGACGATGCAGGCAATCGCCAACCTAGCCGCTGCCCTTGTCAAAGAGCTTTAGCTGCTGATCCGACAGACGATTAAGTTCTTCGGGGTCGGGGAGCAGTTGATTGAGGCGTAGAAGTTCCCCGGCCGTGTAAAGGTGGTCACGCAACGCCTTTCGACCAACCTCGTCAAGAGGAGCCACTTGTGTAGCGCCTTGCTGTGCCATCACAGCGAGGATCGATTCTGTGTCTAGGCGGTCGTCATCCAATAAGTCGGGGCTGTGACTCGTCACAAGAACTTGGGTCCGCTCACTTGCATCCCGAAGCGCGTCAAGCAGAACCCCCGCAGCGGCCGGATGAAGGGCAATCTCAGGTTCCTCAATCCCGACCAAGGGAACATCACTAGGCCCTCGCCCATCTTGCGACTGGAGCAAGGCGACGAGAATTCCGAGAGCGCGTAGCGTGCCGTCCGACATGCTGGCAGAAGGAAAGCGCCACGGCGCAGGTGCGCCAGCGACCTCCTGACGAAACTCAAGGGTCTCCATTCCACCCACGGACTTATGGTCGACTCCCCGAACGCCTGGCACGACCTTCGAGAGGTATTCCTCAATCCGAGCCTTCGCTGGCTTGGAGAGCTTTTCCAGCTGATCAACGACGCTTGCAATGTTGCTGCCGTCGCGAGCCAGCAGTTCTCCCGGATCCGGACGCTGTAAATCTCTGATCTGATCAGGGTTGAGGTTGTAAAAGCCCATGCGAGAGAAAGCGTCGTACACAGGACGAAACTCCGGCAAGCCAGCTGCATTGGTGAGGTAAAGACGGTCTGATTGGGCGGGGGGCGGCACCTCTGCCGTGGTCGACACAACCTTTCCGCTTCGAACTCGGAACATGGCGGTCGTAGGAAATGCAGTCGAAGAGTGGACTGCGCACTCCTCGTCCTGAACCTCGTATCCACCCCTTGGTCGCGCCGCGATGCGAAACGCAAAGTGCCCGTCCTCCCCAGAAGGCAGGGAAAATTCAAGCCTTAGCCCAAAGTGCGTTGGATGACCCCCGGATCTGCGTCGAACCTCTTTGATTCCCCCTCGATCCCGAAGCGCATGATCGAGAGACATATGGAGCGAATCAGCCACGAACCTGAACGCGTCAAGAAAATTGCTCTTGCCCGACCCGTTCGGGCCTACGAGAAACATGAGATCGCGCAGACGAACATCGCAGGCCGCGATGCTCTTGTAGTTGCGCATGACAACACGGCGCAGAAGCACCGACACAGTAGGGAACCCTAGCCTCGCACGCGAGGTTCGCGCTAGGCCGGCTCAGGGGTCGCGGCCTGGAGCTCTCGCCGGAGCTCCTTGATCTCGTCGCGAAGCTTCGCCGCGTACTCGAACCGCAGCTCCTCGGCGGCGGCGAACATCTCTTCCTCGAGCGTGACGACGAGCTTCTCGATCTCGTCGGGCTGCATGCCCTCGACCTTGCGCCCGCGGCGCCCGCGGCCCCTGCGGCCGGGCACCGTCGGCGACTCGAGCGCGAGGAACTCGGCGATGTCGGAGACGCCCTTGACGATGGACTCCGGCGTGATCCCGTGCTCCTCGTTGTAACGGAGCTGGATGTCGCGCCGGCGGTTGGTCTCGTCGAGCGCGCCCCTGATCGCCTCGGTCATCTTGTCCGCGTACATGACGACCTTGCCGTTGACGTTCCGCGCCGCGCGGCCGATCGTCTGGATCAGCGCTGTCTGGCCGCGGAGGAAGCCCTCCTTGTCGGCATCGAGGATGGCGACGAGCGAGACCTCTGGGAGATCGAGCCCTTCACGCAGGAGGTTGACGCCGACGAGGACGTCGTACTCCCCGAGCCGCAGCTGGCGAATGATCTGGATCCGCTCGAGCGTGTCCACCTCCGAGTGGAGGTAGCGCGCCTTCACGCCGGACTCGAGCAGGTAGTCGGTCAGGTCCTCGGCCATCTTCTTCGTCAGCGTGGTGACGAGGACGCGCTCGCTCACCTCCTCACGCCGGCGGATCTCGTTCAGCAGGTCGTCGATCTGGTTCTTCGTCGGCCGCAGCTCGACCTCCGGGTCGACGACCCCGGTCGGCCGGATGATCTGCTCGGCCACGTTGGTCGAGTTGCGGAGCTCGAACGGCCCCGGCGTCGCCGACACGAACACGAGCTGCGGCACCTCCTCGAGGAACTCGTCGAACCGGAGCGGCCGGTTGTCGAGCGCGGACGGGAGGCGGAAGCCGAAGTCGACGAGCGTCTCCTTGCGGGAGCGGTCGCCCTCGTACATCCCGCCGATCTGCGGCACGGTCTGGTGCGACTCGTCGACCATGACCACCAAGTCGCCGCGGAAGTAGTCGAGCAGCGTGTTCGGCGCGGTGCCCGCAGCACGGCCGTCGAGGATCCGCGAGTAGTTCTCGATCCCGTTGCAGTAGCCGAGCTCCTGCAGCATCTCGAGGTCGTACTCGGTCCGCTGCCGGATCCGGTGCGCCTCGAGGAGCTTCCCCTGCGACTCGAACAGCTTGACCTGCTCCTCGAGCTCGTGGCGGATCTCGCCCACGGACCTCTCGATCGTGTCCTTCGAGGTGACGTACTGCGTCGCCGGGAAGATGGCCAGGTGCTCGAGGCGGGCGTAGATCTCGCCGGAGAGCGGGTCGAAGTGGGTGATCTGCTCGACCTCGTCTCCGAAGAGCGAGATGCGATACGCGGACTCCATGTGCGCCGGCTGCACCTCGACGACGTCGCCCCGCACCCGGAAGCGGCCGCGGCCGAGGAACGAGTCGTTGCGCGAGTACTGGATGTCGACCAGCTTCCGCAGCATGACGTCGCGGTCGATCTCCGACCCGACTCCGAGTACGACGGTCTTGTCCTCGTACTCGATCGGCGAGCCGATGCCGTAGATGCACGACACCGAGGCGACGATGACGACGTCCTTCCGCGCGAGCAGCGCCGCGGTCGCCGCATGGCGTAGGCGGTCGATGTCGTCGTTGATGGACGCGTCCTTCTCGATGTAGAGATCGGCCTGGGGCACATAGGCCTCGGGCTGGTAGTAGTCGTAGTAGGAGACGAAGTACTCGACCGCGTTTCCGGGCAGAAACTCGCGGAACTCGTTGCAGAGCTGCGCGGCGAGCGTCTTGTTGTGGGCAATCACGAGCGTGGGCTTCTGCACCTGCTCGATGATCCAGGCCATCGTCGCCGTCTTGCCCGTGCCGGTCGCGCCGAGCAGGGTCTGGTAGCGGTCGCCTGCCTTGATGCTCCCGACGAGCGACTCGATCGCCCTCGGCTGGTCCCCGGTGGGGCTGTACGCCTGCGAAACCTTGAACTCCGCCATCTGTCCCCATCGTAGCCCGACCGTCCCACCCTCTCGATGCGGAATGCCCGGGCTAGACTGGCCTCCTTGCGACTGCTGCCGAGAACCGCAGTTCTGGCGGTTGCACCCTTCGCCTTCACCAACAGCTTCTTCGGAGCACCGCGGCCCGAGCCCGTCGCGCCGAACGTGCTCATCATCGTCACGGACGACCAGCGCGCCGGCGAGACGCTTTCCGTGATGCCGAAGACCCGCCATTACTTCGAGGGCGGGGGCGTCAAGTATTCGAACGGGTTCTCGGTCACGCCGCTCTGCTGCCCGTCGCGCTCCACGATCCTGACCGGCCGGTATGCCCACAACACGGGGGTGGAGAGGAACGTCCTTCCGGACGACCTCGACGTGACGACGTTTTTCGCCCGGCTCCTGCACCGGAACGGCTACAAGACCGGGCTCGTCGGCAAGCTCCTCAACAGCTGGCCGGTGACGAAGACTCCTCCCTATTTCGATCGCTACGCGATGGGAGGAACTCCCTACTTCGGTCCAAGGTTCAACGTCAACGGCAATCTGAAGTCGGTGCGGGGCTACTCAACCAGGGTCATGACCCGGTTCTCGCTTCGCTTCCTTCGCCACTTCGAGTCGAAGGACGACGCGGCGCCGTGGCTTCTCTACGTCGCGCCGCACGCGCCGCACCAGCCGTGGCTTCCCGAGAAGCGCTATGCGAACGCGCCCGTGCCCCGTTGGCCGGGGAATCCCGCCCTGTTCGAGCGTGACCGGTCCGACAAGCCTCCGTCTTTCAGCCGGGTCCACTTCTCCATCTCACAGGGGCGGAGGGTGAGGCGGAACCAGCTGCGCACGCTCATGTCGGTCGACGACATGGTCGGCCAGATCTTCCGGACGCTCCGGAGGCTCGGCGAACGCAGGGACACCCTCGCGTTCTTCCTCTCCGACAACGGCTACCTCTGGGCCGACCACCACCTCGGCGGCGACCGGAACACCGCGGGGCAGAAGCGGCTTCCGTACACGCCGTCCGTTCGGGTTCCGTTCTACGTCCGTTGGCCGGGGCATCTGCCCTCCGGGACTCGGGACCCGCGCCTCACGGGAACAGTGGACATCGCGCCGACGGTTCTCGAGGCCGCGGCCATCCCCCAGGATCCCGCGAAGCCTCCGCTCGACGGCCGCTCGCTCCTCGAGCCCGACGCACGCAACCGGATCCTCTTCGAGTTCTGGCAGGGCTCGCAGGCCCCGTGGATCCCGACGTGGGCCTCGATCCGCACGCGCGAGTACCAGTACGTCGAGTACTACGCCGAGGACAAGAAAACCATCGTCTTCCGTGAGTACTACGACCTCGTCGAGGACCCCTGGCAGCTCGAGAACCTGCTCGCCGACGGCAATCCGGCGAACGACCCCGATGTTCCCGCCTTGTCGGCCCAGCTCGCGGCAGACCGGGCGTGCGAGGGTCTCGGGCCAGGCCCGGGCGCCTGCCCGTGAGCTAATCGAGTCCGAGCTCGTCGGCGTACGTCTCCGCGTACACGTCGCGGGCGTCCATGACCTCGTCCACGTATTGCTGCGTCTCCGGGAAGACGATCCCCTCGCCGTTGGCGCGCCACTCGTCCACGTTGGCCTGGCCCGCGTTGTACGCGGCGAGAGCGAGCCGCACGTCCCCGTACTTGTTCAGTAGGCGGCGGAGGTAGAAGGCCCCGTAGCGCACGTTGATCTCCGGGTCGTAGAGATCGGAGACCTCGAACTGCGAGCCGCCGGTGTGCAGCGCGATGCCCTTCGCCGTGTCAGGCAGGAGCTGCATCAGGCCGAGCGCGCCCGACGACGACTTCGCGTTGGCGTCGAACTTGCTCTCGCGGTAGATGACCGCGGCCAGAAGCGCTGGGTCGAGGTCGTAGTTCTCGGCGTGGCCGGTGACGATGTGGTCGTACTCCAGGGGGTAGCGCAGACGGACGTACCAGTCCGGCTCGGACTGGATGTAGGCGTAGGCTCCTCCCGCGGCCGCCAGGAGAAGGAAGACGGCGACCAGCACCCTCATCGCGTGTCGGAGCTCAGTTTGCCGACGACGTCGGCCACGAACGCGTCGAGCTCGGCGAGCGACCCGTCGTTGACGAAGGAGTAGTCGGCGCGCGCGAGCTTCTCCTCGTCCGATAGAAGCCGCTGCTCGCGATCCTGCATGGGCCTGAACTGGCGCGAGATGCGCACCTCGGGCGACGCGGTGACGACCACGACTGCGTCGAAGCGCTCCTCCCCGCCCACCTCGTAGAGGAGCGGCACCTCCGTGACGCACACCGCGGGCGGCTCGGGCAGCTCGGCCAGCTTCTCGCGCCAGCGGAGGTAGGTGGCCACGACGCGCGGGTGCAGGAGCGACTCGAGCCACTGGAGCTCCTGGCGGTCGGTGAAGACGACCTGCGCGACCGAATCCCGGTCGACGCCGCCGTCGGGCGTGAGCATCCCCTCCCCCCACCGCTCTCGAACAGCTGCCTGCACCTCCGGGTCGGAGCGCAGCAGCTCATGGACGATCTCGTCGCTCGAGATCACGGCCGCACCGTGGCGGGCGAACGCCTTGAGCGCCTCCGACTTGCCGGCCCCGATACCCCCCGTGACGGCGACCGCCACGGGCTTTCGGCTAGGACTCGTCGGAGCTCTGCTCGTCAGGCTCGGCTTCGGAAACAGCCTCAGCCTCATCGGCCTCTGGCTCCGAGCTCGCCTCGAGCTCTTCAGGTTCGGCCGCGGGCTCGTCCGCGCTCTCGTCTGCGATCGCGGGAGTGGCCTCGGCTTCGGCCTCGACGCTCGCCTCGAGCTCCGGCGCTTCCTCGGCGTCCGAGAAGACCTCCTCGGAGAGACCGAGCGCGGGCGCGTCGCCTTCGACGTCGCCGTCGACGCGCTTGAGCGACAGGGAAAGCCGGCGGCGCTCGGCGTCCATCTCGATGATCCGGGCCTTGACCGTCTCGCCCTGTGTGACGACCTCGCGCGGGTTCTCGACGTGATGGTCGGCCAGCTCGGAGATGTGGACGAGACCCTCGACACCGGGCACGACCTCGATGAATGCGCCGAACGTGACCACCTTCGTCACCCGGCCCTCGACGACGTCGCCCTGGTCGTACGTGTCGATCACCTGCTGCCAGGGATCCGACTGCGTCTGCTTCAGGCCGAGCGAGATGCGCTGGCGCTCGCGATCGATGTCGAGCACCTTCACCTGCACCTCCTGGCCGATCTCCAGGAGCTCCGACGGATGGTTCACATGGCTCCAGGAGAGCTCGGAGATGTGGATGAGCCCATCGATGCCCTCGAGGTCGACGAACGCGCCGAAGTCGACGATGTTGGAAATCGTGCCGGTGACGACGTCGCCCGGAGAGAGCCGGTCGAGGATCGCCTGGCGCATCTCCTTGCGCTCTTCCTCGAGGACCGCGCGCCGCGAGAGAACGACGTTGTTGCGGCTTCGGTTGAGCTCGATCACCTTGCAGCGCAGGGTCTGGGACATGAACTCGTCGAGATCCTGGACGCGCCGGATGTCCACGAGCGACGCGGGCAGGAAGCCGCGCACGCCGAGGTCGAGGATGAGGCCGCCCTTGACGACCTCGATGACCGTGCCCTCGACGGGCTCGCCGCTCTCGGCCGCCTCCTCGATGCGCTTCCACGCCATCTCGAAGCGGGCGCGCTTCTTGGAGAGGATCAACCGGCCTTCGGCGTCCTCCTTCGTCATCACGAGCGCGTCGATCTCGTCCCCGAGCTGCACCTCGTCGGCCGGGTTCACCGACCGGCGAATGGAGAGCTCCGAGACGGGGATGACCCCTTCGGACTTGTATCCGATGTCGATCAAGACCTCGTCTTTGTCGACGCGGACGACTTTCCCGCGAACGACCTCACCCTCGTTGATGATGGGGAAGGTCGAGTCGTAGTCAGGGATCAGCTCGCCGTCCGGACCTTGTGTCCAGACGTCGTCTTCAGACTTTTGCTGGTCTGCTTCGGTAAGCGTGTCGTTCTGAACCATCGGAAACCGCGCATTATAGCGGCGAAACTTTGAAGCCCAGGGACCTGCTGACACTGATCGTGATCGGGGCCGTCGTGGTCATCGGCGGCTTCGCGGCGGCCGACGCGATCCGCGGAGACCCGCGCCCCGAGCGGGCTTCGGCGCCGACGGTCCCGATTCAGACCACCCCGGCACGCCTCCCCGGCCCCGCCCCGCAGCCGGAAGCGCCTCCGAACTGGCCGGAGGGCGTGCTCGACGGCGTTCTGACCTTGACGGACGCCAAGACATGCGACATCCGCCAGATCGGCCTGGCCGGAGGGCGGGAACGGCCGCTCGCCCACTTCGGCGGCGACTGCTCCCTCTGGGCTCCTCCGGTGGGCTCGCGGGTCGCGTACGGGCTCGGCGCGAGCTCGCAGGACGGTCTCCAGCCCTTCCGGATCGCAGATCTCGCGGCCCCCAACCGAGAGCTCGGCGGCTATCGCGCGCTCTTCGGCGTCGTCATCTGGTCGCAGGACGCGCAGCGGATCGCCTGGTGCGGTCGGAGCCGCGTCGGATTCGACCTCGAGATCGGCGGCCCGTCCACGCGGCTGCCACGGTGCCCGGCGACCTACACCCGCGACGACGAGGTCGCCTACGCGGTCGAAGACAAGGTCATCGTCGGCGATCGAACGGTCTTCACCGCGGACGGCGGCATCACCTATGCGAAGTTCGGTGCCGACGGCTCGCTTGCCGTCGTCGTCGACGGCGAGCGGATCGAGCGGTGGGACGGCAGCGCGCTCACGACGACGACGAAGATCCCGCCCGGGTACCAGGGCATCACGCCGATCTTGCGCGCGGACAACTGCGCTGCGCTCCTCCCGCTCGGCGACGTCGTCCAGCTCATCGACCTCGGCTGCCGGCCCGGGCTCACGAACCGCTCCTTCGCGGGCGGCGTCGCCGCCTGGTCGCCCGACGGCGAGTGGGTGGTGACCTCTAACGGCGTCGAGCTCGAATTCCAGCGCGTGGTCGGCGGCCGCGCAGCCATCACCTGGCCGGTCGGGGCGGCGGCCCTCGTCTGGCGGCCGGACTAGGCGGTTCCGGAATCCGAAGCCGGACGCACCGGGTATCTTCGGGACGATGAGACGCGCCCCCATCCTCGTCGCCTTGGTGGCCGCTCTCTTCGCCTCGGCGTGCGGCGGCGGCCACGAGCACGTGCACGGGACCTCGCCCTCCCTGACGGTCTCCGGCGGGAGCGGCCGCTTCGCCGGCGGGGAGCTGAACCCGCCGCAGACGACGCCGGACTTCACCCTGACCGACCAGTCCGGCCAGAAGGTGAGCATGGCCGACCAGCGCGGAAAGCTCGTGCTCCTCACGTTCCTCTACACCAACTGCCCCGACGTCTGCCCGCTCATCACCCAGAACCTGAACCAGGCCCTGCAGATGCTCGGCGCCAAGCGCGACGACGTTCGGGTGCTCGCGGTGAGCGTCGATCCGGAGGGCGACACGCCGAAGGCCGTCGACGCCTACGCGAAGGCTCACCACCTGCTGCCCGAGTTCCACTACCTGATCGGCACTCGGGAAGAGCTCACCGATGTCTGGAAGAAATACGACGTCGCCGCGGTCGCGAGCGACCCGGAACTCGTCGACCACACCGCCTACACGATGCTCGTGGACGAGAACGGCGACGGCCGCGTCATCTACGACTCGAGCGTGAAGGCCAAGGACGTCGTGCACGACGTCGACGAGCTGCTCTCCTCGTAGCCGCCGAAAAGAGCGGCGAGGCCGGGCGTTTGCCCGGCCTCGCTCGATCGTTCGTTTGATCCGGCCTTACGGAACTCGCGTGATCCGGTTCTGCGGTCCCGGAGCGACCGGGGAGTTGTGCATGAAGTAGTTGACCAGGGCGTCGAGGTCGATCTCGCCGCCGAGCGGGTCGGTTCCCTCGTTGAACACGGTGAACCCGTCGCCGCCGCTCGCGAGGAAGTTGTTCATCGCGACGCGATAGCTCGCGGTCTTGTCCACCGGGACTCCGTCGATTGCCACCGTCCCGTCGATCACATGCGGGGTCGGGTTCGACGACCAGCTGTATGTGAATCCGTGGGACACCTGCAGGATCCGGAAGTTCGGCGCCGGAGCGACGACGAACTGCTGCGCCAGCAGCCGGTAGATCATGTCGCCGGTCATCGTCTTCACGGTCATGACGTTGTTGAACGGCTGCACCGTGAAGAGCTGGTTGTAGGTGACGTTCGACGGACCCGAAGTGCATGGCGGGGTACAGACGAGGTCCTGCCTGATCCCGCCGGGGTTCATGAACGCCACGACCGCGCCACCGAAGTCGGTCGGCGATGTCGAGGCCAGCTGTGCGTCAGCGATCACGTCTCCGAGGGCGGACTCGCCCGCCGAGGTCGTCGTCCGCGTCATGTCGGCAGTCTGCGAGCCGACAATGCGGTTCGCGATCGGCCCGGAGAGGGCGTCGTACTTGTTGATGATCGCGAGCTGATCCGCGTCGCTGGCGACGTTGCGCGTGACGATGACGTTATGCGCAGTCGCGCTCTCGATGTCCTTCGTCTGATGGTCGATCCGGAGATCGATGTCCGTGATCAACCGTCCGAACGAGGCTGCGCTCGTCACGAGCTTGCCGTTGATGTGACAGATGTACGGCTGGTGGGTGTGCGCCGAAACGACGATGTCCACCTGCGGCGAGAGCCCGTTGACGATCGGGATGATGTCGCCGGTGAAGTTGTCGCACCGGTCGGAGTCCTGATACCCGAGCGGGAACGGCGCGTTCTGCTGCCCACCCTGATGGATCAGGACGACAAAGGCCCGCACGCCCTCGTTCGCCCGCAGGTCCGCGACCAGGTTGTTGATGACGCCGATCTCGGGCCGGAACTCGAGCCCCGCGACGCCGGCAGGCGTCACGATCAGCGGAGTGCCTTCGAGCGTGAGACCGATGAACGCGATCTTCGCGTTGCCGACCTTGCGGATCTCGTACGGCGGCAGGATCGTGTTCTCGGTGCCCTCGTAGAAGACGTTCGCCGCGAGGTACTGGAACAGCGCACCGCCGAACGGCGTGCCGTCCTGGCAGCCGTCGACCGGATGGCATCCGGTGCCGCCGAGCTGGTTACCGAACTGCATGCGGAGGAGCTCGGCCACCCCTTCGTCGAACTCATGGTTACCGACGCCCGTCACATCGAGGCCGAGCGCGTTCATCGACTCGATCGTGGGCTCGTCGTGGAAGAGCCCCGAGATGAGCGGGCTCGCTCCGATCAGGTCGCCCGCGCCGACCGTGATCGTGTTCGGATTCGTCGTGCGCAGCGACTTGATCCACGTCGCCAGGTACTGGACGCCGCCGGCATCGACGGTCTGTCCGGGCCCGATGGCGATCCTCCCGCCCGACCCCGTCGGCGGCTGCAGATTGCCGTGGAAGTCGTTGATCGCAAGTAGCTGGACGAGCGTGTCCTTCTCCTTGCCGCCCGCTGCGCCAAGAGCTGTCGGCGCCAGGGCAAGGACGAAGAGCACAACCGCGCAGAGCGCGAGAAGGCGTTTCATGTACCTCTCCCCTCAGTCGGATACGGCGCGATCCTAAACCGGGTGACGAGGGATGGAAAGCTCTCCCAGTAACGGAACGGTTAACTCTTGGCTTCGTTCCAGTCGTCGCCCACGCCGATGTCGACCGCGAGTGGCGGGTCGAGCGGATAGGCGCGGCACATCTCCTCCCGCAGGATGTCCTTGATCGCGGAGATCTCGACGTCGGGCGCCTCGACGAGCAGTTCGTCATGGACCTGGAGGACGAGGCGCGAGGAGCGCCCTTCTTCCCGTAGCCGCGCCTGGATCGCGACCATCGCCTTCTTGATGATGTCCGCCGCCGTTCCCTGCATGACGAAGTTGACCGCGAGCCGCTCGCCGAGCGAGCGCGTCTGGCGGTTGGACGCCTTGAGCTCCGGCACCGGCCGTCGCCGCCCGAACAGGCTCGTCGCGTAGCCCTCCTCGGTGCAGTGCTCGATCGTCCGCTGGATGAAGTCCTGGACGAGCGGGAAGCGGGCGAGATACGTGTCGATGTACTCCTGCGCCTGCTCGCGCGGGATCTCGAGATTCTCTGAGAGCCCGAAGGCCGAGATGCCGTAGATGATCCCGAAGTTGACCATCTTCGCGACGTTGCGCTCGTCCTTGGTCAGCTCGGCGCGCTCCTTGCCGAGGACCTCCGCTGCGGTCGCGGCGTGGATGTCCTCGCCCTGCGCGAAGGCCTCCCGGAGCTTCGGCTCGCCGGAGACGTGCGCGAGGATGCGCAGCTCGACCTGGGAGTAGTCCGCCGAGACGAGCCTGTGTCCCGGCTCGGTGACGAAGGCGCTCCTGATCTCGCGGCCGAGCTCGGTGCGGATGGGGATCGACTGCAGGTTCGGGTTCGTCGTCGAGAGGCGGCCAGTCGACGCCACGGCCTGGTTGAAGGTCGTGTGCAGTCGCCCGTCGTCCGGCGAGATCAGCTCGGGGAGCGGCCCCAGATACGTGTTCAGGAGCTTCGAGTACTCGCGCCACTCCTCGAGCACGGGGACGATCTCGTGCTCGCCGCGGATCGACCGGAGCACGCGTGAATCCGTCGAGTAGCCGGTCTTCCCCTTGCGGCCCGCGGTCAGGCCCAGCACCTCGAAGAGAACGCGGGCGACCTGCTGGGTCGAGCCGAGCATGAACTCCTCGCCGGCGAGCTCGTGCGCCCGCGTCTCGAGCTCCTCGAGGCGGTCTGCGAGCCGCGCGGTGATCTCGCCCATGCGGTAGGTGTCGATCTTGACTCCCGCGTCCTCCATTCCGGCGAGCACGTCGATGAGCGGCAGCTCGATCTCGCGGTAGAGCGGGTCCAGGCCTCGCTCGGTGATGCGCTGCCGCATCGGCCCAGCGAGCCGGAGCGACGCCGAAGCATGGCGGACGAGCGCCGCCGTGTCCTCCTCCGCCGAGGGCTCGGGCTGGAGCTCGATCCCGTACTCGGCGGCGAGATCGTCGAGGGCATACGTGGCGCGGCCCGGCTCGATCAGGTACGCCATCAGGAGCGTGTCGTCGACGACGTCGAGCCGGAGCGGCTTCGCGTCGTGGGCGACGAGGTCGGCCTCGCGAAGCTTCGCCGACGCCTCCGGGGTCCAAGCGGAGACAACGACCTCCTCCTGGGCGAGGGCCACGCGCCCGTCCTCGACCGCGATTCCGGCTTCGCCTTTGGGAACGGATACCTCGGCCTCGCGCCACGGGACCGCGACGCCTTCGAGCTTCATCGGCGCGGCGGGGAGCGCCTCGTCGATCACGTCCACGCGCTGGAGGAGGTTCCGGAACTCGTACTGCCTGAACATCTCCTTGAGGCGGGAGCGGTCGGGCGGGCTGAGGACGAGCTCGGCGGGGTCGCAGTCCAGCGGCAGGTCGCGGCGCATGGTGGCGAGCACCTTGGACGAGCGCGCCTGCTCGGCGTGCTCGCGAAGCGCGCGGCCGCGTGCAGGCGAAAGCTCGTCGACGTGCTCGAGCACGCCCTCGAGGGACCCGTATTGGGCGACCAGCTGGCCGGCGGTCTTGTCCCCGATCCCCGGGACTCCAGGGATGTTGTCGGAGGTGTCGCCCTTGAGCCCGATGAAGTCGGGCACCTGCTCCGGGGTGACGCCGTAGCGCGCGAAGACCCGCTCCGGTGTGTAGACGTGGACATCCGCGACTCCGCGCGGGGTCATCATCAGCGAGATGCCGTCGGAGACGAGCTGGAACGCGTCCCGGTCCGTCGAGACGACCGTGGTCTTGATCCCCGCCTCGTCCGCGCGCGCGGCGAGCGTGGCGATGACGTCGTCGGCCTCCCAGCCCTCGAACTCGAGGTTCCGGTAGCCGAACGCCTCTACGATCGGCCGGAAGTGCGGGAACTGCTCCGAGAGGAGGTCGGGCATCGGCCGGCGATCGATCTTGTACTCGGGGTCGAGCTCCTTGCGGTGTGTGGCGCGGGTGTCCCACGCGACCGCGACGCCCTTGGGCCGGTAGTCGGAGAGGAGCTTGAAGAGCATGTTCGTGAACCCGAGCAGGGCGTTCGTCGGGAAGCCCTCGCTGGTCGCAAGCTCCTCCGGGAGCGCGAAGTACGCGCGGTAGGCGAGGTTGTTTCCGTCGACGAGGAAGAGCTCGGAGTCGCGCGCGGGGCCGTCGTCGAGCTGGAGCTCAGCCCCTGTCAGCGTCTTCGGTGACACACCGCAACCTTAAAGGCTGCGGCAGGGGGTCACTCCTCCCCGAGGTACGTCTTGCGAACCTGCTCGTTGTCGCGCAGCTTCTTCGCGTCGTCCGCGAGCGCGACGTGACCGGTCTCGAGCACGTAGCCGCGGCTCGCCGTGTCGAGCGCCATGAGCGCATTCTGCTCGACGAGCAGAATCGGCGTTCCCTGCTGGTTGATCTCGCGGATGATCTCGAAGATCTTCTCCACGAAGATCGGCGCGAGGCCCATCGAGGGCTCGTCGAGGAGGAGGAGCTTCGGACGCGCCATGAGAGCGCGGCCCATCGCGAGCATCTGCTGCTCGCCGCCCGACATCGTCCCGGCCTTCTGCTGGACGCGCTCCTTCAGACGCGGGAAGAGCGAGTAGACGCGGTCGAGGTCCTCCTGGATCTCCGGCCCCTTCTGGCGCTGGTAGGCGCCCATCTCGAGGTTCTCGAGGACGCTCATACGCGGGAAGATCTTGCGCCCCTCCGGTGACTGCGAGATGCCCATGCGCACGATGTCGTGAGGCGCGGTCTCCGTGATGTCCGTCCCCTGGAAGACGATGCGCCCCTCGCGCGGGCGGTTGAGGCCGTTGATGGAGCGCAGTGTGGTCGACTTGCCGGCGCCGTTCGCGCCGATGAGCGTCACGATCTCGCCGGTCCTAACCTCGAGCGAGACGCCCTTCAGCGCATGGATCGTCCCGTAGTAGGTGTGGACGTCGTCGAGCTTCAGGATCACGCCTTCGTCCGTCGCGACGCGCGCCGGCTCCTTGCCGTTGCCGTCCTTCTGCCAGGGGAATCTCATCCGGTCGCCGCCGTTCCGAGGTAGGCCTCGATCACGCGCTCGTCGTGCTGGATCTCCTTCGGCAGGCCCTCGGCGATCTTCTCGCCGTAGTCGAGGACGGTGACCCGGTCGGAGATGCCCATGACCACGCGCATGTCGTGCTCGATGAGGAGAACGCTGATGTCCTGCTCGGCGCGGAGCTTCGCCACGAACGTGGTGAAGTTGGCGGTCTCCTCCGGGTTCATGCCCGCCGTCGGCTCGTCCAGGAGCAAGAGCTGCGGCTCGGTGGCCAGGGCGCGCGCGACCTCGAGTCGGCGCTGGTCGCCGTAGGAGAGGTTCTTCGCGTACGCCTCTTCCCTCCCCGGGAGGCCGGAGAAAGTGAGCAGCTCTCGCGCCCGCTCGCGCGCGCCGTCCTCCTCGCGCTTGAGCCGGGGGAGGCGCAGGATGGAGCTCCACACTCCGCCTTTGAGCCGGCTGTGCATGGCGACGAGCACGTTCTCGAGCGCGGTCATGTTGTGGAAGAGGCGGATGTTCTGGAAGGTGCGCGCCATGCCGAGCGCGGTCACCTTGTGCGGCGGCAGCCCGCTGATCGTGGTGCCTTCGAAGATCACCCCGCCGGCGGTGGGCTTGTACACCCCGGTGAGGATGTTGAAGAACGTCGTCTTGCCGGCGCCGTTCGGGCCGATCAGGCTGACGATGGAGCCGCGCGGGATGACGAAGTCGACGTCGTTGACCGCGATAAGGCCACCGAACTCCTTCCGCACCTGGATCGCCTCGAGAATGTTCTTGGAGCCGTTTCCGTCCGCCATCATGCCCTCGCGTCGTAGAGCGTAGCCGTGCCCTCGCCCTCGGCGAACTCGGCCCTGCGGCGAGTGCTCGGGATGAGGCCTTCGGGCCTGAACAGCATCATGATCACGAGCAGGGCTCCGAAGATCCCGAACTTGTACTTCGCGATCGAGAAGTCGTCCGACACGCCGGGGATGTCGCTGATCCGCTCGCCGATCTTGTCGAGGCCGCGGAAGTTGAGCCAGGAGATGAGCATCGCGCCCGCGATCACTCCCCAGATGTTGCCCATGCCGCCCACGATGACCATGACGAGCACGATCACCGAGATCTGGAACGAGAAGCTCGTCGGGAAGATGCCGTTGATGAACGAGCCGTACACGGCTCCCGCGAAGCCGCCGAAGACAGCGCCGATCGCGTAGGCCCAGAGCTTCGTGCGCATGAGCGGGACGCCCATCGCGGAGGCGGCGATCTCGTCCTCGCGGACCGCGATCCACGCGCGCCCCATCTTCGAGTCCCGCAGGCGCAGGTTGACGAAGATCGTGACGAGCATCATCACGAGCACCGTGAAGTACCAGGGGCGGAGCTCGAGCGACGTGTAGCGCACGGGCAGGATCCCTCCGGAGAGGTCGTGGACTCTCTCCCCAAATCCTGGCCGGTCGAGCTGGGTGAGGCCGCGGACGCCGTTCGTCAGGTTGTGCCCGGCCACGTCGTCGCCGTTGCGGAAGACGTCCGGGATGATCTCGCCGAAACCGAGAGTGACGATGGCGAGATAGTCGCCGCGGAGTCGCAGCGTCGGCCAGCCGATGAGGATGCCGGCGAACGCGCAGACCGCGCCTGCCATGAGGACGACGACCCAGAACGACATGTGAATGCCGGGAAGCCGCGCCGCGTTCGTGTCCAGGAAATGGATGTCGCGCTGGGAGAAGAGGCCGGAGCCGAACCACCCGAGCGTGTACGCCCCGAGCGCGAAGAAGGCCACGTAGCCGAGGTCGAGCAGGCCCGCATAGCCGACGACGACGTTCAGCCCGAGGGCGAGCATGACGTAGATCGACATGATGAAGAGCGTGTCGTTGTCGATCCCGAGGCCGTCGTTGAAGATGAAGGAGAGCGGCCCCTCGAGCCCCCACCACGGATACGAGAAGGCGAGGACGACGGCGGCGAGCGGAATCCCCCAGCCAAGCCACTTGTGCTCGCGGCGGTACCTTCGATACGAGGCGCGCCACGACGAGACGGTCGAGCCACCCTTGCTCGGTGCCTTCGGCGCCTGTGGGCCGGCCTGGCTCACTGTCCCTCCGGCACCTGTTCTCCGAGGAGGCCCGAAGGACGGAACACGAGGATCGCGATCAGGACGCTGAAGATGACCGTGGTCGTCCAGCGCGCGTCCCAGAAGCCCTGCACGTAGGCCTCGATGAGTCCGAGCACGACGCCACCGAGCACTGCGCCGCTGAGGTTTCCGATGCCGCCGAGCACCGCCGCGGTGAACGCGAAGAGCCCCAGCCGGAAACCGAGGTCGAACTTCACGGTGCCGTAGTACAGGGCGTAGATGGCGCCCGCCGCGCCGGCGAGCGCCCCGCCGAGCGCGAACGTGAACGAGATCGTCCGGTCGACGTTGATGCCCATCATCGAGGAGGCGTCCATGTCCTGCGCGGTCGCACGCATCGCCTTCCCGGAGCGGGTGCTGCGCACGAGGTAGCTGAGCATGATGAGGAGCGGAATGGTGACCGCGACGACGATGAAGTCGTTCCAGCTGTAGTTCGCGGACCGCCAGCTGAAGATGTCGCCGGTCGGCAGGATGTTCGGGAGCGGCTGCGGGCCCGCGTCCTTCCAGACGAGCCCGATGTCCTGGAGGATGAACGAGAAGCCGATCGCCGTGATCAGCGGCACGAGCCGCGGCTGGTTGCGGAGCGGCTTGTAGCCGATGCGCTCGATGGTCACGTTGATGACCATGCAGAAGAGCATCGAGAAGAAGAGACAGACGAGGACCGTGTAGATCTTCTGGCCGCTCGAGGAGCTCGCGGTCGCCGCGGCCCCGAGTGGGATGCCGAGCACGAGCGACGTCGGGAAGATCGGGATCTGGAACGAGCCGTCGTTGACGATCGAGTTCGTCTGGAATCCCCCGAGCATGAAGTTGTCGCCGTGGGCGAAGTTGATCAGCTCGATGATTCCGTAGACCAGCGTGTAGCCGAGCGCGATGAGCGCGTAGATCATCCCGGTCGTGCCGCCGATCAAGGTCACCTCGAGGAAGCGGTCCGGCGATTGGACCGCGTTCTTGATCAGCCAGTAACCGATGAGCGCCGCGAGGACGGCGCCGACCACCCAGAGGATGATCTGGGAAACCGGCACGCGACGCTCGAAAGAGGGTCGGGATGCGGTTTCAGCAGTCGCCACAGGCGGAGGTTATGACGGAAACGAGAGGGCCGGTCAAGACCGGCCCTCTCGCGTCCTTGGTTTCTTCAGTTCAGCGTTACCCGACCTGCTTGGCCTCGACGAACTTCCACGGCGGGCCGCTTGCCTCCGCCTGGAAGATCGAGATGAGACCGGCCGTCGGATCGCCGTTCTCGTTGAACGACATCGGGCCGACGATTCCGTCGGTGATGTTCGCGTCGAACACCTTCGCGACGACGTCCTCACGGGAGCCGTCGGAGCGGCCGATCGCGTCCACGAGCACCTGCGCAGCCGCCGCAGCGTAGGCCGTGTAGACCTCCGGTGCGCCGTACTTCGCCTGGTAGGCGTCGAGGAACTCCTTGCCGGCGCCGGTCAGATCGTCCGGGTTGAGCACCGGAGCGCTGCCGTACGTGCCGGCGAGGTTGTCGGCCCCAGCCTCGTCGAAGAGCGAGTCGAGGACGAAGCCGTCGGAGACGAGCAACTTCACTGCATCGTTGTCGCCCACGACGGAGACCTTGTCCTTGATGACCTGCCCGCCGTTGAAGCAGGCGATGCCGCCGATGTAGATGCCGTCGGCGCCCGAGGCCTTGACCTGCGTCATGAGGGCCTTGTAGTTCTGGGCGTTGGCATCCCAGCCGGTGTGACCTGCGACCTTGAGGCCGATGTCACCCGCGGCCTGCTCGAAGGCGTCGGCGACGCCCTTACCGTACGCGTCCTTGTCGTCCAGGATGTAGACGTTGGTGACGCCGAGGCTGTCCTTCATATAGCTCGCGTCGACCTGGCCCTGGAAGTCGTCGGATGCGACGACGCGGGCGTAGTTGCGAACGCCGTTCGGGTAGTACTTGTCCGGCTCGCCCGGCTCGGAGCCGGGGCCTTCGTGCGTGAGGCCGACCGCGGTGTTCGCGGGGCTCACGTACGCGAGCGAGGCCTCGTTCGCAATCGGGACCTCGATCTTGGCACAACCCGAGTTGAACGTTCCGATCACGCCCAGGATGGACTCGTCCTCCACGTACTTCCGCGCATTCGCGGCGCACGTGGCCTCGTCCCAGGCTCCCTTCGCGGCCGTCGAGTCGTCGAACGACTCATACGAGACCGTGAAGTCGCCGGCCTTGCCGCCGATCTGCTCGAGATAGAGCTTGATGGCGTTGACCATCGTCTCCGTCTGGCCTGCAGACGAACCCTGCAGCGGCAGGTCGGAAACGATTTTGACGGCTTCTCCGCCGCCACCCGTCTCGCCGCCACCGGAGCTGCCGCTCGCGCCGTTGTCGTCCCCGCCGCATCCCGCGGCAAGGAGCGCCAAGGCACTGAGCACCAACACCAGTACCGACAAAAGTGTCCTTCTTCTCAACTGCGCCTCCTCGTTCGCCCGACTGTTCTCTCGACGCTGCCCATGGCGAGCATTCGCCGTGAAGGGACTTTCAGGAGCGGACGCGGACTCACGCCTCCCCGGGCCGCTCGTTGTGGGGCGCCATTATGACGCCGTAAGGAACGTCCAGCAACTGTGCCGATACCATTCCTCGTGATGCCCTCTGCCGAAGTGGCGGAACTGGTAGACGCGCTGGACTCAAAATCCAGTGGGGCTTGGCCCCGTGCGGGTTCGACCCCCGCCTTCGGCATAGTCTCCCCTCCATGCAGCTCCCGAGACGTTTGAGGGAAAAGACGACCGGCCACCCCCGAAGTTAGACGAATGGCGAAAACGGTCGGAGTCCTGACGGGCGGCGGTGATTGCCCTGGCCTGAACGCGGTGATCCGCGCGGTCACGCGGCGCTCGCTCACGCGCGGGCACACGATTCTGGGGATTCGCGAGGGTTGGCGGGGCCTCGTCGACGGCCACTTCATGGAGCTGGGGCCGCGGGAGATCTCCGGGATCCTCCCGCGAGGAGGCACGATTCTCGGCACAACTCGTACGAATCCGTACAAGACGGACGGCGGGGTCGAGAAGGTGCTCGAGAACTTCCGGGCTCAGAAGCTCGATGCGCTCGTTGCGATCGGCGGCGAGGACACCCTCGGCGTGGCCTCGCGCCTCTTCGCCGAGCACGACTTCCCGGTCGTCGGCGTGCCGAAGACGATCGACAACGACCTCTCGGCGACGGACTACACCTTCGGCTTCGACACCGCGGTCTTCATCGCCACGGAGGCGATCGACCGCCTGCACACCACCGCCGAGTCCCACAACCGCGTCATGGTCGTCGAGGTGATGGGCCGCCACACGGGCTGGATCGCCGTGATGAGCGGGATCGCGGGCGGCGCCGACGTCATCCTCATCCCCGAGCAGCCCGTCACCGTAGAGGCGGCGTGCGACGACCTGCGCCGGCGCCACGAGCGCGGCAAGGACTTCTCCATCGTCGTCGTCAGCGAGGGCTACGAGCTCACCTACGAGTCCGGCGAGAAGCGCCAGGTGGCCCAGGAGGCGCCGGCAACCGACCAGTTCGGCCATGTGCGGCTCGGCGGCGTCGGTGAGCAGCTCGCGCGCGAGATCGAGGAACGCACGGGCTTCGAGAGCCGCGTGACCGTGCTCGGCCACGTGCAGCGCGGCGGCTCCCCCACGCCGCGGGACCGGGTCCTCGCGACGCGCTACGGCCTGAAGGCCGCGGATCTCGTCGAGGAAGGCAGCTTCGGGCAAATGGCCGCGCTCCAGGGCGACGACATCGTCGCCGTCCCGCTCGAGGACGCCGTCGCCGAGCTCAAGACGGTGCCGCCCCGCTGGTTCGACGTGGCTCAGGCCTTCTTCGGCTAGAGCCCCCTTGGAAGCGCGCCGCTGCGGTGCTTGTATTCAGTCCCTTGCGGCGAGGACCTCTTAGCCCGGCTTTCCTGAGAGCCGCGACGATCTCGGCGGTTGCCACCGTCCTGCTCGCGGTTGGGCCTGCGAATGCCGGCACCTATCAGGCGGCGCTCTTGAAGGACATCTTCCCGGGCGCCGATGGCAGCGGCCCGACGTCGTTCGCAGACATCGACGGCACCGCCTTCTTCACTGCGGACGACGGCGTCCACGGGGCCGAGCTCTGGAAGTCCGACGGAACTCCGGCAGGCACGGTGCTCGTCAAAGACATCAACCCCGGTGACCAGCCGAGTGAGACCTTCGGGCTCACCCTCCTCAACGGCACGGCCTACTTCTCCGCCAACGACGGGACGAACGGATTCGAGCTCTGGAAGTCGGACGGCACCGAGGGTGGAACGGAGATGGTCAAGGACATCAATCCGTCGGGCGACGGGTGCTGCTCGCAGATCGCTGTCGTCGGCGACACGCTCTACTTCGGCGCCGACGACGGGACCAACGGCAACGAGCTCTGGAAGTCGGACGGCACCTCCGACGGGACGGAGATGGTCAAGGACATCGACCCGGCCGGATCCGGCTCGCCCTCGTCGCTCACGAACGTCGGGGGCACGCTCTTCTTCAGAGCAGTCGACCCCGTGAACGGCGTCGAGCTGTGGGCCTCGGACGGCACCGAGGACGGCACCGCGCTGGTCGAGGACATCGACCCGGCCGGCGACGGCTTTCCCGCCCAGCTCATCGATGTCGGCGGCACGCTCTTCTTCTCCGCCAACGACGGCACGAACGGGAGGGAGCTGTGGACTTCGGACGGCACCGAGCTCGGGACGACGATGGTGAAGGACATCCGAAATCCCGGGGGCTCCCTCGACGGCAACGGCTTCTTCGTGAGCTTCGACGGCGCCCTGTTCTTCCGGGCGAACGACGGGACCACAGGCGAGGAGCTCTGGACCTCCGACGGCACGGAGGAGGGGACCACGCAAGTCAGCGACATCAACGGCTCGGGTTCCGGGTTCCCCGACGCCTTCGCCGTCGTCGGAGGAACGCTCTACTTCACCGCTCAGGGCAGCGGCGTCGACCGCGAGCTCTGGAAGACGGACGGCACCGATGACGGTACGGAGCCTGTGGCGGACATCAACCCCGGCTCGGACGGAAGCTTCCCGTACGGGCTCACGGAGTCCGACGGCGCCCTGTTCTTCGGGGCCGAGGATCCGGCCAACGGCCGCGAGCTCTGGACCTCCGACGGCACCGAGTCGGGAACGGAGCTCGTCAAGGACATCAACCCGGGCACTGACTTCGGAGGCCCCACCGATTTCACCGACGTCGGCGGAACGCTCTACTTCGCCGCCGACAACGGCACGGACGGCTACGAGCTCTGGCGCACGTTCAAGGACACGACACCCCCGGCGGGCGGAGCGATCACGACCTCACTCCCCCGCTTCGGGCGCTCGACCTCCTTCGACCTCGCCTGGGCCGGAGCCACCGACCCCGGGAGCGGGATTGCGACCTACGACGTCTACGCGATGCGCGCGCCGTACAACGGCGGCTTTGGCGCCGGTTCGGTCTTCAAGACGACGGCCGAACCGGACAGCGAGACCTTCACGGGCCTGTCCGGGAGCACGTACTGCTTCTTCACGGTGGTGACGGACGCGGTCGGAAACAGCTCGCTGCCAAGCGCCCAGAGATGCACGGCTCTGCCCGCTGACGATGGCGCACTGAGCGGCGCCGGGTGGAAGAAGCGATCGGGCCAGTTCGGCTACTACCGCGGGACGTACAAGCAGAGCTCGACCAGGGGAGCCACGCTCGCCCTCGCCGGAGTCGAGGCAAAGCGCATCTCGCTGGTCGCAGTGGTCTGCCCGGGCTGCGGCGCCGTCTCGGTCTTCCAGGGGAAGAAGCTCCTCAAGCGGGTGAACCTCGGAGCCTCGACGGTGCAGCACCGGATCATCCCGATCGCCGCGTTCGGCGGCGCCCACACCGGCAAGGTCACCGTCACGGTCACGAGCTCCGGCAAGCCCGTGCTCGTGGACGGCCTTGGGATCAGCCGCGTCTAGCTAAAGCAGCTCGGAGAGCGGGAACGAGCGGTTGCGCCTCGGCGGGACGAGGAAGTTCTGCCGGTGCGTCGTCTGCAGGATCGAGTTGAAGCCCTGACCCCTCGAGCGCGGATGAATCGGGATGCTCGTTCCGTCGGGCAGGATCCCGTCCATCGCAAGCCGCGTGCGGTGGAAGTCGTCGCTCGTCGGTGTGAAGACGACGAAATGGAGACCGGCTGCGGGCTCCTGGCTCTGGCCGTCGACGTCGGGGCGCGCGCTCCAGAAGAACGGGTTGTCGAGCGTGTTGAAATCGGCGCGCTGCGGGATTGCGGTGCCCTTCGGGTAGAGGATGCCGTCGTTTCCGGTCACGTCCGCCTGCAGGCGCGAGGCGGGCTGCATCACCGAGCTGTGGCCGACAGCGTCGTAGCGCTCGGCGTCGGCCGAGACCGCCTTCGACCCGTCCGCGTCCTCGGCGTCCTGGGGCACGGTCTGCGTGCCGTCCTCCACATCGAGCCCCGGCTTGAACGTCGTCGCGACGCGCTCGGGGTAGTCGAAGTTCAGGTACCACGCCTCCACGTCTTCGAAGAGGTGCGAGAGGTGCATAGCCGTCCCGCCGAGGAAGTAGCCGTCGGGGAACTGGTTGGTGTAGCCGGGAAGCGTCTCGAAGTTCGCGATCCCGGGCGGCCCCAGCCCGGCCTTCTGGGTCGAGGTGAAGCCGAGGAAGAGCTCGGCCGTGTCGGGGATGAGCTCGGCGCCGCCGATGCCCGCCGCCATCGCCATCTGCTTCGGCAGACTCGTGCTCCCGTCGAAGCCCCCGCCCGCGAACCCCCTGCGGATGCTCGTGATCGAGAAGAGCCCTTTCGCCTCGTCGAACAGGCTCGAGGACCCGTCGGCGATGAAGTCGACGCTGTCGCTCCGCAGGAAGATGGCGACGTCGTTGTCCTCGAGGATCAGGTCCTCGGGGTCGCTCGGGAAACGGATCGCGTCGATCACTCCCCGAACCTGCTTGCCGGCCGTCTTCGAGGCGCGCAGGTCGACCGGGAGGTGCTCCTCGGCGGGTGCGGGCACGAAGCGCGTGAAGTAGGGAAGCCCCCAGCCGATGCTGATCGACAGGCCCTTCGGCGCTGGCTCGTAGCGGGCATCCAGCTCCTGCAGCGTCTCGCTGAGCGTCGCGCGGGCCTCCGCGAGGGCGGCCGCGGTCGGCTCCACGTTCAGCCTGGCCGTCACGACCTCGTGGTGGAGCGGCGGGACGACGACCTCGACCCCGTTGTCCACGATGACCTGCGGCCGGCCGAGCACGTGCTGCTCGGAAGGCAGGATCCGGGTCGTCGCGCGCTCGGGCGCAGTCGCGAAGCGGTCGACGAGCTCGTAAATCCCCGCTGCGCCGAGCGCCGCCGCGCCGCCCGCGACGAACTGCCTCCTGGTCAGTCGCACGTCAGGACTGCTGCGGCTCGATCTTCACGAGGCCGGTCATGATCCGATCGAGGTACTTCACCACCTGGCTGTACGAGAGGCCGAGCTCGGGCACCACGTGCTGGCTGACCGCGTAGAGCGTCCCGTTCTCCTTCCAGGCATAGAGCACGTGCCAGGTGTCGGCTCCGCGGTTGACGGTGTAGACCGTCACCGTCTTCCCCGCGACCTCGCGTGTGCCCCGCTCGCCGCTGAAGCACGGCTGGCCGTTACAGGTCGGCACCTCCGTGTGGCCCGGATAGCCGCGCAGGTTCACGTGCACCTCCCCCGCCCCGCGCTCGAACCAGATGAAGGCGATGAGGTAGCTCCCGTCCTTCGTGACGGAATGCACGCCTTCCCACTGGCCTCCGATCCGGCCGATGAGGGGATCCGGGAGCCAGCTCGGGCAGTAGACCGGCGCCTTGATCTGGTCCGCGAGCTTCTGCCAGCCGCGCGCGAGCGCCGGCGGGCACGTCGGCTCAGAAACGGTCGTCGTCGTCGAAGGCGATGGCTCGGCGGAGGCGGAACCGCCGCAGCCTGCGGCCGCAAAGGACAAGACGACGAGCGCGAGGACAGCCGCGAGCGCCCAGGGGAACGCGCGATTCACGAACCCATGATGCCAGACACCCGGGCGCGCGTTGATCGGTACCCTCGATCGCCGTGACGCAGAAAAGCGCAGCTCTCGCAGCACTTGTAGCCCTCGTCTGCGGGCTCGTGGCGACCGCATGCGGCAGCACCGATCACCAGGCCCACGCCCGCTCGCTCTACGACGCCTACCGCACGGCCGAGGACTCGAGAACCGACGCCGAGGAAGACCTTCGCGTGGCGTTCGCCGACATCTCCTCGGCTGCCCAGAAGCTGGATCGCGCAGGGGTCATCGCCGCGGCGCAACGCGGGCAGGACGCCGTCGAGAAGATCGACGACCTGCTCGCGGCGGAGCTCGAGGCAGCTGACGGGCTGGCCGAGATCGAATCGACAGCCGCGCAGGCGAAGCAGCTCTCCGAGGGGCTTCAGACCAGCCGGAACAGCCTGGCACTCGTGGCGAAGGAGCTCGAGATCGCCCTCGACGATCCGTTCCTCGACACGAGGAAGAAGGAGCTCGACGATCTCGCGAAGGAATCGGCCGACCTGGCCGTCAAGGGCGAGCTTGCCATCAGGCGCGCGGACAGGGCGCTCGCGGTCGCGCTCGGCCTCGAGCCGCGCCTCGACCAGATGTTCACGACGACGACCGGCTAGATCATCTAGCGGCCGGTCAGCACGGCGAGCGCGGAGGCGAAGTCGGCCGACCCCTGCAGGAACTCGGCTCCGACCAGTATGGCGTCGACGCCCGCGTTCTCGAGCGCGACGACCTGCTCACGCCCGCTCACCCTCGCCTCCGAGATGACGAGCTTGCCTGCCGGCACGTCGGCCAGGAGGTCGAGCGTGCGCTCGAGGTCTTCCTCGTCGTCGTCGAGGCCGCGCTCGGAGATGAGGACGATGTCCGGGTCCACGCGCTCCAGGGCGTCCTCCAGGGTCTCCTCGTCCCGCACCTCGACCGCACAGTCGAGATCGAGCTCGCGTGCCCGTGCGACGACGGTCTCAGCCTCGTCCGAGAACGGCACGATCCACGCGTCGGCCCCGGAGGCGGACGCCTCGTTCGGGTCGCCGCCCCGCACGAGAACGGCGAGCGACGTGCTTGCCCGAACGCGCTCCACGTCGGCCAGGTCTACGGCGACCGCTTCCGCTCCGGCTTCCTCGGCGAGCGCGGCGAGATCCTCGATCGCGCCTTGCAAGACGGGGACGACAGAGATCCCGTCTCCTTCCGAGATGGCCTGACGGAAACGGCTCACGAAGAGACGCGGTCGAGGCCCGCGGCGTACGTCACGATCTCGAGCGCGAAGGGAGAGCCGATCCTGCCGGCACCGGCATTGATCATCGCGAGCGCGTCGTCGAGGGTCTCGACGCCGCCCGACGCCTTCACGCCGACGGCCTCCGGCAGGTAGTCGCGCAGGAGCTCGACGTCGTGAACCGTGGCGGGCGCGCCGTTGGCGCTCGTCTGCGCGAAGTCGACCTCCGCGAGCTCGACGATCTTGCACGCGAGCTTCTTGCGCTTGTCGTCGAGGCGCCCGGTTCCGATGATCGCCTTGAGCGTCACGGCCCCGCGCCCACCATTCGCGGTACGCATGCGGATCGTCCGGGCGAACGCGGTCAACTCGTCCCGGACGAGTGCGAAGTCGAGCGCGAGCATGGCGCGGACGTCGAGCGCAAATTCCAGCTCCCCCGCGCCCTCGTCGAGGCAGCGCTCGGCCTCAGCGATCTTCGCTTTGGCCGCCGCTCCTCCCTCCGGGTAGCCGACCACCGCGCACACCTTCACGTCCGAGCCGCGGAGATGCTCGGCCGCGACGCCGACGTGCTTCGGCAGCACGCAGAGGGATGCGAGATGGAGTTCGCGTGCCGTCTGGCAAACGGCTTCGATCTCCTGCAGACCCTTGCGTGGGCCGAGGAGGGTGCAGTCGATGGTCTTGGCGAGCTCTTCGATCCGAAGGGCCATGGGCGACTTGCTGAGTCTAGGGGACTAAACGCCGATTGGGTGCCAAACGGTCTTGAGCTCGAGAAAAGCCGCGACGTGCCAGGGCGACTGCCCGTCCCCGTTCGACACGACGCGCTTGACGTTGTCCGCGGCGAGCCGCTCGAGCTCCTCGCGCTCGCCGGCCGCCCCCGAGAGGTCGACGGCGTTCACGTCCATGTGCGCGGCGAGCACCGCGCAAAGCTCTTGCTTCTTCCCGGTGAGGACGTTGACGACGCCGCCCGGCACGTCGGAGGTGGCGAGGACCTCGGCGAGCGTCACCGCTGCGAGGGGGCGCTTCTGCGAGGCAATGATCACCGCCGCGTTGCCTCCGACGATCACCGGCGCAAGGCGCGCGACGAAGCCGGCGAGCGGAGGCTCCTCGGGCGCGACAACCCCGACCACACCGGTGGGCTCCGGCACCGTGAAGTTGAAGTACGGCCCGGCGACCGCGTTCGACGAGCCGAGCACCTGCGCGATCTTGTCCGCCCAGCCGGCGTACCAGACCCACGTGTCGATCGCGGCGTCGACCTCGGCCTCGTCGCCCGTGAGCTCGACGAACTGGGCCCTGCGCCCCTCCATGATCTCGGCCACGCGGTAGAGCACCTGTCCGCGGTTGTAGGCGGTCATGGACGCCCACTTGGGGAAGGCCTCGCGCGCGGCGCGCACCGCGTCCCGGAGATCCTTGCGGGAGGCGCGCGCGACGTTGGCTCCCTCGGCCTCGTACGAGCGGCCGGACTCGGAGCGGGGGAACGCGCCGCCGACATAGAGCTTGTAGGTCTTCTTGACCGGAAGCCTCACGCTTTCTCTCCAGTCCGCGCGCCACAGGCGCGTTTTTCGGCGTTAGCCTGAAGGTGGGTGGTGGTCCGGGGTGGCCCCAATGAAAGGCCGCTCCTCATTCGAACTTCAGGTAGGGCTCGAGGCCGTGCCGGCCGCCTTCCCGGCCGAAGCCGGACTCCTTGTACCCGCCGAACGGCGACGCCGGGTCGAAGCGGTTGTACGTGTTGGCCCAGATCACCCCGGCGCGTAGCCGCTGCGCCATCGACAGGATCCGCGAGCCCTTCTCCGTCCAGACGCCGGCGGAGAGGCCGTACGGAGTGTTGTTCGCCTTTTCGATCGCCTCGTCGGGCGTGCGGAACGTCAGCACCGACAGGACCGGCCCGAAAATCTCCTCCTGCGCGATCCGGTAGCTCTGCGCCACGTTCGTGAAGACCGTCGGCGCAAACCACCAGCCCTTCTCGGGAAGCCGACAGGGCGGCTGGAAGATCTCCGCGCCCTCCTCCTCCCCGGCCGCGACGAGCTCCTTGATCTTCTCGAGCTGCTCGCGCGAGTTGATCGCGCCGATGTCGGTGTTCTTGTCGAGCGGATCGCCGACGCGCAGCGTTCCCATCCGCCGCTTCAGCTTCGCGATCACCTGCTCGTAGATGGACTCCTGCACGAGCAGCCGCGAGCCCGCGCAGCACACGTGGCCCTGGTTGAAGTAGATGCCGTTGATGATCCCCTCGACCGCCTGGTCGAGCGGCGCGTCGTCGAAGATGATGTTCGCCGCCTTGCCGCCCAGCTCGAGGGTCAGCTTTTTCCCGGTGCCCGCGACGGCGCGCTGGATCTCCTTGCCGACGTCCGTCGAGCCGGTGAACGCGACCTTGTCGATGCCCGGGTGCTTGACGAGCTCGGCGCCCGCGCGCCCGTCGCCGGTGACGATGTTCACGACCCCGGGGGGAAGCTCGGCCTGGCGCACGACGTCGCAGAAGAGAAGCGCGGTGAGCGGCGTCGACTCGGCGGGCTTGAGAACGACCGTGTTCCCCGCCGCGAGCGCCGGCGCGATCTTCCACGACAGCATGAGCAGCGGGAAGTTCCACGGGATGATCTGACCCGCGACGCCGAGCGGCTTGGGGTTGCGGTTGGGAAACGCGTACTCGAGCTTGTCGGCCCAGCCCGCGTAGTAGAAGAAGTGCGCGGCCGCCAGCGGGAGATCGACGTCACGGGACTCCCGGATCGGCTTGCCCCCGTCGAGCGACTCGAGCACCGCGAACTCGCGCGAGCGCTCCTGCAGGATCCGCGCGATGCGGTAGAGGTACTTCGCCCGCTCGGCCGGCGAGATGTCGGACCAGCCGTTCTCGAAGGCCTCGCGCCCGGAGTCGACCGCCAGAGCAACGTCCTCCGCCCCCGCGTAGGCGACCTCGGCGAGCGGCTCTTCGCTGGACGGGCTGACCGTCTGCGCGTATTCGCCCGACTTCGGCTCCACCCACTCGCCGCCGACGAAGAGCCCGTAGCGGTCCTCGAGGGTGACGACCTCGCGCGACTCGGGCGCGGGCGCGTAGTCGAACGCGGACGGGACCGGCGAGCGGTCTTGGCGCTTTTCGATGTCAGTCAATGGTGAAGTAGTCCGGGCTCTGGTAGCGGCCGGTCTTCTCCTTGCGGATCTGCAGGAGGCAGTCGTTGAGGAGCGACGAGGCTCCGAAGCGGAAGAGGTCGGGCGTCATCCACTCGACGCCGAGTGTCTCGTGCAGGAGGACGAGGTACTGGACTGCCTGCTTCGCGTGGCGGATGCCGCCCGCGGGCTTCATCCCGATCTTGCGCCCCGTTTCCTCGTAGACGTCGCGGATGGCCTCCAGCATGACCAGCGTCACGGGCAGCGTCGCGGCCGGCTGGATCTTGCCCGTGGACGTCTTGATGAAGTCGGCGCCCCCCGCGATCGCCAGCAGGCTCGCGCGCCGCACGTTGTCGTAGGTGCCGAGCTCGCCGGTCTCGAGGATGACCTTGAGGTGGGCGTCGCCGCATGCCTCTTTCACCCTGCGCACCTCGTCGTAGACCTTCGCGTAGTCGCCGGCGAGGAAGGCGCCGCGGTCGATGACCATGTCGATCTCGTCCGCGCCCATCTCTGCGACCAGCGCAGCCTCCTCGACCTTGATCTCGAGCGGCGACTGGCCCGAGGGGAACGCGGTCGCCACGGACGCCACCAGGACGCCGCTTCCACGCACCCGGTCGAGCGCAACGGGGACGAGGTTCGGATAGACACACACCGCCGCCACCGGCGGCACGGTGAGGTCGGAGGGATCGGGCCGCATCGCCTTCGACGACAGAGCCGCCACCTTCCCGGGAGTGTCGGCGCCCTCGAGCGTCGTCAAATCCATCATCCGCACGGCGAGGTCGAGCGCGAAGAGCTTCGACTCGCGCTTGATCGACCGGCGCGCGAGCGAAGCCGCGCGCTCCTCGACCGCAACCTGGTCGACGGAGCCGATTCGCGGGAGACGAGGCTCGAGCGGGAGCTCAAAGCCGCCCGGGAGAGCAGGCGCCTGCGCCATGGAATCAGTGTAGCCCGGGAAAGGCTGCCGGCTCAGCCGGCGTCGGCGAGCAGGCCGCCCTGCACGCGGGCGACGAAGGTGCCGAGATCCGATTCCTTCTGGCCCAGCCGGGCCTCGAGCTGGCGCAGGTGCTCTTCGCGCGCCTCGACCTCGTCCTCGCGCAGGTACATGTCCGCCTCGAATCGAGCCTCGCGCTCCTCGAGCTCCATCTCGCGGCGCTCGAGCTCCAGCGCACGGGTCTGGATCTCCTGCTCCTGCTTCTCGAGCCGCTTCGCGCGCCGCTCGAGCCATTCGGGGGAGACGAGGCGCTCGCCGAAGAGATCCTCGTCCTCGTGCTCGGCCGGAAGGGCGGGTTCCGGGGCGGGCGCGGGCGCCGAAACGGCCGGCGCAGCCGGCTGCTCGGGCGAGGGCGTCATCGCGAAGATGTTGATGTTGGTCACCGACGACTTGTGGCGTCGGCGCCGCCGCACCCGCGTGGAGTGATGTCGGATCTCCTCGGACATGCCGCTTCATGACAGTAATCGGCAGCAAATCCGGCGCATCCCTCGTTCGAGGGCGTGCGTTTTCGTCAACGCCTAGGCACTCTGGGCCCAGAGCACCTAGGACGCGGCGAGCTGCTCCTGGACGAGCGGACGGGTGTCGAAGGGCTCGAAGCCGATCCTCGCGGCGACGTCCTCGCTCGAGGGGCGAGTGCCCTCCGCGAAGAGACCGCGGAGGAAGTCGCCGGTCTCGCGACGCTCCCACCAGTCCGAGCCGATCGTCTCGCGGAGGTACGCCCGGAGCTGCGCCGCGCGGATCCACGCACGGAGGTAGTCGGCCGAATAGAAGCCGTCGTCCATGTCGGCGAGGTAGCCGTCGGGCCGGTAGCGGAACCCGGTCGCAGCGCGCAGTCGCTCCGCGTACTTGGGCGCGTAGTCGGGCGCGCGCTCGAAGTCGGCCCAGAGCTCGAGCTCGTAATCGAGCTTCGCCGCGTAGCGACGGAACAGGAGCACGTCGAGGAAGCGCGTCGCCTCGGCGTTCTCCTCGGCGTCGCTCGCGGAGAGGTCGAAGTGCTCGGCATGCCAGCCGGGCTCCCGGCTCACGGATTCGAGGAGGAACGAGTAGATCTCGGTCAGGGCGTGGTCGCGGGAGAGGCGGCGGAAGGTGTACGGGAGCGCCGGGTCGACGCCCGCGTAGTGGAGCGCGTGCCCGGCCTCGTGCAGGAGCCCCTGGTAGTCGTGCAGCCCGCCCTGCGCCCGGGTGATCAGATGGACGACGTTGGGCGGGTCGCTGACGGGCCCGCGGCGCTCGACCTACTCGACATCGAAGCGGTGGTCGGGGCCGCTCGGACGGCCGGGGCCGACGCCATCCACCCCGGGTTCGGCTTCCTCGCCGAGAACGCGGCGTTCGCCGAGGCCGTCATCGCCGCGGGACTGACCTGGGTCGGACCGCCACCGGACGCGATCCGGGCGATGGGCGACAAGGCCGCCGCCCGCCGGCTCGCCGCTACGCTCGGCATCCCCGTCCCGCCCGGCACCGACGACGCCGACGCCTCCGACGAGGCGCTCGTCACGGCCGCGGCGCGGATCGGGCTGCCGCTCCTCATCAAGCCGGCGGCGGGTGGCGGCGGCAAGGGGATGCGCACGGTCCGCGACGCCGAGGCCCTGCCATCGGCGCTGGCGGGCGCTCGTCGCGAGGCTCGGGCAGCGTTCGAGGACGACCGCCTCATCCTGGAGCGGCTCGTCGAAGGCGCGCGACACGTCGAGCTCCAGGTGCTCTTCGACGCGCACGGTCAGGGCGTCCACCTCGGCGAGCGCGACTGCTCGCTCCAGCGCCGCCACCAGAAGGTCCTCGAGGAGAGCCCGTCACCGGCCGTCGGCCCGGAGCTTCGGGCTCGCATGGGCGAGGCCGCGCTGACCCTGGCCGGGGCCGTCGGCTATGTCGGCGCCGGGACCTGCGAGTTCCTGCTGGACGAGCACGGCGCGTTCACCTTCCTCGAGATGAACACCCGGCTCCAGGTGGAGCATCCGGTCACCGAGCTCGTGACCGACCGCGACCTCGTGGCCGACCAGCTGCGCATCGCCGCCGGCGACACCCTCGGCATCGAACAGGCGACGGTCGCCTTCGCCGGCCATGCGATCGAAGTCCGCCTGTACGCCGAGGACGCGGAGGCCGGCTTCCTGCCGGCGACCGGCCGGATCGCACGTCTGCGCTGGCCCGATGGGCCGGGCGTCCGGGTCGACGCCGGCGTCCGGGAGGGCGACCTCGTGACCGCCCGCTTCGATCCGATGCTGGCCAAGATCATCGCCTGGGGCGACGACCGGGGCAGCGCGCTCGAGCGCCTGACGGCGGCCCTGGACGCGACCGTCGTCCTGGGCCTGACCACGAACCTCCGGTTCCTGCGCTGGCTCGTCCGGGAGCCAGCGGTCCGCGACGGCCTGGCGCGGACGGACACGCTCGATGCGCTCTGGCCGCCGGATGACTGGGACGCGCGGACCACCATCCCGGCCGCCACATGGGCGGCCGCCGCTGCGGCGCTGGTCCGAACCGATCCCGCCGCGTCGCCCGGGACGGCCGGGCCGTGGGGCGGCGGATTCCGGCTCAACGCGCGAGCTCGGATCGGGGTCGCGAGCGGCGACACGACGCGGTCGGTGGAGCCGTCGGCCGCCGACGCGGACGTGGTGTTGGTCCACCTCGACGACAGCGTCCACATCGATGTCGACGGCCGGAGCGTGCCGTTCCGGCTGGCGCCACCGCCGGATGTCGACCGGGCGGCCCGTGCCGCCGCCGCCTCGCACGCGGGCGGCCCGATGGAGCTCGTGGCGCCGATGCCCGGCCTGGTCCGAGCGATCGAGGCGCGACCGGGCGCGGAGGTCGATGCCGGCGCGCCGGTCGTCGTCCTCGAGGCCATGAAGATGGAGCATGCGGTGGCGGCGCCGATCGCCGGCCGGATCGCCGAGCTGCGGGTGGAGGTCGGCGACCAGGTCGTCCGCGGCCAGGTCGTGGCGATCGTCGAGCCCGGACCGGCCGGGACGCGGTAGGCTGTGGCCATGGCCGATCACGACACCGATACCCAGCCGCTGCCGCAGACGCGCGAGGCCTTGATGGCGCTCCATCGCGAGACGCGGGCACGGCGCAACGCGGCTCCGCATGGCAGCCACGAGCACGCCGCCGCGATCGACCTGATCGGTCGGATCGAGGTCGAGATCGCCCGCCTGGAGCGGGCGATGGACCCGCCGCTCGTCTGAGCGGCACGACCCGAGCGTTCGCCCGATGACCGCCGGGCCCGGCGATCGCCACGTCCGGATCTACGAGGTCGGGCCGCGCGACGGACTGCAGAACGAATCGGTCGCGGTCGCACTCGCGGACAAGCTGCGCTTCATCGAGCTCCTGGCGGATGCCGGGCTGCGGGAGATCGAGGCGACGTCGCTCGTGGCGCCGCGGGCGATCCCGCAGCTGGCGGACGCGGATGCGCTGCTGGCGGCCCTGCCCCGGAGGGCCGGCGTCCGCTATCCGGTGCTCGTGCCGAACGAGCGCGGGCTCGCCCGGGCCGAGGCCGCCGGTGTGGACGCGATCGCCGTCTTCACCGCCGCGACCGATGCGTTCACGACGCGGAACATCGGGATGACCGTGGACGAGTCCCTGACCGCGTTCGCGCCGGTGCTCGCCCGGGCCGCCGACCTGGGCTGGTGGCGACGGGCGTACGTGTCGACCGCGTTCGGGTGCCCGTATACCGGCCGGGTCGAGGCCGCGACCGCCGTCGACGTCGCCGGCCGGCTGCTGGAGCTCGGCGTCGACGAGATCTGCTTCGGCGACACGATCGGGGTCGGCGTGCCGGACCAGGTCGCCGAGATCGTCGCGCTGGCCGAGGCCGCGGGCGTGGCCGTCGAGCGGCAGGCGTTCCATTTCCACGACACCCGCGGGACCGCCCTCGCCAACGTCGCGATGGGCCTGGCCGCGGGCATCCGGACGTTCGACAGCGCGACCGGCGGGACCGGCGGCTGCCCCTATGCGCCGGGCGCCGCCGGCAACCTCGCCACCGAGGACCTGGTGTACCTGCTCGACGCCTCGGGGTGGGAGCACGGCGTGTCCCTCGAGCGGGTCCTGGCGGCCGCTCGGTTCATCGCCGGCGTGCTCGGCAAGCCGCTGGCGACGAAGGTCGGCCAGGCCGGTGGCTGGGACGCCGACAGCGGCTCGGCGACCGCGCGCGCCTGAGTCCGGCGGCGGATCCGCGGACGCCCTTGCCGGCTCGGCGTGGTCGAGCGCGGTCTACGGTATCCTCCGGCCACTATGGACGGTCTCGTTCTCGTTCTGAACCAGAACTACGAGCCGCTCAACGTCTGCAACCTGCCGCGGGCCTTCCGTCTCGTCTTCGGGGAGAAGGCCGAGGTGATCGAGTACGACCACCAGATGGTTCGGACGCCGCGGACCGAGTACCGCGCGCCCTCCGTGATCCGGCTGCAGTACCTCATCCGCCGGCCCCGACCGCGGGTCAAGCTGTCGCGACGTGAGGTGTTCGCCCGCGACCGGCACACCTGCCAGTACTGCGGGCGGCAGACCCACGACCTCACCCTCGACCACGTCGTCCCGCGCCACCGCGGCGGCGGTCACACGTGGGAGAACCTCGTGACCGCCTGCAAGCCGTGCAACCACCGCAAGGGCGGCAAGACGCTCGAGGAAGCCCGCCTGCGCCTGCACCGCGAGCCCCATGAGCCGCGCAGCGACCTCTACTCCCTGTTCACCCCGTACCTCGCCGACGAGCGCAACGACGCCTGGCGGATGTACCTGTTCCTGGGGAAGAACTGACGCCCGAGCGGGCCGATGCCGACGGGGACGCCGCCGCGGCCGACGATCCCGCCGGTCCCGTCGTGGCGGCCGCGATCCCGGCCTCGGTCCTACGCCTATTGACCACCCTGTGGGGCGCCGGCCACGCCGCCTACGTCGTGGGTGGATCCGTCCGCGACGTCCTGATGGGTCGCGACGCCCGGGATTGGGACCTCGCGACCTCCGCCCTGCCCGAGCAGACCCAGGCCCTGTTCCCGGCGGCCGTCTACGAGAACGCCTTCGGGACCGTGGCCGTGGCGACGCACGATCCAGCCGTCGGCGACGTCGAGATCACGACCTTCCGATCGGACCACGAGTACGCCGACTTCCGGCGACCCCATCGAGTCGAGTTCACGGATTCGATCGACCTCGACCTGGCCCGCCGCGACGTGACCGTGAATGCCATCGCGTGGGGAGCCGGCGGCGGCGTCCTCGTGAGCGGCGCCCCGCGGCTCGTGGATCCGTACGGGGGCCAGGCCGACATCGAGGCCGGGGTCCTGCGGACGGTCGGCGATCCACGCGCCCGGTTCGAGGAGGATGCCCTGCGGATGCTCCGGGTCGTGCGCTTCGCGGCGACCCTCGGCTTCGACGTGGACGCGGCGACGCTGGCCGGCATCCAGGCCAAGGCCGACCTCGTCCGCCACCTGTCCGGCGAGCGGATCGCCGAGGAGCTGCGCGGCATCCTGGAGGCGCCGGTCCCGTCCGTGGGCCTTCGGCTGCTGGCCGACACGGGCCTGCTCGCGCCGATCTCGCCCGAGCTCGCGGCCCAGCGCGGCATCCCCCAGAACAAGCTGCCCGGCGAGGACCTCTGGGACCACACGCTCCGGGCGGTCGACGGCGCCGCGGCGGAGCCGCCGTACATCCGGCTCGCCGCTCTCCTGCATGACATCGGCAAACCCGACACGATGGCCGACGGCCGATTCCTCGGACATGACGCCGTCGGCGCGGGCCAGGCCGATGCCTTGCTGGAACGGCTGCGCTGGCCCCGTCACGAGCGCGAGCGCGTCGTGCACATCATCCGCAACCACATGTACGGCTACGTGCCGACATGGTCGGACGCCGCGGTTCGGCGGTTCATCGCGAAGATCGGTCGCGATGCGCTCGATGACCTGTTCCTTCTGCGCGAAGCCGACAACCTCGGATCGGGACGACCGCGCGACGGCGGCGGGCTCGCGGAGATCCGGGCGCGCGTCGCCGCGCAGCTGGCCGCGGGCGTCGTCCTTGGCCTGCGCGACCTCGACATCGACGGCGAGGACCTCATGCGCGAGCTCGGTCTGGCGCCGTCGCCGCGCCTCGGCTCGCTGCTCGACGAGCTCCTCGAGCGGGCCATCGCCGACCCGACGATCAACGAGCGGTCGCGCCTGCTCGCCCTGGCCCGAACGCTGCTGGACGACGGCGCGTCGTGATCGAGCTGCTGCTCGAGGCCGAGCGGGCCCTGTCGTTCGGGCGGACCGACCGGGCCGAGGAGCTGTACCGGCAGGTCGCGGACGCCGATCCGCGCAACTCGATCGCCGTCGTCGGACTGGCTCGCGTCGCGCTCGATCGCGGCGACGACCTCGGAGCGTATCTGCTCGCCAGGCGGGCATTGGCGATCGACCCGGAGAACGACGCGGCCCGCCGGCTCGCCACGCGGCTGGAGGAGGTGCTCGCGACGCGCGGCGAGCCGGTCGCGGAGCCGATGCTGGCCGACGAGGCGGCATCGCGGCCGGGACCGGAGGCACCGAGTGCGCCGGTCCCGGCGGATGAGGACCGCGCTGCTTCGGCCGGGGTCATCGAGGCGACGCCGGCCGCCAGGCGTTCGCTGCTCGACCGGCTGCGCGGTCGCTGACGCCTCGTCAGTCGACGGCGATGGGCGGTTCGAACACGACCAGATTGTGGCGGGCCTTGCGCGTGTCGAGGCCGACCAGCGCGCGGCCGTTCGGCGTGAAGGCCAGGCCCTCGGGCTTGCCATCGAGATCGTCGAGCCGCCAGGTCGCGCTCGCGCCAACGGTGCCGCCGGCCGCGGGCAGGTCGGTCAGACGGGCGATCGAGCCGGACTTGTCGCTGAGCACGTAGAGGTGGCCGTCCGGCCCGACCTCGAGGTCGCTGAAGTCGGCGCAGGCGGTCGCCAGCGTGCGGCCGGGCCACCAGGTGGCCAGGGCGACGTAGCGGTGCTCGCCGGGCTCCACCGGCCAGCCGGCGCCCGGTCCGAGCGCTCCACCGCGCGATAGCCCGAGCGCCGTCGCCCCCGCCGGCCCGAACTCGATCAGCGCCGCCGGATCCTTCTCCTTGGCGACGAGCAGATGGCCGCCCGGGAGCAGTACCGCGCCCTCGCCGTGGGAGCCATCCGCGTCGGCCCATGAGGTGGCGAGCTCGTCGTCGCCGGGGATGTCGAGGGCGATCGAGGCGATCACCCGGTGCGCCACTGGATCGATGAGCTCCGTGCGCGGCGGCGACTCCTGGAGCAGGAGGACGTTTCCCACCCCGTCGGCGCAGATGGCCTCGATGTTGGGGTCGTCGGCGGGCAGCTGCGTGCCTTCCAGACCGGCCGCGCCGGCCGTGTGCCAGTCGAGTGCTGCCAGGTCATCCTTCGGCTGCACGAACCAGACCGCGACCGCGGCCCGGTCGCCGATCGCCAGCAGCGCGAGCTCGCCATCGGCGCCGCGCCGGAGGCAGATGCCCGAGACCTCCCGGAGCGGGACGTCGACGACCCGGTAGATCCGGAGCCGATCGGGTTTCGGCGCCTTCGTCCCTTTCAGATGCCCGTCCTCCGACTGGCCCGGCCGTGCTGCCCCGGGACCCGCCGCTCGGGCGAGTCGTCCCCGGCAGCGGCCGTGCGATCCCACGATACGCGCATCGTGTCCCCGGTCAGGCCGTATCGTTGCCGACCATGACGACCATCCTCGTGACCGGCGGCGCCGGCTATGTCGGCTCGATCTCGGTCGCCGCGTTCCTGGCGGCCGGCCATGACGTGGTCGTCCTCGATGACCTGACGACGGGGCATCGCGGCGCCGTCATCGACGGCGCCCGGCTCCACATCGGCAGCTTCGGCGACGCCGGTCTCGTCGGGCGGATCCTCGCCGACGAGGGCATCGAGGCCATCCTCCATTGCGCCGCCCGATCGCTGGTCGGCGAATCGATCGTCGATCCGGGCCGCTACTACCGCGACAACGTCGCCGGTGGCGTCGCCCTGCTCGAGGCGGCCCGGGCCGCCGGGGTCGGGCGCGTCGTCTTCTCGTCGACGGCCGCGGTCTACGGCGTGCCGGACGCCACCCCCATCCCCGAGGATGCCCCACTGCGGCCGATCAACCCGTACGGCGAGAGCAAGCGCACGTTCGAGGGTGCCCTGCGCTGGTATGGCGAGGCTTACGGCCTGCGCAGCGTGTCGCTGCGTTATTTCAACGTGGCCGGCGCCACCGATGTCCTGGGGGAGGATCACGACCCGGAGACCCACCTCATCCCGGCGGTCCTGCGTGCGGCCGAGAGCGGCCAGGCCGTGACCCTCTTCGGGGACGACTATCCGACCCCCGACGGCACCTGCATCCGGGACTACATCCACGTCGCCGACCTCGCCGACGCCCACCTGCGCGCGATCGAGGCGACCGCGCCGGGCGACCCACGGACCGCCGCCGGGGCGGTCGTGTGCAACCTCGGCAACGGTGGCGGGTTCAGCAACCGCGAGGTAATCAGCGCCGCCGAGGCGGCCGTCGGTCGGGAGATCCCGGTCACGGTCGGGCCGCGCCGGGCCGGCGATCCGCCGGTGCTCGTCGCCGCCGCGGACCGGGCCGCGGACGTGCTCGGCTGGCGGCCGCAGCAGCCGAGCCTCGAGGCGATGGTCGGGTCCGCCTGGGCGTGGCGACGGACCCACCCGGGCGGCTACGGCGACTGACGACTAGGCGCGCGGTTCGAGCGGGGCGCTCCCGGGCGCCAGCCGCTCCGGCGGCAGGTGAGGGTGCAGGGCCGCGTCGGACTCGCCGCTGCCGGCCCAGTCGTCGCGGACCGGCCAGATGAGCCAGAGCCCGATGAGCATCGTCACGAGCAGGCTCAGCACCGCGACCTGGTAGGCGCCGTTCCCGAACGTATCGAGCAGCAGGAAGATGATCGCGCCGTACAGCAGCTGGCCGACCACCTGGGAGCCCTTGCCGACGAGCCCATAGATGCCGAAGAACTCGCCGATCTTCTCGGGCGGTGAGAGGCGGACCATGAGCACCCGGTCCGCGACCTGGACACCCCCGAGCCCGGAGCCGAGGATCGCCCCGGCGATGAGGAACGGCACGAGCCCGGCCGGTCCGAAGCCGATCGCCACGCCGCCGATCACGAGTCCGACCGCCCACGACAGGAGCACCCACACGAGCGTCTGCTTCGGGCCGTGCCGGTCCGCCAGCCAGCCCCACACGAAGCTCATGAAGATCGCCACGAACGTGAGCATCAGCAGCACGAGGTTGGCGTTCGCCTCGGACAGGCCCATGGTCTTCACGACCACGACGCTCATCACCACGATGACCGTGTTGACCGCATCGGAGTAGAAGAACCGGCCGAACAGGAAGCGCCACAGCCCGGGCACCTCGCCGGCGTCCTTGATCGAGCGCCGCAACTGGCCGACCGCGTCCGTGATGTCCCGTCGGGTCAGCGGCTGCTCGTCGGGGCGATGCGGCTCGCGTACGAACCAGAAGATCGGCACCGCGAACACCAGGAACAGGATGGCCGTCAGCCGGAAGCGGTCCGCGACGGGGATGTCGAGGAAGAAGATCAGCAGCCCGACGAACACGGTCCCCATGTATCCGACGGCCGTGCCGATGCCCGACAGGCGCCCGCGAGAGGCGGGGGTGGACACTGTCTTGAGCGTCGCGTCGTAGTAGATGAGCGCCGCCTGGTAGGCGAAGTTGGCCGTGATGAACAGGACCAGGCCGAGCAGCGGCGGGACGTCCGCGATGAAGAACGTCGCGGCGATGCACAGCAGCGTGAACGCCAACAGGAACGGCATCCGCCGCCCGCCGCGATCCGAGAACGCCCCGAGGATCGGCGACACGAGTGCGTTGAGCCCGACGCTCACGACGATCGCGATGGACAGCAGGGCGTTCCCGTCGCGCTCGCCGAACTGGCGGTCGTTGACGAGGTATAGGCCGATCGCACCGGACACGACCGCGAAGCTGAAGATCGTGTTGGCGAAGTCGTAGAGGGCCCATGAGGCCGGCACGACGGCGCGACCGGACGGGGTCAGCCCGGCGAGACCGCCGGAGCGGGGCGCGGGACCGCGTGACGGGGCGGTGGCCATCGCGGCCGATGATACGCGGGCGGCGGCCGCGTAGGATGGGCGGCCATGGAGTCCGATCCCTTCGCCATCGCGACCACGCTGCGACCGCAGGTGTACGGGCGGCAGCGCGCGGACCGCATCCAGCAGCCGGTGGTCGAGCCGCTCTGGCTGGGCCTGCGCGTCATCGTCGCGGCCACGGCGGAGACCGTGACGATCTTCGATGAGGGGACGCCCATCGACGGGCAGGAGCGCATCGCCTCGCGGCTGCGCGGGATGGTGGCCCACACCGCCGATGGGGTGATCCTCGACGGCTACCTGACTCGGCACGTGTCGGCGGACGACCTGCCGGCGGTCATCAGCGGCGACGTCATCCCCTCGGCCAACCAGCTCGTCACGAAGGCCTTCGTCGGGATCCGGCGCGACAAGAACGCGGAGGAGATCAAGAAGCTCCAGGCCGCCGAAGCCGCCCGCACGTTCGAGCCCGACGACCTGCTCAACCTCGTCGCCACCGACCTGCTCTGGCTCGATGGCGAATCGCTGCTCGACGTCCCGCTGCTCGAGCGCAAGCGCCTGCTCGAGGCGATCATCACCGGCGATGACCTCGTCCGCTCGGGTCCGTATGTCCAGCCCCCGTACAACACCTGGATCGGGTCGTGGCGTTCGCAGGGCTTCGGTGGGCTGACGTTCAAGGAGGCCAACTCGCGCTATCGGCCGGGTGAGGAATCGCCGGACTGGGCGACCAGCGACCTCCCTCGCCGCTGACGCGGCCGGTCGCTCGGCGACCCGGGGCGCAAGGCACACGACCGGCCCCGGGTGGTAGGGTGACGACGTGCCCGACACAGCCCTGAGCCCGGCGGTCCGCGACGAGATCGCGCGACTCGGCAAGGCCGACATCATGGTCGGCATCCCCAGCTTCAAGAACGCGGCGACGATCGGCTACGTGGTGCGCGCGGCCCAGGCCGGGCTCGTCCAGTACTTCCCCGACCTGCATCCCGTCGTGGTCAACAGCGACGCCGGATCCCCGGACGGTACGGGTCGCGTGGTCATCGAGACCGAGCCGCCGGACTACATCGAGCGCATCCTCCTGACCCGCCCGACGAACAAGCTCGAGCGCGTCAGCCTGACCTACCCCGAGATCGATGGCGTCGGCGGGAAAGGGGCGGCGCTGCGGACGATCTTCGAGATCGCGGCCGCCCTCGAGGTCCAGGCGCTCGTCGTCGTCGACTCGGACCTGCGCAGCATCGTGCCCGAATGGATCGAGCTGCTGGCCGGCCCGATCCTCAAGGGCGGCTACGACTTCGTGGCGCCGCTCTACGCGCGCTACAAGTACGACGGCACGATCACGAACACCGTCACCTACCCGCTGACCCGCGCGCTCTACGGGCATCGCATCCGCCAGCCGATCGGGGGCGACTTCGGGGTCAGTGGCGACCTCATCCGCCACTACCTGACCCTCGACGACTGGACCGATGACATCAGCAAGTTCGGCATCGACATCTGGATGACCACCTCGGCGTTGGCCGGCGGCTTCGCCGTGTGCCAGACCCGCCTCGGGGCCAAGATCCACGACCCCAAGGACCCCGGCGCCGACCTCGGGCCGATGTTCCGCCAGGTCGTGGGCACCATCCTGCGGCTGGCCGACCGGTACCACGACCACTGGCTGCCCATCCGCGGCAGTCACGACGTCCCCGCCTACGGCTTCGAGCGGATCATCGACCCGCCGCCGCTCGAGGTGAACACGCTTCGGCTGCTGTCCGAGTTCCACGCGGGCTCGCTGACGCTCGCCGACACCTGGCGGTCGATGCTCGCGCCCGAGACGGCCGACACCGTCCTCGAGCTCGCCGTCGAAGCGGGCCGGCTCGGCGACAGCGCGCGAGCCAAGCTCGGCATCGGCGGGGACGTGGCATCGACGACGGCGACCACGGCCGAGATGGCCGAGGCGGCGAGCTCGTTCCACTTCCCGGACGACCTGTGGGCGCGCGTCATCTACGACCTGGTGATCGCGGCGCGGGATCCGCGGCCGTCGCTCGAGACCCTCGTCGCGGCCCTCGTGCCGATCTACTTCGGGCGGGTGGGCAGCTTCGTCATCGAGAACCGGAGCGTCACGACCGACCAGGCCGAGGACCGGGTCGAGCGCCAGGCGCGCGCGTTCGAGCTGCTCAAGCCCTATGTCGTCGACCGCTGGCGGTCGATCGATGCGATCGCGGGCGTGGCGCCCCGGTGAGCCCCAAGTCACCGCTCCCGGTCCGCATCCTCATCCCCGTCGCCAACCCCGGCACGGCCGAGGAGCTCATCCGTCTCGGCGCGGCGATGCTCGATCCGCGCCAGGGTGAGCTGTCGGCCCTGGGCATCGTCGAGGTCCCCGAGGGGATGCCGCTGTCCGAGGGGGCGACGCGCGCCCGGCACGCCCGGCGGTTGCTCCAGAAGGTCCTCGACTACGTGCCCGAAGGCACGACCATCCATCCCATCGTGCGCATCGGCCGGCACGCGGCCGAGGGCATCATCGAGGCGTCTGCCGAGCAGGAGGCGGACCTCATCATCTTCGGCTGGGGCGGCAAAGCACCCTCGGGTCACGACGGCCGGAACCACGGTCCGACCGTGTTCTCGCCGACCATCGATGAGGTCGTCCGCGAGTCGCCGGCCGACATCGCGGTCGTCAAGCAGCGCGGCTCGCGCGAGATCAGGCGGGTGCTCGTCCCCGTCCGCGGCGGCCCCCACGCCGAGCTCGCGGTCCGCTTCGCCGATGCCATCGCCCAGCATCACGGCGCCACGGTCGTCGTCCTGCACCTCGTCCCGCCGGGCATCACGATGGCCGTCCGGGCGCAGGCGGAACGTGCCCTGGCCGGGTTCATCAAGCAGCACCTGCGGGGCAAGGGCGAGGCCGCCCTGCGTGAGGCCCCGAACGTTCGCAACGCGATCCTACGCGAGGCGGAGAAGGCCGACCTGGTGGTGATGGGCGCCTCGGCCACGCCCGGCGGCGACGGGTCCGATTCCTATCTGTTCGGCGCCCTGCCCGAGGCGATCGCGGCCCGCGCCAAGCCGACCGTCGTGGTGGTCAAGACGCGCGAGGCGATCGGCTCACCGACGTTCGATGCGCTGGCGTCGCGCGCCGAGACCCTCGCGGCGGCGGACCGGGCGGCCGAGGAAGCCCGCGCCGTTCCCGCCAGGGTCGAGCGCTGGTTCGGCGAATCGAACTTCCACCATGCCGAGTTCAACGACCTGCGTCGTCTCGTCCAGCTCAAGGAGAAGCAGGGCGTGACCATCTCGCTCGTCCTCCCGACGCTCGACGAGGAGGAGACCATCGGGCCGATCGTGCGCCGGGCGATCCGCGAGATGGTCGGCCGGGTGCCGCTCCTCGACGAGATCCTGGTCATCGACTCGGCGTCCACCGACCGCACCCGCGAGATCGCCGAGGCCGAGGGTGCCCGGGTCATCCAGCACCCCGACGTCCTGGCGCGCTACGGCTCCTTCCGCGGGAAGGGCGAGGCCCTCTGGAAGTCGCTCTACGAGACCAGCGGCGACATCGTCGTGTGGGCCGACACGGACGTGAAGAACTGGCACCACCGGATGGTCTACGGGACCCTCGGGCCGCTCCTGCACGAGCCCCGACTGCAGTACGTCAAGGGCTACTACCAGCGGCCCATCGTCCAGGAGGGGATCCTCAAGGAGGGCGGCGGCGGGCGCGTCACGGAGCTCGTGGCACGACCCCTGATCAACCTCTTCTACCCGGAGCTGTCGGGCATGATCCAGCCCCTGTCCGGGGAGTACGCCGGGCGGCGGTCCCTGCTCGAGGCGATCCCGTTCTTCACGGGCTACGCGGTCGAGATCGGTCATCTCATCGATACGACCGAGCGGGTCGGGATCGAGGGTCTCGGGCAGGTCGACCTGGAGCGCCGGGTCCACCGCAACCAGGAGCTCGAGGGCCTGTCGCGGATGTCGTTCGTCATCCTCCAGGCCGTGATGAAGCGCCTCGAGGAGCGCCGCAAGGCTCGCCTGTTCGCCGAGCTCGGGTCGACCATGAAGCTGCCACGCTCCGGCAAGGGACGGCTCTCCCTGGAGGTCATCGAGCTCGCCGACCAGGAGCGGCCGCCGATGATCCGCATCCCCGAGTACCTCGAGCGGCGGCGAGCCGCCGGGTCGTCCTAACAGCACCGACCGCGAGCCGGTCATGACCAGCGATCCCACGGGCATCGACATCCAGGCGCTCGACGCCGCCGGGTTCCGGGCCGCCATCCCGGGTCTTGCCGTCCTGACGGTCGACGCGGTGGACAGTGGCTTCGGCGTGAACTTCCTCGCCGGGGCGACCGAGGTCGAGACGGGGGCGTGGTGGTCGGCCCGGATCGATGCCGTCGATGACGGGATCGTGACCGTGTTCGTGGCCCGCGACGGCGATCGGATCGTCGGGTCCACGATCCTCGAGCGCTCGAGGAACGCGAACTCTCCGCATCGCGCGACGATCGGCAAGGTCATCGTCCTGCGCACCCACCAGCGGCGCGGGATCGCGGCGAGGCTCATGGCGACCGCGGAGGCTCGCGCCCGTGCGGATGGTCGCTGGCTCCTCATCCTCGATACCGCGACCGGCAGTCCGGCCGAGTCCATGTATCGGAAGCTCGGCTGGACCTCCTTTGGCGTCGTCCCGAACTACGCGTTCTCGCCGGACGGCATCCCATCGGCGGCGACCTACTTCTTCAAGGACCTCCGGTGAGTGACCGGGTCCGGACGATCCTCATCGCCCCCGATTCCTTCAAGGGGTCGCTGACGTCGGTCGCGGTCGCCCGCGCCCTCGCCGTCGGCTGGCATCGAGCCCGGCCCGATGACCGGATCCTCCTGTGCCCCTTGGCCGACGGCGGCGAGGGCACGCTCGAGGCGATCGCCGCGGCGGGTGGTTGGGCGTGGCGGACCGCGACCGTGCAGGACCCCCTGCGGCGGCCGATCGAGGCTCGATGGCTCCGGTCCGACGATGGCGAACGCGCCGCCGTCGAGATGGCCGAAGCGTCCGGGCTCTCGCGCCTCACCACCGACGAGCGCGATGCCGTGGCCGCGAGCTCCGTCGGCACCGGCGAGCTGATCCGCGCGGCCATCGATGCCGGCACGCGCCAGGTCGTCCTCGGGATCGGCGGCAGCGCCACCACCGATGGCGGCGCGGGGCTGCTCAGCGGTCTCGGCGCGACCGCGGATCGGGACGCGGCCTCGGTCGACCTCGCGGGCCTCGATGCCCGGCTCGCGGCCATCGATCTCGAGGTGGCGTGCGACGTGGCGAACCCGCTGCTCGGATCGACGGGAGCGGCCGCCGTCTACGGGCCGCAGAAAGGCGCGACCCCCGATCTCGTCGCCGATCTTGACGCGCGACTGGACCGCTACGCCGACGCCCTCGACGACGCCAGCGGCCGCCGCGAACGCCGATCCGCGGGAGCGGGCGCGGCGGGCGGTGTGGGCTACGCCCTACTCAGCATCCAGGACCGGTTCGGACGGTTCGCGCTGCGACCGGGCGTCGAGCTCGTCATGGCGGCCACCGACTTCGACGAGCGACTGAGCCGCGCCGATATCGTCATCACCGGCGAAGGCCGCATCGACGCCCAGACCGGATTCGGCAAGACCGCGCTCGGCGTCGCCCAGCGGGCCGCGGCGGCCGGCGTGCCGTGCGTGGCGGTCGGGGGCGGCGTCGAGCTGGACGGCATCGAGGCGTTGCGCGCGGTCGGCGCGATCGCCGTGCCGGTCGTGGAGGGGCCGCAGACCGTCGAGACCGCGATGGCCGCCGGGGTCGAGCCGGTCGAGCGGTGCGGCGAGCGGATCGCCAGACTGGTGAGCCTATGACGACCCCGGCGAAACCCAAGCCCCGGCCGCGGCCGAAGCGCCGCCGCTTCACCGACCGCGGCGCGAGCTACGCCAAGCGGCTCGAGCGCTATCGACCTGGGCTGGTGCCGTTCGTCCTGCACGAGCTTGAGGCGCGCTACGGCACGCCGGTGTGGGAGTCCCGCCTCGACCCGACGAGCGAATTGATCCTGACGATCCTGACCCAGAACAGCGCCGACGTGAACGCCGAGGTCGCGTTCCAGGCCCTCCGGGAGGCCTACCCGAGCGGCCTCGCCAGCCAGGCCCACCACCCGGGCGCCGGCTGGGGCGGGCCGGGATTGCCGGACGGCGCCCCACCCGATTGGGCCGCGGTCGAATTCGCCCCGATCCCGGAGCTGACGGACGTGATCCGGCCGGGCGGATTGGCCAACCAGAAAGCACCGCGATTGCAATCCACCCTGCGACGGATCCGCGAGGAGCGTGGCGACTATTCGCTCGACTTCCTGGCGACCCTGCCGCCGCTCGAGGCGCGGGCGTGGCTCACGAGCTTCGACGGCATCGGCAAGAAGACCGCGTCGATCCTCCTGCTCTTCTCGTTCGGCCAGCCGCTCATGCCCATCGACCGCCATGTCGAACGCGTCTCGCACCGGGTCGGCCTGCTGCCCCCGAAGGCCACCATCGACGAGGCGCACGAACTGTTCCTGGGGGTGTTCGCCCCCGACGAGATGTACGCGGCCCACGTGAACCTGATCCAGCACGGGCGCAAGGTGTGCCATGCGCAGCGGCCGGACCATGACGCGTGCCCGCTCCGTCCGCGCTGCCGATTCGTCGACCCCAAGGCGCCCTGACCGAGACCGCGGACACTGAACGCGGGGCCGGACGTGGCGAGGCGGCGGCCCTTGTGGGACCGCCGCCTCACGCGCGCGCTCGGCTGCTGTGGTCAGGAGGGCCGACCCGACGCCCCCAGAGTTGGCGAACGCCGAGTGCGTGTGGGTTGGATCACTTGGTTGCCTGGATGACGTGTCGCAGGGTCTGCGCACCATTCAGATTGGAACCGACGGCGTTCGGGTAGACGATCACGGTGTAGTCGGTGTTGAGCTTGCTGACGTTGACCCGCATGTTGTACATGTACGAGCCGTCCGGACCGCTCGAGCGCATGAAGCCGTCGGTGTCGGCTCCGGAGACGGATGGCGGCGTGATCGACACGCCCGAGTCATCCGGAACGCTGGTCAGATCGCCCTCGACGAGCCTGATCGCTGGCGTCAGGTCATTGACGCCGGCTCCCGTACAATCCCTGAAGAAGACCTTCACGGGAAGCACTTGGCCGTTCTTGAGCTTGTTGGTCACGGGCTGATTGGTCATCGGAGCCTGGAACCCCGCTGTGCCAACGTTGACCGTAGTGGATTCGGTATCCGCTCCGGCGTCATCGTCGGTGATGACCACGCTCACGACCCTTCCACACGTCGCGGACGCGTACGTGTGGGAGACCGGTTGCCCGCTTACGTACGGGGAGACCGTCTGGGTCGTGCCGTCGCCGTACGTGAAGACGGCGGTCCAGGTGTCGGCTGTGCCGGGGTCGGTGAACGTCACGGTGAACACCGTCGGCGCCACGACCAGTGGTCCGGTGAACGTGGTCGTTCCTGTGAAGCTGGTGATGTTCGGGTTCGCGTTGGTGACCGTGATGGTCCTGCTGGTCGAGCCGCTGCCGCCATCGTCGTCGGTCACCACGAGGGTCACGACGTAGCTGCCGTTGTCGTTGGGGGTGAAGCTGAAGCCCGACGCCGTGCCGGAGCCGTAGGCGGCGCCGTTCTTGGTCACGCTCCAGGCGTAGGTGAAGGTGTCGGCCGTGCCGGGATCGCTGACCGAGCTGGTCAGGCTGATGGCGGTGCCCTCGGGGCTGGTGAGCGGCGCGCCGTTGATGGTCGGCGTCGGGTTCACGTTGGTGACCGTGATGGTCCTGCTGGTCGAGCCGCTGCCGCCATCGTCGTCGGTCACCACGAGGGTCACGACGTAGCTGCCGTTGTCGTTGGGGGTGAAGCTGAAGCCCGACGCCGTGCCGGAGCCGTAGGCGGCGCCGTTCTTGGTCACGCTCCAGGCGTAGGTGAAGGTGTCGGCCGTGCCGGGATCGCTGACCGAGCTGGTCAGGCTGATGGCGGTGCCCTCGGGGCTGGTGAGCGGCGCGCCGTTGATGGTCGGCGTCGGGTTCACGTTGGTGACCGTGACCGCGGCGCTGTAGGTGTTCGAGCCACCGTCATCGTCGCGGACCTCGCCCTTGACGTCGCGGGTGCCGTTGTCGTCGGTCGAGCAGGCGAAGGTGTTCGTGCTGCTCCATGCGGACCAGGTGGTGCCGTCGTCGCAGCTGAAGCGGAACTCGTGGGTGTCGGCCGTGCCGGGATCGACCACCGCGGTCAGCGACAGGTTGATGTTCGAACCCTCGTTGACCGAGGCCGGCGCGTTGAACGTGGCCGTCGGCGCGACGTTGGTGACCGTGATGGTCTCGGTGGTCGTGCCCGCGCCGCCGTCGTCGTCGGTCACGACGAGCTTGACGACGTAGGTGGCGTTGTCGTTGGGGGTGAAGCTGAAGGTCGAGAGCATCCCGCCGGAGCCGTAGGGGCTGCCGTTCTTGGTCACGCTCCAGGCGTAGGTGAAGGTGTCATCGGTGCCGGGATCGCTGACCGAGCTGGTCAGGTTGATCGTCGTGCCCTCGGGACTGGTGAGCGGGGCGCCGTTGATGGTCGGCGTCGGGTTCACGTTGGTCACGTCGACGTAGATGGTGTCGGTGTCGGTCCCGCCGTCGTCGTCGGTGACCTTGGCCGTGACGGCCGCGGTGCCAAGGCCCGAATCATCGGACCAGGTGCACTTGAAGCTGCCGGTCTTGGCGAGCGGGGTGAAGACCTCGTCGGAGACGGTCCCATGCACGCCGCAGCTGACCATGTTGCCGAGCGTCGGGAACGTGTCGGCCGTGCCCGGATCGGTCCAGCTGTAGGTGTAGCTGTTGGTGTCGCCCTCGTCGGCCGTGGCGGAACCCAGCAGGGTGACGGTCGGGTTCACGTTGGTGACCGTGACCGCGGCGCTGTAGGTGTTCGAGCCACCGTCATCGTCGCGGACCTCGCCCTTGACGTCGCGGGTGCCGTTGTCGTCGGTCGAGCAGGCGAAGGTGTTCGTGCTGCTCCATGCGGACCAGGTGGTGCCGTCGTCGCAGCTGAAGCGGAACTCGTGGGTGTCGGCCGTGCCGGGATCGACCACCGCGGTCAGCGACAGGTTGATGTTCGAACCCTCGTTGACCGAGGCCGGCGCGTTGAACGTGGCCGTCGGCGCGACGTTGGTGACCGTGATGGTGATCGTTTCGCAATCGCCGAGCACAGGCGACCCGTTGTCGGCCACACACACGTCGAGGGTGGCGACCGTGTTATCCGTCGGGGTCCAGCTGAAGACGCCGGTCGTACTGTTGATAGAGGCTCCGGTCGGAACGTCACCAGCGGTGCCGTCGGCCAGGCTGAAGGTCAGGGTGTTGGCCGGCACGTCGGCATCGGTGGCGTCCGCATCGAACGTGATCAGGCTGCCTTCATCACCCGACTGAGCGCCGATGGCAGCGAGGACCGGGGCGACGTTGACCTCGGCCACGGTGACATCGATGGTCTCGAAGTCGGTCACGCTGCCGTCGCTGACGACGACGTCGAAGGTGTACACGCCCGGGCCCTGGGCCTCCGTCGGGGTCCAGCTGAAGACGCCGGTCGTACTGTTGATAGAGGCTCCGGTCGGAACGTCACCAGCGGTGCCGTCGGCCAGGCTGAAGGTCAGGGTGTTGGCCGGCACGTCGGCGTCGGTGGCCGTGGCCGTGAAGGTCAGGGCGGCGAGCTCGTTGACGTTCTTGTTGCCGATGGCGGCGAGGACCGGGGCGACGTTGACCTCGGCCACGGTGACCGTGATCTCCTCATCGTCGGACAGGGCCGGCGTGCCGTTGTCGGTGACCTTGACGAAGAAGCGGTAGGTGCCCGGTCCCTGGGCCTCGGTCGGGGTCCAGCTGAACGCGCCGCCGGCCGTGATCGCCGCGCCCGAGGGCACGGTGCAGCTGGTGACGGTGGCGCACGAGGTGCTCCCGTTGGCCAGGCTGAAGGTCAGGGTGTTGGCCGGCACGTCGGCGTCGGTGGCCGTGGCCGTGAAGGTCAGGGCGGCGAGCTCGTTGACGTTCTTGTTGCCGATGGCGGCGAGGACCGGGGCAGTATTCGTGTTGGCGATCTCATAGTTCGCCCGATATCGATCGTTCAGTGACCCGCTGGTATTACGAACGCAGATCGACAACGTCGTCTTCGGGAATCCGGCGGACGGAGCGTCACCTTCTGCGGTCCAGTTCTTGAACGTATACCCAGCGGGTGAGGCCGCTGCGCTAGGCGCGGTGAGCTTCACGAATGGGTCGCTGCCCAGTCCGGTCACGTTCTGGCCAGCGTCGCTGGTGATCGTGTACGGGTCCGTCGTACCGCCGGTCGTGCAGGCACTGGTCGCGAAACCGCGCTGGGCTGTGATCGTGAATGTGAGGTTCGGCGGATTGCCGGTCGGGCCGCGCGTGACATTCAGCGAGGCGTCGGTAAAGCTGGCCGATGCCGACCGACCGAATGTGCCGGTGGCCACGACCCGGTACACAGCGACGAACCAATCGGGCAGCGTGAAGGCATCGGAGATCCGGCCGTCCGCGTCTGCGGTCACGTCGACGTTCCGACTCCAGCTGCTCCCGAAATCGTCATTCACAAAGACGTGCACGCTCTCGCCGGGCACCCAGCCGTTCCCCGTCAAGGTGACAAGGCCACCGGGCGGGTAGTCGTCCAGATCGCTGACGATCGTCGGCGTCCCAGTCGGCATCACCGGTTCGGCGGGAACCGGCGTCGGCACCGGGGTGGGATCCGGTGGTGCGGTCGCCGTGATCGTCGCCTCCGCCGTTGGCTCGACCGTCGGTTCGGCCGTGGGCTCGGCCGTCGGAACCGCGGTCGGTTCCGCGGTCGGCTCCGCCGTCGGCTCCACGGTGGGCTCCGCCGTCGGCTCAGCGCTGGGCTCCGCTGTCGGCTCTGGCGTCGCGCTCGGCTCGGCCGTCGGCGTCGCCGTCGGAGCGGGGGCCCCGGAGGGGTCTGCGGAGGGGTCCGCCGCCAGGGCACCGGCCGGCGCCGCAAGCGACGCGATGAGGATCGCGATCTGGACGGCGACGAGCATGCGCCCGACGACGCTGGTGACGGTACGACCCGACGAACCGGGCATGGAGAACCTCCGGGCATGCGCCCATGACAGGGGCAGCCATGGCCGGTCCGGTGTCTCGGGTCCCGATCGACGCTCGTTATATGAGCGGATACGAGAGACGGATGAGTGCTGCCTGCGCGCTCGAGCCCCGAGGTTCCCCGACCGGAAATCCGACTGCCGAGTTTCCGATGCCTCCTCGACTGGGCGGTGGAGGAGCGCCGAAGGTACTCCCTATCGACCCCGGATGGGCCCCCCAAAGACCGCACCAGACCACACCGGACCGTGATTCCGGTGCACCCGGACAACGACCGGCAGCGGACCGGCCACCCGAGCCGCGATGCATACTCCGGGCATGTTGAGCGGCGGTGCCACCCCGCGGATCCTGATCGTCGACGACGACCCGAATCTCCTGGTGCTGTTGGCCGACCAGCTCCGCGCGGACGGCTACGACATCGCCACGGCGCGCGACGGCGACGAGGCGCTTCGACGCCTGCGCAGCTCGTGGCCGGATCTGCTGATCATCGACATGATGATGCCGCGGATGGACGGCCTGACCCTCGCCCGCGAGATCAAGGCCCAGGCGGACCTGCCGATCATCGTGCTGTCCGCGATCGACGCCGGTGACTCCAAGGCCGACCTCCTCGAGGAGGTGGCCGAGGACTACATCACCAAGCCCTACCACTACCCGGAATTACGCGCGCGCGTGAATCGGGTACTCAAGCGACTCGGCGACAAGGTGCCCCGACAGAGCCTCGTGCTCGGCCCGGACCTGGTCCTCGACCTCCACCGGCGGGAGGCGACCGTGGGTGGCCAGATCGTCCAGCTCACCCCGACGGAGTCGCGCCTGCTGTATGCCCTCGCCGCCAACCTCGGCCAGGTCGTGACGACCGAGACCTTGCTGGCTCGGGGCTGGACCGAGACCGAGGATGCCGACCCGTCATACGTCTGGGTGACCATGCGCCGGCTCCGCCAGAAGGTCGAGGTCGATCCCAACAAGCCCCGGCACGTCCAGACGGTCCGTGGCGTCGGCTATCGGTTGCTCTCGACGGTCGTCCCCGACGGTGGCTGACGACCGACCGGGCGTGGCCGACGCATCACGCGGCCTGAGCTTTCGCTCCCGCCTGACCATCGCCCTGATCGCATCGGCCGCCGTCCCGCTCCTCGGGTTCGGCATCATCGTCCTGGTCCTCGCATCCCTGGAGCCTGGCGCCGTGGACCCCGCGGTCGCCCGCAGCATCCTGATCTTCGCGATCGCCGTCCTCGTGGCCGTCGCCATCGTCGCGTCCTACGCCCTGGCCGGCTCGCTGACCGCGCCCCTGCGCTCGATCGCACGCTCCGTGGATCGCGTCTCGGCGGGCGACCTCACGACCCCGATCCGGGTCGCCGGCGATGACGAGCTGGCGCGACTGGCCGACAGCCACAACCGCCTCGCGGCCGATCTCGAGCGGCGCAACCGCGAGCTGGGCGGCATCCTCGCGGCCATCGATGAGGTCTCGCCGCGCGATGACGTGGAGTCGCTCGTCGCCCGGACCGCCCAGGACGCGCGGACCGCCTTCGCCCTCATCGACGCGACCGTGGTCATGGGCGACCCCGCGTCGCTCGAAGCAGAGGACGTCGTGCCCGGCGTGTCTCGGCCGCTGCGGGCCGTCCTGCGGGCCGGCGGCCGGGACCTCGGCGTGCTCATCGGCCGGCTGCCGGCCACGCGTCGCTGGGAGCCCGCGGACCAGGACCTCCTCGAGCTGTTCGCGAGCGAGATGGCCGCCGCGATCCGCAATGCCGAGCTGTTCGCGACGGTCGAGGCGCAGAACGCCCAGCTCCTCGAGCTCGATGCCGCCAAGGACGACTTCCTGCGCGGCGTCAGTCATAACCTGCAGACGCCGTTGACGAGCATCCGCGCGTACGCGGAGCAACTCGACGAGGCGCGGCCGGACCGCCGCCTCGGCATCATCGCCGAGCAGTCGGAGCGCCTGTCGCGGATGGTCCGTCAGCTCCTGACCGTGACCCGCCTCGAAGCCGGGACGCTGCGGCCGCGAAACGAGGTCGTGTCACTCGCGACGCGCGTGCGCAAGGCGTGGGAGGCGCTCGGCGTCGATGACCGGGCGTTCGAGCTGCACGACGAGGCCGGCGGCTGGCTCGCGGTCGCCGATCCCGATCAGCTCGACCAGGTCCTCTGGGCGTTGCTCGACAACGCGGTGAAGTACGGCCAGCGCGCACCGATCACGGGCACCATCGCGGCCGCGCCGGAGGACCGCGTGGTCCGCCTCACCATCGCCGACGGCGGTCCGGGGGTCCGCGAGGAGGACCGCGACCGCCTGTTCGCCCGCTTCGAGCGCGGTACGGATGCCTCACCGGACGGCGGCAGTGGCCTCGGTCTCTATGTGTCCCGCGAGCTTTGTCGCGCGATGGGCGGTGACCTCGTGCTCGAGCCGTCACCGGCCGGGCGCGGCGCGGCGTTCACGATCGTCCTGAGCGGCGAACCCGGCGACGAGGGCTGACGACGGCCCACGAACCGTGGACGGTGCTGCATCGCACCGGACTTCTGGCCTACGCCGCTCGGACTACTTGGCGGCGCCCATGTTGCCGCATATGATGCGGGCTCGACCGCTCGGCTTTCGCCGGGTATGCCGCCGGGGACCCATACGATGTCATTCCACCTCCGTCGATCGACGGCTGCGCGCGCCCAACGTCGGCGCACGCGCGGCCAAGCGTTGGTCGAGTTCGCCCTTCTCGTTCCCGTCTTCCTCCTTCTCGTCGTCATCGCGTTGGACTTCGGGCGACTCTTCTTCTCGTTCGTCCAGATCAACAATGCGGCGCGCGAAGGCGCGAACTACGGGCAGGGGGCGCCGACCGACACCGTCGGGATCACGGCGCGCGTCAACCGCGAGACGAACAGCCAGGGCCAGCGCGGCGAGGGCACGGTCGCCGTCGCGACCGCCTGTGCCGACTCGGCCGGCGCGACGTTGTCGTGCACGAACGCGACCGGCGGTGCCGGACCCGGCAACACCATCACCGTCAAGGTGGAGCTGCCGTTCACGTTCCTGACCCCGCTGATGAACGACTTCTTCGGGGGCGGCCTCACGATGGGGGCCAGCGCCAGCGCCGCGGTGCTCGGTTACGCCCCGAGCGCGAGCGCGTCGCAGCCCGCCGGCTGTTCGTCGCCCGCGGCCTCGTTCACCGTGATCGTCCAGTCCGGCCGGACGGTCTTCGCCAACCCCTCGGCGTCGACCCCGAACAGCGGCGTCTGCAACATCTCCGGGTACAACTGGGACTGGGGCGATGGCGACACGAGCGTCGGCACGGCGACGGGCGACAGCCACACCTACCAGTTCAACGGGACGTACTCGATCGTCCTCGAGGTCACCAACCAGGCCGGCAACGCGACGGTCTCGCACAACGCCACCGTCCCGGCGCCTGCCCCGACGCCTACGCCGACCGGCACGCCCGGACCGACGCCGACACCGACGCCGGGCCCGACGGCGACACCGAGTCCGACGCCCGCGCCGACGCCGACCCCGGTCGTGTGCACCTTGCCGACCGCGAACTTCACGTGGACGAAGTCCGGCAAGACGTACACCTATCATGACGCGTCCACGGTCGCGGATCCCGTGCACTGCCCGATCACGGACTGGCTCTGGACGTTCACGGATCTGGGCGGCACGCAGTCGAATGCCCAGAACCCGGCCTCGATCACGTACGGCAACAACAGCAATCACCCGGTGACGCTGAAGGTCACCAACGCGGCCGGCTCCCGCACCGTGACGTTGAACACATGAGCCGGCTGCCGCGGCCGAGCCGCTCGACCGGTCGCCAGGGGCGACGCGGCCAGACCCTGGTCGAGTTCGCGCTCGTCTTCCCGATCTTCATCCTGCTGCTCTTCGCCGTCATCGACGGCGGCCGGTACATCTTCCTGTCGAGCGCGCTGTCGAACGCCGCGCGCGAAGGGGCCCGTCTCGGCTCGGTCGAGGCGTACTGGACGGGCCGGAGCGACCCGAGCTGCGGCACGGCTGGCGGCCCGGTGTGTCCGACCAACACAACCCAGCTCATCAACCACATCAAGGCCGCCGCGAATCGTCAGATGGCGCCATTCGGCACGGTCAAGAACCTGTATCTCAGCTGCGTGGACGCCGCCGGGACGCCGCCCTCGGGGAACTGGACGTCGGCGAGCTGCGGCGCGCCGGGAGCGGGCGGTCAGCTGTCCGTCCGCGTGACCTACACGTGGGATGCGCTCACGCCCGTCATCAGCAACATCATGGGCTCGATCACCACGTCGGGATCGAGCACGGTCTTCATCAACTAGGGGGATCCGATGTCGTCAACCGTGACCCGATCACGCGGGCCGCGTGGCCAGATGATCGTCCTGTTCGCCCTCGTGCTCGGGGTCGTCATCCTCGGCGTCGGCGTCGTCGTCGATGGCGGGAACGCCCTCGTCCAGCGACGCGGATCGCAGAACGCCTCCGACTTCGGGGCGATGGCCGGTGCGCGGGTCATCGCGTCCTACATCGATGGCGACACCAACAACGGCTCCGACACGAATGTCCGAGCCGCCATCGCCAATGCCGTCACGGCCAACGGCGGAGAGGCCGTCACCTTCGGCTCTCCGGACGGGCCTCGCTACGTCGCGGCCAACGGCGCCCTGCTGGGCTTCGTCGGGACCGGCGCGATCCCGAGCGGAGCGGTCGGCGTCCAGGTCCACTCGGAGCGAACGTGGACGCCGTATTTCCTCGGGATCATCGGGATGGATGACTGGACCGCGACCACCGTAGCGACCGCCAAGGGCGGGTACTCGCAGGCCGGACCACCGCCGGGATCGCTGTTCCCGGTGGGCGTCGCGCTCGCGTTCTTCCAGACGTATCCGTTCTGTGACGGCCCGGTCAGCGCCAGCCCGTCGAGCCCGTGCTATCCGCAACAGCTCACGCCCGGCAACCTCAATGTCCCCGGCGGCTTCGGCTGGCTGAAGTTCGGGTGTGACGGGTACGGCATGGGTCAGACCGGCGGATGCGACAACTCCAAGCCCTTCCTCCAGGGGGAGATCGGGCCACCGAGCCAGAGTTACGGGTGCTGCACCCAGGTCGGCCTGCCCGGCAGCCCCGACAAGATCGGCAGCCTGCCCGGGAACAAGGTCAGCGCCGACTGCTCGTACTACATCAACAACAAGATCACCGTGACGGTCCCGATCTGGGATACCGCGGGCGGGACCGGCCAGAACGGCTGGTACCACATCGTCGGCTTCGCCGGCTTCCAGATCACCGAGTGTCGCGGCGGCAAGGACATCGCCGGCGTGTGGCGCAAGGCATTCTTCCTCGGGCCGGTGTCATCGACACCCGGCACCCCCGGTGTCCCGCAGCCGCTCGGCGTCCAGCTCGTCAAGTAGCTCGCCGAGACGCCTCGTCAAGTAGCTCGCCGAGACCCATCGCGAATATCCCTGGGGACGGAGGAGCGCCGGGTGACGACAGGCACCCGGCGCTCCTCCATGTCCAGGTCCCCGTGGCCGCGGTCTCGTGGCGGCCCGGGGTTGCGGTCAGGCGGCCTCGGGCTGCGCCTCCAGGCTGGTGGTCGTCGGCGCGCTGTCGCGCGACGTCCAGATGATCCGGCGCGGGTCGATCGCGACGATGCCGGCCGCGGCGGCACCGATGAGCGGACCCAGCATGGGGCTGACACCGATGAACTCGGCGATCATGGCCCCGGCATACCAGCCGGTGTAGAACCACAGCATCGCGGCAAGGATGCGCTTCGTCATGGGCGAGATGGTGGGCGCTCGCCGCCGCGGTGGGTACCCATCCAGTGGTCCGGCCCCGGTACCTCCACGCGTCGGCGCGGCGCCCGGACCGCGTGGCGCTCCGCGTCACCACGCGCAAGGTCACCTGCAAGGTCGCGCTGCCAACATGGGGTGACTTTAGTACCAGACCTCGGGGGACCCCATGCACCCGTCGCTCCTGCAGCGCCTTCGCCGACGCCGTCGCTCACGCGGCCAGAGCCTCGCCGAATTCGCGATCATCCTGCCGCTCCTTGCGCTCGTCCTCTTGATGGTCATCGACTTCGGTCGGCTCTATCAGCAGTGGATCACGCTGAACAACGTCGCCAAGATCGGGGCCAACTACGCCGCGCTGCACCCGGACGGTTGGGAAGGCGGCGGCAACGCGTCGGTGAAGGCGACCTATCAGGCGCTGATGCGCAAGGACCTCCTTGGCGGGGCCTGCGATGTTCCGGGCGCGTTCCCGAATCCGACCTTCCCGGACGCCGCCCCCAACACGTACTCCGTCGGTGGCAAGGCCCGCGTCGAGCTCCAGTGCGACTTCCCGCTGATCACCCCGGTCTTCAACAACCTGTTCCCGGGCCAGGCCGTCGCCATGGGCGCGAGCGCCCAGTTCACGATCCGCGGCGGGGCCATCAACGGCATCCCCGTATCGGGCGGTGGCGGGACGCCGGTCCCCACGGCCACACCCACGCCCAGCCCGACGCCGACGCCGACGCCGACCGCCACCCCGACTGGGACACCGAACCCGAGCGCGACGCCGACCGCGACGCCGCTGCCCTCGGTTCAAGTGGCGTTCTACGGCGTGCCTCGCCCACCCAACTCCCAGGGCGGAGGGCAGCCGGGCTCGCCAGGTGAGAACCAGATCGTCGGATTGCCCGGCCTCACCGTGGACTTCACCAACACGACCGTCGGCACGAAGGTCACGTGTCTCTGGGACTTCGGCGATGGTGGGACGAACTCGACCTGCGGCTCGCCCGTGGCCCACACCTATTCCTCCAGCACGCGCAGGACCTACAACGTGACCCTCACGGTCAACGGCTCGCCGCTGACGCGCGTCGGCTACGTCCTCATCGGCTGCCAGGTCCCGTCCTTCTCCGGTGTCAAGAAGAACAGCGCGACCGGGGTCTGGACCGGGGCCGGGTTCGCGGCCGGGAACATCAGCTTCCTGCCGGGGAATGGCAACTACTCGATCAACACGCAGACCATCGCCGGCGGTCAGCTCAATCCGACCGGCGGCTGCACCGGCGCCACCATCTCGGTGGGACCGTGATGCGCCTCCGACGTCGGCAGCGGTCGTCGGGCCAGAGCCTGGTCGAGTTCGCCCTGCTCCTGCCGGTCCTCCTGCTGATCATCTTCGGTGTCGTCGACTTCGGACGCGCCATCTTCCAATACAGCACGGTCGCCGAGGGCGCGCGGCAGGCAGGCCGTCTTGCGGTGGTCGACCAGACCGTCGCCGACGTCAAGCAGCAGGCACGGGACTCGTCGCTCGCGATCAAGCTCGATGCCGATCCGAATGGCGTCCGCGTCTGCTTCAAGGCCGCGACGATGTCGAGCGACGCCCAGCTGTCATGCACGAATACGGCCGCATCGACGCTGTGTAACGGCGGGGTCGCGCCCGTCGAGATCGGCTGCCTCGCCGTCGTCGAGACGCAATCGACGTTCTCGGCGATCACACCGATCATCTCGAACGTCGTCGGCGGGATCCCGCTCAAATCTCGCGCCGTCAACCCCATCGAATACGTCTGCCGCGTCCCGACGCAGGCGACCTGTCCATGAACGCTCACCCCCGTATCCAGGAGAACCACATGTCCACGTCCGTGGCACCCTCACGGCGGCGCCATGGCCGTGATGGCCAGATCCTCGCGATCATGGCGATCGGCATCACCGCCATGCTCCTCATGTCCGCGCTGATCATCGATGGCGGCAACGCCTGGGCGCAGCAGCGGGGCAACCAGAACGCGGCAGACTCCGCGTCCCTCGCCGGTTCCTCCGTGATCCTGCGCAACATGGCCGATGGTGGCGGCCAGACCAATGCCGACGTCCTCGCCGCCGTCCAGGCTGCGTTCGACTCGAACTCGACCACCTTCGAAAGCGCGCACTACGTCGATTTCGCGCGCAACGACCTCGGACCGGTCCCGAACAACGGTGGCGCCATCCCGAGAGGTGCCGGGGCACCGGTCGGCGTCCTCGCGCGCGGCACCCGGGAGTTCGGGACGTATCTCGCCCAGCTCGCCGGCATCGGCACCCTCGGGACGACCGCCTCGGCGACCTCGATCGCGGGCACGGCCGAAGGCGTCTGCTCGGCCGATGCCGGGTGCGGCGTTCTCCCGGTCACCTTCTCCATCAACGTCACCGACTGCGCCGGGAACGGCAAGATCCAGATCGGCAAGGACCTGTGGCCGACCATCGACCTCAAGACGGCGAGAGCCGACATGGGCGTCGGCACCTACGAGTTCATCTACCCGCTGTGCAAGGTCGGACCCGGTGGCGTCGGCTGGCTCGACATGGGCTGCCCCGGCAATCTCGGTCAGCAGATCTCGAACCCATGCAACAAGGCCTTCGACATCCCGACCTGGCTCCATACGTCCACCGGTAACCCGAACTCGGTCGAGTCCGAGATGAATGCCTATGCCGGCAAGGTCGTCCTCATCCCGCTGTTCGATGCGACTTGTCGTGACGTGCCCGCCTCGGGCTTGACGCAGGACTGCACCGACCCGGGCAACGGCAACAACCTCTACTACCACATCCCCAAGTTCGTCGCGATGCTCCTCGATCGCGCCTATATCCAGGGCAACAACAAGCCCGCCTGCAACAGCGCCCCGGGCACACCGGTCGGTGGCAATGGCGGTACGTCGTGCCTGAAGGGCTGGTTCACGGAATACGTCATCCAGGGTCCGGTCGGCGAGTTCGATCCGACCCAGGACAACGGCACGGTCCTCTCGATCCAGCTCATCCGTTAGCGAACATCCATCGGGGCCCGGAAGAGCCGCGTCGGGGGACGCGGCTCTTCTGATTCATGGTGCCCGGCCCGCATGCGGCCTGACCCGACCCGTCCGACGGATGACTATCGGCGGCCGGTCTTGGACCGTTCGGGCTATGCGGGCGCGCACCGATTCAAGGGACCGTGCAAGGTGCCTCGCCGAGCATCGGCGACCTCATCCCGAAACCGCACGTTGGGAACCCTTGATGCGTCTCTTCGATCTTGCACAGCGACTCCGTCGGCGCCGCCGCAGCCGCGGTCAGAGCCTCGTCGAGTTCGCCCTCATCCTGCCGCTCATGATGGTCCTCCTGGCGGCGGTCCTCGACCTCGGCCGGGTGTTCTACGCGACGATCTCACTCAACAATGCGGCCCGCGAGGGCGCGTTCCAGGCGGCCCAGACGCCGGACTCATTCCAGTCCGGTCAGCCCTGCAACACCGCGACCAATCTCGTCGTGTGTCGCGTCCAGCTGGAGTCGAAGGGTTCCGCGGTCCAGGTCGCGGATGACGAGATCACCCTGAGTTGCAGCGTCAGTGGGTGCCCGGAAGAGGCCGGCAGCACGGTCACGGTCGGCGTCACCGGCGAATTCCAGCTGATCACGCCGATCCTGTCGTTCGTCTTCGGCGGGCAGACCATCCCGATGTCTGCCTCCGCCACGGCCCAGCGCGAGTATCTGCCCGCGCCCGACCTTGCGACGCTGCCACCGCCACCGGTCGCCGAGTTCAGCTGGACGGTCAGCGGGAAGAAGGTGACCTTCGACGCCTCGGCCTCCAGCAGCAACCCGACCGGCTGGAGCTGGGACTTCGGTGACGGCAACTTCGACAACACCACCGGCGAGGTCGTCACCCATACCTACGCGTCCAATGGGCTCTACACGGTCAAGCTCACGGTCGTCAACCTCGCGGGCTCGGACTCCGGCACCCACTCGGTGCGGGTCGGACCGGCGCCCACCCCGACGCCGACCGCCACGTCCGCGCCGACGGCCACCGCGACCCCGTCACCGACGCCGTTCAACTGCTACCCGCCGAATGTCATCGGCCAGAACCCGGCGACCGCGCAGGCCAACCTGATCAACGCCGGCTTCAGCGTCATCACCTATGCGGACCTGACCAACGGCCAGAAGAACAAGATCCAGGCCCAGAACCCCGATCACACGCAGTGCCTCGCGGCCGGCACGCAGATCTCCATCCACTACCGGCCGAGCTGAGGTGATGACGATGCATCGAACCCGCCGTCGTGACCGCGGTCGCGGTCAGGCCCTGGTCGAGTTCAGCCTGGTGCTGATCCCGTTCCTCATCATCCTGATGGGCGTCTACGACCTGGGCCGCGCGATCTACATGATGAATGGCACCGCCGAGGCGGCCCGCGAGATCGCCCGCGTGACCGTGGTCCATCCCTTCGGGGCGACCAAGGACCTCGGCACGAACGCCGAGACCACCAAGGTCATCGCCACGCAGCGCAACCTCATCCCGGGCCTCCAGATCACCCCATCGACGGACATCGTGTGCGTCGACCCGACCGACACGGTCCAGCCGGACAGCCAGTGCTTCGCCCGGGCCGACCGCTTCGTCCGCGTCCACGTCCGCACCACATTCGAACCGATCACCCCGATCGTCGCCATGTTCGGCTCGCACACGCTCGAGTCGTACAGCCGGATCGACGTCCCATGACCACCACCCAGACCACGCAGGAGCTCGCACCCATGGACACGCCCCGCCGCGACCGCGGCCAGATCCTGGTCATCTTCGCGATCGCCCTCATGGCCATCGTCGCGATGGTCGGACTCGTCCTCGACGGCGGGAGCGCGTTCGCCCAGCGCCGCGAGGAGCAGAACGTCGCCGACCTGGCCGCCATGGCGGGCGCCACCGCCCACCTCAACACCAAGGGCGATGCGGCGACCAAGCAGGCCGCGGCGATCGCCGCGGCGAACCAGATCGCCCTCGACAACCGCTATGTGGCCGATCCGGCCAACGGCTTCACGATCGACGTCAACGTCACGAACACCTCGTTCTACGGACAGGTCCAGGTCCAGATCACCCGCCCGCATCGCAACAACTTCGCCGCCGTCCTGGGCATGTCCACCTGGCCCGTCTCCGTCACGGCGACGGCCCGATCCAGCGGTCAGCCGAATGCCGCGATCGGCGCGATGCCGCTGCTCTTCAACGAGGACGCCTTCCCGGGCGCGATCTGCGACGAGGACGCCGGCGGCTGCGTGCCTGAGGTCTACCAGCTGCCCGGCACCGGCAACGAGGACGTGCCCCAGGACGCCACCCAGTTCAACTGGACGATCTTCTGCACCGCCAGCGGCAATCCGTGCAACGCGAACTCCAATGGCGTGCGCGCGATCATCAACGGTGGTGGCGAGGCGACGACCATCAATCTCAACGACGACATCGGTCCCCTCAACGCCGGCGCCCACACCACGCTCTTCACCGCGCTCGAGCCGTACGTCGGCGGGGTCTTCCCGGTGCCGGTCGTGAACGACGAAGGCGACATGGTCGGCTGGGCCTACTTCAAGCTCCTCTCGACCGAAGGCGCGAGCGACAAGGTCATCCGCGGCTACTTCGTCTCACCGGTCAACGCCGAGCAGCTGATCGTCACCCCGACCGGTGGCACGGCCTCGCTCGAGACCGGCGTCTACACCATCAAGCTTACCGACTAGGACCACACTACCAGGAGCACACCGCCGGGGATCAATCCAGCCGGTACGCCCCCGGACGCCGGTTGGCCAGGACGGGGATCTGACGACGGACCGCGGCGACGCGGTCCGTCTCGATGTCCGCCGCGATCACGCCGACCCCATCGGGGGCCTGCGCGACGACGGTGCCCCACGGGTCGATGACCATCGATCGCCCGAATGCCGGCTGTCCCGGTGGCCCACCGATCTGCGATGGCGCAAGCACCCACGCGGCATTCTCGATGGCCCGGGCGCGCAGGAGCACCTCCCAGTGGTCGCGTCCGGTGCGTTCGGTGAAGTTGGCCGGCACGGTCAGCACCTGGGCGCCGGCGAGGGCGAGCGTCCGATACAGCTCGGGGAAGCGCAGGTCGTAGCAGACCGTCAGGCCGATGCCGATACCGTCGATGTCGGCGCAGACGGCGGCATCGCCCGCGGACACCCGGGCCGACTCCGTGTCCACCGGACCGCGATCGACGGCGACATCGAACAGGTGGACCTTGCGGTACCTGGCCGCGATGTCGCCCGACGGGGCGAGCAGCACGCTCGTGTTGTACGGCCGGTCCGGATCATCGGACGTCTCCGCGACGCTGCCGACGAGGATCCAGGCGCCGCGACGGCGGGCGACCTCCGCGAACGGTTCGGTCAGCGGCCCCGGGATGGGGCGGGCGGAGGCGCGGAAGCCGTCGTCAGGACCGCGATAGTGGAGGTACTCCGGCAGCGAGACGAGGCGGGCGCCGGCTGCTGCGGCCCGATCGGCGAGGGCCACGGCGCGACTGATGTTGGCCTCGACATCATCGCTGGCGTCGAGCTGGACCAGGGCGACGGACAGGCGCATGGCGGCATCGTACGCGCCGCGCCGCTCTGCCGAGCGTCAATGGCCGCCGGGTGCGTCGGTCGCGGTGGTCTCGTCTCCGGCGGCGCGCTTGGCCGCCTTCGCCGCCTGCTTGGCCGCCCATCGATCGGCCTTCTCCTGGGACCAGCCCGGGTGGATCTTGCCGACCGCCTTCCAACCACCGGCCCATGGCGGCTTGCCCGGCTCGCGGATGACCGTGCCGTCGACCGATCGGACTTCGAGCTCGTCCGAGGCGGTCGCCTGCTCGCCGACGACGGTGACCGTCTTGCCGACATACGCCGCCAGCGGGTTGTGATCGCCCCAGTACCACGGCGGGCCGGCATCGAGGGTCCGCACGGTCGTGCCGGTCGTCAAGGTGAACCCGGCGTCACCATCGGCATCGGTCGTGGCCGCGACCTTGCCGGTGACCGTCACGTCCGACTCCGCCTCGTCCTCGTGCGCCTTCCCCTTGTCCGGCTTCGCCGGCTTGGCTTCGTGGGACGCCTCGGGCTCATCCTCGTCGGACGCCTCGGGCTCGGCGAGTGGCTCAGCGGTCGACGTCGGTGGTGCGACCGGCTCGCGCGTCGCCGGGGCCACCGATGGCGACGCGTCGGGCGTCACGGGCGAGCTCGACGGATCGGCGGCGAGCACGGGCAGCGCAACCACGGTCACGAGCAAGGCCAGGCCGGCCAGGCCCGCGAGGGCACGCCACGTCGCTGCGGATCGGTCCATGGTGCGGAGCGTACGTCCGAGCGGCCCTGAGGTCCATCGCGCACGTGCGCTGCCGGTGCGCCGCGGCACCGTCGTTCAGCGGATGCCGGTGTCGTAGCTCAACGGGACCGGGGTCGCCGCCCCGTCGATGACCGTCGCTTCGGTCGCCGGGGCCGTGCCCATGAGGCCGCTGACGGCGGCCGGCTCGACGACATAGGCGCCGGGCGGCAACTCGACGAAGGCGGTGCCCGTGGCATCGAGCGTCACGGTCGATCTGGTCGACCCTGATCCGTCCTTGACCACGACGACGGCACCCGGGACCGGTTTCGCGGCACAGGCTGGATCGGGCGGGTCCTGCTGCACCGGGCATGTGGGACCCGCCGTGGCGCTGATCATCAGGCCGGTCCGGCCATCCCCACCCGGTGACGGCCAGGCCTCGGGTGGGACCAGCTGCCCGGACTCCGCCTGGAGCACGACCGAGCCGTCGGGCTGGACCGCGTAGGTCCAGCGGTGCTCGTTGATGCAGCCGGCAGGACAGTCGCCCCAGCCGACTCGCACGTCGACGAGGAAGGCGCCGACGCCCGACGCCGGCTTGACCTCGTACCAGCTCGCCTGGCCGATGAGCTCGGGGTCGAGCGGTCCGATGCCGGCCAAGCGAGGCTCGTGGGCGAGGACGGCGGCGACCGCCGCCTCGGGCGTCGTGACCGGTGCGCGCGAGGGTGCCACCGATGCCGGCGGGACCGGCGACGCACCTGAGCCAGCGCAGCCCGCGAGGGCGACGACCATGACGAGGACCGCGCAGAGCGTTCTGGGTGCCATCACGACCGGGACGATGATGCGCCGCCATCGGTTCCGCTGCGCGGCCCGCATCCCCGGGGCGTGCGATGCTACCGAGCGATGCAGATGCACCCGCGGGAGCCCGGCACGTGACGCTCGAGTACGGTTCGTTCGAGGCGCTGACCTTCGACTGCTACGGCACCCTCATCGATTGGGAAGCCGGGCTCCTCGAGGCGTTCCGGCCGATCCTCGCTGCGCACGGCATCGATGCCGAAGATGAGGACCTGCTCGTCCGATATGCCCGGCACGAAGCCGCGGCGGAGGCCGGGCCCTACCTCCGCTATCGGGATGTCCTGGCGACGGGGCTGCGTGGCGTGGCCTCGGAGCTCGGCTTCCAGGCGAGCCCCGCGGAGGTCGAGCGGTTCTCGGGCTCGGTCGTCGATTGGCCGGCCTTCCCGGACTCGGCGGCGGCGCTCGCCCGGCTGGCGGAGCGATACGGGCTCGGGGTCATCACCAACTGCGATGACGATCTCTTCGCGGCCTCGAACGCGCGGCTCGGCGTCGCCTTCGAGTGGATCGTGACCGCCCAGCAGGCTCGCTCGTACAAGCCGAACGAAGCCAACTTCCGCCTCGCGTTCGAGCGCCTCGGCCTGCCACGCGAGCGCATCCTCCATGTCGCCCAGAGCCTGTTCCACGATCACGTCCCGGCCCGACGGCTGGGCCTGGCGTCCGTCTGGATCGACCGGCGCCACGACCGTCCGGGGTCCGGGGCGACGCCCGAGGCCGCCGGCGCGGAACCCGCGGCGACGTTCCCCGACATGGCTTCGTTCGCGGCCGCCGCGACCGCCGTCCCCGCCTGAGGCCGCCGGCGCCCATGCCTCACGTCCACGGATCGCCGGCCGCGCGCCATCGGGGTCGCCTCGTCGCCGTCTTCGGGCTGACGCTCGGCGTCTTCATCATCCAGCTCATCGGGGGCTACCTGGCGGACAGCCTGGCGCTGCTGGCCGATGCCGGCCACAACTTCACGGACGTCGCCGGCATCGGCCTCGCCCTGCTCGCGATCCACTACGGCGAGCGGCCGGCGACGCAGGAGCGAACGTTCGGCTACCTGCGCCTCGAGATCCTGGCGGCCGTGGTCAACGCGCTGTTCCTCTTCGCCGTCGCCGCCTACGTGCTGTTCGAGGCGATCCAGCGCTGGTCCGATCCGCCGGAGATCGCATCCGGCCTGATGCTCGCCATCGCGCTCGTCGGCCTCACGGCGAACGCCGTCTCGCTCTTCCTGCTCCGGGATGCCCAGCACGAGAGCCTGAACATGCGCGGCGCCTACCTCGAGGTCATGGGCGACCTGGCCGGCTCGGTGGCCGTCGTCATCGCGGCCATCGTGGTCTCGGTGACCGGCTGGCGGCAGGCGGACGCGCTCGCGTCCGCGGCCATCGCCCTGCTTATCCTGCCGCGGACCTGGGCGCTCCTGCGCGACGCGGTGCAGGTGCTGCTGGAAGCCACGCCGAAGGGCGTCGATCTCGAGGACGTCCGGGCACACATCCTCGACCGCCCGGGCGTCGCCGACGTCCACGACCTGCACGCCTGGACGATCACCTCGGGCATCAATGTCGTGTCGGCGCACGTCGTGCTCGAGCCCGCGGCCGATCCGCCCGCGGTGCTCGACGAGCTGTGCCGCTGCCTGTCCGGCGACTTCGACATCGAGCATTCGACGTTCCAACTCGAGACGGCCGACCGCCGTCGCCTCGAGACGCGCGCCCACGCCTGACCACCATCGGGCGTCATGGACCCGTCACCAAGCCGTCATCGGCCCGTCCTTCCGGCGTCACGGACCGGAACGAGGCTGTCGACATGCGCCGGCGCTGGGCCGGTGTCGACAGGCTGGAGGATCCGATGAAACGACTGCTCGTGGCTGCCTCGGTCGGCATGCTCGCGCTCATGACGGCGGCGGGGCCGGTCGGCGCGCGGACGTTCGGGGCGGTGTACGCGAATGACGCTATCTATCGCGTGTTCGGGAACGCCGCGAACGTCCCCGATGGCACCGGGACTGACCCATTCGCGAAGTTCACCAATTCGACGAACGCGGATCAGTACGGCGTCGCCCAGTTCGCTCCCGGCTCGCCGACCGGCCACCACGGCGGTCGCTGGGCGGTCTACCGCGCCACGTGGACGTCCGGGGATCCCTCCACGCTGGTGACCAGCTGGTCGCAGCTCGAGTCCCTCGTGTCCGGCGGGCAGGTCACGCTGGTCCGCGATGCCGCCGCCGACTTCCGGTGCCCGGTGCTCGGGAATCCGGAACCCGTCGGCTGATCGTCACGCGCCCGGCTCGGCTCCCTCTCCTCGACGGCGAGCCGAGCGGGCGCGACGGTCTGGCTAGCCGACGTGGACCGGCACCGGTCCCGCGAGCTCGAGCTCGCGGCCGATCCCCTCGGCCCAGGCCTCGATGGCCGGCCAATCGCGGAAGTCGCCCTCGGGCAACGCGCGCCTGGCTTCGGGCACCCAGCGCATGAACCGGCTCATGATCCCTTCGGCCATACCTGAGGGCGCGGCATCCGGGTCGTAGGCGCCGTAGAAGACCTGCTCGCCGCGCGGACCGATCGATCGCCGGAACTCCCCGAACTCCTTCGGCTCGGACGCTTCCAGCAGGTCGCGGCCCTTCGCGTCCGTGGTGTCGAAGCTGGTCGGCCCGCTGCTGAATAGCCAGACCGGACGGAGCGCGAGCATGTCACGGTGGCGCCGCACGAAGGTCGTGGCCTCGCCAAGCCAGCCTCCAAGGTAGGCGGCACTGCCGATGACATAGGCGTCGAAGCCATCGACCGGGTCGGCCGCCTCAACGGATCGAAGGGTGACGTCGGCCCCTTGGCGCTCGAGGGTCGCGGCGATGCGCTCGGCGATGCCCTTGGTGGCGCCATGACGGCTCGCGTACGCGACCAGGATCCTCATCGTCGGCCTCCTTCCGGGTCATCGCCGCCGTGCCGGATGACGAACCGATACGTCCGACCGTCGGAGGTCGCGGCGATGAGCTCGTTGCCGGTCGACCGGGCCCAGGCGGCGAAGGCGTCGACGCAGGCCGGGTCGGTCGCGAGCACCTCGACGATCTCGCCTGCCTTCACGGAGTGAAGGGCCTGCGCGGTGGTGGCGATCGGCGAGGGAACGCGCGGTCCCCGGGCATCGACCAGCATCGCGATCTCATACACGGGCATGGCGCACCTCCTGCTCGCCGAGCATCGCGCGCCGCTGGACGCGCGGGCAGTGCCGGTCGGCCGGATCGACCGAGCCGTTCGGCCCTCGCCGCGCGGTGGCGGGGTGGATCAACCTTGACCGACCGTCCCGTCGGAGGTGCCCGCCCATGACGTCCTTGCCGCCACCCGTGGAGCGGTTCGTCGAGCTGGCCACGGGTGGTCGGATGACACGGATCGAGTCGATGGTCCTCGAGACCGACGCCTGGATGCGCCGTCCCATGCTCCCGCCGATCCCGTTGGGGATCCGCATGTCGCATCTCCTCGGTGAGGCCTTCGTCCACCGGATCCGGGTCGGTCGTGGAGCCGTATCGATCCCCTTCGGGTTGGACGCGTTCGTTGACGGCCATGGCCTCATGAAGGTGGGGCGATCGGTCCAGCTCGGCCCCACCTTCGACGAGGGCGCGCGGACCGCGATGTGGGGCGAGGCCCTGGTCATCCCGGCGTGGCTCGATCGCCAGGACGTCCATTGGGATCCGGTCGACCAGCGGACGGCGCTACTGGTCCTCGCGGGCACGGATCGCGACGTGCCGATGACGGTCCGCTTCGACGCGGCGACCGGCTTCCCCACCTCCTGTGAGACCGCTCGACACAAAGGCACCGGCGCGCGGGTGCGCTGGACCGGCCGGTGGTGGCGCTGGCGGCCGGCGGGCGGCGGCATGCTCGCGCCGAGCCGGATGGATGTGCGATGGGCGGACGAGGAGCGACCGTGGCTGGACCTTCGGGTCACCTCCATCCGGCTCCATGCCGACGTCGATGACGACCTCGCGGAGGCCCGTCGGGTCCTCGCGACGGCCATCGGGTCGGACGAGCGTGCGGCGAGTCGCGGGGGCAGCCGGGCCGGCAGTGAGGTCCGGCCTCCCAACGCGTGACCTTCGACTCTGGCCGCGCCGATGCCGCGGATCGATGCTCGAACCACCGACCGCGGGATGGCGCGCCGTGCGCCCGGCCGGCGGCGGCCGCGCTACCAGGCGCGGCACTGGCATTCGAGGCTCAGGAGGCCGAGATGATCGCCATCGACACCATGCGGGCCAATGTCTTCCGGGCACCGCAGGAGTTCAGCATCGAGGAAGTCGGACGACCCCGGCCCGGACCGGGCGAGGCCGTGATCCGCATCACCCTGACCACGATCTGCGGGACCGACGTCCACATCGTCAAGGGGGAGTACCCGGTCCGACCTGGGCTGACCCTCGGCCACGAGCCGGTGGGCGTGATCGAGGAGCTCGGCTCCGGCGTCACGGGGTACGAGGTCGGCGAGCGCGTGCTCGTCGGCGCGATCACACCGTGCGGCCAATGCCACGCCTGCCTCAGCGGCCACCTCTCGCAGTGCGGCCACGGCTCGGGGTTCGAGGCGATCGGCGGCTGGCGCTTCGGCAACACGATCAACGGCGCCCAGGCCGAGTACCTGCTGGTCCCGTCGGCCCAGGCCAACCTGGCCAAGATCCCGGACGACGTCACGGACGAGCAGGTCGTCCTGCTCGCCGACATCGCGTCCACGGGCTTCTCCGGAGCCGAGTCCGGCGGCGTTCGCATCGGCGACACCGTCGTCGTGTTCGCCCAGGGACCGATCGGGCTGTGCGCCACGGCCGGTGCCAAGCTCATGGGTGCCGCACAGGTCATCGGCGTGGATAGCGACCCGGTCCGCCTGGCGATGGCGAAGCGGATGGGCGCCGATGTCACGATCGACTTCACGAAGGCCGACGTGTTCGAGGAGGTCATGCGGCTGACGCGAGGCATCGGCGCGGATGTCGCGATCGAGGCCCTCGGCACCCAGCCGACGTTCGAGAGTGCGCTCCGATCGCTCCGCCCGGGGGGCACCTTGTCCAGTCTGGGCGTGTACTCGGGCAACCTCGAGATGCCGTACACGGCGTTCGCGGCCGGGCTCGGTGACCATCGGATCGTCACGACGCTCTGCCCGGGCGGCAAGGAGCGGATGGGGCGCCTGATCGCGATGGTGCGGTCGGGCCGGTTCGATCCGACCCCGCTGCTGACCCATCGCTATCCACTCGACCAGATCGAGGAGGCATATCGCATCTTCAGCAACCGCCTCGACGGCGTCCTGAAGGTGGCGATCACGCCGTAGCACCATCGCCCTTCCTGGACGACCGGCCGGCCCATCGGGCCGGCCGGTCGTGCTTGTGGTGCCGGGATCGGAGGATCCACCTCGGTCGGCGCGGCCGACCTAGAGCTGCGGGGAGAGCGCGCTCGGCGACCAGCCCGCGACGATGCCGACCCAGAGCAGGATCAGGTCGATGGCGATCCCGATGGTGAGCCACGGATGGAAGCAGGCGACGAGCAGGCCGAGGGACGCCACCGCCCCGACCACGATCGCGGGCGTCCAGAGCACCTCGGGTGCGAGTCCGATGACGCACAGTGAGGCGAGGGAGCAACCAAGGATCGTCGCGGCGATGAGTGCCACGGCGATGCGGCGCATGGCGTCCGGGCCGACCCCGAGTCGGGTGGACAGCCACGAATCGCTCACGGAGAACGGCCACACCGGTCCGCCGGCCGTGACCGGCGGCGCCGGTGCAACGAACGCCACGTGGACGAGCGCGTGCGCCAGCAGGAACCCGGCGAACGCGAGCGGGAGCAACATGTCCGAGACCTCCGGTGCTGCCTGTGCGTCAACCCGCGTCGGCGGCCGCGAGCAGCGTGCCGGCAGCCTCCCAGCGGTCGGGGACCGCGGCTCGCAGCCGCGTGCTCTCCCGTCGAAGCAGACCACCAAGCTCGTCGTCGATGGACGGGTCCCCACCTCGACCGCGCCGCCGGTCGAGCCCATCGCGGACGAACGCCGCGTAGCGGACCAGTGGATCCGCCGCGGCAAGGGCGGACTCGAATCCGGGCCGATAGTCGACCGCGATCATCAGGCGCCCGAAGAACGCGCCGACCGCGTCGGCGCCCGGATCGATGCCCTGGGAATGCCCGCCGCGGCGGAGGAGCGGGGCCGATGAGGTGAAGGCCGCGATGATGACGTCGTCGACCAGGGCGGCATCGAGGTGGCCCCCGAAGGTCAGATACTCGTTCGAGACCCCGAGCCGATCGACGAGCCGGATGAGGCCCCAGGCGAACGCCTCGGATCGTGGCATCGGCGTCGCGTACGTCAGGGTGCGGCGCTGGCCCCGGCCCTCGTCGGTCACCCAGTAGTCGACGGCCTCCGGGTCATAGTGCTGCAGCGTCGGGACCGGCCGGAGGGCGACGAGCAGGAAGGCCGGTCCCGGGCCGTCGGGCAGGTCGGGATGGGCGAGCAAGCCCCAATGCCGGACTCGATCCGCCGCGACCGCGGGTTCGAGCTTGTCGACGTCGTGCCCTGACGTCAGTCCCGCCATTCGGGGGTCCACGCCTCGGCCTCCCGCTCCAGGAGCGGCACCAGGAACGTCTCTTCGCGCTCGAGGTTCGCGCGCAGGAGCGCCTCGAGACCGAACAGATCGCAGCGGACGTCCGTGATCGTCTCGCCGGAGGGATGATCCACGAACCCGGAGCGGTGCGTCCGCAGGCGCTCGGCCTGCTGCTTGATCTGCCGATGGTCGAATCGGACCAGCCGCGTCGCCCAGCGAGTCTTGGCGCGGTCGTCGATCGTCGGGAAGAGCCACGTCTCCTCCCACGCCATGTGCGGCTTGAGGGTCTCGTCGACCCAACGGAGGACCCGATCGAGCCGCGCCGCGATCGCCGGGGCGGGCAGCGTCGGTAGCTCGCACGCGACCTCGTGGATCCAGTCGATACCGCCAGCCAATTCCCCATGCTCGTGATCCACGAACGACCGGATCATCTGCCGGCCGCCCGTCGCCGATGCCGTCATGACATGCCTCCTGCTTCGTTCCCACGACCACATTGGCCGCCGGACGCGTGCCGGGCCAGTGCCGTCCAGCCCCTCGTGAGGGGCTGTCTCGACCGGTTTCGGTCACGGGGGCCGCCTGTCGCGTCGATTCGTGACCTCTGGCTCGTTTCGGGCGTGCTCGGACCGGCCAGCATCCCCGTAGGAGGCACGTCATGCGCGTTCGTCGCCATTTCGATGTCAGAGCGCCGCGATCGGATCCTGGCCGTCGAGCACGGGCAGGTGATCTGTCCGCGCCAGGGCGGCGTCGATATCGCGCGGTGTTGGACCTGCCCCGCCTACGACGGGCTGAGCACCGGCTCCTGCGAGGGCGTCGTCTGTCGCGCCTCGATGCTGGATCCGGTCGCCATGCGGAGGGCGGACGCATGACCGGGGGCCGGGACGCGTCGGTGGACGTCGCGGGCGATCGCCCGCCCTATCCGGGGATCGACGCCATCGTCGATGGCTCCGAGGCGATCGCCCACGTCGAGACGCGCATCTCCGAGGTCGCCTGCGCCTATCCGATCACGCCATCGACGACGATGGCCGCGATCTTCCAGGCAGCCGTCGCGGCGGGCCGTCCGAACCTGTGGGGAACGCCACTGGCGTTCATCGAGCCGGAGTCCGAGCACAGCTCGGCGTCGGCAGCCGAGGGCGTCGCGCTCGCCGGCCGGCGGGCGACCAACTTCACGGCGGGTCAGGGCCTGATCCTGATGAAGGAGGTCCTGTACGTCCTGAGCGGGAAGCGGCTGCCCGTGGTGTTCCACATCGGGGCGCGCGCGCTCACGAGCCAGGCCTTGAACATCCATGCCGGGCACGACGACGTCATGGGCGTCGCGGACACCGGCTGGGGCATCGTGTTCGCGCGCAACGCCCAGGAGGCGGCCGACCTGTCGGCGATCGCGCGACGCACCGCGGAGCGGTCCCAGACGCCGTTCTTCGTCGTCCAGGACGGCTTCCTGACCACGCATACGCTCGAGAACGTGCGGCTCCCGGAGGACGAACTCCTGCGCGACTACGTCGGGGACCCACGGGCGTGCCTCGCCTCGCTGTTCGACCCGGCCACGGCCCTGATGACCGGCGTGGTCGAGAACCAGGACAGCTACATGAAGGGACGGATCGCCCAGCGCGCGTTCTACGCGACCCTGGAGGCGACCCTCGAGGACTCGATGACAGCGTGGGGCGATCTGACCGGTCGGCGGTACGGATCCATCGATGCCTACCGCTGCGAGGACGCCGACGAGATCCTCATCGCCATGGGCACGATCGCCGACACCGCGCGGGCCGTCGTCGACGTGCTCCGGGCACGCGGTCAAGCGGTCGGCAGTGTGGCCGTCACGGCATTCCGGCCCTTCCCCGGCGCGGCGCTGGCCGCGGTGGCGGGCGGCGCGAAGCGGGTGGCGGTCGTCGAGCGGACGGACGACCCGGCCGCGGCGGACAACCCCCTGACTCGCGAGACGAAGGCGGCGCTCTATGCCCTGGCCGCGCGGGGTCTCGCCGTGCCGCGCGTGCTCTCGGTCTCCGCCGGCCTCGGGTCCCGCGATGTGAGCGCGGGCGATCTGGCGGCCGTGTTCGAACGACTCGCGACGCTCGGCCCGGGGGACGCGGACTACGCGGTGCTCGGCATCCGGCACCCCCTCGCGCTGCCGGTGACGCCGATCGACACCAGGCCCGCCGGGGCGTTCTCGATCCGCGGCCACTCGATCGGTGGGCTCGGTTCCATCACGACCAACAAGCTGCTCGCGACGCTCATCGGTGAGCTCTTCGGCAAATACGTCCAGGCCTATCCGCGCTACGGCTCCGAGAAGAAGGGCCTGCCGACGAGCTACAACCTGACCGTCGCCGACGCGCCGATCCGCTCGCACGGCGAGCTGGATCACGTCGAGTTCGTGCCGTTGCACGATGTGGCGGCCTTCGCCCTTGGGGATCCACTGCGCGGCCTCGTCGACGGCGGGACCGTCTTCGTCCAGTCGAGCCTGACCGATCCCGCGTCGATCTGGGACTCCATCCCGGCCGCGGCCCGCGCCGAGATCGTGGCTCGGGGGATCCGGGTCACCGCGCTCGACACGAGCTCGCTGGCCCGGACGCACGCTCCACGGCCGGATCTCGTCCTGCGCATGCAGGGGATCGCCCTGGTCGGCGTGTTCCTGCGGGTCACGAGCTTTGCCGAGGAGGCCGGGCTCGGCCGGGACGCGCTGATGTCGGCGGTGGCGTCTCGCCTCCGTCGCTTCTATGGCAAGCGCGGCGACGACGTGATCGCCGCCAACATGGAGGTCGTGGCCGCCGCCTTCGATGGCGTCATCGACGTGAGCGGCTCGGCGATCGCGCGGCCGGGCTCCCAGCCATCGATCGAGGCCGATGCGGCCCGATCACCAGTGACGACGGCGGTGCCGGCATGACCCGCGTGGTGCTCCCGACCTTCGACCTCGAGGCCTATGAACACGAATTCGACGAGTCCATCGTGCCGGCCTATCGCCGGGGCGTGGCCGATGAGGAGTGGCCCGCCGATATCGGGCTCGCGCGGAGCGTCATCCCGCCCGGGACCGCCGCCGCGCGAGACTTCAGCCATCTGGCGCCGCAGCTCCCCCGCTTCATCGCGGAGCAGTGCGTCGGCTGCATGGCCTGCGTGAGCGCATGTCCCGACAGCGCGATCCTCGCGACCGTGGTCCCCGAAGCCGAGCTGCCGACGGCCGCCGCCCGCTTTGCCGCGACGGAGCCGGATCCGGCGACCGTGACCGCGGACCTCCAGGCGAGATTCGTGCGGACCAGGAAGTACGCCGACGTCCCGGAGCGGAATGGCCTGGCGCCCGGAGCCTTCGGGCTGTTCGTCGACGCCACGCATTGCAAGGGCTGTGGCGAATGCGTCGAGGTCTGCGCGTCGCTCGGGCACGACGCCTTGTTCATGGCCGACAAGGTCGAGGCCGTCGACGGTTCGCCGTCCACGATCGAGCAGTCCATCCAGGAGATGGCCTTCCTGCGCTCACTGCCGCCCACCCCGGCGGTCTACCGCAATGACAAGGCCCTGGCTGACGTCATGCTCGGCGAGCATGCCTTCGGCTACGTGGGTGGTGCCGGCTCGTGTGCCGGGTGCGGCGAGGGCACGGCGATCCGGATGATGGTGGCCGCTACGCGGCAGGTCCATGGGCCCGACGCGATGGGCATCGTCGCGGCGACCGGCTGCAACTCGGTGTTCGGCGCCACGTATCCGTTCAATCCGTATCTCGTCCCGTGGACGAACTCGCTCTTCGAGAACGCGCCCGCGGTCGCGTCGGGTATCCGTCTGGGCTGGGATCAGGGCGGTCACCCTGAGCGACGCCTGTGGGTCATCGGCGGAGACGGGGCGATGTACGACATCGGCTTCCAGGCCCTCTCGCGGATGGTCGCCTCCGGGGCCGACATCAAGGTCCTCGTCCTCGACACGCAGGTCTATTCGAATACCGGCGGCCAGGCGTCGACGGCGTCGTTCGGCGGCCAGGTCACCAAGCTGTCGGCGTTCGGGGCCGCCCTGCATGGGCGCCCGGAACCGCGCAAGGAGCTCGGCCGGATCCTGATGGCCCACGGCGACGTCTACGTCGCCCAGACCACGCCCGCCCACGTGAACCACTTCTATCGCGCGATCCTCGAGGCGAACGCGTACCCGGGTCCCGCCGTCGTGATCGTCTACTCGGCCTGTATGCCGGAACACGGGATCGCGGATGACGCGGCCAGCCGCCAGGCACGGCTTGCCGTCGACTCGCGCGCCTTCCCGCTCTTCACCTACGACCCAGGACGCGGCACGCGCGTGCGTGAGCGCCTGTCCCTGCAGGGCAATCCGGCGATCCGCGACGACTGGTCGCGCACCCCGGCGGGTGAGCCCGTCGACTTCCTCGCATTCGCCCGGACCGAGGGCCGGTTCGCTCCCCACTTCGTGGCGGACGGCCAGCCGACCGCCGAGATCCTCGAGACCCAGCGCGAGCGCCTGGAGTCCTGGCGGACGCTGCAGGAGCTCGCGGGGATCGTGCCGCAGCCAGGTCCCAACGGATCGGGCCCAACGGCACCGGTCCGACAGGCCGTCTGACACGGGTCCCAGACCGGCGAGGGGACGACGCTATCCCCAGGCCAGACAAGCCACACATGGATAGACCAGGGAGGTCTAGGAAATGACTACTCGACTTCGCCGACTGGGGATCGTCCTCACCATCGTCGGTCTCGTGTTCGCGGTCGGTGGCGCGTACGCGTTCATGAAGACCCAGGAGGGGTATCACTCGCTGAACGCGTTCAGCGCGGCCCAGAACGTCCAGCTCACCTACAACGACCAGGGTCAGCTGACCTCCGGCGGCGAGACCGCCGAGGCACAGGCGATCCTCGGCATGCTCACCAAGGACTGGGGCTATCCGGTCGTGACGGGTGACCTCAACCCGAACGATCCGGTCGTCAACACCGGCAGCGAGTACATGTTCCAGATGGCGACCGTCGCCTACCACACGCTGCACGGCACGCAGACCGTGGTCCTCGACAAGGACTTCACGGCTCCCGACGGCACGGTGTACACCGCGGGCACCGAGTATCAGGTGCCGGTCGACGGCCGCTACTGGGCCGACTTCGACCGCTCGAACCCGATCGATGCGGCCGTCCGCGCCCAGGCCTGGACCGGCGTGGCCCATGCCCTCATCGGCGAGCTGGGTGTCGGCACCGTGACCGCCTCCGCCCTGCAGATGGGCCTCGGGCTGGCGGGCCTCTTCGCCGGTGTCGGGTTCGCCTTCATGCTGGCGGGACTCGGCCTGGTCTGGGCCGCTCGGCCTGAGCCCGAGAAGGTTCCGGTGCTGAAGCCCGCAGGCGTCATGGCCTGACGCCGATGGGGCCTCCGGGCCCCAGGGATCAGTCGCACGCGAAGGGCCTGTCCTCGGGGACAGGCCCTTCGCCTTGTCGTGCCCGGTCTCGCCGGTCAGCCGCGGGCGTACTCGTCGTGGCGGCGGATCCAGAGCTGGAACCCGTCGTCTTCCTCCCGCCCCTTCGGCGTCCGGTCGAGGATCGGGTAGTAGCCCATGAGGAACTCGAGCCCGCGCCATCCGGTCGCATAGGTCTGGTAGACCACCCCGTCCTCCAGCGCGAACGCGCTGAAGCCGGGGCTCTGGGTGAGGTACCCGACGACATCGGTGCCACTCGCCTCGGCATTGCGTTCGACGACCGGCGGCAGCGAAACGAGGTTGCCCGACACCCAGGCTCGCGTGGTCTCCTCCGTGCTCGCATACCCGAGGTCGGCGTTGAAGTCGCTCCGGCTCGACGACACCCACGGGACAATCCAGCCCATGCGCCGGCGAAAGGCCTGGAGCTGCTCGAGCGGCGCCTGGGACACGAGGAGCATCGTCACGTCGTGCGCACGCAGGTGGGGGATCAGGCCGTCGATGCTGTCCGCGATCGACGAGTTGATCGGGCAGCCGGCCGTATAGGTCGGCCCGAACATGAAGTGGTAGATGAGCAGCTGGCTGCGGCCGTCGAACAGCTCGCCGAGCGTGCGCGGGCCAGCATCCGTGTCGAGGCGATAGTCCTTCTCGACCGGGACCCAGGGCAGTTCGCGTCGTTCACGGGCCAGCTCGTCGCCGAGCCTCGTGTACGCCTTCTCGCGGACGAGCAGCGCCTCGCGGGCGATCGCCCATTCCTCGCGGGTGCCGATCCGGCGCGCCGGCGTCGATGTCCGGTCCGGCTGCCATCCCGGTGGCCGGGTCCATCCGCCGGGCGTGGCGATGGTGTCGATGTCGATGTTCACGAGGGTCCCTTCCTTGTCCCGTGCGCCGGTCGTTCCGCCGATGCGCGATCGAGATGCGCCTTGAGCGCGTCGAGGTTGCGGTCCCAGTCCCGCGCCAGGGCCGCCAGGAACTGCGCCGCCACCTGCATCGGAGCGGACTGGAGCCGGTATCGGATCCGGCGCCGCTCTCCCGGCTCGGGCGCCACCAGCCCGGCCTCGGCGAGCAGCGCCAGGTGTTTGGCGATGGCCTGCCGGGTGATGGGCAACCGCGTCGCCAGGTCGGTCGCCGTGGCCGGCCCGTCGGCGGCGAGCGCGGCGAGGATCGCTCGCCGGCTCGGGTCGGCCAGGGCCGTGAAGACGGTTTCGGCGACCGCCTCGACCTCAGGCGGCGATGGCATCGAGGTACTCGACCAGCTCTCCCAGCTCGCTCGCCCAACCCTCGGTGTTGGCCCCGAAGGCGGTCCGGTAGGCGTCGTCGGGCAGCTGCGCGAAGCCGGATTCGACGACGGTGAGCCGGGTGCCGGTGCCGGTCGGCTCGAGCGTGAACTCGACATACGTGTGACGCGGGTCGTCGTCCGGCAGGCCGTAGATGCCCCACGTGTACCCGAAGACCGTGGGCGGCTCGACGCGCTCGATGCGCAGCGACGCCGTGTGGCCGCCACCGAACGTCAGCTCCGCAGCGCCGCCGGGTCGGAGGTCGATCGTCGCCGACTCGCCGAACCAGGTGCCGAGGCCCTCGGCGGTGGTCAGGGCCGTCCAGACCCTGGCTGGTGGATGCGCGATCTCGACGGTGCGCTCGATGCGATCCGGGAACCCCATGACGTGCCTCCTGAGTGATGCAACCTATTGGTTGCTACTCAAGGTATCGCAACCAATGGATTGCGTCAACCCCTTACGCGTCGCCGCGGATCCGCGAGAAGACCACGCAATCGACGGGCACGGCATCGTGATGCAGGTCCCAGGCGCGCAGCACGCCCTCGCGGGTGAAACCAGCTCGCTCCACCATCCGGTTCGACGCCTCGTTGCCGACCATGATGAAGGCGTCCAGTCGGATGGCCGTCGTCGTCGCGAACGTCCAGTCGGCGACCAGACGGAGCGCCCTCGTACCCACGCCTCGGCCACGGGCCGCCGGGCCGAGCCACAGGCCGAAGGTAGCCTGGTGCCCATCCGGCCCGAACCGGGTCACCGCGCCCAGGAGGCGATCGGTGGCTCGCTCGACGATCGCGAAGGGCGCACCGGTCCCGTCCCGCCACATCGCCTGCGCCCGCTCGATGAACGCGTCGGCGTCCGTGGGCAGGAACGGCTGGGGGATCGTGACCCAACGGGCGATCTCCCGGTCCTGGCACATCGTCAGCAGCTCGGGCGCATCCGAGAGGCGCCAGGGACGCAGGTCCAGCTCATCGATGGACAGCGTCGTTCCCGGACCGTCGTCGACGGGGGCGTCGTCGACGGGGCCCTCGGTCCGCCCGGTGTCCGGCTGGTCGGTCCGCTCCGGCTGGTTCGCATCCACCGGCTCGAGTCTCGCACGCGGACCCGATGGTCGTCGTCCGGTTCGGCGTCAGGATGGCCTGGCCCCATGGACCGCGCGGTGCCCGGACGCACCCGGTACGCTCGGCATCGCCTTGATAGGACCGGTCGCGCGAGGCATGGTCCCCACGCGATGTCCTGGTCGTACTATCCAGATCCAGATCGGAGGCACGCTCGCCTCGCTCCATCCGGCGGCCGCCCGGCATGAGCTGGCCGAACGCACAGGGGTCAACGATGCGTCGACTCGATCGACGGACACGCACCGTCGTCACGATCGCCCTGGCCGCGCTGCTGATCGGCGGCGGCGCGCCCACGGCGCGGGTCCGCGCGGCCGCGCCGGACCAGTCGGACGTCGTGCTCGTCCTCGACTTCTCGGCGTCCATCCTCCGGGACGCCGCGAACCGAACGAAGTTCAGCGCCGCTCTCGAGCGGATCGCCGATCGGGTCGAGGCGACATCGGCTGACCTCATCGCCGGCGACACCACGGTGACCTTCGTCCAGTTCGCGGCCAAGGCGGCCGACTACGCCGACTGCACGGATGTGCACCTACTCGGTGATCCGGCGGCCGTCGCACGGTTCGCCACGTGCCTGCGGTCGGTCGCGGCGGCCTACCGAAAGGGCCTCGATCCAGCCCTGACCCGCCGGGTCGGCACCGACACGAACTACGTCGCGGCGATGCAGCAGGCCGCCAAGCACCTGCCGGCGGATGCGGTCCGCCCGACGATGATCCTGTTCACCGACGGCCGGCACGATGTCAAGGGCGTACCGGCGAGTCGCGTGCCGGTCGCTCGGGATCAGCTCTTCGGGAGTCGCTCCCCGTTCGCGCTGCTGCCGGTCGGGATGGGCCTCGACCCGAAGAAGCGCGACGCGCTCGAGTCCGGGCTCCTCGACCTGCGGATCGTGAACGACATGCCTCCGTGCGTCGCCGGATCCGCGATCGACTGGCGCCAGGTCGTATTCGAGTCACCGGACGATGCCGGCACCGCCGTCGCGGTCGCCCTGCAGGGGGCTACCTGCACGTTCACGGTCGCGGCTCCGACCGCGACCCCCGCACCGCGCGTCGGTGAGGTCCAGCGGATCGGACTGGTCCCTCGCGACGGCGCGATCGACCTGAGCTGGGTCGCTCCCGCGGCGTCATCGGCGCCGGTCGTCGACTACAAGGCTCGCTGTCGCGCCGGCGAGGGCGATTGGATCGAGGGCAAGGAAGGCGTGTCGGATGCGACCACAGCGGTCGTCGACGGCCTGACGAACGGGGTGGCCTACGAATGCCAGGTCGCCGCGGTCGGCTCGTCGACGGATGGCCCATGGACTTCCGCGTCCAGTCCGGTCACGCCCTTCGGGCGGCCGGCCCCACCCGGGAAGCCATCGGTGGAGGCCCTGGACCGGTCCGTGCGCATCACGGTCGCGCCACCGGCCGGGGGGGACGTGTCCGGGTACGTCGTGCAGTGCTCGGACGATGACGGGGCGACCTGGGAGCGAGAGGTCGCCATCGGGACATCCGACACCACCGCCCAGCTGGGCGATCTCGCGAACGGGGTGCGGGTCGTCTGCCGGACCTACGCCACGAATGCCATCGGCCAGAGTGACGCGTCGCCGGTGTCGGACAGCGTCCTGCCATGTGGTTCGACCCTGGAGTGCAACCCGCTGCTCCAGCCGATCCTCGCGGTGCTCGCGATCGTCCTGGCGGGCGGCTTGCTCATCGCGTTCATGGCGCTCTACCGCGATCGCCGGCGGCGCGGGTACGTGGTCGCGGTGGTGGATGTCGTCCACAACGCCAACCTGGGGAATGGCTCGCGCGTCGGGTTCGATTTCGTCCGCGACCCGGTCAGCAAACGGGTGATCGGGATCGAACCCGCTCGCGGGCGGAAGTCGGACGTTCGCGTTCGTCGCCTCCGTGGCGACCGATTCGAGGTGACCGACAAGGCCGGACATCGGGTCGGCACGTCCGGCGAAGCCATCATGGCGGTCGATCCGACGGGTGGTCGACACGCCCTCGTCCTGCGGGCGTTCGACACGCGCGCCGCCGGCGTCGAAGCCCGGCGCTAATCGCGTCCGGAGCTGCCGGTCGAGAGCATCGGCTATATTGGGCCTCCGGCCGACATAGCTCAGCGGTAGAGCAGCTGTTTCGTAAACAGCAGGTCCTCGGTTCAAATCCGAGTGTCGGCTCCAGCGATCATCGTCCAGAGCCGGCCGCGAGGCCGGCTCTCGTGCTGCCTTGGCGGCGTGCCGCGTCGCGGGACGTTCAGATCGTCGGGCCGGCGCGCGTCTGCACCCCAGCGTCGAGGCGTGGCGACCGGGACCGCAGCCGCCAGATCGACCGAGTCAGCTCCGGCGCGGCCACGAACACGATGGCGAAGGCGATGATGACGGTCAACAGCGCGAGCGGGATGCCGGTCGCGACCACCATGTTCTTCGCTCCGGTGGTGAGCGCGCCATAGAGCAACGCCATGGCGACGACGCCACCCGGCCGCCGGCCGGCGAGCAGGGCCAGGGCGATGGCCACGTACCCGAACTCGAACGACGGCCCGCCCGAGAAGCCTTGCGCCGGGCCGAGGCCGAAGAGCGCGCTGCCCATGCCGACCAGTCCGCCGGACACGGTCATCGCCAGGATCGTCGCCCAGCCCGGCCGGATGCCGGCTCCCCGGGCGGCGGTGCGGCTGAAGCCGGTCACGCGGAGCTCGAAGCCGCGCGTCGTGCGAAACAGCATGGCCGAGACGAGGGCCGCCATCACGATCGCGACGACGAAGCCCCAGTCGACCCGGATCGTCCGCAGGTCGATGAGCGGCGGCACGGCCGGCAGCTTCGCCGAGGGCTCGGGGATCGCGATCATCCCGGCGATGAGGAAGGCGAGGTTCCCGGCGATGCCGTTGAGCATCAGGGTGGTGATCACCTCGTGCGCTCCCGTCCTTGCCTTGAGGTACCCGGGGATGAACCCGTACGCACCGCCCGCCACGGTCCCGCCGAGCACCGCGACCACGAGGGCGAGCGGCGGCGGCACGTGCCCGGCGACGAACGCGGCCGCGATGAAGGCGCCAAATCCGCCGATGAGGAACTGCCCGTCCACGCCGAGGTTGATCAGCCCGGCCTGGAACGACACCGCGAGGCCCAGGCCCGCGAAGATGAACGGCGTGGCGATGATCAAGGTCTCGGACAACGGTCGGATGGCGGCCGCGATGTCCTCGGGGTCACCGGTCTGGATCGCGGTCACGATGCGACCCGGGTCGCCGATCGCCCCGGTGAAGAGGGCCGGGTACCCGTCGACCACGCCACCGAGCGCGCCGCCGATCGCGGCGACCGGATCGGTGCCGATCAGCCGCAGGTGCTCGAAGTCGGTCAGCACGATGAGGACCGCACCCAGCAGGAAGGCCGTGACCAGGGCGAGGGCTGGCTGACGCGCGCGACCGAGCTCGACGCGGATCCGATGCATGCCGCTCAGTGTCGCCGCCGCGCCGCCTCGGCGTCCGGCAGCGCGGCGCTCGGCCGCAGGATGGATCGCCGGACGACCGGCGGAGGGGTCGGACGCCACGCTCGGCGTCGGCGACAGGAGATCCGGTGCCCGACGTCCACCGTACCCTGCTGCAGGTACGACCCTGCTCCGGTCGTTTCCCACGGAAGGAGCCGCGTGATGCAGCAGGACCTGAAGGCGCCATCGATCCGTGCCACCAGCGACGGCTGGCCTGCGGCGGGCATCCGCCATCGGGTGGCGCGGCTCCGCGCAGCCGACTGGCGATCCGGGCTGCTCCCGATCGCGATCGCGCTGGCCACCATCGTCATCGCCGCGTGCAAAGGTGGCAGCAGCGGGTACTGATCCGTGGTCGGCTGGCCGACGGCGATCGTGATCGTCCCGATCCGAACCTGACCCCTCCGAGCGGCCGGGCCACCGAGACGTCGCTCGACCGACGACGATGCGGCCGGCGTCGGACCGGCGCGGGGTCGAGCGCGTCGGCGATGATGGCGGCAACGGTCGCGGCTCCCGAACCGTGGCCCGCGCGCGAACGAGCGAGGGACGCCATGGAGCTTCGTGACCTGCGCGATCGTCTTGCCGGCGATCTCGTCCTGCCCGGCGACGCTGCCTTCGACCTCGCCCGGCAAGCGTGGAACCTCGCGGTGGACCAGCGACCGGTCGCGGTCGTCTATCCGGACTCGGCCGACGATGTCGTGACCACCGTGCGGGCCGCGAGGGCCCTCGGGATCCGCCTCGCCTTCAATGCGGGCGGCCACAACGCCGGCCCCATCGATTGGAGCCAGGACACCCTGCTCCTCAAGACGGAACGGCTGTCGTCGATCGAGATCGACGCCGACGCCCGCCGGGCGCGCCTCGGGGCCGGCGTCCTCGGCAAGCCGCTGGCCGTCGCCGCGGGGGCGCATGGCCTCGCCTATCTCGCCGGCACGTCACCGGACGTCGGGGTGGTCGGATACGCACTCGGTGGCGGGCTGAGCTGGATGATCCGCACCTATGGCCTCGCCTGCAACAGCATCGTCGGGGCGGAGGTCGTCACGGCCGACGGCTGGCTCGTCCGGACCGATCACCAGCACGAACCGGAGCTCTTCTGGGCACTCCGGGGTGGCGGCGGCAACGTCGCCGCAGTGACTGCGCTCGAGCTCGAGCTCGTCCCCGTCGCGGAGATCTTCGCGGGTGGCCTGTTCTGGCCGATCGAGCGAGCGGCCGAGATCCTGACGGCCTGGCGCGGCTGGATCGAGCGCGTGCCCGAGACGTGCGAGTCCCTCGGGCGGATGCTGCAGCTGCCCGACCTCCCGTTCCTGCCCGACCATCTGCGCGGTCGGTCGTTCGTCCTGGTCGAGGCCGCCATCCTCGGCACGGCCGACGAGGCCGCCGCGCTCGTCGGGCCGTTGCGCGATCTCGGGCCGGAGATCGACACGATGGCGATGATGCCGACGAGCGACCTCAGCCTCGTGAACATGGATCCGGACTTCCCGTTGCCGTATTCGGGCGAGGGGATCCTGCTCACGGACCTGCCGCCCGCCGCGGTCGACCCGATCGTGGAGGCGTTCGTCGGCTCGCCACTCCTCCACCTCGAGGTCCGGCATCTGGGCGGTGCGGCGGCGATCCGGTCGCCGGACCATGGTCTGCTCGACGCCATCGATGAGCCGTTCGTGGCGTTCACGTTCGGGATCGCCCCGGATGCGGCGGCGCGGGCCGCCGTCGACCGCCAGGTCGAGCTCGTGCTCCGGGCGCTCGGGCCGTGGGACAGCGGGCGCCGCTACCTGAACTTCGCCGAGTCGGCGATGGACCCGCGATCGATCTACCCGGTCGATGGCTACGAGCGGTTCCAGCGGGCCAAGGCCCACTACGACCCGACCGGGCTGTTCCGGGCCAACCACCCGATCTGACCCGCAGGTGCCGATGCCAGGACGCGGCGCGGGCGACCGCCGCGCCGATCGGCGCCCTAGTAGACGTGCAGCTTCGCCAGCAGGCCCATCGTGTCGTCGACCGACTCGAGCACGTCCTTGTTGTGCTTGATCATCTGCGTGCGCATGTAGACGCGCAGCCACTGCTGGTACATGAACAGCTCGTAGCGCTCGTTGATCTCGTCGATCGAGAAGGCCCGGTTGCCGATGTGCCCGGCCAGGAAGAACGCACATTCGAGCCCGAGCGAGATCGACTGGAAGTAGGGCGACCCGAGCGCCGAGTCCCCGAGGAGGAACACCGGCACCGTGGCGAACCGATCGTCGGCTCCTGAGCGGCGCCAGACGCGGCTGGTGGCGTTCCGCGCTCGATAGACCTCGAGCGGGATGCGGGTGACCCCAAGGTCCCCGACGAGCTCGCCATGCGTCTCCTCCCGGACCTTGTCGATGAACCGATCCATGGACGCCGCGACGTCGGGGAAGTGCTCGCGCAGCCAGGCTCCGTCGAAGGTCGACGGCATGGCCTCGAACTCCTCGGCGCTGATCTCGACGATGCCGGTCACGTGACTGACCGATCCGTCATACCAAGTGCGGTGGACCGCCGGGATGAACTTGTAGCCCGGGTTCTCCCGGTTCTTGTAGTACTTGCAGAACTCGTTGCACGCGTAGTGCTGCGAGTACAGGAACGTGATGACCAGCGCGTACTCGAGCCGGAACCGCTGGGTGTTCCGACCGCGCTCGCCGGCCTCGCCGCCAGGGAGCAGGCGATCGCGAAGCAGCGACCGCGAGCCCGTGCAGTCGACGAGGATGTCCCCGGGCTGGATCAGCGCGAGCGCGTCCTCGACCGAGACGTCGCCCGCGATGCGGTCGACCGTGCCGGTGGCGCGGGCATCGATGAGCTCGCTCAGGCTCCGTTCGATGGTGTTGAGCGGGACGAAGCCGCGCGTCCAGGCCTCGAGCAGTGCCCGGAGGTCGGGGGCGATGGTCCGCCGATACGCGAGTCGGGTCTCGAGCTCGGTGGCGTCGAAGATCGCCTCGACGCTCTGCCCGTCGATGACGTCCGCGCCGTAGCTCTCGATCGAGTCGGCGAGGAGGTACTCGGCGAGCGACACCATCCGGGTCCGCGTGTAGGTCTCGCGCTTCTCGTACAGGCGGACGTGCTGCCCGTCGATCGATTGGAGCAGGGCCGTCAGGAAGAGCCCGATCGGACCGGCACCGATCACGTGGACACGGCCGCCTGGACGCAGGACGGGATCGCCGGTGGGATGTGCGGTCGCGGGGGGCATGGGCAGACCTGGCGGATGGGATGGGGGCGGGGCGGGCTAGGCGCGGATTATCGCCCAAGCCCACGCGGCCCATCCGCTCACCGTGGGTCGGTCAGCCGACCCCGTCGCCGAGGCGGGCGGACACCAGCGCCTCGGCCCGCTCGCTGCTGATGGCGAGACCCGTGACGGCCTCGAGGAAGTCGTCGCGTTCGAGCGCCATCAGCTCGAGATCCGTCGCGGCCAGCACGGTCGCCGTCCGGGGGATATCGCGAAGCAACGCGATCTCGCCGAAGGCGGCGCCGCGTCCCTCGCGACGGACCACCGCGTCGTCGATGCGGATCTCCGCGCTGCCCTCGGCGACGACGTAGAACCGGTCGCCGACGTCCCCCTGGCGGAAGACCGGATCGCCCGCCGCGACGCTGACCGGCACGAGCGCCCGGGCCAGGCGCTCGAGCGTGGCGGGGGCGAGCGGCGCCAGCATCGGGATGCCACGCAGGAGGGCCAGGCGCTCGCTCGGCACGGTCGAGGCCAGGTCGACCGTGCGCAGCGACCGCCAGGCGAGGAGGGCGATCGCGGGCAGCCACAGCCCGGCAACGACGAGCGCGGCCTGCGGTCCGCGGGCGGCGATGACCCACGCCACCGCGATCGACCCGAGCCCGAAGGCGCCCAGGAAGCTGCCTTCGAGCACGCCGAAGATGCGCGTCAGGACCTCGTCCGGGGTCGCCCGTTGCAGGAGGATGCGGCCGGCGACGTCCATCACGCTCCGACCGGCGCCGGCCGCCGCCAAGGCCGCGACCGCCACGATCGGCACCGGTGCGATCGCGATCGCCAGGAGTGGCAGACCCCAGGCGAGCAGCCCGAGCACGAAGGCTCGTGCGATGCGCGGTCGACCGACGAGCGAGGCCGCGGCCGAGGATCCCAGGATGCCCCCGATCCCGAGCGCGGCGCCGAGCACCCCCGCACCCGTGGAGCCAAGACCCATGACGTCGAGGGCGAGCGCGACGTTCAGGACATCGATGGCGCCCCACAACACGGCCGCCGCGCCGAGGACGAGCACGACGGTCCTCGGCCCGGGCAGCCGTCGCAGCGCCGCGAACCCCCCGGCGAGCTCGGCCACCGCCGGCTTCGTGGACCCCAGCCCCGAGGTCCCCGCGGCCGTCGTCGCGTGGACGCCGGCCACCGCGATCGCGCCGATCGCCATCACGGCGGCGGCGGCGAGCAGGACCACGCCGGATCCCTCGGCCTCGATCAGGAAGCCGGCGACGAGCGGTCCCACCAGGATCCCGACCGCCTCCATCCAGCTCGACGCGACGTTGGCGGCCGTCAGAGCCTGCGGCGAGTCCACGAGCGATGGCAGCAACGACGCATGCGCCGGTCGGGTGAGCGACGTCGCGATGATGGCCAGGACCGCGAAGCCATAGACGACCGGGGCCGGCGAGCCCGAGACGAGCGCGACGCCGGTGGCGCCCATGAGGATCGCCTGGCTGACATAGGCGAGCAGCAGGACGCGCTCGCGCGGGTAGCGATCGCCGAGCGTCGCGATGAACGGCGCGGCGATCGCGGCCGGAACGAGCTGGATGAGCGAGACGACCCCGGCCTCGGCGGCGCCGCCGCGCTGGTAGGCGTACACGAGCAGAGCGAGCCAGCGTGCCCAGTCCGCGAGGTTGAAGCCCAGGAACGCGCCCACGACGCGACGCAGGTCGCGATCGCGCAGGACGATGCGGAGGACCGTCATGCGCTGGTCAGCCGACCACCCGGCGCACCGTGGGACGCATGCTGGCCACCCTCCTCGTCCGGCGTCGAGGGCCGGACGTCGGGCCATTGTGGCATCGGCCGAGGAGCCCCGAGACGCGTCGCCGCGACGGCCCCACGACGCAGGCTAAGGAATCGCAAGGTAGCGGACTCTTCACCGCACCATCGACCGTCCGACAACCTGCCGTGCTCAGCATGACCGGCGATGACCCGGGCTCATGCCGCTCGCAGGTGCCGACGCGGACCGGGTGGAAGGAACCTTTCGTGCAGACCAACGATCCGTCCGCGAGCGCCGGCGCCCCCGGGCCGGCCGCGGACCCTGCCATCGCCCCGCCCATCGTCCCGCCGACCGCTGCCCCCGTGACGCCCTCGTGGGCCGCTCCCCGGGCGGAGTCGGTCGCCTGGACGCCGACCCCGCCGGCCCCGGCGGCGCCCGTCGCCGCGGTCGTGCCTGCCACGACGCGCGCCCAGAACGCCGAGCGCGGTGTCGGTGCTCGCTTCGTCGTCGGGGCGGTCATCGCCGCGACCGTGCTCGCCTCGGGTGGGACGTATGTCGCCGTCAGCGCCGCCCAGGGCGGCCGTGACGCGACCGGCTCGTCGCCGATCCTGACGACCGCCATCACGCCTGCCTCGCCGGCCCCCAGTGCCGCCGCGCCGGGGACGGTCGCGCCGACCGCACCGACGTCCCCGAGCACGCCCGCCACGGGCGGTGCCTCCGTCGTCGACATCGTCAAGGCGGTCAGCCCGGCCGTCGTGACCATCATCGCGGACGGCGTCACCGCGACCGATCCCACGACGGGCATGACCGGCAAGGGCACGGCCACCGGCTCCGGCGTCATCTTCGACGCCAACGGGCTCATCCTCACCAACCACCACGTCGTCGCGGGCGACCCGTCCAGCCTGACCGTCCATCTCAAGGACGGCCGCTCGCTCGACGCGACGATCTATGGCATCGACACCCTGACCGACCTGGCCATCGTGAAGGTCGATGCCACCGGCCTGCCGACCGCGCCCATCGGGGACTCGGCGACCATCCAGGTCGGGCAGACGGCGATCGCCATCGGCAGCCCGCTCGGGCAGTTCACGGACTCGGTGACGAGCGGGATCATCTCGGCCGTCGGTCGCGACATCCCGGTCGAGGGCGCGACGCTGACCAATCTCATCCAGACCGACACCGCGATCAACCCGGGCAACAGCGGCGGCCCGTTGCTTGACCCGACCGGGAAGGTCATCGGCATCAATACGGCGGTCGCCGGCAACAGCCAGGGCATCGGCTTCGCCATCCCGATCGACATCGCGCGGCCCCTGCTGACGCAGGCGTCGGCCGGCCAGCCCCTCGCTCGCGCGTGGCTGGGGATCCGGTTCGTGACCATCGACCCGACGACCAAGGCCGAGAACAAGCTCACCGTCGACCAGGGTGCCTGGATCCCCGACGCCCAGGCGACCGCGGCCGCGGGTGACACGGGTTCGGCCATCGTCGCCGGCAGCCCGGCAGCGACCGCCGGCCTGCAGCCTGGCGACGTGATCACCGGCGTGGACGGCACCGTCCTCGATGCCGCGCACCCGCTCGATCTCGTCACGAGCCAGCTCGCCCCCGGGCAGACCGTCCAGCTGACGGTCCTGCGGGGCGGCCAGACCGTGACCCTCTCGCTCACCCTGGGGACTCGTCCCGCGACGAGCTGACCCGGGCTCACTCCGAGCGCGCAACCGACGGGACGGTCCGATGGGCCGTCCCGTCGGCATGTCCGGGGCGCCAGGGCATCCAGGCGGGACCGTCAGGAGATGGACCACGGAGGCCGGCCGGGCTGGGGGATCCCGGTCGGCCTCCGTGTGTGCCCGGCGGGCGCGAGACCCGTCCGGACGACGAGAGCGGGTCGGGGGCCCCGTCTCGTGCTCCGGCGCGCCATCCTGTGGACGGCGCTGCGCGCGGCCCACGATATGGACGTGGCAGACCGGTGTCAACACCGTTGACATCATGGTTGACAGCGCAACCCGACCCACCGACGATTTCGCGATGCCCCAGCCCCCGGCGCCCGCGACGGCGGTCCGCCTCTCGCGAGCGACCATCCTCGACGCGTACATCCGCCTCGCCGATCGCGAGGGCCCCGAGGCGGTGTCCCTTCGCCGGCTGGGTGCTGAGCTCGGGGTCGACGCGACCGCGGTGTACCGCCACTTCCGGGACAAGGCCGCGCTCCTCGAGGCCGTCGCGGATCGCCTGCTGAGCGAGCTCGCGGACCGGGTCGAGCGCACCGATGACTGGCGTGCCGACCTGCGTGACCTCGGGATCGGGGCGCGCGCGATGTACCTCGGCCATCCACGGCTGGCCCGCGTCATTGCCGCCTCGCCCGAGCCGCTGCCCGGCAACGTCCGGCTCATGGAGTTCGTCCTCGATCGGCTACGACTGGCCGGCTGCTCGGCCGCCGAGGCCGCGCCGATCTACGAGACGCTGGTCGCCTACGTCGCGGGCGGCTCCAGCCTGGAGACCGAGCCGGGGACGATGACGGCGACGAAGGACGCCGTGCGGCGTCACCTGGCCGCGCTCGACGCCACCGCCTACCCCGTCACGGTCGTGGCCGCCCCGCACCTGTTCCCCGACGACGACGGAGCCTTCCTCTTCGGGCTCGACCTGTTCCTCGACGGGGTCGCCGCGCGCATCGCCCGCGGCTGACGCGCGGCCCGCGGCCGGCACCGGCGCGGGTCACGTTCGTGCCCGCGGCGCGGGCAACGGTTCAGGATTCCACATCGAACCTCTCACCGAACCCTCAGGAACTTCCGCGACGATAGGGACTCGATAGCGACGGTCGCGCCCACCGCGGTCCGTCCCGACCCGACCTGAGCCCCCTGCAGCGTGAGAGCGACCATGACCCAGACCCCGGCCGAACCCGTGCGCGACCTGCGCGCCCTGCCCGACACGACCGACCCGCGGGCGACCTCCGAGGCCATCCTGTTCGAAGTCCGACGCGTCATCGTCGGCCAGGACGCGATGCTCGAGCGCATCCTCGTCGGCCTGCTGTCCGGCGGCCACATCCTCCTCGAGGGGGTCCCGGGCCTCGCCAAGACCCTGACCATCAAGACCCTCGCGGACGTGCTGGGTGGCAGCTTCAAGCGGATCCAGTTCACGCCGGACCTGATGCCGTCCGACCTCGTCGGCACGCGCATCTACCGGCCGTCCGATGGGGCGTTCGAGACCGAGCTCGGCCCGGTCTTCGCCAACTTCCTGCTCGCCGACGAGATCAACCGCGCGCCGGCCAAGGTGCAGTCGGCGCTGCTCGAGGTCATGCAGGAGCATCAGGTGACGATCGGTGGCGTGACCCACAAGGTCCCCGAGCCGTTCATCGTCCTCGCGACCGAGAACCCGATCGAGGCCGAGGGCACCTACCCCCTGCCCGAGGCGCAGGTCGACCGGTTCATGCTCAAGATCGTGGTCGGCTATCCGAACGCTTCCGAAGAGGCGCAGATCGTCGCCCGTTCGCTGCGCCCCGGCCTCGCGCCGCGGGAGGTCCTCGACGCCGAGGGGCTGGCCGCGCTGCAGCGGCGCGTCGATGACGTCTACGTCGACCCGCGGATCATCAGCTACGCCGTCGGCCTGGTCGAGGCGACCCGCCGCCTCGCCTATTGGGGCGCCGCGGAGCTCGAGTCGTACGTGTCGTACGGCGCCAGCCCGCGTGGCTCGATCAACCTCATCCATGGCGCCCGGGCGCTGGCCGTCCTGCGCGGCCGCCGGTACGTGCTTCCGTCCGACGTGGCCGAGCTCGCACCGGACGTCCTCCGCCACCGCCTCGTCCTCTCCTACGCCGCCCTGACCGACGGGGTCACCGCCGACAGCGTCATCAGCCGCGTCCTCGGCCTCGTGCCCGCGCCGCAGCTCGACATGGCCGCGGAACCGACCGCATGAGCGGCGACCTCGCCAGGATCGGCGGCCGGGCGCGGACGCCCGCCCGACCCGGTCCCGGCCCCATCTCGGACGATCTGGTCCGCCGGCTCGAGGTCACCCTGACCCGGCGCGCCGGCGGCCGGCTCACCGGGGACCACCGTGGCCTCGGTCTCGGCGACGGGCTGGAGCTCGACCGCCTCCGGCCGTACGAGCCCGGCGACGACGTCCGGCGGATCGACTGGAACGCGACGGCTCGAACGTCCGTGCCCCACGTCCGCGAGGATGTGCCCGACCGCCAGCTGACGGCGTGGCTCCTCCTCGACACCTCGCCGTCGATGCACTTCGGCACCGCCGATCGGCGCAAGGCCGACGTGGCCGAGGGTGCCGCACTCGTCGTCGGGCGGTTCGTGGCACGGCGCTCCGATCGCCTCGGCGTCGTGACCTTCGGTGCCGGTCGTGACCGCGTCTCGCCGCCGGCCGGTGGTCGCAACGGCATGTTGTCCCTGCTCCGTGCCCTGCACGCCGAGACGCCCGAAGAGGGCGGCGGCGCGACGACCATGCGGACGGCCCTGCGCACGGTGGCCGCCTCGCGGACGACCGGCGGCCTGGTCACCATCGTCTCCGACTTCCGCGGTCCCACCGATTGGCGGGCGGACCTGACCGAGGTCGCCGGACGTCACTCGGTGCTAGCGATCGAGGTCGTCGACCCCCGCGAGGAGACGCTCGTCGACGTCGGCGAGCTGACCCTCGTCGATCCGGAGACCGGGCGCTCCCTGCGCGTCGACACGTCCGACCGCGGGCTGCGCCAGGCCTTCGCCGACGGCGCCGCCGCCGAGCGAGCGACCATCGCCGGCGAGTTCCGCCGGCTGGCCATCCGCCATCTCCGACTCTCCACCGAGGGCTCGTGGCTCGCCGCCCTTGCCCGCGATCTCGATACCACGAGGAGGACGGCATGACGTTCCTCGCGCCGCTCCTGCTCCTGGGCCTGCTCATCGTGCCGGTCCTCATCGGCCTGTACGTCATCGTCCAGCGCCGCCGCTCGCGCTATGCGGTCCGCTTCACCAACCTCGACCTGCTCGCCAATCTGGCGCCCCGCCGGCCGAGCTGGCGGCGCCACGTCCCGACCGCCATCTACCTCGGCGCGGTGACCTTGCTCGTGCTCGGCCTCGCCCGGCCGACGATGGTCGTCGCGGTCCCGCGCGAGGACGCCACGGTCATGCTCGCCATCGACGTCTCGGGCTCGATGAAGGCGACGGACGTCGCCCCGACCCGGCTCGATGCGGCGCGCGAGGCCGCCCGCTCCTTCATCGACCAGCTGCCCCCCGACATCCGCGTCGGCATCGTCGCCTTCGCGTCGCGACCGGTGACGCTCGTCTCCCCGACGTCCGACCACGTCCAGCTCGAGCACGCGCTCGACGGCCTCAAGGCCCTCGACGGGACGGCCATGGGCGACGCGCTCATGCAGGTCCTCGACATCGCCGAGGAGATCCAGGCGGCCGATGCCGCGGCGACCTCCGGGGCGTCGGGGGCACCGGGGGCGACGGATGCCCCAGCCAGTGTCGCTCCGGACGCCAGCGCGGCGCCGGATGGCAGTGGCGCACCGGGCACCGCGAGTGACAGCCCCAACGACCAGCCCCTGGTCGCCGCGATCCTGCTGTCCGACGGGGCGAACTCGGTCGGCCAGGCGGACCCGATCCAGGCCGCCGAGCGGGCCGCCTCGCTGGGCGTGCCGATCTACACCATCGCCCTGGGGACCGCCTCGGGCGAGGTGACCGTCCAGGACGACTTCGGCCAGTCCGTCACGCTCCAGGTGCCGCCGGACACGGCGACCCTGAGCAAGATCGCCGAGATCACCCAGGCCACGGCCTTCGACGCCCCGACGGCGAAGGATCTGCAGGCGGTCTACGACAACCTGCAGTCGCGGGTGGGCTTCACCGAGGAGCCACAGGAGGTGACCGCCTGGTTCGCCGCCGCGGCCCTCGTCCTGGTCGTCCTCGGTGCGGGCCTGTCGGCGGCCTGGTTCGGACGGCTGCCCTGATCGGTCCGCGCCTGACACACTGGCGCGGTGACGCCCGAGGCTCGCCGCGCCTTCATCGCCGCCCATACGGAGCTCTCGGCCGTCCCGTTCGTGCCGGAGCTCCGTCTCCATGTCGGCGGCGACGCCATGCCCCTCTGGGAAGCGGCGGCGCTCGCCGATGAGCGGCTCCCGGTGCCCCCGCCGTACTGGGCGTGGCCGTGGGCCGGTGGCCAGGCACTGGCTCGCTACGTCCTCGACACCCCCGGCCTGGTGGAGGGTCGCACCGTCGCCGACGTCGGCAGCGGCGGCGGCATCGTCGCCATCGCCGCGGCTCGCCGGGGAGCGACGAGCGTGGACGCGATCGACATCGAGCCCTACGCGATCGATGCCATCCGCCTGAATGCGGCGGCGAACGGCGCCGACGCCGGCGCCCACGTCCACCCGGTCGAGCGCGACCCGGTCGGCGACGACGATGGCTGGGACGTCGTCCTCGCCGGGGATGTCTGGTACGAGGCGGAGCTGGCCGCCTACATGGAGCCGTGGCTTCGGGCGCTGGCGGCCCGCGGGGCCCTCGTCCTGACCGGCGACCTGGGCCGTGCCTACCTCCCGACGGCCGGCCTGACCGAGCTCGCTCGGTACACCGTGCCCACGCTCGTCGATCTCGAGGACGTCACCGAAAAGACGGCTCGCGTCCTCCGCATCGCCGCGCCCTGACGATCTGCTACGTTGCCGTGATGTGTCCGTATTGACACCGTCGACCCTCGGCGCTACCGTCCCTAAACCGGTTTGCTAAACCGCTTCTCTTCCTGATGGAGCGGCCCGTTCGTGGGTTGCAGGAGGATGTTGCAGACCGGTGCCGGAGGAGCCGTGCAGGCGACGATCCGTCGCACCACGATCGCGGATGTGGCCAAGGCCGCGGGAGTCTCGAAGACCGCGGTCTCGTTCGCCTTCAACGCCCCGGATCGGCTCAGCAGCGAGACGGTCACCCACATCCACGACATCGCGACCGCGATGGGCTACCGCCCCGATCCCGTGGCGCGCTCACTTGCCCAGCGACGCACGAGCACGCTCGGCATCCTCACCCCGCAGTCGCTCGACCTGACGTTCAACAACCCGTATCACGCCCTGTTCGCCGCGGGCGTCGCGGCCGAGGCCGAGCGGGCTGGGCTGGCGATCCAGTTCATCTCGCCGCTGCACGGCTCGCTGGCGCGAGCGGTCGATCGGGCGAGCGTCGACGGGATCATCGCCGTCGGCCTGGGATCGAGCCACCCCGAGGTCGCGCGCATCCGTCGCTCCGGGATGCGCCTCGTGGTCGTCGATGCCACCGAGACCGATGACGAGCCCAGCATCTCGGTCGACGACGAGGGCGGCGCCCGGGCGGCCGCCCGCCACCTGCTCGATCTCGGGCACCGCGAGTTCCTGATCCTGAGCGTCGAGCCACCCGCCGGGTCGGGCGGCCGCTCGGCCACGATCGCCACGCTCCGCCTGCGCGGCTATCAGTCCGCCCTGCGCGCCGCCGGCGTGGAGCTTCCCGACCAGCAGGTGATCATCGCCCCGACCACGATCGAGGGCGGACGCCAGGCCTTCCGCGAGGCGTGGGAAGACGGCCTCCGCCCGACCGCGGTGCTGGCCATGAGTGACGTGACCGCGATCGGCGCGATGCACGCCGCGCGCGAGCTGCGCGTCCGCGTCCCCGACGACCTCTCGATGGTCGGGTTCGACGACATCGAGATGGCCCAGTACACCGACCCGCCGCTCACCACCATCCATCAACCCATCCATCGGAAGGGCGAGGAGGCCGTCCGGTTGCTGCTCCACGATCCGTGGCAGGCAGAGCCCGGCCGCTCCGAGCACCGACGACTCGAGGTGCGCCTCGTCATCCGAGGCACCACCCGCCAAGCGCCGCCGATGCGGCAGGAGGTGCGCGATACCAAGGGCTGAGGCCGCGGACCGGCGACGCACGTCGCCGGTCCGTGATCCAGAGCAGACCGACCCCACGGCATGGGAGGCCGTGGTCGGTGCATAGGAGAGGAGTACAGATGTCCGGGAAACGACTCAACGCAGCGGTGATCATGGGCGTGGCCCTGATCGTCGCGGCGTGCAGCAGCGGCGG
>JADMIO011721377.1_pt1 | contig 121624 bp, 114 predicted proteins | sample 8958161 | NCBI WGS metagenome assembly JADMIO01 (sample SAMN16585339, study PRJNA669376) | soil metagenome | isolation source: Crop rotation soil | place: USA: Cullars Rotation, Alabama | collected 2011 | reverse complement strand
CCGCGACAACTTGTCCACGTGGAATTCTAAGCTTAGGATCCCAATGTGCTGGAACGATAGGGCCTTCGATCCAGCCTGTTGGGCTGTCCCATTAGCGGGACGGCATTGTCCCGTAATCGATGCTTTTGCGGACGCATGGGCAAAATGCGGCCAAAGATAATCTACTGGCGTTAAGCGACTTATAACTTTGATTTTTGGGTTGGCACGGCCATTGCAATAGGGGGCGGACAACCAAAAAACTTTTGAATCCAACGAGCGCACGAAGCGCATCTCACTGGAAACGAAAATAGAGGATTTTATGAAACCAACGTTCCACACCAACCCGGGCGGAGAAAAATTTCCGCTCGTCGAATACAACTTTCATGCGTCGACGCTCGACGGTTTTCATGGCCGCTGCGCGAAAGCGAAGAATTCGTTCCGCGATATCAGCCGCGAATATTTCGACGTCGAAGCCAATAACTACATGCTGCGCGAAGCGGCGGCTTTTGGAACGTTGATTGTGACCGCAGTGGTTCCGATCGTGAGCGGGCTTTTCGCCGTTCTCGAGCTTTGCCGCGCAGTTTCATTCTAACGAACAAACCTGTGACCCCACACCGCCAGGAAGACGACTCGACAATTGTTAGGCCGGCCGGCTTTACGCCAAGCCTTTCCTCTATGGACGTTCCTCGCACCGGCGTAGCCGCCAAAAAGAAGAAACGCCGCATCATGATCATTGCCGGAAGCGCGCTCGGCCTGCTTCTGGCCACGATTTTGTTGTCCCGGCTCAAACCAGCGGCGCCCAGTGTCGATCGTTCGACCGTGTGGATCGATACGGTGAAACGAGGGCCGATGGTTCGCCAGGTGCGCGGTTTGGGAACGTTGGTGCCGGAAGACATCCGCTGGATCCCGACGACCACCGAAGCCAGCGTCGAGAAAATTTTGATCTGGCCGGGAACAAAAGTGGAACCGGGCGACGTGATCCTGGAGTTGACCAGTCCTGAACTGGAACAAAGCGCGCAGGAAGCGATTTCCAAGGCGAAAGCGGCCGAAGCGGAGCTGGCCAGCGAGCGGGCGACGCTGCAGCGCGAACTTCTCGAGCAGGAATCGAAGGCGGCGGTGGCGCATTCCGCCTACGAGCAGGCGAAGATGGAACGGCAGACTAACGATCAATTGGCAAGGAACGGCCTGGTCGCCGATCTGGTCTACAAGACATCAAAGATCAAGGAAGAGGAATGCAAGAAGACCGACGAAATCGAAGCCAAGCGGATGACTTTCGCGCGCGATTCCATCGAACCGCAGCTGGCGTCGAAGCAGGCCGCGGTCGACCAGGCAAATCAGCTGGCCAAGTTGAAGCAGGACCAGGTTGAAGGACTTCATGTGAAAGCCGGCATGTCCGGCGTGCTGCAGCAGCTGCCGGTACAGGTGGGCCAGCGTTTGAAGATCGGCGACAACGTCGCGCGCGTGGCTGATCCGACAAAGCTGAAGGCGCAGGTGAAGATTGCCGAAACGCAGGCGAAAGACATTCAGGGCGGACAGCAGGCGACCATCGATACGCGCAACGGCGTGGTGAAAGGCCACGTTACCCGCGTCGACCCCGCGGTGGAGCAGGGCACGGTGACGGTGGATATCGCATTTGACGAAGCGCTGCCGAAAGGCGCGCGCCCCGATTTGAGCGTCGACGGAACGATCGAGCTCGAGCGCCTGGACGATGTTATCTACGTTGGCCGTCCCGCGTTCGGCCAGGAGAACAACACCGTGGGCATCTTCAAGCTCGTGCCCGGCAGCAACGAAGCGGTTCGCACACCGGTAAAGCTCGGAAAGAGCTCGGTGAACACCATCCAGATTTTGGACGGCCTACAGCCTAACGATCAAGTGATTCTCTCCGATACCAGTGCCTGGGATTCGCACGAAAGAATTCGACTCAACTAACCTAAAACCAAGATATGACTGCAACCTCGCCCAATCCTACATCACCCAAAACCGCCGGAACCAACGGATCCTCTCCGTTGATTCGCCTGAACGGAGTGACAAAGGTGTTTTTGACCGACGAAGTCGAAACGCATGCCTTGTCCGGTATTCACCTGGACATTCGCAATGGCGAATACGTCTCGATCGCCGGGCCGTCCGGCTGCGGGAAATCGACTTTGCTATCGATTCTCGGTTTGCTCGACACTCCGTCGGGCGGCAATTACGCGCTCAAAGGAACAGAGGTTGCCAATCTTTCGTTCCCGGACCGCGCCCGTATTCGTAACCGCGAGATCGGTTTCATCTTCCAGAGCTTCAATTTGATCGGCGACCTGACGGTTTATGAAAACGTCGAGCTGCCGTTGACCTACCGCGGATTGAGCAGCGGCGATCGTAAAGGCCTTGTCACCGAAGCGCTGGAGCGCGTCGGGATGGGGCATCGCGCGAAACATTTGCCAAGCCAGCTCTCCGGCGGCCAGCAGCAGCGCGTGGCAGTGGCCCGCGCTCTCGCCGGCAAGCCGGCGATCCTGCTCGCGGACGAACCGACCGGCAACCTCGATTCGCGCAACGGCGAAGCGGTCATGAACCTTCTCAAGGAACTGCACGCCGGCGGGGCGACCATTTGCATGGTGACGCACGACGAACGTTTTGCTCAGCACGCCGATCGAACCGTTCACCTGTTCGACGGCCGCGTGGTGGAAGACAATCGTATCGCTGCCTAACGAACTAAGATCCATCTTATGTTCGGCCAGCTGAAGTTCGCGGCGCGGATGTTGGCGAAAACGCCGGCGTTTACCGTCATCGCAACGGTAACGCTCGCCCTCGCCATTGGCGCGAACACTGCGGTGTTGAGCCTGGTCAATGCGCTGCTGGTCCGGCCGTTGCCCTACCGGGCGCCGCAACAGCTGGTACTTCTGTTGCAGCATTTCAAAAACCAGAACCTGGACCGCATCCCGGTTTCAGCGCCGGAATTCATCGACTATCAAACCCGGGCCGGGAGCTTCGAGAAGATCGGGGCGTTTAATTACCAAAGCTACAACCTCTCCGGCAATGATCGCGCGGAGCGGATCACCGGCGCGACCGTAACCGCGGACGTTTTTCCGCTGCTCGGGGTATCTCCGGTCGCCGGTCGAATGTTCGAGGCCGCGGAATGCACGGCGGGACGCGACGATGTCGTATTGATCAGCCAGCGGTTGTGGCAGCGCCGGTTCAACAGCGATCCACACCTGATCGGTAACAAGCTGCTTCTTAATGGACGCGCTTTCACGGTCATCGGGGTGATGCCCAGGAATTTCGATTTTCCATTGCAACTGTTCGATCTGGGCAGCGGCGGCGAATTTCGCGACCAGGCCGACATCTGGCAGCCGCTGGTTTTTACCGAGCGAAGTCTGAAAAACCGCGGGTCGCGCGGGCTGGGCGTGATCGCCCGTTTAAACGCCGGGATCTCGCGACAGCAGGCACAGGCGGAGATCGAAACGATCAACGCCCAGATGCGCCGCGAAAATCCCGACAATTACACGCAGGACAACAGTTTTGGCGGAGAGATCTTCGGGCTGCAGGAGCTGGCCGTCGGCAAAATGCGACCTGCGCTTTTGATGTTGCTCGGCGCGGTTGTCCTGGTGCTGCTGATTGCCTGTGCCAACCTAACGACCATGTTGCTCGCGCGCGCCGCATCCCGCGAACGCGAAATGGCAATTCGGGTCGCGCTGGGCGCGAGCCCGCTGAAATTGTTGAAGCAGGTGCTGACTGAAAGCGTGATGCTCGCGCTCTTCGGCGGTGTTGCCGGGGTATTGCTTGCGGTATGGGGTGTTGATCTGCTGAAGAGCGTCGGCATCCACACCGTGCCGCGACTGCGCGAAGTGAATGTCGATCTGCGCGTGCTGGCAGCGACGTTCGCCGTTTCGGTCGGAACCGGTATCCTGTTCGGGCTGGTTCCTGGCCTAACGAGTGCGAAGCCGGAGTTGACCGAATCGCTGAAGGAAGGCGGTCGAGGTTCTACGCTAGGCGGCCGCCGGAACCGCTTGCGAAATGGCCTGGTGATCGCGGAGCTGGCCATGGCGCTGGTGCTTCTGGTCGGGGCCGGATTGCTCATGAAAAGCTTCGCCCGGCTGCAAAACGTTGATCCCGGTTTCAACCCGAAGAACGTTCTGACGGCGGAACTCGCATTGCCGGTGCTGAAGTATCCCTCCGTTCCCGGCGGGCCGGCATATCTCGGCGATAAGAAGACCTCGGACTTTTTCATCGAGCTGAACCGGAGAATTCGGGCTTTGCCGGGAGTCGAATACAGCTCAGCCGGACTGGTGTTGCCCCTGAGCGGGTCGAATACGGATTCTTCGTTCGCCATTGAAGGCCGGGTTCTGCAGCCAAACGAGCCCAGTCCCGATGAGGAAATTCGCGTCGCCACGCCGGATTATTTTCGGGTTCTGCAGATCCCGCTTCGCCAGGGAAGATTTTTTACTGACGCCGACAACGCCGATGCGCCGCAGGTCGTCATCATCAACGAGGCGCTCGCTCGCAAATATTGGCCTAACGGGGAAGCACTGGGCAAACGCATTACCCTTGATGATCCGAAGAAAGAACCGCGGTGGATCACGATCGTAGGCATCGTCGGTAACATCCGGCATCGGGCGCTCGAGCAGGATCCGCAGCCGGAATATTATTTCCCGCACGCGCAGGGGCCGCCCCGCGAGATGGTGCTGGCGATCCGGACGACTCAGGACCCGCGCTCGCTTGCCCCGCTTGTCCGGCGAGAAGTGGCGGCGATCGATCCCGAGCAGCCGATAGCCAACGTGCGGACGCTGGAGCAGGTGATTTCGGATTCGGTCGGGCCCCGCCGGCTGTCGGTGGTGTTGTTAGGCGTTTTTGCGGGCGTTGCGCTGCTCCTGGCCTCGGTCGGAATTTACGGCGTGATGTCGTATCTCGTTGTTCAACGCAAGCATGAACTCGGGGTGCGGATGGCGCTCGGCGCCCAGCGCAGCGATTTGCTGAGGCTGGTCATCGGTCACAGCCTGAAACTGGTGACGATCGGTCTGGCCGCCGGCCTGGTCATGGCGCTTTGCAGCACGCAGGTTTTGAACGCGTTGCTCTATAGCGTCGGCGCGTTTGACGCCATCACCTTCCTTACCGTCGCCCTTACGCTCAGCGTCGCGGCATTACTGGCCAGCTACATTCCCGCCCTCCGGGCAACCCGCGCCGATCCTATGATCGCGCTAAGTCATAACGCCTGATGATGATTCGGCTCAACAATCTCGAACGTTCGCATCCGCTCTCCCGCGGCAGCTTCTTTTACGTGCTGCGCGACATCAAGATCGACATCGAAGAAGGGGAATTCGTTTCCATCATGGGGCCGTCAGGGGCCGGGAAGTCGACATTGTTACACATCCTCGGCATGCACGATCACGGGTGGACCGGCGAATATTTCTTCAACGACACCGCGGTGCACCATCTAAAGGCCAAGGAACGCGCGACGCTGCGGAACGAGAACATCGGGTTTGTCTTTCAACAATATCATTTGTTAGACGACCTGACGGTTTACGAGAACCTGGAGATTCCGCTTTCGTATCGAAAGATCGGCAAGAGCGAACGCTCCGCCACCGTGGCCGACGCTCTCGACCGTTTTCAAATGGTGGCGAAACGGGATTTATATCCGCGCCAGCTTTCCGGCGGCCAGCAACAACTGGTGGGGGTGGCCCGCGCAATCATTTCCAATCCGAAACTGATTCTGGCCGACGAACCGACCGGCAACCTGCACTCGAGCCAGGGCGAGGAGATCATGGAGCTTTTCAAGAAGTTGAATTCCGAGGGCACGACCATTGTGCAGGTCACGCACTCGGAAAAGAACGCAGCCTACGGCAATCGCGTCATCCAGTTGCGCGACGGCTGGATCGTTGAAAGCAGCAAATAGCCTAACGAGAGAAAATTATGATTCTAGAATCGTTTGTTCAGGACGCCCGGGTCGGTCTTCGCGGCCTGCTGAAAGAAAAGTCGTTCCTCTTTCTGGCCACACTGGTTCTCGCTCTCGGCATCGGCGGAGTCACCACGCAATTCGCAGTGGTGAACGCCATTGTGCTCCGCGGATTCTCTTTCCCTCATCCGGAACAACTCATGAGCGCGGGTCTGATCGATCCGAAGGCGACCGATCAAAATAATAATTTCGGCAACGGTAACATTCCCGCTGCCCAGGATTACGAAGACCTGAAGGCGGCGCAGAAATCTTTCTCAATGATGGCCGGGTACCTCAGTGGATCGACCATCAACGTGACCTATAAAAATAATCCCCAGCGCTATACCGGAAGCTACGTCACCGAGGACTTCTTCAAGATCATCGGCGTGGCGCCGGTGATGGGCCGCGACTTTACGGCCGAGGATAACAAGCCCGGAGCGGAGAAGGTGGCGATCCTGAGCGACGAAATTTGGCGCCGCGATTTCGCCGCGGATCCGCGCATCGTCGGCCAGAGCGTTCGCGTCAACAGCAAGGCGGCGACGATTATCGGAGTCATGCCGCCCGGTTTTAAATTTCCGTTTTCGGAGGAACTGTGGACGCCTCTCTATAATGAGTTTCCGCTGGTTCCTCGCGGTGGCTTGTTTCTGGGCGCGAACAATCGGGCGCCGGCAGTCATGGGCCGGCTCAAGCCGGGGGTGACCATCGATCAGGCGAACGCGGAATTCATCGGTTTGGCGCGGCATTTGGCGGAAGAAAATCCCAAGACGAATCAGAACTTCACTTCGGCCAGTGTGCAGCCGCTGCTAAAGGCGTTCACCGGGGTGCAGTTGAGACAGCAGGTTTGGGCAATGCTGGCGGCCGTGATTCTGGTTTTGCTGATCGCGTGCGTGAACGTCATGAACATGCAATTTGGCCGGGCTGCCCTGCGGGCGAAGGAGCTCGCGATTCGCGGCGCGCTTGGCGCGACCCGCTGGCGATTAGTTAGGCAAATGCTAACCGAAAGTTTCGTGGTGGCGTTGTTCGGCATGATTGCCGGCGTGGTCCTGGCGTATTGGGCCGTGGATTTGCTGAGTAAAGCGGTCAAATCCGCGCCGTTTCCACCGCCGTACTGGTGGCAGTTCATCATCGACGGTCCCGTTCTCGGCTTCACCTTGCTGATCACGCTGCTGGCGACGGTGGTTGCCGGATTGGTCCCGGCTTATCTCAGCGCGCGAGGCAGCGCGGCTGAAGTTATGAAGGAAGGCGGACGCGGTAACACCAGCCGGCTCGTGAACGCGATCACCCGCGTGCTGGTGGTTGGCCAAATCGCCTTGACGGCGGCCTTATTGATCGCGGCGACGTTGCAAATCAAATCAATCCGGAACCAGACCCGCCTCGATTACGGGTACGATGAGAACGGCGTTTACGCCGCCCGGATGGCACTCATGGAGGGAGCGTATCCGACGGAAGATGCGCGCCGCGAATTTTTCAAGCGCGCGGTGCGGACATTACGAAGCAATCCGCAATTCGAATCCGCGGCCATGACCGATCGTTTCCGCATGACGTTTGCGGCCGGCGGGCAGTATGAGGTCGATGGCCAGAATTACCTGACGGACCGGGATCGGCCGCGAGGGAACTTCGAATCGGTTTCCGACAGTTATTTCAACACGCTGGGCTTGAAAGTCATGGAAGGACGGGATTTCACCATTGACGATGCCGATTCGACGCAGCCGGTGGCGATTGTGAACGCGAGTTTTGCGCGGAAACACTGGGGCAACCAGAGTCCGATCGGCCACCAGGTGCGCATCTTCAATCCGGCCCAGCCCGATCCCTGGCGGACAATCGTGGGAGTCGTCCCCGATATGCTGATGCAGGGTCCATTCGATCAGCAAACCGAGGCCGCTGGATTTTACATGCCTTTGTTAGGCGCTTCGCCGGCCACACAGTTCTGCACGATTCTCGTTCGCCCGCGCCAGGGACAGCACGCCGATACGCTGGGCCCGGCGCTGAGCAGGGCCGTCGCCGAGCTGGACGCGAATCTGCCTATCTATTTTCCGGGCACTCCGGCCAGTTTCCATCATGAAGTTTTATCCGGTAACCGGTTGATCGCGACGTTGTTCACGATCTTCGGGATCGTCGCGTTCATTCTGTCGGCGGTCGGGCTTTATGGAGTGATGAGTTTCTCGGTAAATCAACGCACCCAGGAATTCGGCATCCGGATGGCGCTGGGAGCGGACGCGCGACGCATCTTCCGAATGGTCATGACCCAGGGCGCGTGGCAGCTGGCGGTGGGCCTTGTTTTGGGCGCCGGTGGAATTGCGCTGCTGCTCGGTCTTGTCGCCGCCGCCGCGCTCAAGAATATTTTGTTCAAGGTCAACGCCCTTGACCCGACGATTTATTTCGCCGTCGCCGGATTGCTCACACTCGTCGCGGCGGCGTCGTGCTTTGTGCCGGCGCGCCGTGCCACCCGGGTCGATCCGATGATTGCGCTGCGATATGAATGATTCGCCCGCCACCATCGTCGCCGGGCCGGGTGTCCCGGTGATTTCGACGCCGCTCACCCTAGCCTAACTAATCACAATCAAGCCCGATGAAAGACGATGTGCGTTTTGCGTTTCGCCAGTTGCTCAAGTCGCCGGCGTTTACCTTGATCGCAGTGTTGACCCTCGCCCTGGGGATCGGCCTGAACACCGCAATCTTCAGCCTGATCAATGATTTGTTCTTGCAAGGACTGCCGTTCGAACAGCCGGAACGGCTGGTCCACATCTTTGCCAACCGCAACGAGGCGAATCTGAAGGAAATCGCGGTCTCCGCGCCGAAATTCATGCACTACCGCGAGAGCCAGACCGTGTTCTCCGGAATCGCCGCGGAAAGTTTCACCGGGTTTACTCTGACCGGATCGGGCGACCCGGTGCAGCTCAACGGCAGCCGTGTCACCCCGAATTACTTCGATGTGCTGGGGGTTCGTCCGATCAAAGGCCGTAACTTTCTGCCTAACGAAGAGGAAACCGCCGACGTCGCGCTGGTGACGGAAAATTTCTGGCGCAAGCGCCTGGGCAGCGATCCGAATGTCATCGGGAGAGGCATTACTCTCGACGGTGTGCCTCACACCATTGTCGGCGTGCTGGCCAATCAGCCGGCCGCCTGGTTCGGCGCCACGCCGCCGGCCGAAGTCTGGGCAACCAAGCCTTTCGCGTTGCCCGGGTTTTCCCGCGAACGAATCATGCGTGGAACCGGTTTCTTGCGTGTCATTGCGCGCCCGAAATCCGGCGTGACGCTTGACCAGGTTCGCGCTGCATTTCCGTCGATGGATCACAGCTACGAATCCCAGTATCCCGATAAGATCGACAGCCACGGGTTCGGTTCGATCAAACCTTTGCCGGAAGACGTAAGCGGCAATTTGCGGCCTGCGTTTGCCACGCTCCTGGCTGCGGTCGCCTGCGTCTTGTTGATTGCCTGCAGTAACGTCGCCAATCTGTTGCTCGTTCGGTTCAGCAGCCGGCGACGGGAAATCGCCCTTCGTATCGCGCTCGGGGCTTCGCGGGCAAGTGTTTTACGGCTCTTTGTTTTCGAAAGCGTTCTGGTCAGTCTTTTCGCCGGAATCATCGGCGCGCTGCTCGCCTGGCAGCTGGTCCCGCTCGTTCCCAGAATCACCGCGAATTTTCTTCCGCTGGAGCCTAACTACGCCGGTTCCAGTTTCTCCCTTCCCGTGCTTGGTTTTACAATCGGTCTCTCGATCCTTACCGGATTGCTCATGGGCCTTTATCCGGCGTGGCAGAGTTCTCACGCCGACCTGGTCGACGGACTGAAGGAAGGCGGCCGCGGCACCAGCGGAAGCGTTCGCCAACAGCGTTTCCGTAAGATTTTGGTGGGCGGCCAGGTTGCATTGTCAGTGACTTTGCTGGCGGGCGCGGCGCTGTTGATCACCAGTTTCCTCAAGCTTAGCAAACAGAATACCGGTTTTCGTCCCGAGCATTTGTGGGTTGGTTTTGTCACGTTGCCTCAGGCCCAGTATCCCGACATCCAGGCACGCCAGCGTTTCGTGGAACAAACCCTGAGCGCGTTGCAATCAACGCCCGGCTTCGAGAGCACCTCCATCAGCAGCGATATTCCGCTCAATGGCGGAAGCCGCGTCCTGTATGCCCGGCCGGAAGGCGATGTGCCGCCGATCGACCAACGCCCGGCGTGTCCCGCGCACGAAATCAGTCCCGGATATTTTCGCACATGGGGAATTCCGATCCTGTCCGGGCGCGACCTCAACGAACACGACGTGCAGGGCCGGCAAAACGTCATCGTGATCAGCCAGGCGGGCGCGCGCAAACTTTTCGGCAGTGAAAATCCGGTCGGCCATACGTTACTCATCACCGGTAACAGCGTTCCTGCCGAAATTATCGGCGTCGTGAGCGATGTTCGATCGCAACGGCTTAACGAAGCGAACGACATGGAATTTTACCGGCCGCTGGCGCAGGAGAACTTCCCGTTCCTGAACATCGCCGTCCGCAGCACGCTTAAACCGGACGCTGTGACAAAGCTTGTTCAGTCGGCCTTGAACAAAATCGATCCGGCGATCGCCATTGCCCAACCACAGGCCATGGATGTTGTTGTGACCCAGGCATTGGGCCAGGCGCGGTTGATGATGATTTTGCTGGGCGTTTTTGCCGGTGTCGCCCTGCTGCTGGCAACGATCGGCATCTACGGCGCGGTCGCCTACACCGTCGAACAGCGCACGGGAGAAATCGGGGTTCGCATGGCTTTGGGAGCCCAGGCCATGGACGTCTTGCGTCTCATTGTGTCGCAGGGAATGACGCCGGTCGCGTTCGGTCTGGCTGCCGGCCTCGCCGTCGCCCTGGCCCTGGGGCGGTTGCTGAAATCGTTGTTATTCGAAACTTCCGCGTTCAATCCGCTGCTGCTCGGCGGGACTCTCGTTATCCTGGCGGCAGCTGCGCTGGTTGCCTGCCTGTTGCCGGCACGTCGGGCCACGCTGGTCGATCCGATCAAGGCCTTACGTATCGAATAAGATAGTATGCTTGCCGATCTAAGATATGCCTTACGCATGCTGGCGAAAACGCCGGCGTTCAGCGTGATCGCCATCGTCACACTCGCCTTGGGCATCGGCGCCAACAGCGCAATCTTTAGCGTGATCGACGCGGTCCTCCTGCGGCCGCTCCCGTTTCCTCAGCCGGACAGGCTGGTCGCGGTTTGGAGCAAAGTCCAGGGCAGCGACGAACGGGAAACGGGTTCGTTCCCGGATTATGCCGATCTGCGTGAGCAATCGCAGACGATCGGCGACCTGTTCGCCTACACCCAGGCAGCAACTATTATCGGCACGGGCACGGAGTCGCGAGAGGTCCGAGGCCTCGCCGTCACATCACAGATGTTTAATGCTCTCGGTGTTCATCCATTGCTCGGACGCACATTCACGCGCGATGAAGACGCAGTCGATTCGCGTGTCATCGTTTTAACGTATGAAGGTTGGAGGCGCCATGCCAACGGCGATCCTAACATAATCGGCCGCGAGCTGGTGTGTTCGCTGCGCCCATACACAGTCATCGGTGTCATGCCGCAGGGTTATCATTACCCGATGGGAGTAGAGTGTGAGTATTTCATGCCGCTGCATCCGCTGGTGCCGGACAACATCAAGGAGCGCGGTTCACATTTTTTGCGATTCGTCGGCCGCCTCAAATCCGGAGCCAGCGTAAAGCAGAGCAGCGCCGAGATGCGTGGAATTGCCAGCCGCCTTGAGAAGGAATATCCGGATTCAAATACCGGGCGCACCTACTATTCGGTGGCTTTGCATGATGATGTCGTCGGCAACGTCAGGCCGGCGCTGCTCACGATCATAGCGGCGGTTGTTCTGGTCCTTTTGATTGCCTGCGCGAATGTCGCCAATCTGTTGCTCGCCCGCGCCACTCAGCGCCGCCGTGAGATCGCGATCCGGACCGCGCTGGGGGCTAGCCGATCCCGGATCGTCAGGCAACTTGTCGCCGAGGGGTTGATCCTGGCCCTGGTCGGGGCCGGCTTCGGATTGTTTCTGGCATGGTGGGGCATCGACTTGCTTCGCTTGTTCGGCCCCCGCGATGTGCCGCGGATAGACGAAATCCAGGTTAATGGGGCAGTCGTAGTTTTCACATTTGCCGTTGCTGTCCTGAGCACATTGCTATTTGCCGCCTTCCCTGCCTTGCAGGTCTCCCGGCCTAACGTGAACGAGTCGTTACAGGAGGGCGATCGCGGTGCGGTCGGCCCCGAGTCGCAGCGTCTGAGAGCGCTCTTGGTCGTCACGCAGGTCGCATTATCAATGTTGCTACTGGCCGGCGCCGGATTGTTGATCAAAAGTTTCGCCAACCTGCGCGGCACCAATCCCGGTTTCGACGCAGCACGGGTTCTCAGCGGGGATTTCGCTCTTCCACGCGCGAAGTATCTCGATCAGCCGGTCAAACAGACCGACTTCTTCCAGCGGCTTGATGCGAAAATACGCGCATTGCCGGGCGTCGAAGCATCGGGCGGAGCGATGCCGCTGCCATTTTCCGGCAACGATCGGGCGTCATCGTTTTGGATTGCGGGCCGGCCGGACCCGGGCCTCGGAAATCATCCCAATGCTTCACACCTGACTGTGTTTGGGGATTATTTCAAAGCAATGCGAATCCCGCTGCTTGCCGGGCGCGGGTTTACCCCTAACGATAACAAGGATGCAGCGCCCGTGGTCATGGTGAATGAGGCGTTCGTTCGGCGATTCTTCGACGGCCATAACCCGCTGGGAGAACACATCGTCATTGATAGAACGAAAAAAGAAAAACCATCGGCGCTCGAGATCGTCGGGGTGGTTGGCAACACCCGGCATGAATCGCTTGCCGTCGCGCCCGGTCCGGAAATGTACATTCCGTTCCTGCAGGATCCCGACCGTCGCATGGACGTCGTGGTGCGCACTTCCACTCAAAACCCGGCGGGTATCGACGCGGCGATTCGCAACGCCATCCATGAAATCGATCGCGACGTTTATGTTCCGCAGCTTGTGCCGCTGCAACAGCTAGTCGGCACGACACTTGCCCAGCCGCGGTTCAACATGATGCTGCTGGGCACCTTCGCTGCAGTGGCGATGATTCTCGCCGCGGTCGGAATTTACGGCGTTATTACCTACAGTGTCGCTCAACGTACGCGGGAGATTGGAATCCGCATGGCGCTGGGAGCACAAAGAGTCGATATGCTGCGAATGGTTCTCTGGCAGAGCCTGACCATTGTTGCGGTTGGAGTATTGGCCGGCGTGATATGCGCGCTCGGTCTCACACGACTCATGGCCACCTTGCTTTACGGCGTCGGATCGGCCGACCTCGCGACTTATGTTAGCGTTATATTAGTGCTTGGCGCCGCAGCGTTATTGGCGACTTATCTGCCTGCCCGGCGGGCGATGAATGTCGACCCGATGGTCGCCTTGCGTTACGAATAGCTGGACGGATTCGGAGTAGCCCGCCGACCCCGACGCTGTAGCTTACCGACGATGACAGGCTCTCTCCCGCGTTTTTTGTGCTCCGTTTTGGTCTTTGCGGCCTCGACTGGCGAGCAGACCGCCGCGCCCGTAGTCGGAGAAGAGTTCGAGCAACGTTATGCACTGGAGCCCCAGTCCAAAATCACTGTCCGGAACCGGGACGGTGCCGTCTGGATTTCCGGCGGACCAGTCGAGCATATCACGGTCAAGGCGCTGAAACGCGCGTTCACGCCGGAGCGATTGGCCAGAATCAACGTCAACGTATCGATCAAGGCGGGCGAAGCGTCGATCGATACGGAATATCCGCCGTCGCCATCCAAGTGGCGCCTGGGAGACCGATCCGGCACCGTCGATTACGTAATCCTGATTCCGTGGAGCGCTCGTGAATTGCAGGTGACGATGACCACCGGCGAAATCACGCTGGACGGCTTACGCTGCAATTCGATTCGGGCCGGCCTCGGTAGCGGAAGGTTGTTCGTCCGGAATTGCTACGGTGATGTCCGTGCTGACGTCACCGACGGCGGTCTGGATGCTCGATGGGAGTGGTGGGAAGGCGAAAAGATTTGGTTCCACGGAAGCATTGTAAATGGAAACGCTTTCGCGCTCGTGCCGGTTCAGGCGTCGTGCCGGGTCGTGGCGAACAGTCGAACCGGCAAAGTTGCGACCGATCTCGTGCGCCTGGAGCCGAAACCGGACGATGCCAAACGGTTCGATATCAGCATCGGCAGCCCGTCAGAATCGGAAATCCATCTAACCACGACCAACGGCAACGTGATCGTGAGCGGTCTGCGGTAATCGCCTAACGCGCGGTCAGCCGTTGCACTGCTTTTCGATCTTCCTCTGCCTGGGCCAGCAATCCGATCCGCCGATAACATTCCTCGCGCTTTTGCAGCGCCGCCACGGTCTGCTGAATGTTCAACGCGTGCGATAACGAGTCGATCGCCGCCATGTTATTGCCCATGTGCATTTCGAGTTCCCCGCGATACTGCCATGCCGATGCCAGCGTCGGATCCAGTTGGGTTGCGGTTTTAATCTTGGCGAATGCTTCCTCCGCCCGGCCAAGTTTCATAAGGGCGTAACTCATCTCCGCCAGCGCGCCACCGGATCGCGGGTCGAGCCGGGCCGCCGTGTCCGCATCGATCAAGGCGAGTCCAGGCTGTCCGATTTCGTTCAATTGCCAGGCTCGCGTGGCGTAATGTTCGGCATTCTTTGGTTCGACCGAAATCGTCGAATCCAACCGGCTCATCGTTTCCAGAAAATCCGGGGACAAATATTCCAGTTTCAACGGTTGCCGGATCGAAAGCCGTTCACATTCGCGGGCTCGGCCGAGAGAAATCAGCGCGATCCCCTTAAACAGCTTGGGACGGACAGCCCACGCCGCAAGCTCCAGCGCCTTGTCGCAATCGGTCAGGGCCATTTCGGGATCCCCGCTCCGAAGAAACAGAAGAGCGCGGTCGCCTAACAAACCGGCATCGGTCGGCAATGCTGCAACCTTGGCATCGAGCTCCTTAATCTGCTCGAGGTATCGGCCGATGTTCTCGAAAACGCGTGACCAGCGCTGAACTTCCGGCTCGTCCGGTCCCCGCCGTTGCGCTTCGTGCAGATCGGCAAAGGCCTCGGTCCATTGCCGCAGTTGGCGATAACAGACCGCGCGATGAATGTGGGATGTCGCTGTTTCTTTGCTCTTTAGTGCGTTACTCCAAGCTTCGACTGCTTCGGCCCAATGCCGCAGGCTCTGTTCGGCTCCGGCAATTTTCTCGAAAACGCGATGCCGCTTCGCTCGCCCAGCCGCGGCTTTGCGCCAATGGCCGAGCGCGGACGCTAAATCCCGTGCCTCCCGCGCAATGTCCCCTTCGCATTCCTCCATTCTCGGCAACGGCGTCCGGGCATTTTTTCGCCATTCGGCGAGGGCCTGTTTGGCGCCATCAATATCGTGCAGATGGAGATGGGCCTGCACGAGACGCTTCCAGGCTGCATCATCCGATGGATTCGTTTGGGTAAGGCGGCGGGCCAGCGGAGCGGCACTTTCATAGGAATGATTGCGCATTTCCTTCACGAGCTGTTTCCGCAACGCTTTAGTCTCGCGGTCCTTCTCCGCCTCGCATCCCGTGACCACGAGCAACAGGGAGGTCATACCCGCCACCCAAAAAAAGTTGTCGATCCCTCGGTGAAGTGAAAAGCTCATGGGGTTGGCCAGGCTAGAACCCAAAATCCAAATCCGCCGAATTAGCAAATGCCTTCGTTCGACATTGTTTCAGAAGTAGACAAACAGGAACTCGATAATGCACTGAACCAGGCGCGCAAGGAACTCGCGGCCCGTTTCGATTTCAAGGACGCCATGACCGAGATCATTCTCGAGAAAGATAAGATCGTGCTGACGGCCGACGATAACGGCCATCTGAAGGGATTGCGCGAAATCGTGATCGGCAAACTGTCGAAGCGCGGGGTTGACCTGCGGAACATCAAGCAGGATGAGCCGGCGATTTCTTCAATGGGTCACGCCCGGCAGGAATTGAAAATCCAGCAGGGGCTTGAGGGGGAAAAGGCCAAGGAAATCATCCAGGCCATCAAGGGACAGGGGTTCAAGGTCCAAAGCCAGTTGCAAGATCGACAAGTGCGCGTGAGCGGAAAGAAACGGGACGAACTCCAGGAAGTGATCGCGTTTGTCCGCGATCGGGATTTCGGCGTCGCGACGAACTTCAAGAACTTCCGCGATTGACCCGGTTATCCGCCCTGGACCGGCGGCATAATCGCGATTTCTTCCCCTTCGTGGAGCTTGTAACTGCGGTCGACGAATTCCAGGCCGGCCCCGAGAAGGATGGCTTTGTCGTTTGCGCCTAACGAAGGAAATTTCCGGTAGATACTGGCCAGTAAATCGCCGGTCGTTGCGCCGTCCGCCAGCTCGACGTCCAGCGTCGATGCTCCGATCAAATCTCGCAGTTGCGCGAAAAACTGCGCGCGCACTTTCATTTGCCCGACTTTGGGATCAATTCTTTTCGCAGCACGCCGATATAAGGGAGGTTGCGATATTGTTCCATGAAATCCAGCCCGTAGCCGACAACAAATTCGTCTTCGATTTCGAAACCGACGTAATCGGCGTCCACGTGCCGCGCGCGTGTCTTCTTTTTGTTGAGCAACACACAGACCTTGATGCTGCGCGGTTTGGCGGTCTCGAGTTTGTCGCGAATCGCCGCCAGGGTGTGGCCGCTGTCGAGAATGTCGTCCAGGATCAGGATGTGTCGATTGACAACGTCGGGCAGCGCCACCTGTTTGAAAATGACTTCGCCGCTGGTTTCGGCGCGCCCATGATAGCTGGCCACGCTCAGGCAATCGAGAGTAAGCGGAAGCGGAATTCGTCGAAGCAGATCAGCCATGAACATGAGACTGCCGTTTAAAACGGCGATGACGGTCAGCTCCCGGTCGCGATACTCCTTCGAAATTTCCGCAGCCAGCTGGTCGAGCCGGCTCAAAATGGTCGTCTCGTGATAAAGAATCCGTTCGAGATCGTCCTGCATGCCTGGCTTTACTAGGCCATCGCGTAACGCAAAGATCAATTCTAACATTTGGAACGATGAAATTGTGCCATCACGAACTGGAAGTGCGGACCGACGGCAAAGGCACGTATGAAATCACGGCTGAAGTCGAGAGCGCGGTGAATAGGGCAAAGATCAGGAATGGAACGGTTACGGTGTTTGTTCGCCACACCAGCTGCAGCCTAACGACGATGGAAAATGCCGCGCCGGCGGCACGGCGCGATGTCGAACGCTTCTTTGAAGAACTGGTTCCGGAAGACGCCGATTACGAACACGACGACGAAGGGCCGGATGATATGCCGTCGCATATCCGGATGGTTCTTACCCGAACGAGCGAGACCGTCCCGATCGTCGAGGGAAAACTGAACCTCGGGACGTGGCAGGGCATTTTCTTGTTCGAGCACCGGCGCGATTCGCACCACCGTAAAATCACGTTAACGATGATCGGCGAGTAAATCGTATATCGCGTCGATGAACCGCAGTGACTTCGGGTTCGGCAGTACGGTTTGTTCCATCTGGTTCATGACGTAGGCGAAGCTCAATCCGTTCTCCGGATCGGCGAAAGCGTGACTGCCGCCCGCCCCCGGATGTCCAAACGACGCGGCGCGAGCGGCAAAGATTTTCTTGGTGGAATCGCGGGCTTCTTTCATGAAGCCGGCCGAGAAAGCGGTTGGGATTTCAAAAACGCGATCGAGACCGTCGGTGAATGTTGTTGTCATCCAGCTCATCGTTTTCCTCGTGAAAAACGGCGCGCCGCCGCTGGCCAGGACCGAATAAAACTTCGCGAGCGAGTGAGCGTCGGCGATGCCACCTAGCGATACGATCGGATGGGCGCGGATTTCCGGCTTGTTCATTGAGCTGATAGGTCCAAGTCCGGCCGGCGACGTAAACGCGCGATTCGGCAGCGTTCCCGGTGTGGCGAGGTCGGCGTAAAACCGGCGGGGCTCGGGCGAGCCGCCGGCCTTTGCCGCATACATCGTCGCCACCCGTTCGTTTTCGGAAGGTGGCAGGCCGATCCAGATCTTGAGCCCGAGCGGGCCGGCGAAAGTTTCCCGCCAATAATCTGCGAGCGGTTTTCGCGCGATGCGCCTAACGAGCTCGTCGAGCAGGAACCCGAATGTCCGGGCATGGTAGCCGTGGGCCGTGCCCGGCGGCCAGAGCGGCTGCTGTTGTTCCAGCGCGTGAATGACTCCGCCGTAATCGAGCAGATCCACGGGTTGATCCAGGGCGCACAGGCCGGCCTGGTGGGAGAGCAACTGAGCGAGCGTAACCTTGTCTTTGCCGTTCCGACCGAATTCTGGCCAAAATTCGACCACAAGCCGATCGATATCGATGTTGTGTTCCTGCAGAACATGAAGCAGACATGCGCTGCCGGGTCCTTTGGTGGCTGACCAAATCAGGACGAGGGTATCGTTAGTCCATGGATGTTCGCGACGAGCGTCGCGAAAACCGCCGCAAAGGTCGAGCAGCGGCTTTCCGATGTGCCACACGGAAACGGCGGCGCCGAGTTCGCCGAAGCGCTCGAAGTTTTCCTGGAAAAGCGGTTCGAGGCGTGTGCGAAGCTCGTGCCCATCGAGTGGCATCCCTCATCCTGTAGTGATGGGGCTGTTGCCTGCAAATATTTACAGGTTTGGCTGTCGCGAAGCAGCCCGCGCGGCTGCCACCATCCTAAAAAAATTTAGAGTAGCGCCTGGACCGCTTTCAGGTCCGGGTCTTTTTTCGCTAACTCGCGAAATGTGGAATCCATCTTGAAACTGGTGCGAAGATTTTCGGTGGCTTCCATCACGTTGCCAAGGAGGGCATCGTAGCAACCCATGTTGTAGTAGTAGATCGGTTCTTTCAGCAGCGCGACCGGCCCTTTGAGAAGGAGTTCTTTGGCCTGGGCAGTCCGGCCGAGTTCGTGCAAACAGAAGCCGGCGTGCAAAAACCCGGCGCCGCAATCGGGAGCGACCTGGCACAGTTTGCGGCTGATGGACAAAGCGCGGGACCAGCTCTTTCGCCGCATTAAATGATGCAGCCGCAACTGCAGGACTTCGGGCCGATTTTGAAAGCGCGATTGAATTTCATCGAGTTCAGCCATGGATTCGCGATCCATCCCTAGCTCGGCGTATCCGCATGCCGCCCTGAGCTGTCTTTGATAATCCACGCATTGAGATTTAGCAGGGGGCTTGCCAACCTCTTTGGGCTGCGCGGGCTGGCGCGCAGATCGAAACAAACCTCTATAGTAAGAGGTTCTCCAACTCGCCGATGCGCTGCTCGAAAAGGCGGAGAGTGCTCTCGATAGGCTCGGACGTTGCCATGTCCACGCCGGCGGCCCTCAACGTTTCCAGCGGGAACTTCGATCCACCGGACCGGAGGAACCCAAGATATTTTTCAACCGCGCCGGGTTCGCCGGCGAGCACACGCTGCGACAAGGCGACCGCGGCGGAAATGCCGGTGGCATATTTGTAGACGTAAAACGCGTTGTAGAAATGCGGGATGCGCAAACATTCGAGGTCGAGCTGGGGATCGAGCGTCACCGCATCGCCAAAGTAGACCGCCAGCAACTTGTGATACTCAGATTTGAAAACATCGAGCGTCAATGCGTCGCCCCGTTCTTCGATCGCGTGAATGATTTTCTCAAATTCGGCGAACATCGTTTGCCGGAACAAAGTTCCTCGAAGATCGTCGATCTGCCGGTTGATGATGTAAGCGCGCATTTTCGGATCGGTTGTTTGCGCAAGCAGAAAATGCGTGAGGAGTTCCTCGTTAAAGGTGGAGGCGACCTCGGCAAGGAAAATCGGGTAATCGTAATCCTGAAAGAGCTGCGATTGTTGGGCGAACCAGGTGTGCATCGAGTGCCCGGCTTCGTGGGCAAGCGTGTAGACGTCGGCGAAGACATCCTCCTTGTAATTCATCAGGATGTACGGGGGCGCCCCGTAGCTCGACGAGGAAAATGCGCCGCTGCGTTTGCCTTTTGTTTCGTAACGGTCACACCAGCGGCCCCGCAGTCCCGCGGCTAGGGCGTCGACATATTCCTTTCCGAGCGGCGCCAGCGAGGTCACTACTTTTTCGATTGCTTCATCAAAGCTGATGCGCGTTTCGATCTCAGCGACGAGCGGCACGTAGGTGTCGTAGGCGTGGAGCTCATCGAGTTTCAGAGCGCGGCGGCGAAGCTCGTAGTAACGCAGCAGGACAGGGATTCCGTTCCGGACCGACGCAATTAATCCGTCGTAAACGCTGATCGGCACGTCGTCGCTGAAAAGAGATGCTTCAAGCGCGCTGGGATAATTGCGGGCCCGCGCGCGAAAGACATCGGCCTTAACGGAATAAGAGAGAGCGGACGCGAGGGTGTATTGGTGGTCCTGAAATTCGTCGTAGAACTGTTCGAACGCGCGGCATCGCAAATCGCGGTCGCGCTTCAACAAAAACGCGCTGAATGTGCTTTGAGTCAGCGGCTTTTCCCGCCCATCGGCATCAATCAACACGCCGAACTTCATATCGACGTTGGTGAGTTGCGAGAAGGCGTCGTCGTAACCGCCAAGGGCTACGCTGCCGAGCGCAAGCAAGCGTTCTTCCGGCTCGGATAAAACATGCGGTTTAAGCCGGCGAATCTTGTGCAGCTTGATCCGCCACGCCTTGAGCGCCGGGTCCGCAATTAATTTGGCGAAGCTCGCGTCATCGATCGCCTGAATCTCAGGGATGATGAACGAAGCGGCCTCGGAAATCTCGGTGAAAAGATTCTGCAGCTGCCCAATACGCGTCAGGTAATCGTTGTTGGCGCTGTCTTCGGCCAATTGCAGCGAGCCGAAATGATAAAGCCGTTCCAGCCTTACATCGATTGTCTTATCGAACTCCAGTAAACCGGCGAATGATTCCGCCGACGAAGCGATTTTACCCTTCCATTCTTTCAACCGCGGGTAGTTCTGTTGAACCCAGGCGAAGTCCTCCTGCCATTTGTTAACGTCCACGAACAGATGTGAAAGATCCCATTTGTCTGAATCCGGTACATCAGCGCGCGTTAGAATTTTTGTCTCTGAAGCGTTCATTTGAATCCTTCTTCCCCTTTCCGGTGCATGCGCGGTCCCTTGACGGTCAAACGCTCGGGCGCCCGGTCGGCCGGAATTTGCGGACAAGTGTCGACCCAGCGTTCGGGATCGGGCGCGGCCCAGCGGACGGCGTTGCGAAGGACTGTCTGGATTTTCGGGTTGAAGTAAATGGGGTAAACCTCATGGCCGGGCGCAAAGTAAAAAATCTTCCCATTGCCGCGCTTCCATGTGCAACCGGAACGGAAAACATCGCCTCCTTCAAACCAGGAAATAAAAACAGTCTCGTCCGGAGCCGGGATGGCAAAAGGCTCTCCGTACATCTCCGTGTTCTCGATTTCAAAATAACGATCGATGCCGCGCGCAATCGGATGCGCGGGATTGCAGACCCACACCCTTTCCTTTTCGCCCGCTTCGCGCCAGGTGAGCGAACAACTCGTTCCCATGAGTCGTTTGAAGATTTTCGAGTAATGCGACGAATGCAGGGCAACGAATCCCATTCCCTGCCAGACCCGTTTTAGCACGCGATCGACGAATTCGTCGCCCACTTCCCCGTGCGCGGCATGGCCCCACCACATGAGCACGTCGGTTTCTTCGAGTGCGTGTTCGGTTAGGCCATGTTCTGGTTGATCCAGGGTGGCGGTTTGGACTGAGAGCCGATCGTCGCTCTTGAGGGCATCGGCGATACAAGAGTGAATTCCCGCCGGATAAATCTTTGCCACGACCGGGTTCTCGCGTTCGTGAACGTTTTCGTTCCAGACGAGAACCCGAATTTGTGGTGACATGGGCTTAACGTAGCGCGCGGATTGCCGGATGCCGCGAAATTTTGCGCATTGCCCTGGCCAGAAGCTCCTTGCCGGGAGAGGTCTTGTGCCAGGGCGATGCGCCGGACGGGTGCGGCAGCGGGATCAAATCGAGCGGTGCGCCGGCACGGGTAACTTTGAATCTGCCCCCGATCACTTCATCGAGTTTGCCGCAGGCCATGAATTGCGTGATCGCGAGACGACCCACTGGAATCACGAGGCGCGGCTGCAGGATCTCGAGTTCTGCGTTCATCCATGGCGAGCAGTTCCGAATCTCATCCGGGCTCGGGACGCGGTCGGCGCCGCCCGGTGCTTTACCGGGAAAACAGCGAATCACCGCGGCGAAGTAAATCTTCGATCTGACGGTGACTTCATCCAGGCGACAGAATTGTTCGAACCAACGAAACAATGTTTTGCCGGCGGTGTGAGCGAAGGGACGCGCCAACACCGGCTCACGCACACCGGGTGCCTGTCCGACGATCATCACGTCGCTAACGACCGCCCCTCCCGAAACTGGTGGCGGAATCACTCGCGGACAACGGCGGCACCGGAGCAATTCGGCGACGTGAAGATTGAGTTGCTGCTGGCGAGACGTCGGCGCCATTAACGCCGGAAGATGGACATGATCAGGCTGAGAACAATGCTAATGAGGATGCAGGTAACGATTGGAAAATAAAATCCGCCATTTTCGCGCTCGATCCGGATATCGCCGGGCAACCGCCCGATCCAGCGCGGAGCCAGGCCGGTCCAGAGCAAAAGGCCGACGATGGTAATCACCACACCTGCGATGACGACAAATTTTCCGATCTCCTGCATGGCCGCACAAGGTTGCGCGATTTGCCGGGAGGCACAAGGTTGATGCCGATGCCGGTACAGTTCAGGGATTATTACGAAACGTTGGGAGTGTCGAAAACGGCGACCGAAGACGAGATTCGCAGCGCCTTTCGGAAACTTGCGCGCAAATATCATCCCGACGTGGCCAAGGACAAGAAAGCCGCGGAAGAAAAATTCAAACAGATCAATGAAGCTTACGAAGTCCTGAGCGATCCGGAGAAACGGCAGAGGTACGACCAGCTTGGGGCAAACTGGAATCAGCCTGGCGGATTCCAGCCGCCACCGGGATGGGGCGGCGGCGGCCAGCACGCGGGCGGTGGATTCCATCGTTACGCCGGGGATGATGGCGGAGTTGAGTTTGAGTTCAATGGCACCGGGTTCAGCGATTTCTTCGAGCAGTTCTTCGGCGGCGGACGCGGACGTTCCGCGTTTGGAGGATTTGGTCAACGACCGATGGGCGCGGAACGCGGAAGCGATGTGGAAGCCGATATCATGGTGCCGTTGGAAGAAGCCCTTAACGGCACAACCCGGACAGTCTCGTTGCGGCGTCCGGGAAACAACAAGGTCGAAACCTATCAGGTCAAAATTCCGAAAGGCGTTCGCGAAGGACAACGCATTCGTTTGGCGGGCCAGGGCGAAGCGGGCGAACGCGGCGGCGGAAAAGGCGACTTGTTCCTGCGAGTGCGATTGCAGCGCCATCCCGATTTCGTCGTTCAAGGTTCCGATTTGATTCACGAAGTGAAGATCGCTCCGTGGCAGGCGGTGTTGGGAACCGAGTTAAAGACGCCCACGTTGGAGGGAACCGTGAAACTGAAAATCCCGCCGGGCACGCGGGGTGGACAGCGATTCCGGCTCCGGGGACGCGGCCTTTCCGAGAGCGGCGGCTCGCGCGGAGATCTTTACGTCGAAGTGCAGATCGACATTCCCAGAAAAATCACCGAACGGGAGCGCGACCTCTGGCGTGAGCTCGCAAAATTACACGGAGACATCGAATGAAAATAGCCCTGGGAACAGATCACGCCGGTTATCGATACAAAGAATCGGTGAAGCGTTTGCTCGAATCGTTAGGCCACGAGGTCAAGGATTTTGGAACGTTTAGCGAAGAGCCGGTTGATTATCCGTTGTTTATTCGTCCGGCGGCGGAAGCGGTTGCTCAAGGACAATGCGAGCGGGCGATCGTGTTTGGCGGGTCTGGAAACGGCGAGGCGATGACCGCGAACAAGGTACATCTCGTCCGGTGCGGCCTGGCCTGGAGCGAAGAATCGGCCCGCTTATCCCGCCAGCATAACGATGCCAACGTGTTGTCGATGGGGCAGCGGATGGTTCCAGAAGAGCTGGCCTTGAAGATCGTTCAGATCTGGCTCGAAACTCCGTTCGAAGGCGGCCGGCATCAGAAGCGGGTCGACCAGCTCAACGCGATGTGATCGTTACAGCAGACGATCCAGGCATATCGCAGCCAGGAAAATTGCGCTGACTACGGCGTTGCTCTGGAAAAATGCGCGGTTGATCGCTCCAATGTCCAGATCGCCGGCGCTGCGATGTTCGAAAATCAACATCAGCGCAATCAGTGGCATGGCGCCGAAGTAAATGAGGCCAAGCCGGGCGAGCACTCCGAACCCCACGATCGCGGCAAACGCGGCAATGTGCAGCCCTTGGGACAACCGCAACGTCGTTGCAATCCCCAGCCTGACGACTAACGAATGCAGCCCTTCGCGTCGATCGAATTCAAAATCCTGGGTTGCGTAGATCAGATCGAATCCTGCGACCCAGAGCACGACACCCAGGGCAAGGACGAGCGGCGCAGCATCCACCCGCCCCGTCTGGGCTATCCAGGCGCCGACCGGAGCAACCCCGAGCGCAAGTCCGAGAAAGAAGTGTGTGGCTGACGTAAAACGTTTGGTGACGGAGTAGAAGAAAACAATCGCCAGGGCGATCGGCGAAAGCGCGAACGTCAATGAGTTGATTGCCGCGGCGCCGCCAACGAAACAGCCTGAGCTGATCAGCCAAGCGGCGATGAGCGCCGGCTTTGCAATCAACAGATGGCGGGAGGCCGTGCGAGGATTTCGTTGATCCACCGACCAATCGACCAGGCGATTGAACAGCATGGCGGCGGTGCGCGCGGCCACCATGCAAAGAAGGACGAGACCAAAGGTCCTGATGGTAGGCAGCCCTTTGGCGGCAACGACCAGCGAGCCCAGGGCAAAGGGCAGGGCGAAGATCGTGTGGGAAAATCGGATGAGCGTAAGGAAACGGCCGAGTGGCGTAAGAGGGATGGTCTCGGTCATGGGCGGGCGGGTGATTGGGTCACCTTGGGAAGGTGCGGTCAAGGGACAAGAGAAACGCGGGGTTGCGGTGGGGGCGATGGCATCCTAGCTGCTATGAAGATTATAGAAAATATAAAAGACATAACTCCCTATGATCACCTTCTCCTATCAAGCTCGTGATGCTTCCGGCCGCATCGTGTCCGGCATCCAGGACGCCCTCAACGAAGATAACGCCGTGACCAGTCTCATGAGCCGCGGGCTCATGGTTCTCTCTCTCCAAAAGAAGGCCGAAGCCAGCAAATCGCGCAAGAAAATCTGGTCGGTCAAAGAAACCGACATCGTTCTGGTGACGCGGCAGCTCGCGACCATGATCGAAGCCGGCATCTCGCTGGTCCAGGCGCTGACGGCGCTCTACGATCAATGCGATGCCAAACGCCAACGCAACCTGCGTTTCGTCATTAGCGACATCACGACCCGGGTGCAAGGCGGTGAAACTTTCCACGAATCGCTGGCCAAACATCCGCGTGTGTTCAACCGTTTGTTTGTCAGCATGGTCAAGGCCGGTGAGCATGGCGGTTTGTTAGCCGAGATTCTCGACCGGTTAGCCGGCTTTCTAGAAGCCAGTGCGCGTTTGCGCAAGAAGATCAAGTCAGCCATGACGTATCCGGTCATCGTCGTTTGCATCGCGTTTGCGATCACGACGTTCCTGATCGTGCGGGTCGTTCCGATCTTTGGTGAAATCTTCGCCGACTTCGGCGCGAAACTGCCGGCGCCGACACAATTCCTGATTGACCTTAGCGACTTTGTTCGTGGCAACTGGTACTTCCTCCTCGGCGCCATTGTCGCGGCAATCTTCGGCGCGCGGACATTCATGCGCTCCCGGAAAGGCAAGGTATTGACCGATCGCTGGAAGCTGAAGTTGCCGGTGTTCGGCCCGCTCTGCCGTAAGATCGCAATGTCGCGGTTCGCGCGGACCTTCGCCCAGTTGATCCGCAGCGGTGTGCCGATCCTCGAAGTGCTCGACATCGTCGGAGGTTCTTCCGGCAATCATGTGGTCGAGACCAGCATCAGGGCCGTGAGCGAAGATGTGGAGAGAGGCGATAACCTTTCGGTCGCACTTTCGAAGAAGAAAATTTTCCCGCCGATGCTGCTGCGAATGGTCGCGGCTGGTGAAGCCACCGGCAAGATTGACAGCATGCTCGAGAAGATGGCCGATTTCTGGGACGAAGAAATCGAAGCGATGCTCGATGCGCTGACCTCCTTGATCGAGCCGATGCTGATCGTTTTCCTGGGTGTGATCGTGGGTGGCATTGTCATCGCGATGTTCCTGCCAATCTTCAAACTTAACGAAGTCGTCTCGCAGACGAAGAGCTAGGGAGAAGCACAACTGCGGACGGTTAGGCTGGGGGCGGATCGCAAGGTCCGCCCCCTTCTCCTTTTACAGAGATGAGGCCGTCGCCGGCGTTTTCGTAACGTTTTCCAGGCGGGCGAACATTTCGCGATAGATGCGTTCCAGCGCCACGGCCGGGTCTTCCAGCATCATCGATTCTTTGATTACGCTGGCGTAGAGAGGAAAGGAGAAGGGCGAAATGGCGGGCAGCTCGCGCAGTTTCCATTCGAAGGTCGAGACCGTGTCGAGGTATTCGCACGCGGCTTCGGTGTCGAGGAAGGTGTGGGTCGCCTGACGATACGCCTCTATTAATAGAGGATGATCGGGTTCATGTTGTTCGAGGACCCGAAACAGGACTTCTGCGCTCCAGCTCATCTGCTTTCGCTTTCGTTCGCGTCCCGGCAGGTTGCGAGGGACCATCAGGCCGGTCTGGGCAACGCCCCGAAATTGCCATTTCACCAGTTGTGAACCGCGTAAAGCCCGCTCCAGATCCTCTTCTGCACCCTCGCGTTCAAAGCAAAGCCGCCAATCCTCCAACGGCATCTCCTGGAAAGGACGCAAAGTTAACAGGAATCCGTAATCATCGATTGTGACGAGGGCGTTGCCGCCAATCCGTGATTTGACCCGCCACGCAACAATGCGCGACAACGCGTCGTTCGCGCTGCGACCGATCAACGAATGAAAGAAATAATGCAGGCGTTGTTCGTCACGGTAGAGCTCAATGAGAGCTTTCGGCCCCGCCGGAATTTCAGAAACGGTTTGCTGGGCCCGGAACTGCTTAACAATCGCTTCGGCATTGGCGATGGAAACATCGTAGGTTTCAACGAGCCACTCGACCGGCATGCCATCGGTTTCGGCCAGGCGGCCGGCCAGATCGGTTCGAAGCTGCCGGACGGCGCGGGCCAGGCCGGATGTAAGTGGCATTTTCGCGGTATTCCACCGCGGAACCGTGGGCATATGCCCATCGGCGCGCTCGACGTGCGCCTCGTTAACCCCGGTATCGATTAGCCTAACGACCCGTCCGGCAAGAATAAAGAGATCGCCGATCTGGAGTTGCTTGATGAAGCCTTCCTCGACAGCGCCGAGCCTCCGATGCTTGAGAAGCACGTCGACCATTCCTTCAGAAACGATTGTCCCGATATTGACCAGGAACTCACGCGCAATGCGGGCGCCGGCGAGTGCGATCAGGCCGTCTGCGACTCTAATTTTGCCGAAAACATCCGCGTATTGCGTCGCAAGTGACGAACCGCCGCCTTCCAAATAGTTGAGGAGCCGATCGAATTCCGCGCGGGTAAGATCGTGAAACGGGTAAGCCCGGCTGATCACGGCGAAAGCGCGGTCCGGTTCGATCGGCGCAAGCGCGGCCATGCCGACGATATGCTGGGCAATGACGTCGTAGGGTTTCGCCAGGATCCGGATGGGATCGAGCACTCGTTCGCGAATGAGTTTTGCCGTGGCGGTAGCTTCCACGAGGTCGCCGACATTGGTGGCCACCAGAACGCCGTGGCTGGTGCGGTTCATTGAATGACCGGATCGCCCGATCCGCTGAATGGCGCGCGACACGCCTTTCGGTGTGGCCACCATGACCACCAGGTCGACCGCCCCGATATCGATACCGAGTTCGAGACTGGTTGAGCAGACAACGGCGCGCAGCTCGCCGTTCTTGAGGCGATCTTCGACTTCGAGCCGAACGCTGCGGTCTAACGAGGCGTGATGAGTTTCAATCTGATCGGACAGCTCAGGCAAAAACTCTTTCAATCGCATCCCGATTTGCTCCGCGGCGGAGCGGACATTGGTAAAGACGAGCACCGATTGGTGGCGCTGAATGAGATCAGCAAGCTCTTTGTAAAGGCGGGCGCCGGTGTAGCCTGCCGGCGGATACGGATCGCGGCGCAGCGGGGAGAAAACTTCCACGATCGATTTCCGTTCGACGTCTGCTTCGGCAATGGCGCATTTGCGGCCGGGTCCGGTCAGGAACCGGGCCAGTTCCTCCACCGGAGCCGCAGTTGCTGAAAGGCCGATGCGGCAAACGGGCGAGGCTGCTTCGACGGTTCGTTCGCGCGGCCGGCGATCAACGGAAGTGGCCTGCAGCTCTTCCAGCCGCTCCAGTGAGATCGTTAGGTCTGCGCCCCGTTTGTTCCCGGCAAACGAATGCAACTCATCGACGATGACATAGCGGCAGTTATGAAAATGCTGAACGTAACTCTCTTGCGCGAGCATGACTGCAAGACTTTCCGGAGTCGTGACCAGAAAATGCGCACCGCGTTCCCGGAAACGGGCTCGCTCACTCTGGGTGGTATCGCCCGTACGCAGATGGATCGATAACGTCTTTTGCAAACCCATGCCGGCAATCGGTCCCTTTAAATTCTTTTCGATGTCGTAAGCCAGCGCGCGGAGCGGCGAAACGTAGATGCAGGCAACACCGGTGGCCGCTCCTTCTGAATCGATCTGGCGCAGCAGATCGTCGAAAACGCCGAGAAAACCGGCCAGCGTCTTGCCGCTGCCGGTCGGCGAGGTTAACAGAATCGAACGCCCGGCCAGGGCATGCGGGACGCAAAGCAACTGGGCCTGCGTAAAATTCCCGAAAGTGTTGCTGAACCAGGCGGCGAGTTTTGGATGCAGTTGCCGCAACAGCGTTTCTCCGGCGTCATCGACCGGTCGAGCTGCCCGGCCCGGCGATCTTGCGCCGTCAAGTTTATCGGTTGCCACGTTTGAATCCGAGACAGTCAATCGCCGAATTCGATTTGTGCTGGCGCGGCGTCGCCCAGTTCTTCCCGCCATTTCAGCCTTCCGGGTTCACGGGGAAATGTTTGTTCTTGAGACGTTCAGGCACGCGCTCGGTTTGTTCCGATTCGATTTGATCGGCTGCAGCGTTGAGCGCGTCGTATGCTTCACGGCTTTTTTTTGCCCGGCACATGTAAGCAGTAGCGTGGGCAAGCGGAATCCGAGCTTCCGGCAACCCAACAAATTCGACGGCCTGCTGGGTTGCGATTGCCAGCGGCAGGGCTTCGGCGTCCGCGAGGCCGACGTCTTCGCTTGCGAAGATTACGATCCGCCGTGCGATGAACCGAAAATCTTCGCCGGCGTGCAGCATTTTCGCGAGCCAGTACATCGCGTTCCTTTCGTCGGAAGCACGCATGCTCTTGATAAACGCGCTGATCGTGTCGTAATGCGCGTCGCCCTTCTTGTCGTAAACAACTGCTTTGCGTTGAATACTTTCTTCGGCAACAGCCAGTGTGAAATGAATCACGCCTTTCCCGTCCGCAGGAGTCGTTAGGACACCGATCTCGAGAGCGTTCAGGCATTTACGAGCGTCGCCGTCACTGAGTTTGGCCAGATGCCGCCTGGCCTCCTTGTCGATCTTGACGTTATAATTTCCGAGTCCGCGCTCTTTGTCGGCGAGTGCGCGATCGATCAGCTGTTCCAGCTGTTCGACTTTCAGCGATTCGAGTTGAAAAACCTGCGAACGCGACACCAGCGCGCTGTTCACATAGAAAAACGGATTGTAGGTGGTCGCGCCAATGAGCCGCAGATTTCCAGATTCAACGTCCGGTAACAGAATGTCCTGCTGCGCTTTGTTGAAATGATGAATCTCATCGACGAACACGATTGTCCTGCGACCGGACGTTTGGCGGCGATTCGCGGCGGCGGCGATGACCCGTCGCATGTCGGCAACGTTGCTTTCGACCCCGCTCAGTTTCACGAACTCGGAGTTCGTCATCTCGGCGATGACATGGGCCAGCGTCGTTTTGCCAGTGCCAGGTGGTCCGGAGAAAATCACGGAGGGCAGGCGATCGGCCTCGATCGCGCGTCGCAATAATTTGCCCGGAGCGAGAATATGCTCCTGACCCACGAATTCTTTCAGATTGTGCGGTCGCATGCGCGACGCCAGCGGCGCATTGGCGTCGGTTGCGGTGTCCGGGGCATGGGTTCGCTGGTTGAACAAGTCCTGCACCGGAGAAAATACGGCGCGCCTATGCACGATGCATCTCATTTCCAATTGAGGCGGGGTCGGGAATCCGCCTAGTCTGGCGCCGGTGAAAATCGTCAACGCGCCCCGGCATCCGTTTGTGGGGCTGGCGTTGTCGGGGATGGTTGGAATTATCGTCGCGGATTGGTTGCCGGTTTCAGCGCAAATCACTCTGCGGCTCGGAATCTTCATCTCGGCAGGGGTGCTCGTTTTGTTATGGCGGCCGAACCTCATCGCGACCTATGCGTTCGTCGGTTGCGCCTTCTTCATTCTTCATCGGGCCCAGATCACCGGGACACCGGGTTTGCGTCTGGTTAAGTTGTTAGGCGAACAGTCCCGAGTCGCCACCGGAACCGGGACGGTCGTTTCCGAACCCAAGATGGCGTCGAACGGCTACGCCACCTTCCTGTTGAAACTGAGTTCGCTGCGACTTGAAGATGAGACCGTCGAATCGGATGCGACGATTTTTGTGCGGTGGCGCGGTCAGGCGCAGTTCGGCGATGAACTGCAGTTGTTTGGAGTCATTGAACCGATTGAGCCGCCGCGAAATCCGGGCCAGTTCGATATGCGCGCCTACCTGGCCCGGCAGGATATCCACCGACAATTGTTCGTTAGGTATGCCGAGAACAGCATCCTGCTCGGACATCATGGCGGCAACCCAGTCCTGCGGGCGGCGATGGTTTCCCGAAACTGGATGCAGAAGATGCTTTGCCGGGGATTGGAAGATTCGCCGGATGTTCAGGCTTTCCTGAGCGGGATTGTGCTGGGCCAGCGTCACCAGGCTCCCGAGGACATCGAAGATCCGTTTCAGCAAACCGGCACCCTCCATCTCTTCGCGGTCGCCGGTTTGCACGTCGGCATTGTGGCCCGGTTGCTATGGATTTTGGCGACCGTGGCCCAGTTATCGAAAAAGACAGCCGCCGCGATCATTATTCCCTGCCTGTTCTTCTACGCGGCGGTCACCGGCCTCCACATTGCAAGCATACGCGCCGCGGTGATGGGCGGTATTATGATAGGCGGATTGTTTTTCGAACGACGCGTGTTCGCGTTCAACAGCCTGGCCGCGGCCGCGTTCTTCCTTTTGACCTGGAACACGAACGAGCTTTTCTCCACCGGGTTCCAACTTTCATTTGCGGTTGTGGGCGCGATTGTTCTGCTGGCCGACCCTTTGTCGCTGATGGCGGCGCAACGCGTGGCGCCGGATCCGTTTGTCCCGAGAAGTCTGATCCGCATGCCGCAGCGGATTTTCAGCAAAGGGATGCTGTCGCTCGTCCATGGGGGCGCGGTGTCGGCCGCGGCATTTATCGGGTCGCTGGCTCTGATATTCTGGTATTTTTATCTGGTCGCGCCGATTTCGCTGGTCGCGAACCTCGTTGTTGTGCCGATCGCATTCTTCAACCTCGCGGTGGCGCTGCTGGCTCTGATTTCGGCGCCGGTTGTTCCGTGGCTGTCGATCGTGTTCAACAATGCCAACTGGGTGCTGGCCCGTTTCGTTCTGGCGATCGTGCACATGTTTGCGCAGGTACCGGCCGGCCATTATTACATCAGCCATCCGCATTGGCCCGACGGCGCCCATTTGACCATGAACGTGCTCGATGTCGGCGCGGGCGCAGCGGTGCATCTTCAATGTCGCCAGAAACACTGGCTGTTCGATTGCGGCAGCGAACGCGATTACGAGCGGGTCGTCCGGGAATACCTGCGTGCATCCGGCATCAATGGAGTGAACGGTCTTCTTCTGACCCATGGCGACGCCCAGCACATCGGGGCGGCAGGGCGCGTCGTTTCGGAATATCGGCCGGCAATTCTCATCGATAACCCGGCGCCGGACCGCTCGGCTTTGCATCGCCGTCTGCGATTCTTGTTCGGCAACGAGCGATGTGAGCGGCCGGGCGTCAACGCCGGCGACGAGATTTTGTTGTCGGATAAAGGCGTGACCGCTCGGATTATTTATCCGCCTAACGGATTTGCAGCGCCAAATGCCGATGACCAGGCCCTGGTTGTACAGTTGGCGGCGCCATCGGCCAAAATTCTTATGATGTCGGACAGCGGCGAGCTCACCGAACGCGCATTACTGGCGGCGAATCTCGACTTGCGCAGCGACATCATCATCAAGGGGAAACATCATTCGTCCTACGCCTATTCCGATGCATTTCTCGACGCTGTAAATCCGCAGCTGGTGATCGCGACTTCGCGCGACTTCCCCTATGCCGAGCATGTCAATGAGGAGTGGGCGCAACGGCTCCAGCTCTGCGGCATCAAGCTCTTCCGCCAGGACCAGAGCGGAGCGGTGGAATTGCGGTTTTACGAGAACGAGTGGAAAGCGCGGGCCTATGCAACCGGCGAAGTCTTCCGCAGCTCAAGACGGTAAATCGGCAGGCCTTCCTGTCGAAAGTGTCGCTCGAATTTTGTTTGGGGGAGGTCCGGCAGGGCAGTGTCGAAAAATGTGAAATCGGTCCGGCTGCCGGCCAATTGACGAATGTAATCAAAATAATCGCATTGATCCGTGGCGATGTGAAATGCGCCGCCATCTACCAGCGCATCCTGAACGGCGTCGAGAAACTCGTGGGTCACCACCCGGCGCCGCTGATGACGCCGCTTCGGCCACGGATCGGGGAACAGCAGATAAAATTTCTGCACTGATCCGGGCGGTAACAGATAGCGAATCGTGTAAAAAATCTCCAGGCGCAGGATCCGGACGTTATCGATATTGCCGGTGCGTCCGTGGATTTTTCGCGCGCTGCTGTGGGCCCGACCTAACAAACGTTCCACGCCGAGGAAATCGGTGCCCGGCATGTTGGCAGCCATTTCATTCAGGAACGACCCGTCGCCACATCCGAGATCGACTTGTAGGGGCGCGCGCCGGCCGAAGATTTCCTCCGGCTCGAGCCGTTCGACGTAGGATCGCGGCTCAAGGAGCCGCCAAGACAAAATTGGACGGCGGGGCAAGCGGCTCACCCCGCGATTATACACCAACGTTTGCTGGTTAGGCTTAAACCTCTTTGTGGACGAAGCCGAGATACAGCATCGACACGGCGAGAACCGTATGGAGCCAGTTATCGGCCGGATTGTTCGCCAGCATTCCGAGGACCGGGCCGGGCGGGTTCATGAACCCAAGGATGGCCACGAGGGCGTAGACGATACCGAAAATTTTGAAAAAGGTCCGGGCCGGACCGGCGCCGGCAATTCCGCAAAGGAGGAACACGACTCCGGATGCCAGGTGGACGAAATTGTGTGCAGTGTTGACGTGGAACACGCCGAGCAGCATCGGCATGCCATTCGTGTCCGGCGTTGCCGCGGGAACGAAGCCAAGGATGCCAAAGAGCAGGAAGACCAGACCAAATAGAATTGCAGCGATTTTAAGCATAATAACCTCCGGTGGGTTAGCAGGTATGGTTGGCAGGAGAGCAGGCGGTGACAAGACAAAACTGGGAACGAACCCGGGCGACGGTTGTCTAACATCGGCAATATGAAGCGAATCGCTGCCTTCTGCCTCCTTCTCACAACCCTTGGCCAGGCGCAGACCCCGGCCGTTCCATCGGCGAGAACCGCCATTTTTGCCGGCGGCTGTTTCTGGTGCATTCAACCGGCGTTCGACAAAGCCCCGGGAGTCATCAAGACCGTCGTCGGATACTGCGGCGGCACGGAACCGAATCCGACCTACGAATTGGTGACGTCGGAAAAAACAAAGTACCGTGAAGCGATCGAGATCACGTACGATCCGTCGAAAATTTCGTTCGAGCAATTGCTCGATATTTATTGGCAACAAATCGACCCGACCCAGGCCGACGGCCAATTCACCGACATTGGGCCGAGTTACCGGGCCGCGATTTTTTACGGCGACGATAACGAGAAGAAGATAGCCGAAGCCTCCAGGGAAAAACTGGCTGCTTCCGGCAAATTCAAAAAGCCCGTCGTGACGGAAATCCTCCCGTCGATGAAATTCTGGCCCGCCGAAGATTATCACCAAAAATATTCGGTGAAGAACCCGGCGCACTTCGAAGCGTTCGAGATTGGCTCGGGCCGCCATTCATTCCAGAAGAAGAACTGGGAGGGGAGCGATAAACCGTCGGCAGATAAGCGGTAACCTTACCGATCGATCTATCGCACTACTTGCGTGGTCAGCCGAAAGGCCAGGACCGCGATGATGCCGAGGACGCCGATCCAGTCCCATTGTCTTTTGTTCAACAACAGCAGCGACACGAGCAGCAAGAGGATGATCGCGCGGATCACACTGATGACGTTCCAGCCGAGTGTGCCGAGGATTATGGCAGTCGTCCACGTCGTGCATTGATACAGAATGAAGGTGACGATGAAGATCTTGCGATGTTCAGCGTAATGGCGGCGCACATCCCATTCGCAATTGCCGTTCGAAATTGGGAAGGACGCTTGCCGTGGTTAGAAAGAGAAGGATCGGCTGAATCAAGAGCAGCCCAAATTCGGCTGCGTTTTTCGATTGGTTAAGGCCGCTGACGCCAAGATAAATGCTCCACCAATAATTGATGACGAGGAGCAACAGCGCTGCCGCCCACGTCACCGGCAACCAATCCCAGGTCACGCGCGGCCGGTTCCGAATCAAGCGATGCAAATTACCGAGCATCTCGGTGAGGCCAATGCCGATGATGATCGAGACGAGCGTGACGGAGTGCTCTGTGATATCCATGTTGCTTTCGGCGCCTAACGAAAATTAGAGGTCACGACGCTGCATTGGTTAAATCCTCGCGATCAACTATCGTCGCGGCTTACGATCGTGGGCGGGTTCAGCGACCTTGTTGAGGCTGTCGAAGTTCGAGGCTGAAACCAGTTCGATGGTCTTGCCACCCTGGTTCACGACGATTTTCCAGGCGGCCAGTTTATCCTTGTGCTGGGGCGAGTTGCCATGGAGATGGCCGCCGAGGTGATAGTTGCCAATGTCGACCTCCACCTGTTCGCCGAAACGCAGGGCCTGGAGTTTTTCGCTGCCCTTATAGCTGTTGTAAAGACTTCGTTCGGCGTCCCAACGCTGGACGATCACCACGTAATCAATCGTGCTCTCGGGCGAATCTTTCATCGACACATTTCGAATCGTCGCTTTCAACGACATGTCCTCGTCGACTTCGGTTGTCAGCGAAAACGAACTTGGATACGCGCTGCGATCGGCCACGACTTTGGGCACGATTTCAACGCGCAGGCCGTCTTTCTCCATCGCGAAGAGGGTGGCTGTTGCCCAAACCGAGGCGAGGAACAGAATTGAGATCGTTAATCTGGCAAAGGGTTTCATCGGCCGCCGTTTTACAACTAACGAACGCCGGCGTGAAACGTTTTTATCGTGCCCGAGCTTTGGCGACCCAGCGCTTGAGGTCCGCAACCGGCATGAAGTTCAGGATTCGGCCGGCCGGGATCCTGGCCTTGAGCGCAGCGGCCAGGCCGAGCTCGATGAACTCCAGCTGCCATGGATGGTGGGCATCGGTTCCGAGGGAGATCCTGACTCCTTCGCGTTTGGCGAGTCTCAAAAGACCGAGGTTCAAGTCCTGGCGGTCGGGATAACAATCGATCTCCACCGCTTTGTCCAGTTTGCGGGCCGCGGCAAACACCCTGGACCAGTCCGCTTTCAGGCCTAACCGGTAATTGTAAATGCGTCCACGGGGATGGCCCAGGATCTGAATATCGGGATTGCGGATCGCGGCGAGGTAACGATCGGTCTGGTCCTCCCTCTTCCGAAGCTGCGAATGGAATGACCCGAGAACAATATCGAGCTTGCGCAACGTCCGCCGGTCCATGTCGCCTTCACCACGTGGATTCAGGTTCATCTCAATCGATGATAGGACGGTAACTTTCCCGCCGGCGCGCATCGTAGACGCGTTCACGCGCGCGATCTCGATCATCTGTTTTTGCAGCCGGGTTTCGTCAATGCCACCCGCGATCTTTAACCCTTTGGAGTGGTCAGTAATCGCTATGTATTCGTAGGAGCGCTCGTCCGCAGCGTCGGCCATCTCCCGGATCGTGCCCGAACCATCGGAGTAGACAGTGTGCATCTGCAAATCCCCCCTCAGTTGTTTGCGCCACTCCGGGTTGGCATTGAGCCGTTTGCGGGCGTCGGCTAACGAGAGGAAATCGCGGCGTTCCGGAGGGATTTTGCCAATGGGGGGCGGTTGATCGATCCAGCGCCGAATCTGCTTGGCCATGAACGGGCCAACCCCGTGAAGTTCGGTCAGTGGCCGCTTTTCCGCGACGAGATCGGCGGCGGGTTCCGGCCACAGGAAAGCGCTGCGCGCTGCCCGCCGGTAGGCGCGCACGAGAATGCCCGATTCTTCTTTCGCCTGTTGTCCAAGCAGCTCGGCAAGATCGGCATTGGAAAGATTCGAACGCGCCGCCACGGTATTGCCTCTCGCCGTGATTTCGTTTGGCTGGTGCTTTGCGCGCGGGAAAAAATCTCCGCAATAGCAGCGAGCGAAAGAGCGGGCGGGCGTTCGAATCAGGCAAAAAGGGGCAGGACGAAGCGTGCAGCTGCCAAATTGGGGAACGCAAAGGGCGGGCGTCGCTCCGAAAGGGGAAACAGCCGCCCGCGTGGGGTTAGTATTTGTAGAGTGTCGCGTTGGACGACTCGACGAATTCCGCGCTGGCCACCGAAAGATTTTCTTTCAACACCTTGCCGAGCTCCTGCGCCAGGACGATCGAAATAGCGCGAGCGTCCCGGGTATAAACCGGAATGGGGAAGGAGCCGGCGTTTTTGTCGAACCCGTAGATCACGCCATCGGTTTCCCAGACACAATAGGCGTGGCCGGCGGGATGGTTGTTGTACCTAACGAGCAAAATTTTCACCCAGAAATTCTTGTCCAGGTCATGCTGGGCCCGCAGGGCCGCGAGATAATTACAGGCGGAAATAACGCAGCCATTGAGGACGACGAGATCGTTTTCGCCCGGGGTCAGGACAACCGGGTGCTGGGGGCGGGCGCTCAGGGTGAAACAGGCAAGGAGAACCGCGAAAAGGAAGCCGAGTTTCTGGAACGAGGCGGATTGGAAGAGGCGAGTAACCATCGAATTATGGTATTTATAACACCGGCGGCCCGATTTTGTGAAGCTTATTCTTGCGTTGTTCCTCAGTTTTTTTGGGTCGTTTCCCACGCACCCGGCAATAATCGGCTGGGGTGTGTCCGGCCCCGCATCTATTCGATGTTCTGTCCGGGCCGTGACCGGTTTTCTAATGTCCCGGTGCGATCATTTTAATGATTGGTCGCCGTCGTGGGGTTGAGAAACCACCACTTCCTGCTATCGGTTTCGCTCTTCGCTTGGAGCTTTAACTCCGCACGCCAAGCTCCGCCCCACGCATGAAAAATGACCCGGTTCCCATCCCTGACGGCGGCCTGGCCCGGCTGGTGCGCGGACGAGAGTTGTTCGAGTCGGAGGCTTGGCGCGAGGCGCTGGCCTCTCATTGCAAGGATCACCGCTACTACGAGATCGTCGAACAGACCCTTCATGACGGTTTCGAGCATTACTATCTAGTGCTGGAGGATCGGACCGGCCGGGTTCGCGCGGTTCAGCCGTTGTTTTTTCTTCAACAAAACCTCGTCGAGGGAGTGCCGGCCCTGCGTTCCTTCGTCGATTTTATCCGGAAAATGTTTCCCCGGTTCCTGACCATGCGCACGATGATGGTGGGCTGCGCGGCCGGAGAAGGTCATCTCGGCGTCTGTTCGCCCGGGGACGAAAAATGGACCGCGGAGGCGCTTCATTCGGTTCTCGGAACGGTGGCGCGCCAAAATGAGGCTTCGCTGGTTGTGCTCAAGGATTTTCCGTCACGTTATCGTGACGTCATGAGCGGCTTTGCCGCGAACGGATATTCGCGGGTGCCGAGCATGCCGCTGACCCGGCGCGAACTGAATTACGCCGATTTCGAGGAGTTCCTTGGTTCGTTAGGCAAAATTACCCGGAAAGGATTGCGCCGGAAGTTCCGCAAAGCCGAGCGCGCGGCAAAGATCGAGTTGGAAGTCGTGACCGACATCACGCCCTGCATCGACCAGGTTTATCCGCTGTATCTCCAGGTGCATGATCGATCGCCGCTGAAGTTTGAAACCCTGACCAGGGAGTATTTTTGCCGGCTGAGCCGCGATATGCCCGACCGCGTTCGTTATTTTCTTTGGCGGCAGGACGGAAAAATCATCGCGTTCAGCCTGGCGTTCGTCCATGACGGGACGATTTACGATGAATGCCTGGGAATGGATTACCGGGTGGCGCTGGAATTGTCGTTATACTTCTACACTCTGCGCGACGTGATTTCGTGGGCCATCCAGCAGCGGTTGCGCTTTTATTGCAGCACTCCGCTTAACTACGATCCGAAGCTGCACCTCGGCTGCGAGCTCGTTCCGCTGGATCTTTACGTGCGCCATACCGCGTCGTTTTTGAATCCGATTTTCGGACGCGCGGTCAAATTCCTCGAGCCGACACGTCACGACCCGGTTTTGCGGCAATTTCCTAACGCCGACCAACTTTAGTCCCAGCATCCATTGCCGCGTGAAGATGATTCGCAATCCCGGGTTCCAAATCGCGCTGAACGCAGTCATCGTCACGATCGCCGAATTGTGCCTGAAGCTTGGCGCGCGCAACACCGCGCATCTGGCCAGTTACCTGGAATGGACCGGCCTGACCGGCCTGGCGTCGATTTGGACGTGGTTCGGGATCATTTTCGTGATCCTGAGCCTGCTTAGCTGGCTCTATATTTTGCGGCACGTGCCGCTGTCGATCGCGTTTCCGCTGTCCAACGTCGTGCACGTGCTTGTTCCCCTGTGCTGCTGGTTGTTCCTGGGCGAATTCATTTCGCCGCGCCGCTGGTGGGGAATCGGCCTGGTTTTGCTCGGATTGATCGTGGTGGCGAAGCCGTTTACGACCATGGAGAAAGAGTTGGAGGAGAAATTGTGAACCCGTTCACCTTCGCCCTGATTTTCATCGCCCTGATCACGTTCGTCTGCGGCCAGTTGTTCTTTAAGCGCGCGATGGAAACGTCGCACCGGTTCGGGTTCGGCGCGCGGTTCGCCAAATGGTTTGTTCCCGGGATCGCTTCGATGACGGTTTCGTTTTTCCTAACCCTCGGGCTGCTTCAACATCTCGACCTGAGCTACGTTTATCCGTTCCAGGGGTTAAGCGTGATCGTCATTAGCCTGACGGCTGCCGTGTGGCTCAAGGAAAAAGTTACTCTGCAGCTCATAATCGGCGCAGCATTGATCAGCCTCGGAGTGGTGCTGGTCTCTTTAAGCTAACCCAACCGCCGTCATGGTCGGATGACTTTGCCAGCCCTCCCAACCTTTGGTCGGTCGGTTTCGGATTGGAGTGATTGCTGGAAGATCCGTTGCTATCGGGAGTCGCCCGACCCGATCAGCGCCGGCCAGATTCGTTCCACGGCCCCGACGTTGATTGCGCGAATTCGGTCAGGCGGAGGCGGCTGAATTTTCGGATGGTCAAAGTCAGCGGCGAGCTTTTGGGTCCAGCGTGCGTAGTGCGGCTCGGAAAAGGCACCACAAATGTCTCCCGCCGCGACTCGGCAGTGTTCCCGTAATTGCCCCAGCGCCCACACCAGATCAGCAACTGCGAACCGGCCATTTTCCCAGTTTGTGACCGCCTCCTCCGGCCGCAGGCAGTCCATGTCGATCGTGAGGTAAACGACTCCGCCGTGCAGTGCGCGAGCGAAGGCTTGGAATCTTTCCCGCCAATCGTTTTGAAGAATCGCTCCGCGGCGTTGCTGGTCCTTCGCGGAGCGATCATCGACCCAGGGGTGAACTTCGAGCCGTCCCTCGCGTTCGGCGCGCCTGTTGCCAAGAATCTGGCCGGGCCACCAGCACTCGAAATTTCCGCAGCCCCAAACGCTGACTCTCTCGATGTGAGGCAGCTCCAGCGCACGATTGATCCAGGCGCCGCACGCCCAACGCGGTGGCGTGACGGCCCAGTCCGGATGGTTATCGAAGGAAACGATCACGTTTGCTGTTTCCACGCGGCGGGCGCGTATGGCGGTCAAATGATGGAAATCACCCGAGCCGTAAATGACGAAGGGCGCGAGCTGCGGACCAATCTCCGCATAAAATTCCTCGACGCGCCGCGCCGGAGCAGAAAAGCGAAGCTGCCTTCCCCAGTCGATCGCGTCCAGTCGCGGAAGGCCTAACAAATCGTCGGGCCAAGCCCGGTCGAGATCGAGATGCTGTGCGCCGCCGGACAAGATTTACGGCGTGTTGGACGAAGAACGAAACCGGCGCTCGCTCGACTTGGTCAGGCGAAGATTTTCCGCCGCGGGACGGGAATTCGGGTCGAGGCGCAACGCTTCTTCGTATTCGATGATCGCCTGCGTGGTTTGGCCCTGGCGCGCGAATACATTCCCGAGATTGACATGAACGTCCGAACGGCGCGGTTCGAGTTTGGCGGCCTGGTCGTAATGCCGTTTTGCGCCGGCGATGTCCCCCTTCATGAACAAAGCCGTGCCGAGGTCGCAATGGGCGTCGGAAAGATGCGGATCTGCTTTCAACGCGCGCTCGTAAAACGGAATCGCGTCGTCGAGCCGGCCGTGTTTGTCGAGGAAGGCTGCATAGGTGTAGAGCAGCCGACCCGATTTCGGGCTTTGCTTGATTGCCTTCTGATACTGGGCGGCGGCTTCATCACTTTTGCCCATGCGCTCGAGCAGATAAGCGTAGGCCGATAACAATTCGCCGTCCCGCGGTTCGAGTTTCAACGCGTCCCGGAAGTGGGTCTCGGCTTCGTCGAACTTGCTTTTGGCAATCAGGACGTTGCCCAGGCCGACGTGCACTTTGGTGTATTCGGGATCCGTTTTCAGGGCAGCCGCGAATTGTTCTCCGGCTTCATCGATGCGGCCCTCTTTTTGAAGCGACGAACCGTAGTTGTAACGGGCGCGCGCGCTGTCGGGCAGATCTTTGACGACCCACGACATGCGTTCGACTTCCGGGACCTTGCTCAGCGTCTGGCCGATCCACATTGCGAAAAGCGGCAGCACGAATACCAGGGCCCATTTTCCGCCGTGTATCGCCCAGCCGGGAACAAGGCCGCCCAGCTTGACGTCGTCGCCGCCACCGCTCAGCCCGAGCGATTGCCTGGTGGATTTCTCGCGCACCTTCCAGATGAAGCCGTCGTAATAAAAATGCAGCAGCCCGGAAGCCGCGACCACGCCGGTTAAAATATTTTTGGCGGTTTCCATGCCCATGTGGCTCGTTAGGTAACCGATCGACCCATAGGCAAAGACGAGTCCGATATACAACCCGATCAACGAGCCGCTGCGCCGGAACACAAACCGCATAAAACCACTGATGGTGTTGTCTTTCTCGACCCGGTTGCGGTTATAAATCCAGACTAACGACAGATACTGGGTGTCGTGGAAGACTTCGAACAAGGCGATGCCGGCAAGAATGTTCGTCACGCCGTTGTTGCAGTACCACCAGAACCCGATGCTGGTGGCCAGGAGCGCCAGCTTCACCGGGTTCTGCCGCTGGCCGCGCGTCCACATCCAAACGAAATTGGCCAGGAATACCACGCAGACGCCGACCGCGATGACCCAGACGGCTTGTTGGACCAGGTGAAGCGTAGCCGGGGCTATGAAACCGCCGCCGCTTTCGTAAAACGCATCGAGCGTATCCGTCATCCGTTGTGGCGAAAGAAGCACAGCGGCAGCGAACCAGATCGCGCATGTCGCAAAGTCGAGCCGCCGGCTGATTGCCGCGAACGATCCCATCTTGGCATCGTAAATCCGGCAGAAACCGTAGGTCTGCATCATGCCGTGCCAGACGCCCCAGAGAAATACAATCAGGACGACCGGATTCGATTTGCTGTCCGAGAAATAGAAGAAGACGCAGACGGCGAGGAGAAAGATCGGGGCGATGATAAATCGCCAGCGGAAACGTTCGAATAGCGCGCGATCCCCGTAGGCGCGGATCATTCCGGGCAGGTGGTGTCCCATCGCACCGAATGCGGCCACGAAAAGATAAATGTCCTGTGCGCTCCATCGCGCCTGGGCCAGCGCGAACATTGGCACCAGCAGCAACGGCGTGCCCACATAAAAGAGCAGGTCGCGCCACCGGTTCAGGATCCACGGGTTACGTTTCGGCACCGTGGCCGGCACGGGCGGAACGGTTTGGGGGCGGGAGAATGCGGTGACGTGCTGCATGCGGGGAAGCGGCGGTCACCACTTTTCCCCAAGCGGCCGGCAAAATCAATCCCGCGCATCGGATGGCAGCGACTTCGGCCAGCAGCGCCGACGATGCGCCGGGTGGCCCGAAGCCATTCCACCCATGATATTTGCACGCAACGCGAAGCCGTGATGCGATGTCACTACACATGGCAGAACAAACGCGGAAGAAGGAACCAGAAACACAGGAAGAGAGGCGGGATTTTTTTTGCGTGGTTCGCGATGCATTCCGCATCTTTGCCCAGCGCTCGGCCGCAATGCTTGGCACGGCATGGTCGTTTTGCATTGCCGTCCTCATCATCGTCGTCTGGATCGTGACCGGACCGAAGTTTCATTATTCGGATACGTGGCAACTCATCATCAACACCGGCACGACAATCGTCACGTTCCTGATGGTGTTCCTGATTCAGAACACGCAGAACCGCGATGCCAAGGCGATCCATCTCAAACTTGATGAGCTGATTCGTGCGCTAAAAGGCGCTCGTAACAAACTGGTCGATCTTGAACAGCTGTCCGACGACGAGCTAAAGAAACTCGAAATTGAATTTCAGCGCCTGCGCGAGCGGGCCTCCGACCTCGATACCGAGCCGGCCGAACCCGGCGGTTGAGGCCGGTTATCGTCCGGTTCACGGGCCTCGCCGGTCCGTATAAATTTTTTACCGCTCGGGCAAAGATTTAAAACTTCGCAGCGAGTGCAATCGGGCTTCCGCGCAAAACATCGCCGGCGACCGTGCCAGATCAGCCAGTGACTCCACAGGGTCCAAAACTCGCGCGGAATCAGTTTCATCAGGTCCTGCTCGATTTTCTCCGGGTCCGCGTGTTTCGTTAGGCCAAGCCTGGCCGATAACCGGATGACGTGCGTGTCGACGACGACGCCTTCGTTTTTGCCGAAGGCGTTGCCGAGCACCACGTTGGCCGTCTTCCGCCCGACGCCCGGGAGTTCGCGAAGCTCATCCATGGTGGAAGGAACCCGGCCGTCAAACTTGCCGGCGATTGCCGCAGTCGCGCCGCGGATGCTTTTCGCTTTGCTATTGAAGAAACCGGTCGATTTGATCGCCTGCTCCAGCTCGCCCAGCGGCGCCTGCGCGTAATCTCTCGCTGCCGGATATTTTTTGAACAGGCCCGGCGTGACCATGTTGACGCGTTTATCGGTGCACTGAGCCGATAAAATCGTGGCCACCAGTAATTGCAGCGGATTCTTGAAATTCAGTTCGCAGTGAGCGTCTGGGTAAACACGCCGAAACGCCGGGATTAATTTTGAGACACGCTCGCGAACTGTCATTTATCGGAACTGACCGTGAACATTCTGCGGAACCGCCCCCGGCGGATTTTGTCGACGAAATCTTTTCCCCGGCGAAGAACGTGGCCCGCCCACGCGAATTCACTGGCGAGAACCAACAACCCGATCGGTATGACGATGAACGCAGGGCCGGGTAAAACGAGAAGGGCGATGCCTAACAGCAGGATCGTTCCACCGATGATCGCGGCGAAGATCTTACGAATGGTCCGCGGCGTTTGCTGGTACAGGCTCACCAAGGCATTGCGCATCCACTGCATGGTGATGCTGTAGCTTGCGATGGATCACGCGCAAGGACTCTTGAAACCGCGGACCCGGCTGGTGGCGGCGGCACGCTGGCGGCGTTTTTCCTACGGGCAGGAGAATTGCGCGAGCTTTTGTTCGAGTTGCGGCGGCACGTGCGCGACCACGATCGTATCGTTGCCTTCGTATCGAAGTTCCAGCACATGGCCGACGCGATGGATCTCGGCGATGAGCGCCGATTCGGACGACGGCAGGCGGAACCGTAAACGCAGCCGCCACGCGCTGAGCGCATCCTGAAGCGCCTGCACCAGACCGGCAACGTTCTCGCCCGTCCGGGCCGAGATAGCCACGCTTCCCGGAAACCTTTTCAAGTAGGAGTCTACCAGCTCCGGATTCTGCAGCCGATCGATCTTGTTAAACACGATCAGCGTTTGTTTGCCGAACGCATCGAGCTCTCTGACGACGTTTTCGACCGCTTCCATCTGCTCATCCACCCGGGCGTGGCTTAGATCGACAACGTGGATGAGGAGATCAGCTTCATGAACCTCTTCCAGCGTTGCCTTGAACGATTCGATGAGAGTATGCGGCAGTTTGCGGAGGAATCCGACGGTATCGGTGAGCAACACGCGTTGTTTGTTAGGCAAAGTGAAGCTGCGGGTGGTCGGGTCGAGAGTGGCGAAAAGCTTGTTCTCGGCTACGACATCCGCGCCGGTCAGCAGATTCAGCAGCGTCGATTTCCCGGCGTTGGTATAACCAATCACCGATGCGACCGGCCATTGATGGCGTTTACGTCCTTCCCGCTGGACCGCCCGGGTCTTTCGAACCGAGTCGAGCTCACGTTCCAGCCGCGCGATGCGCTCCTGTACGCGGCGGCGGTCCACTTCCAACTGGGTTTCGCCCGGACCGCGCGTTCCGATGCCGCCCGTCTGGCGAGAAAGGTGGTTCCACATTCTCGTCAGCCGAGGCAGCAGGTATTGCAGTTGGGCCAGCTCGATCTGAAGTCGCCCTTCGCGGCTGCGCGCGCGCTGGGCAAAGATGTCGAGGATGAGCTGGGTGCGATCGAGAACTTTGCGCGCCAGTAAATTCTCCAGGTTGCGCCCCTGGGCGGGCGAAAGTTCGTCGTCGAAAATGACCGACGTGACTTGTCGATCTTGCAGCGAATTTTTGATCAGCTCGGCTTTGCCTTTGCCGATGTAGTAAGGCGCAGTTGGTCTCTCGAGTTTCTGGGTGACGGTTTCCACGACTTCGGCGCCGGCGGAGTTCGCCAGCTCGGCCAGTTCCTCCAGCGAGTCCTTGAGGTCCCATTTGGAAACGCCGGCCTGTTCCAAGCCAACCAGAACTGCGCGCTCGTGATTTTTCTTCGGTCGAGTTTCGATCATCCCTGTTCGTCCAACTCCCGGCGCTTTCGGAGTTGTGAAATCCATTGCCCGGTCTCGCCGTGGCTCACAAGTGATAAGTTCAGCAATTCAAAGGTAGTTTGATTGCGAAACCAGGTCAATTGCCGCTTGGCGTATTGCCTGGTGTTTTGCTGGATCCTGGCGACGCATTCGACCAGCGAGATTTTGCCTTCGAGATGCTCGCGAATTTCCGGGACACCGATCATTTTCGAGGCGGTGCTGCTCAGCACGCCGGCGTTGCGGACCTCGTCGATCGCGCCGCGAGCAAACATGTCCTGCACTCGCTGGTTGATTCGCGCGTAAAGCTCGTCGCGGTTGCGAAAAAGAAGGACGCCCTGCGGATGAACGTCGACCTTGGTCCAGTCGACATCGAGCCCGTGGGTGAGGGCTTTGATGTAAAGACCGCTGCCGCCGACGACCAGCGCGGTTTTGTTGCGGGCGTGAATCGCGCGGATGGCGTGCAGCGCCATTTCCCGAAACTTCGCCGCGTTCATGTTTTCGGTCACCGGGATCGCCCCGATGAGATGGTGAGGAACTTTCGCGAGCGTTTCGGGATCCGGTTTGGCGCTCAGGATCGGGAAGCCGTCGTAAATTTGAAATGCGTCGGCGTTAACAATCTCGGCATCCATGCTGGCGGCGACGCCGGCCGCGATCTCGGTTTTCCCGGCGGCGGTGGGGCCGACGATGAAGAAGACGCCGGTCATGATGAGGGGAAAACATAGAACACTGAACATCGAACATCGAATATCGAAATCAGAACGCCGGGTTCGGTGTTCAGTGTTTTCCAGCTCCTAAAACAAAACGGGAGACGCACGACCTGGCGTGCGTCTCCCGTCTGAAATGCTTCGTAATCGTTCTTTATTCGCGCGGCACGTGTTCGCTGGTTTTCGCTCCGCTAACGACTAATTTTCGGCCAAGGAATTCCTTGTCGTGCAACTCGGCGACGGCGCGCTTCGCCTCGTCGACAGTTTGCATTTGTACGAACGCGAAACCTTTCGAGCGCTGGTTATGGCGATAGCTCACGACCTCGGCGTTCTGGACGTGGCCGACGCCATTGAACAGGTCGAACAAGTCGCTTTCCGTCGCGTCGAACGACAGGTTGCCGACGTAAAGCCGGGGCGTAGTGACTTCGACCGGCTCCGGTTTCCGTTGAGGCCGGGACTGCTGCTGTTGCTGCGGCTGCTGGTGTTGCGGCCGCTGATGTTGATGCGAGCCGTTACGTCCCGGAGTCGCGGGTTTCGCGGCGCCGTTTCCAAAGAGCGACCCAAAAAGCCGCTGCCAGAAGGATGTTTTTTTCGGGGCAGTCGCCGCTGCGGAATGTTGCTGCCGCTGGCGACGATCGCCACCCCGACGTCGGGACCCGCCGCGCGAACGGCGCGGACGTCTCCCGGAATGGTGAGAGTTCATTTTGATTTTCTATGGTTACCGAATCGTTCATTGGACGGAGCGTCTCGTCATGCGAGACACAGTCCGGGGCGCGCCGGCCTCGAGAGGCCCATTCGAGCAGATCCACATTGCCAGCCCCGCCATCGCGGGAAAGCGCCATCGGAAACTCCATCACGGCAAATCGGGGAAATGCTTGTCTCGAAGCGCGAGCGCTGTTGAGCCAACGAACCAGCGAGGATGCGAAAAACGGCATCATAATTCAGACCTGAGTCGTCGATTAGAAGCAAACGGAATCGATAAAGATTCCCGACTTGTCGGGCGGATTATCAGCCGAATTCCTGGAAATTGCAAGCAGAGGTTCCTGCGGCCGGCGAGTATGGAGAGCGAAAGCGGGCGGATTACCGAGTGACCCGGTCTCGCAGGGAGTAAGCTCGCGATTTGAGATATTCCTTAGGGCGCTCGCCCCGAAGGGGTTTGAGCCAGTGGCGCAACGATTTGCTACCGAGCCGGAGGTCGTAACCGAAAGCGGGCATAAGGTCGCGGCAATGCCATTCGATCCACCCGATTTCCTCCTTCGATAAATCGCGCTCCCAGCGACTCGATGGTTCAGCGCTGATTTGGGAGAAGGCCCCGCTGGCGGCAGAGTTGCCCGACCACGACTGGCCGATTTTCGTCGGGTTCAAGACGATGGCAGGCTCATAGGCAATCTCGAGAAAATCGCAGACGCGCTTCATTTCCGCGCCGGGATCGCTCACGAGCTTCTCGTACTGAACGATGCAGCCGGGTATTTTTCCGGCCGCGGCCTGGCGGGCAAGGTTTGCCGCGACCCGCCAATGGGCGACGACGTAATAAACCGAAAACCGACTGGTCCGGCGCCGCTTCTCCAGGGCGATCTGGGCGGCCAGGATTGCGCGCGGATCGCGCAATGTGATCAGGAATTTCGCCTGCGGAAACCTCCGCAGAATGGCGGTTAGGCAATTGCGGTTAGCCGGCGTTTTTTCCACCCAGCGCTTGACTCTTTCCACGGGAATCCCGAGAACCTGCGCATAAGACTCAATCATCAGGACGAGCAGATCGCGGCCGGCGTTGCCTGGATCGAAGGCGGCGCGTTCGAATGTCTCGCGAAACTTTTGCTGCGGAAACTTGCTGTAATCGTGCTTCCCCGGTCGCGGTGCTCCGCCAAAGAGAACCTTCGCGAATGATTCGTTTCTCAGGTAATTGAATTGGGCGTGACGTCCGGCGTTCGCGTATTTGGTAAGAACGGTCGGGAAGTAGGCCGTCTCCAGCGGGAAAACCAAAAGCTCGGGATGGCCGTCGAGCAACGAGACGAGCAAGGTCGTTCCCGATTTGGCCTGGCCGGCGATGAAGCAGGCGCGTTGATCGAACGGAAGGACCGGCATGAAACTAACCTAGCACCTGTATTGGCATTCCAAGCCTGTCCCCGCTCGTCATTCCTGCTTTCCGATGCAATGCCTGAGACGGAACAAAGCTAATGCCCCGTGGTCTTCAAAAACCAGTCGACGAACTTTGGCAGTCCATCCTCGAACTTCGTTGCCGGATCGTAGCCTAACGACTTGCGCGCCTTGGAAATATCGGCGCAGGTGAGCGGCACGTCGCCCGGCTGTTCGGGCATTTGATGGATCCTGGCTTTTTTGCCGAGAGCTTTTTCGATCGCGGCGATGAGTTCGCGCAGCTCGATGGTCTGGTTTTCGCCAAGGTTGAAAATGTCGAACATCGGCCCGGTATAATCGAGGGCTGCAACCGTTCCCTGGATAATGTCGTCGATATAAGTGTAATCACGGCGGGTACTGCCGTCGCCAAACTGGTCGATTGGCTGACCGGCGTGGATCTTTCGGGTGAACTGGTGAATCGCCAGGTCAGGCCGTTGGCGCGGCCCGTAGACGGTGAAATACCGCAGCGCGACGACGCGCATCTTATAGAGATGCGAAAAAGTCGAGCAGAGGAATTCGCCCGCGATCTTGGTCGCGGCGTAGGGGCTGATTGTTTGAATGAGATGTTGATCTTCGGAAAAGGGAATTGTTTTGGAAATGCCGTAAACCGACGAGCTCGATGCGAAGATAAATCTCTCAACGCCGGTCGAACGCGCTGCTTCCAGCAGATGCAACGTGCCGGAAACATTGGTGTCGTAATAAAGCTGCGGGTTTTGAAGGGACGGCCGGACTCCCGCGCGCGCCGCGAGATGGAAAACGGCATCGAAACCCCTGCCGCGAAACACGTCGCGAACGGCGTTGTTGTCGCGGAGATCGACGTGGTGGATGGCGACATCTTTGCTGAAGCCCGCGATATTCTGCTGTTTGATTTGCGGGTCGTAGAAGTCGTTGAAGTCGTCGAGAATCGAGATCTCATGCCCGGTGGCGAGCAGTTTTTCGACGAGGTGCGAGCCGATAAAGCCCGCGCCGCCGGTAACGAGGATTCTCATTGGAATAGATTACCCACAGATGGACACGGATGGAACACAGATTCTGAGAGCTTTCTGCGCAAACACATTCATGTTTCGTCTGTGGTAGTCTGTGAATTCAATGAAGTCCTGGCTTGTCGTTCTTTGCGTTTTCATCGTCTCGCTCGCCGGCACGATTGCCTGGAAACTATGGCCTGAACTTCATAGGCCCGGACAGCTGGATCCGGCTTTCCAGTTGCCGTCACCGCTGGAACTGGCGTCGTTGCCCACGGCGACACGGTTCGATTTTCCGTTAGGCAGCGAGAACGGCGCGCTGGCTTACAATGCGCAGCCATTTACGACAAATCGGCACCTGGGGGACGATCTAAACGGTATCGGCGGCGAGAACAGCGATTTGGGCGATCCGGTTTATGCCATAGCCGATGGGCGGGTTTCGCTGGCGCGGGAAGGGGGGCCGGGCTGGGGAAACGTGATCATCGTTTTGCATGCCTGCCTGGAGAACGGCCAGCGGAAGTACGTCGAGTCGTATTATGCGCACGTAGACGAAATCCTGGTGAACAACAGCGACGACGTGAAACGCGGTCAGCAGATCGCCACGGTCGGCACGGCGGGCGGAAGATATCTCGCGCATTTGCATTTCGAGATGCGCGAATTCACCACGCCGTTCATCGGGCCGGGTTATCGCCAGGATACCCGTGGCTGGTTGAACGGAAGCGCTTTCATCAAAGCCCATCGGGGAGCGCCCGAGGATGACGTCGGGAGAGAGGCTAAGGCAGCGCAGATGACGGCGGACGAATGACCGATAACGATGTATTCGGCAGAGCTACGGTCGGCCTGGACCGTTCGGGCGTTTTGTTCTCGTCAACCCAATCTCAACCATCCTGGCTGGGTTACAGGCTTCGATTCGCGACCAAGAGATAGGTCCAGTTCAACGCCAACAGCACAATAACCGAATACCGCGCCAACCTCTTTTCCTTCGGGCTCCAGCTAATGCGCAGGCGCGGCTTACGAAATACCAACACTGAAAAGGCGTAGACATCGAAGATCGTCAGGCCGCAGTAGAACAGGAAGGCGAGTGGGTTCCATCGGAATGCGGAGAACAGATGACCTTGAAAGAATGCAAGGGCCGAGCGGGTCGCGCCGCAGGTCGCGCATGGATGCCCGGTGATCATATGAAAGAGACACGCCGGCCATGGCAGCTGCAGCGCGAACCAGGTTGCGGCTGCGGCCAGGCCCCCTAACGAAGCGGTCAGCCAGAGTAATTCGTGATCTGTCTCGCCCGGAGCCAGCGGCCGGTGGCCAATCTGCATAGACGAATCAGTGTTGCGACAATCCCCACGCCCCCATGACGCCGAACATAAACAAGGCGATGCCTCCGCCGCAGCAGACGATCAGCGGTAACAAGACCGCCAGGATGGCGCGGCCGGTGTCCGTTTCGTGGGCTTTAGCCAGGCCGATGCAATAAAGAACCAGTTTCCAGATTCCGGCGACAACGCCGCCGCAAAACGGGATGACCATGAGCGGTCCAACCGATCCGCCGGTAAAACACACCACCCGGAATGTGGTTTCGAACGCCTGCTTCGCCCCGCCGACAATCATGAGGCAGACATGGAGGATAGCCGACCCGATGAACGCGCTGAGAACCACCAGCACCGGAACAAAAATGATAAGCATGACCGCTCCAACGCCGGATCCGACCATGTGCCCTAACGGATTTTCACGATTGGCCAGGCCGCCTAACGATTGCAGGAAGAACTGGTAAATAAAGTAGAAAACGAGGCCGATGCTTCCTCCGGTGACGCTGTAAATCAAAGGTTCGGCAAAGCCGCCTTCGCGGCTCATCAATGCGAATGCTTTCGCCGGCTCGAGCAGCACCATCTTCATCGTGGCGATAAAGGCGTTCACGAAGCCAATCGATTGCCTGCTGTCCCAGGGCAGCCCGGTCCGCGGCGTGGCCTCGCCTGCGGTCGTTCCGGCGGTTACCGGCGCAATCGGCAATGTTTGGGGCGGCGGAGCTTCGCCGGGAGCCGGAGGCGGGACGGAGCCGGATGGTGCGTCCGCGGACGGTTCAACTCCGGCAAACTCCGGAAATTGAGAGAGCGGTTGCCAGGAAGACATTCCTTCCTTCCAACCAAGATCCGTGGCTTGGAAACGCCCGCTACGAAGACCGTCGCGGACATCCTGCTCCGAAAAAATCCCAAGGGTAGTACCGGCGCGATTGACATGTATAGTAGCAGCCATACAGATCGGGTACTAGTTAGTGGACCCGACAAAGTCAATCCGCGCTTGTCGAGTTGGTCTGGGAGGATAGCGGGTCGGAGGCAAATGGACCGGAAGGCAACGGTCCGGCCGCCGCCTCAGAGTGGGTTCTAATCGAACCGGTTCGGCTTTGGTTCTTCCGGCTTGTCCAGTGCCCGCCAGAAATACCACGCGGCTAACGACCGGTACGGACGCCATTTCTCGCCATGCTTGAGCATCTGCCTGGGGGTAGGCAGCTTTCTTTTGTTGAATGTTTTGGCAAAGCCTTTCTGGACGCCGTAATCGGTTACCGGCCAGACATCGGGGCGGCCAAGATCGAACAGCAAAAGCATTTCCACGGTCCACCGGCCGATGCCGCGTACCGTCGTTAGGCGCTTGACGATTTCGTCGTCGCTCATTTTCCCCAGCGCTCGTGCGGTCGGCACCGTGCCGTCGATCGTTTTGGCGGCGAGATCCTTGAGCGCGGCGACCTTGCTCCGCGAAAGTCCGGCGGCTCGCAGTTTTTCGTCCGGCGTTTCCAGCACCAGCTTTGGGTCGAGGAATTTCTTTTTTGGGTACAACGCGCGGACCCGTCCCCAAATCGTGGCTGCTGCCTTGCCGCTTAACTGTTGATAGGCAATCGATTCGGCCAGCGCGTCGAACGGCCGGACGGCCAGCGACGGCGTGATATCATAGCGGCGCGACCGGGCAATGAGTTCGGCCATGCGCGTGTCGGTCGCGGAGATGTGGCGATGCGCCTGTTCGTGATCCACGAAGCGCTACGCTAGATGACGAAGCAGGATTGTCGAATGACGACCGCAACGGCAGCGCAGAGTTGTTTCGCCATGTCGCCAAGCAATCGCTTGGATTGTTGATGGAGGCCAATTCCGCAGAGGCGGGCTGCCCGGGGCTGGATTTGCTCAGGCTGCGGTTTTTGCTTTCGTGAACCATGGCTTCGCAAACCCAGATCACGTGGTATGGACACTCGGCTTTCAAGATCATTACGCCAGCAGGCAACGTGCTGTTGATCGATCCATGGCTAACCAATCCGAAATTCGACCAGGGCAAGGAGGAGGTTGCGGCCCTGAAGCGCGTGGATGCGATTTTGATTTCTCACGGCCACGGGGATCACGTCGGGGACGCGGTTGAAATCGGAAAACGCACCAAGGCAAAACTGGTTTCCAATTTCGACCTGGCCGAGGCGATGAAAGCCGTGCTCGGCTATCCCGCAGATCAGGCCGGCATGGACAGCACCGGCCACATGGGCGGACAAGTCGAGATTCTCGGCGGCGATGTTCGCGTTTGTTTTGTGCCGGCGTGGCATGGTTCGTCCGTGTCCAAGGATGAAAATTCGGCACCGGTCTATGCCGGAAATCCGACCGGCCTTGTCATTAGCATCGAGAATGGTCCGACGATTTATCACACCGGCGACACGGCATTCTTCTCCGACATCGCGCGGGTGTCGGATTATAACAAGATCGATGTAATGATGGTTTGCATGGGCGACCACTTCACGATGGGGCCGGCCCGGGCGGCGGATGCCTTGAAAGCGGTGGGTCCGCGCGTGATCGTGCCGATGCATTACGGCACGTTCCCGGTTTTATCCGGCACGCCTGAGCAGCTCGCCGCGGAGTTGAAGAAGCGGAACGTCACCGCAGAACTAAAAGTTCCGAACATCGGGAAAGCTTTTTCTGTCTAAAAGGTTGAATGGTGGCGGCTGCAGCCCGTCTAACTTCTATTCCGTCATCATCGCTACGTTAGAGATGCGGCGAAGCGTCGCGCCTGGCGTGGCAGCGGAATTCTGGAGGAGGGCGAATGTTGAACGTCGTAAACGGCAAAGCACTGAAAGTCATCGAGCGAATGGTCCCGAGCGGCCTTTCGCACGCCGCGACTTCCTTTGTCGAGTCGCTCAAGATCAACTCGATTCGCGAGCGAACACGCAAAGGCCGGCCTGTCATCGTGAAACGGCGCAACCTTTACGGCGCGCGGGGCGCCGACCTCATCAATTTTTACTTTCGCCTGGCCGGGCTGCCGATCCGGTTCGTTAGCGACGTCGACAAGTGGCGGCGTTGGGAGGCGGAATGTTTTCAAAAGCTTAACGGCGACAAGTTCAAGGCGGTGCTGACCGACGCGCGCACTATCGCAATCGACAAGCTGCCCGGGAAAAGTTTGTGGGACCACATGAACGACGGGACACTGACTACGCGAATGATGCGGGCCGCGGGGCGCGAATACCGTCGGGCGCATGCGCTGCCCATCGGCAAGTTGGGCGCGTGGTCGCACGGGGACGCATCGATGACCAACGTGATTTATGACGCGGCAGCCGACCGGGCGCGGTTGATCGATTTCGAAATCACGCATGACAGGTCTTTGCCGGCAGTGGAGCGACATGCGGACGACCTGCTGGTGTTTCTGCTGGACCTGATCGCTCGAGTCGACGGCCGGCATTGGCTGGCCTTTTCGATCGCATTCCTGCGCGCTTACAACAATGCCGCGGTCGTCGACGAACTGAAAAACCGGCTGGCCGCGCCAACCGGCCTCGCCCTGGTGTGGTGGAATGTGCGAACGAACTTTGCGACGAGCTCGTTAGTCACACGGCGGTTGCAATCTTTGCGCCGCGCGATCGATCAACTCGCGCTTCATCCCTCGCTCGGTTTGAATGGGGCTTCCAGCAAACGGCGGCCTTCGATGAATTGCCATGCCACGATGGCCGGAACGCCGACGAGCAAATCGCGGAAACGCGCAATCAGCGAAATGGCAAACGCCGTGTCGCCGGGAATCCCGAGCAGGTTGCCGATCACGAGGTAACCCGTTTCCTGGACGCCTAGCTGGCCGGGCACGGCGAACGCCGCCGAACGGACTGTCATCGCCATGCTTTGCATGATCAGCGCATTCATGAACGTCGCGTGTGTTCCGAGGGATTTCAGCGCGATCCAGATTTCGCCGGAGCTGAGGATGAGCGAAAGCAACGTCCAGAAGCAACAGAGAACGACCCCTCGGCGGCGCCGGTAAACGGTGGCGACGGTCTCGTCCAGTTTTTGGCCGCCAGCGACTAACGAGTTCCACTCCTTCGATTTTACCAGCCGGGCGATGACGCGGCTGGTGAAGTGAAACAGGCCCAGGCGCTGCGCGACAAAAAAACCAATGCCGGCGAGCAGCCCGACGATGGCGCCGATTAATGTCGGCCTAACCAGATTGGTGTGTCCGGTGGCCCGCACCAGCATGAACAAGCCGACAAGCGTGAAAATGATCTGGGTCAGGATCCCGAGCGTCACATCTACAATCACAGTGGCCGCGGACATGGCCAGCGGACAGCGGGTGATGATGGTGGCCAGCCGGGCCCGGACGAAATCGCCGCCGACCGCGGCAGAGGGCACGAGGTTGGAAATCGACTCGCCGATCCAGCGCATCCAAAACAACGACTGCCAGCGCGGCCGGACCTTCCGCGGAAACAACGTCCACCATGACAAGCCGTCGAGCAGGATGGGAACGAATAGATGATAAACCGCGATCACCAGAATGGCCCAGCCGGCGGTGGCGATTGCCGTCCCGACCGAGGCCGCGCCCTGCCGGACCAGGAGAACAGTGAACAGCGCGGCGCCAAGAAAACCGAGCACGTAAAGCGTGATTCGAAATCTGGCCGACCGGATCATGACGCAGAAGTTTGAGCGAAGGTAACGAAGGAAACAGAAATTTCTGCAGGGAAGAGAATGACTTCAAGCGGGAGGCTGACAGACTCCCGCCTTTTCACCGGAATTCAGCGCAAGGCGGCGATCGCCTCATTGTAAACGCTTAGCGCTTCATCGGCACTGATGACGGTGGCGTTTAGATCGCGCAAAAGTCCATCCTGTATTCCGTAAATCCAGCCGTGCACGCTCAATTCCTGGCCGCGTTGCCATGCGTCGCGGACAATGGTCGTCTGGCAGACGTTGATCACCTGTTCGATCACGTTCAACTCACAAAGCCGGTCGTGTGATTCGTTGTTGGTGTTGGTGAGGCTGGCCTGATGTTTTTGCCGGACATCTTCAATATGGCGCAGCCAGTTGTCACTCAGGCCTAACCGGTCGCGGCGGAGCGCCGCCTGCACACCGCTGCAGCCATAATGGCCGCAGACGATGATGTGGTCCACCTTGAGCAAATCGACGGCGAATTGCATTACCGACAGGCAATTCAAATCGGTATGCACCACCAGGTTTGCGATGTTGCGATGCACGAATACTTCCCCGGGGGCGAGCCCCATGATTTGGTTCGCCGGAACGCGGCTGTCCGAACAGCCAATCCACAGATATTTCGGCGTTTGCTGATGGGAAAGCTCTTCGAAAAATTTCGGATCCTGTGTTCGGATCCGTTCCGCCCAGGCTTTGTTCTTATCGAAGAGGTGCTTAAGCGTGCGCATGAATCTTCGGGCAAAGTCGCCTGCCCGCGATGGAGGTCAATCGGGCCTGCCGATCATTCGCCCACGTTTATTTTCTTATCGGCACCCATTCATTCCGGGCGCGGGAATCGGCGGCAGCCTGAACAACGCGCATGTAGCGGAGGCCGTCTTCGAAGTCCGGGTGAGGGCGGATCCGGCCCTTGGATTTTACGGCCGAGATAAAATCTTCTTCGACGCGCCATTCGCGGACCAGGTCGGCCGGTAATTCTACGTTGTTGAACTCCTTGGTGCCATATTTGGCGAGACGGATATCGTCGGTGCCGAAATCGTAAACCAAAGTCCCTTTGTCGCCGTAAATCTCCACGCGATCGGTTTCGTCGGTGACATTGACTCCGGCGAACTCGAGCACGCCCTCGGCCCCGTTTTCAAACTGGCAAAGAACGTTGAGCAGATCGGGAACGATCACTTCGTAGCCGCGCCGGTCGTTACGCAAAATTTTTCCGCGAGCGAATACGCCGGTGATATCGCCTAACCACCGGTGCAATACTTCGACGTAAATGCCGAGCGTGAGCACATTGAGGCCGCTGATCTCTATCTTCTGCCGCCAGTGCGCAGGCGATTCGGGATTAATATAGGTCGGAGTGAAACTCTGCAGCCGGACGTCGTGCACGTTCCCGATTGCGCCGTCGGCCAGCAGCTTCTTCATCATCAGGTCGCCCTTCATCCCGAACGGCGGCGGGCAAAGCATCGTGACCAGCTCGGGATAACGTTTCGACGTGGCGAGCATCTCTTCGGCTTCGACACGATCCATCGACATTCGCGCCTGGCAGAACACATGTTTACCGGCTTCGAGCGCGGACACCGTCACCGCCGAATGCATGTAAGGCGGAGTTCCGATCCAGATGATATCCAGATCGGGAAGCGCCAGGAGGTCGGCCCAGTTGCGCATCGGCGTCGCCGACGGGCATTCGTCGCTAACGAATTTCTCCGAGCTTTCGTAAGTCGAGTTGGAAACGGCGACGATCTCGACTTCCGGCATTTTTCTGAGAGCGGGAAGGTGACGTTGCTTTACAATGCTGCCGGCGCCTACCATTCCAATGCGGAGTTTAGCCTTCTGGGTCATGATCAAAGAAAGTGGAAATTAGGCGTGGACTTCTAGTTTAGGCAGCACGAATCGAGCAAGTTAGGTTTGACTATCATGAACGGCGTCTGTTCAACAACTCCGAAAAGCCCGGCAGGAGCAACAGTTCATCGTTTGTCCGCGCTGCTACCCCGGCAGCTTCTCGAACCCTAATCCGCGATCAGACTTCGAAAGTATTTGTTAGTAAATCGGTTGACAATGAGGTTGTGCGCGGCATCTTTTGCGCCCCTCCCTCCTCCCCAGGACCTACTTCCGAAGCTTATGTCAAAAGTTTGCACTATTACCGGATCGCGCGCCGTGAAAGGCAGCATTATTCACCGCCGCGGTATGGCGAAAAAGAAGGGTGGCGTGGGCCGTCACGTGACGAAAAATGTGCCGCGCGTGTTTTCGCCGAATTTGCATGAACATCGCATTTGGGTGCCGGAATTGAAGAAGTTCGTTCGTGTGCGCGTGACCGCGCGCGGGCTGAAGACGATCAATAAGAACGGCGCTTATCGGGCGTTGAAAAAGGCCGGCGCGATCTAATTCGCGCATATTCTTTTTCTTTCTGTAGCCACGTGCCTGTGGCACGTCTGCATTAAACGGCCCACAGGGTCGTGGCTGGATGCAAATCAACTGCCGCCGATTTCGGCGGTCCGATCAATCGTAGAGGCGCTTGTGCCAGGCGCCTGCTTTTCTGATTCAGGTTCGGCGGTTGGCCCAACCGCCGCCACAACGCCATCGGCTGAGCGCGAAGGATTTTCTGCAGGCGACACGCCTGCCTCTACCGGAGGCGAGGATAGCTCTGCTGGGGGGATGGCGGCCTCTGCCGAAGATTCGGCTTCGGCTCCCGGAGCTGGTTCCTCTTTCTTCGCCTTGGCTCGCGGCAGGTCTAACGAGCCATCGTTGAACTCAATAACGTAACCTTCGCTGATCAACCATTTCAAATCCGATGCGAGCGCGAGCTTGCGCGGCTCCCCATCATTCGGCGCGACATCGACCAGTATCTTGTCGGCGAGATCCTTGCGATTGATCTTCGGGTTCGCCGCCACCGTGGCGAGAATTGCCTTCACTTGTTCAGACACGCTGGTTTCCTCGTGCGCAAATGGACGGGTGCGGATCGGCGAAACGAACAGCATGCCCTTGCGGTGACGGAAAATGTGGAGGCCGTGCTCCCGCAGTCGAGCCGACAACTCCTGCATCATTTGCGACGGCGAGCGATTCTGGGCCGACCACGCGTCTTCGATCAGGTGGCGCAAAACGCGGTCGCTCAAGTTGCGGCTGGGCACGCCGGGAATCGTGATTTCAGTGATCGAGCGAACCAGGTTCGGCAAATGATGCTGGCGAAAATGTTTCTCGGCATCGGCCGCGCTGTTGAACGTGACCGCGGGATCTTCGTTTTGTGTCGTGAACGTCGTCACGGTGCGGGCTTCTTCTTTCCATTGTTCGACTAACGCCGGGTCGCTCACGATTTCGATTTGCCTCTGGTAATCGGCGAAACTCATCCGGCGGCTAAACCGCTGTTCATACAGGCTGCGCAAGCGCGACTGATAAGCGTGATGATTTGTCGGGCCCAACACGGTCCCGCTCAGTCGATCGCGCGCGACGCTGGTGAAATTCCCTTTGATCGGTTCGGTCTGGGTGTTCTCGATTGTATAAAATTCCTTCTGGGCAAAGCGAAACGCGCTGCTCTCAAGGAAATGGCGATCGGACGAGACAGCTCCGTTTTCCCCTAGCTGAAACATTGGTTGTTCGGGCTTGGTCGCGAGACGAACGTCGTAGCGCTCGGGTTTTTGCAAAAATAGACGGGCCAGCGAAAACACCGAGTAGGCCAGCGCATCGGATTTGATCTGCGTGGCAATTGAATCAAACGCGTTAGCCTGCGGCAAAAAGCGCACCGCAATTTCGGGCGGCGGTTTCGGCGCGGCGGCCTCACGACGATCGCGTGGACCATGTCTTCGGTCAGGCCGGCCCGGTTTTCCGTGGCCGGGCCTCGGTTTTCCATCCCGGTGCGATCCTGGCCGTTGGCCGCCGGGTCCACGCCTCTCGGGCCGGTTTTGCGGATGGTCTCGTCGATTCTCCCGGTCTGGCCGCGGCGGTCGGCCACCGCGGTTCTGACCCCGGCCTCTGCCGCGCGAGCCTTGTTCTCGCTGAGGTCGATCGCCCGTTTCCCCGTCGTAATGTTCGTATTGCCGCGCGTCCGGCACCTCTTTCAACCACGCCGGCAATAACTTGAGATCGTCCAGATCGATGGACGCTGGGGATTCGGCAGACATCGGTGACCTCTACGCCGAAGTGGCACCCGCTTCCAGCCGATGTTTTCAGATCAGGCCGGTGCGGCTGGCAGCCGCGAATTGATTTGCAGAGACAACAATAATCTTTTACTTGCGATGCTGCGGGGTGTGAGTTAAGCCTTGCGCCCGAACAACCAACCAATTTTATGGCGGACAAAACAGTCGAAGAGAAGGTCAAGGACATCATTGTTGAGCAGCTGGGTGTGAATCCCGAGCAGGTCACGCCGCAAGCTTCGTTCATCGAAGACTTGGGCGCGGATTCGCTCGACATCGTGGAATTGGTTATGGCGTTCGAAGAGGAATTCTCGGTGGAAGTGCCGGACGAAGACGCGGAAAAACTGCAGAACGTCGGAGACGTAATCAAGTACATCGAAGAACGCGCCAAAGCGGGCGGCGGCGGGGCTGCCGGTGGCGGAGCAGCGCCGGCTGCATCGTAGGTTTACCGGTTAGCCGAAATTTGCGACGGTCGCAGACCGCCGCTACAGAAGAAGAGTGGAGAACCTAACCGCTTTTCTCGAGCGTCCGCTGTTTCATGTCGGGGACCACTACGTTACTTTTCGCGGACTCGTCGCCTTTGTCATTTTCTTTGCCGCCGGTCTAACCCTGGCCCGGGTTCTTCAAAGCCGCGCGGTTCGCCGGTTCCTGGCGCGGTTCAAGATCGAGACCAATTTCGTCGCGATTGGCACCACGATCCTGAGCCTGGCTGCGCTGGTATTCTTCACCATCACCGGCATCAACGCCGCCGGCGTTCCCCTGGCCTGGAGCGCGCCGTTGCCCGGTGTGAATCTCAGTTTGATCCAGATTTTTCTGCTCATCGGACTGCTGATGGTCGTGTTCTGGATTTCTTCGCGCACAAAGCGCTTCCTGTTTACGCGGTTGCTGGCCGATAGCGGCCTGGATCGATCGTTGCAGTACGCGATTTCGCAGATCGTGGCCAACATCGTTCTGGTCATCGGCGTTTTCGTTGTTCTCGAGAATACCGGGATTCATCTTGGCGCACTGACCGTTTTCGCAGGCGCTGTCGGGGTCGGCGTCGGCTTTGGTCTGCAAAACATCGCCAGCAATTTCATCAGCGGCCTTGTCATCCTGGCCGAACGTCCAATCACGATCGGGGACCGGGTCGAAGTGGCGGGCATTGCCGGCCAGGTCCAGCAAATCCGCGCCCGGAGCACCGTGATCCTAACGAATGACAACATCACGATGATCGTGCCCAACACGAAATTTATCGATTCGCCGGTGACGAACTGGACCTACGGCGATCCGCGAGTGCGTTTCCGTTTGCCTGTGGGAATTGCCTACGGAAGCGACGTGCAGAAGGCGAAGGAAGCGTTGCTGGCCGCGGCGCGCGAGAACCCGCACACGTTGACGGAGCCAGCTCCCAATGTGTTTTTGGAAAGATTCGGTGATAACGCGCTGGAGATGGAGCTTGTGGTGTGGAGCATGGAAATGAGTTCGCGGCCGCGCAGTTACAAGAGCGACCTGAATTTCGCCATCGAACGCAAACTGCGCGAAGCCGGAATCGAGATCCCGTTCCCGCAACGCGATATGAGGATTCGCGATGGCGTGTTGAAGATCGAGAGGGTGGAATTGAAGGAGTAGAAGCGCGAAGCACGCGCTTAGAGATGCTTTTTCGCAGAGGCGCGGCCTGAGTGCGATTTTAGATATTTCTCCAACTCCGCTGCGCGTTTTCGATCGGACATCGCGATTATGTCGCGAGCGAAGACTGGAGGCGAGGGGAGTTGAATAAACCTTATTCTGCTAGCCAAACCGCCGAAAACCCGCCGATATACACCTCATATACAATTTCAGTGGTTCACGGCGTGGGATGCCGGGGCCATCCCGGACCTAAGCTGCGTTCGTTTTGCGCTGCCTCAACCTCCGCGCGACGCCAATCGCGCTCGTATTTGTTGTGCCCGGTATCCTAACGACCTTTGCGGAGTTGCTCTTTTGCTGGAGAGCTTCAAGGGCTTGAAAAAGAGGCGGAAGATGAAAACGATTTGTCTCGCCTACCATCATCTCTCGGCGGAGATACCCCTTCTTTTCTAGGTTTCGGGCATAGAGCCGTGCTGCTTGCGGTGATACTCCCATCTTCATCGCTATGGATTTCAAACTGGGGTAGGGCGCAGAAGCATCCCATTTATGTCTCATCAAGTGCGCAATGAACATTGCTTCCGCATGCGAAATTGGGGGCGAAAGCCGATGATAGTTATCGAGAAAGAAATCCGAGATGGGAGTGAAACCACCCGCAATGAGCGCGGGCGTCCAGCGGGCAGCAATATCACGCTTTTTGGGGGTGAAAATCTTCATTATCGGCGAGCTTCGTTCGACACAACATCTGCGTCAAACGCATTTTCGTAGCCCTGCTTCTATTTCCCTCTCAGTAGCAATGACTCTACTTTGCATTGTATCTACTTTGGTATCAAACGGTGAATACCCCACTCTAGCAACGAGCTGATATCCCTCCCTTACAACCGGCTAATACGGGGGGTATCAGAACATTTGCGCATAAGCTTTGCAGGAAAACGGGAAATGGAGTAAGGAACGCTATGGCCACTCCAAAGGTCGATTCCATCGACCTCGCAAATTACGTGTTGGCGAAAACTGGTGCGGCGAGTCATCTCAAGCTCCAGAAGCTCCTGTATTACATTCAAGCGTGGCATCTGGCGTACTTCGATGAGCCGTTGATTGCCGACGAATTTGAAGCGTGGATGCATGGTCCCGTCTCACGAAAGGTTTGGAGGCATTTCAAAGACTCCGCATCGCCCTTGCTGTCCCCAATCGAGGTTCCGCCGAACGGTTCCAAGGCTATTCAGAAAGTTGAAGCAGCGTTGATTCCCGACCAAGTCGAGTTCATTGGGGATATACTACAGGAGTATGGCGATAAATCGGCATATCACCTTGAATGTTTAACACACGCCGAAAAACCGTGGATTGAAGCGCGGGGTGACTGTGCGCCTGAGGAGGCTTGCAGTAACCGAATCGAGAAGGATTCGATGAAATCCTTCTATAAGAAACAGCTATATTCTTAGGGTTTTGGGTAACCCAAAGATAAAGCCCGGCTCAAAGAAGAGCCTTCTGCTTGGACGCTCCAAAATCGCGGATGTTGCGCCAGAGTCCACGATGGTGTTCAACTTTAGATTCTTTGATTCCACACAAGGCCAGTCCTTCTTGCAATGGGAGGCTGATGGCCTGCTGTCGAAGGCGTTGGAAAAGTTTCGACATTATAGTTGTCTGCCGATGGGGCAGGTCTTCTCGACTAAGTTTAAGCAATATGATGGATTTCCGGCCGGGTCTTCTTTCAAACATCCGTCGAACGTTCCAGAAGATGCGACTTGGGCGTCCATGCACATCCAGAATAAAGAATGTGTCATTGGTCACACACTCCGAAACGTTTTCTACGTTGTCTTCCTTGATAAAGAGCATGGCTTCTATCCATCTGAGTTGAAGAACACGTAGGAAAGCAGCGGGCACTACGCTCAAGCCGGTAACACATAACGGTAAAAGGTCGCCCGTGAAATGCCCAACGTTTCGCAAATCTCTCCGACTTTCGTCTTGCCGTCGCGATAAAGCGACGCCGCCATTTTAATCCTCTTGGGGTTCATCACCCTTGGTCGTCCGCCAACTCGTCCTCTAGCACGGGCCGCAGTTAACCCCGCTTGGGTTCTTTCTCTGATAATGTCTCGTTCAAATTCCGCCAGTGCTCCGAAAATGTGAAAAAACAACTTCCCGCCGCTCGTTGTGGTATCGAGACTTTCTTGGAGGCTCTTGAATCCCCTACCTGAGTCTTGCAGGGCCGTAACCGTTTCAATCAAATGTTTGAGAGAGCGGCCTAGACGGTCCAATTTCCAAACGCATAGCGTATCGCCTTTACGCATAAATTTGAGGGCGTCGGACAATCCATTTCGCTCAGAATCCGCCCCGCTTGCCTTGTCGGTGAAGATTTTTCCGCAGCCTGCTTTTTTCAAAGCGTCAAGTTGAAGGTCTAGATTTTGGTCGTTAGTGCTAACTCTTGCGTAGCCGATGAACATGCTGTTTTTCTATCAAAAATAATCTCAAAAGTCGAACCAGAACGGTGAGAATGAGACATTGATTTTGAGACGGATTTTGAAACAAAAAACTTGACTCGTTAGTCCGTTTTTCGCTGCTTCTCTCCGCACCTCAAAAACCTCCGTTTATGTAACACGGATAAATTCGGTGTTTTTACATCGAGGGCATCTGCCTACGGATTCAAGGCCAACGGGGGATGTGAACCGCTTAGTATAGCGACAATCTTTGCATTCCCAGACCAGCGACTGGTCATCATTTAGGTGGATGCCTTTCAACGCTCGGTCGGCGGTATCCCGAATTTGTTTCAAAACTGATGCGTACCGTTCGCTGTCCTCCATCCAAAGAGAATATGTTCAGAAGAACATTTAAGCAATCTTTTCAGGCTTGTGCTCGCCGCGCCTCATGATTCGCTGATTTAGCGTATGCATTACTTCATTCTCGGACCTTCTGGGGCTGGCAAATCGTACGTGGCCGAAAACTTTGCAGCGTCAATTTCTGCTCTCTGGCTTGAAGTGGATGTGTGGCCCCCATCACAAAAAAGAATTGATGAATTGAACCTACGGCCCGAATGGGAGGCTCTTTTAGCCAAGGGAGACGCTGTGCCGATTTGTGATGAATTCGACAAACGGGCAAAGGCGGAGGGCAAAACGGGCGTTGTGCTATCGCTGCCGGGGTTTCCAATCCTAAACACCAACCATGCCGAAGGTGCCAAGGGCAGAGCACGTATCGTTTATGTAACGGGGACGCCGGGCCAATGCTTAGATTCGTTCTTGAGGCGGGAGAAACTGACAGGGCGTAGTTTAGATGTAACGCACTGGTGCAAAAACACTGGCGATTTCTTTTCGGCTCTTGAACGGTCCGAATTTAAAAGACTCGCTATAAACAATTTTAACCCCGACGGGACGTACCGAGCCTTGGACGATATTTTCGCCGAAATCGTTAGGCAAAAGTAATTCCATTCAACCCGTTGGAACGTGCTGAATATCACTGAGGAGTACCACCTCCACCGGCTTAATGCGCAAGTCGCATACTAGCTGGATGTGCGCCCGGGGTTTCTCCACATCCCGGTGAACCTCTAATACCCGGAATCGCAACTCTGCCTCAGCCCCGTCCTGAGGCTGCGAGTATTTGACTAAGTCATTAACGGCAATCACGAATTAATTTTTTCTTGGTTCAGCGGACAGGTCAATCAAGAGGCCAAAATCCTTCTCAAAGACTAACGACAGAATTTCGTTGCTATCGTCCGGCGACACAGCCCATCTCTGACCATCCCTGCCAAGACAAACGCCCTCCTGACCTTTGAAGTTGCCAGAGGTAATCAGAATCCGTTTGCCCTCAAGATTCACGCTTGGCTTTCCCGTTTGCACGTCGAGGCAGTCTATCAGAATTGCGCCTTAACCCAGAGACAATTCTTCCAATTTCTTGAGCAAACACCTGCGGTTTTCGACATGCACATTCCCAGACTACAAAAACTCTCCATCCTGACTTCCTCAGTAACGAATCGTTCGCCTCGTCCCGTTTGGCATTGCGAGTAATTTTCGGCGTCCAATATTCGGTTCGACTCGCTGGAAGGTGCCCCACCTTGCAATTATGTCCGTGCCAGAAACAGCCACGGACCTGTATTGCGGCTTTGTATTTTGGTAAAACAATATCGGGTTTGCCGGGAAGGGATTTTTCATGAAGGCGAAAGCGAAATCCGAGACGATGCAATGCCTTCCGCGTCTGAATCTCCGGCTTTGTATTTTCAGAACGGATGAGGCTCATCACCTCTGAGCGTTTCTGTGGAGTAAAAACGTCAGCCACCTAATCCCAAACTTTCTTTGATGGATTTGGCTATTTTGCGAGCGAGCTTCACAGGTACGGCTTCGCTAACGAGTCTAACTTGGGCACTCATATTGCCAAGGAGGCGATAGCTCTCTGGAAATGTCTGCAACAACATTGCCTCGTAGATGCTTAGACGACGTTTGCCATTCGGGTGAACGTGAACCTCCCGATGCCCGTAAGCGACCGTCCAAGACGGCTCATCCCAATGCAGGGTACGGAAACTTCTGCCATAAGCCTGACCCTGCTCCAATTTTGCCGTCTCAAATTTCTGCGAGCGAGGAACAAGGCACCAATGGTTGGGATGCACTTTGAAGGAATCAGGACTCAGCCCTCTATCATTGTGAATCGGTTCCGGTAAGCCCTCTATCGTCTCCCTTACTGTCGGGATTTTCTTTTGGGCTACCGGGGGCACCCAGCGTTTGCCCGGATGTAATTGCTGATTTATACCGACGATGAAAATTCTTTCTCGGTCTTGTGGGACACCGAAGTTTTTGGCGTTCAGCAACTCCTCATGAACTTCGAATCCTGCTTTAGCAAACAAGGTTTTGAATTTTTTGTATCGTTGGATGTGGCGGCTGCCTAACAAACCCGGCACGTTTTCGAACAGGAAAAAAGAAATTGGATTTCGCTCATTTAGTTTCTTCAATAGACCTGCATACGCTTCGGGCAGTTTGTGGCGGGGGTCATCATCACGCTGATGCACGTTAGAGACGCTGAAACTTTGGCAGGGTGGACCGCCAATTACGCCAACGGGACGAAACTCGCCCCTGTTGAATGCATCAAGTTCGTCCAGCGTTAAGTCCGTAACACTTCGGCGGAACGCCAATGATTCTTTGTGGTTCGCTCGGAATGTTGCGACACAATCAGCGTCGTTGTCGAAGGCGAGAACGGTCGTGAAGCCTTCTTCCTTAAAGCCTTCATCCAGTCCGCCGGGACCACAGAATAGACTCAGCAGCGGCAAATGAGGCTTCCGGGCGATGAGGTCTGGTTGCTGTTCTGGCACGCGCCCCTTTGCTGCACCGAGGAGAAGATTCCTCGCCCAAGTAGCCGTGCTAAGACCAACAGCCGAAGCAGCACTATCAACTAGAGATTTCTCGGCCTCCGAAAATCTGACCATCACCTTATCGTCACGCATAGTATGGCAAACCGGGTAGCATTGATTCCCAAACTGCCAACAGGATTTTTGGCGGTCTAGAAAAAAAGCTGGTTCCCCGTAAAAAAGGCACTAGCACGGTCGTTGTGCCACGGCTGATTCAAATTCAGCAATCAATCCTCGATGCTCTTCGGGCGAATCCCGACGGCTTAGACATTACCGAAATACGAGCCAAAATTGATGCGCCGGGAATCCAGCAGCATCTCGACCGGCGTGTGCGAAGCCTTGACCCATACTTCGTGATAGAACGCATCCGAGTTGATGGGCGAACGGTGTATAAGCTGATTGGCCCCCGTCCTGACGGGACATTGGATGACGTTCCGATAAACAAGACGCTACGAGCCAAAATTCTTCATGATTATGGGGAGCGTTGTCAGATGTGCGGACGAACCGTCGCAGAGGACCATGTGAAACTGCACATAGACCATAAGATTCCGAGAGACTGGGGCGGGAAAACGGTAGCAGAAAATCTTTGGCCGCTTTGTAGCACCTGCAATGAGGGCAAGAAAAACTACTTCGCTACATTCGATGCGGCTCTCATGAAAGACTTACTGCGCAATAAATCGCCGCACATGAGGATGGCTGTTCTTCTAACGACGAAATCTAGCGAGTGGATTGATTCCGACTTGTTGCAGTTCGTCGCTAACTTTAACGACTTTCAAGAGGACTGGCAACGGAGACTCAGAGAGCTAAAAGAGCTTGGCCTTGAATATGAGAACGAAAAAAGGCGTGTAGGGCGCAGGGTGAAGAGCTTCTATCGAGTCAAAAAAGGAGCGACGATTCCGGCGGGAATCTCGGAAAAGCAAAAACGGATGCGGAAGCGTTAGCCTTTGGCAGTGGCTAACAACGATTGTAGGTCTTCTACGGCAAGAATTTTTCCTTTCGTGCGATGAGCCATCGCATGGCAATTAGCACACAGCGGAATCAAATCTTTCGTAGGGTCAATTCTCCTAAGTCCAGAGGTCACAGACTGACAATGGTGAACTTGAATATACTGGCGTGCGTGTGCCGCCCCGTACACTTCATCGTAGTCGAATCCACAAGCCTTGCATTTTGTTCCGTGAAACTTCAACGCCGCCGCTCGATTTTTTCGACTGCGTTCGTAACGAGTGGTTTGAGCGGTACGCTTTGCACCCTCTTGTTCGCCGTCGGCTGTTCCAAAAGCTTCGTTGTCTGTAGCAAGTGTGTTGTGAGCTAAGGCATCAAAGCGATTCAGGGAAAATGCAAAGCGAGAAGGTTCCGCCGCGAATTCAGCATATTCGACAAGAAAGACTTCTCCATAGTACGTGAAGTCTTGATGGTGTTTCGGACGATAAAACAGATGAATCTCGTCGCCTACGGGAGCAGCATTGATTAAGCGTTTATCCGCGGCGTGATTCTTTTCGCCCTGTATCGTCAGCCGCTCTCCGTCTAACGAGTCAATGTACTGCGTGAGATGCGACTGTTTGTCCTTGGTAATAAAAAGAACGATTTTGTTTTCCTTTGCCGGGGTGAATACACCCCTTCCAATCGCTTGAAATCCACGATAACCCCAGTACCCACTTAATTGCGGTCGGGAATAGGTTCCCCCAATCTCAATGTTTTCAAAACTGACGGGCATAGCTGGTTAAATCGAATCCCATAGCAACTTTAAATCCTCGTCGTCAAAGGCCCGCAATCTCCATTTCGGTTCACTCTCTAACGCTTGCATCAAGTAGACTTTGGCATGCTCAATTCTGCCTAAAGCGGATTCGATTTTTGCGAGATTGAATTTTACAGCGGCATCATGCGGAAGTTTCCGCTCGGCGTTCAACAGAATCTGCCTCGCTGGCTCTAGCGATTTAGACTGCCTAACGGCATTGGACCACGCAATCGCCCATTCACTCTTTCTTTCCCAATCCCACAACTTTTTGGCAACGATAGAGGCTAGTTCGAACCTTTTTAAGCCTATATAAATCTTTAGCCTCAATTTCACTACCTCCGGCGACGCTCTCCGAAAAGGGTCCATCTCCTCGAGTTCGTTATTCGCTTCCAAAAACATTCCCAGCTCGACGTACCCGCCTGCTGCTTCCAGAAATCTTTTGTCCTCTACTGATTCGATGGGCATATTTCTAACAAGCTCTAGTGATTAAGTTTTTCTTCGCTGTATGCGGTTTTCTCTGGACCGCAGTTGCCTTCGCGGCGTCACCAATCGAAATATATTTTGCACCGGGTGTCGGACCCATCGAAGCGATTGTAAGAGAATTGGATTCTGCCAAAAAGATGGTCCATCTCCAAGCATATTCCTTCACTTCGCCAGACGTGGCGAAAGCACTAACGAATGCACAGAAGCGAGGGGTTAAAGTGGTTGCGATTCTAGACCGTTCAAACAGAACTAAGAATTATTCAGCGGCTGATTTTCTGGTCCACAACGGAGTGGAAACGTACACCGACAGCATGCATCCGATTAGCCATAACAAGCTGCTAATCATTGACGGCTCAACCGTCATCACAGGTAGCGTGAACTTCACGACAAATAGCGAGAGAAATGCGGAGAATTTGTTAGTTATTCGGGACGCCGAGATTGCCAAGCAATACGAGGAGAATTGGCAGAAGCATTTTAAGCATTCGGAGTACTACGCGGGAAAATGATTTTACTTTTCGCAGTCGGCGGTGCTCCAAACGCCTTGTTCCCCCTATTTATTTTTCTTGGCGTGCTGGCCGGAATCAAAATGGCGGTGGATTTATGGATTCGCGACAAGAAGCGCGAGCAACGTAAGAAATATTATCGAGAAGATTATTTAACGTCGGATAATTGGAAGAGAAAAAGAGCACTGGTTTTAAAACGCGACAGATACAGATGTGTCTTCTGCGGCTCCCGCGCAACGCAGGTTCACCACAAAAAGTACGCCCCGAAAAACATCGGGAAAGAGCCTATCGAATGGCTTGTGGCCGTTTGCGAAGCCTGTCACGAAAAACAGCACCCGAAAAAGGGATTATGACGCGAGAAATTTTGGAGCAACGCTTGTAAATGAAAGAAGAGTGGACGCTGGCAAGACTTAGAGAACTCATCGCGGGCAAAACAGAAGAAGGCCCGCAGTTGGAATATAAAGCAGCGGGTTCGTTTGGGACTCAAAACAATCAGAAAGTCGAGATTACTAAAGATGTGTCAGCAATGGCGAATTCTGGCGGCGGGATTGTGATTTACGGGATAGCCGAGAAATCCCACCTTCCCGACAAACTTGATGCGATAGACCGAAGGAAATTTTCAAGAGAGTGGTTAGAGCAAGTAATAAACGGAATTCAACCACGCATAGACGGCCTTTTGATTCATTGCGTTGAGGATGACACGCAAGAAGGCTTTGGCTTCTACGTTGTAGAAGTTCCTCAATCGAACACAGCGCATCAGGCGAAAGATAGTCGTTACCACAAACGGCAAAATTTCACCGTTGCTGCGATGCAGGATTACGAGATTCGGGATGTGATGAACAGGCGCAAATATCCCCATATAGTCTTATCTTTTACCCTGCGCCGCTACACGCCACGTGACCCTCACGGGATGCCGGAGTTTTACTCCAGAGAGAAGAAGGAGGATAAAGTTTCGTTAGCTGTTTACGGCGAAAATAAAGGTGTATTGCTCGCTCAATACGTTATCGCCAAACTCGATATTCCAACTCGGCTGCTGGATGACCTTACCGTTATTAGGAGTGAACATGATATTCAAAACCTGCCCGAAAGAATCACCCAGACGGTAACGAATGAAAAACAGGATTATAACGGCATGGGCATTCCGATGGGCGATAAACGGCGTGAACCGCTTCTGCCAGAATTGAAGGTTTACCTTGGCAGCGTCGTACTGAATTTAGATGCTTTGCTAACTTCCAAAGGCGATTCCCTCATTTATTGGAAAACACACGCTGATGATAGCCCCCCAGTGAATGGCGAAGTCTACCTGAAAGACATTCCGAAAATTAACAAATCTACGGAATAATTTTCACAATTGTTAGGCCAATAAGTGTAAACAATTTATATGGATAGAACTTTTAGAAATCGCAGGAGGGTTCCCGCCGAAATGGAAGTCATGATTCAAGAGGAACCGGAAATGCTCGTTCCCTTTGAGGATGTTAAATTTGCTAGTGAAAATTTTCATCGCGTCTGCGTGAATCTGTTGATTTCGACCCTAACGAACTCAAATCCTTACTTTCGCGCTTTCAAGAAGAGTCTAGAATTGTCTGGGAAGCTCGCGGAAGCGAAAGCCACTGAAAAGCAGTACCGCTCTATTCTTCATAATGCTGAGTTGTTGCTTGCGACCGTCACTGCGATTGCCGCAGAGAGGCAATACGGTCGTTAAATAAAAGCCGTCACATTCGGTCATGGCTTGTGGCGGCTTTACTCAACTATGGGTTCGGCCAAGCGACTCTTGTCAGGGTTCAGCGAAGCAAGAAAATCCTCAATTGAGTGCCTCAATCTCATCACGTCGTTGTCGCTCAATTTCGCAGAAATTTCGACCGTGGTTTTGTCGCCAATGATTTTTACTTCGTAGTCGGCTGGCTGTGGTTGGTAGTTCATTTTCCTTCTCCAAACAATACCGAGACTTTAACCTTCAAAGCTTTGGCAAGGGCGGCGATTTCGTAATCCAGCAAGTATCTTTCCTGATTCTCTAACTGCGAGATTGCGGTTTGATTCATCTGGACGCCAAGCCTCGCAAGTCTTCCGCATAAATCCTCCTGCGAAACCTTCGGCTTCATTGCGAGCCGAGCCGAGCGGACCTTGCTGCCGACAATGTTTTTTTCTTTAGCCTGACGAGTCTTCTTCAAGACCTCGTTTTAGCTTTATTTTAATGAGCAATTATCTGGATGAACAATAATTAAATCTGGCCTTTTGTTGCCGTTAAGGACATTGATTGCAAAATGAAGAGATTACTTTTGTTATGCTGTATCTCGTCTGGATTGCTCGTTGCGCCTCTGCTTTCCGCTGGGGTTCTAGATTGGTTCAAATCGGAAAATCCAACGGACGCATTTCAGAAAAAAATCAAGGCACTGGAAGGGCAATCGGTAACGACCGTCTATCCATCGGGTCACGGCGAAGGGACGTATGCCTTCTCGCATTTGACGTACGATGTAAAAAAATCTGACTCCACAGTTACCCCGTTAGAAGGGTTGGTAGAAGGCGAAGTGAAGGACGCAAAAACCCAGAATAATTTTGAGTTTACCGCTCACTTTGGTTTTCAGGATAACAAGTGGAAATTTATGAGCATCGAAAAATTCCACCTCGTCGGCGGACCGTTATTCGATAAAGCAAGCTCGGATGAAACTGCGGCGGCCTTGGTAGGCGTAACTGAGAATCTCACGCCTAACAGCGTTAAAAAGTGTCTATCTGAATATATCGAGAAACAGTCGAAGGAATGAATACTTTAAACGTTATCGCTCCGTATCGTTGGCAAGGTTCTTGGGTGTTTGACGATGAGCGTTTTGATTTAACTAGGGAGCCTTTCATCTGCGGTGCCGACAAGATGATTGATGTTTTGGTAGCTGATATTCCAAACGCTGATGCGGGTTTTAAACTTATCTTTGCAGCTACTGCGTTTCCGAGTCATCAACTCGCCGTTGATTGGATTAGAGAAGAGAATGGCGGAAACTGGTACTACTCGTCTGATTATAAAATTGAAGGATGGCTTTGCCCCCAAATGAGGAATTGGTTCGACAAGGCTCCTACTAGGATTTTTGCGAAAGCGGAGCTAAGCACTGAGCATTCAATCAGCCGTTGAACTTAGGAATCTGAACTGGAAGAAAACGGCGGATTACTGAATTAGGTGCCCAGTTTTGGTTGTCTTGAATCATGAAATGCAGTTTCTCCTCCGCTATAACTTTGGCCAATTCGACAACATCAAAGACGATGTGCTGCGCATTGGCGTGATAGTGAACCGTACAATCCTCCAGTCCCACTTCACCGCTTGGGAGTTCCTTTGAAATTGTTAGGGTGATGGTGTCAACGTCGGGGCTATAGACATCTTCGATACATGGCCAGTTGAGCGCATTACCGCTCGGAAAGTTGGCGTGCATGTATTCACGCAGTGCGGTGTGCTTGAAGCGATAAAATGTGTACTCCTGCATCCCTTCGAAACACGGAAGTATTGCGTTAATTGCCGCATTAATGTTCTCCATCTGCATAAATCGTAATCTCCTGTTAACTGTTTCCGTCGAAGCCGTTCTCTGCGTGCCCGACAATAATCAATTGTAGGGGTTTTGGATTTTGGACAAGAGTTATTTTCGGGCCTAACGAAACTTAGTTTATTCGTTGGCGGCCAAAAGAGATTCAAAAAAGAAATTGCTTTGAGGCTCAGGACAGCGGCCCAATCGTTACAATTAATCTGCGGCGATTTTTGGGTGATTTGGAATGCCCGGTGAGGCTGTGGCAGGGCAGACCGAGCCTGCCCAGAGGTTATTTAAGGGTATATAACCTCTTTTGAATCCGCCGATTCCCATTGTTCTGGCTTTGTTCTAGCCATTTTGGGCGGCAGAAAGAGTCTAGGCAGCGGAACTCTCCCCGGACTTCCCCGGTCGGGCAAAGAACTCCAAGAACGCCAACTTTCGTTGTGCGGCGGAAATTTCGCCTATGAAAAGGCGCATTCCGAATTGATTTCAAATTAGCTGGACGAAAAAGGGCTTCCCCAATTTTTTCGGAAAAGCATTTCAACGTCGCTCCGGCGGAAAATCGGATTGGAAAGATAATTCTGGCCCACCCCCTCCTTTGCCTAACGGATTGCGGTTCTCGTTAAAAAGAATACCACTCCATACGCCCACCCCCCCTTTTTATGTATGGGAAGTCGCCAAGGCTAACGACCATGTATCAGAATTTCTGTCGCCTTCGCTTTAATTTTCGGGCAAAGCGATTAAATCAGTACTGAACGGTCGCCAGCGGAGTCTTCCGCAATCCCGGCGCAGTACTGAATGAAACAAAAGACTAACGAACCACTATGTTCTAATAAGAATACTACTCCTAACAACCAATTACCTATATGTACTCCTAGCACTAACCAGAAGAAGGAGAGCACCAAGAAGGAGGGTGTACATGTGGAGGTGCGTCAGTATCTCAACAGCTTCTGGATTCCGAGAAATCTAGAATTAGACAGATTGCTCGTTGAGCATGATTTGACCGAATGGTGCAAACCAGAACACTTCCGAAAGCTCTATCTGCTTATCTCGTTAATTCAGCACGCCTATCTGGATTTCGACAAGCGAGGTCTAAAGAGAAACAGCTTCGTTCCGATTGCGTCAAAGACGTTAAAAGAAGTAATCGGTGAGCACCGCATCAACGGCAAATGCTTCTACAGAATCGTCATCTCGGTTCTCATGAAAATCGGTGTAATCGAAGAGAATCGGAAGTATCGGGCGGCAATGGACGGCAAAAACGGCTTCCCAAAATCATTCAGGTTCACCAAAGCGTACTGGAATCAACCTGCCGAACGCATTCAGCTTCGCACGCCTAAGCCACATAAGGAAAAGGACCGCTCGGTTATCAAGAACGAGGTCCAAGAATTCATACATTCAAACCTCAAACGTCTCTGCTTGTCCGACAAAATTTTGCACGAAGTCTTAGTTCACGCATCGGACGAGCGAAGAAGGCAGATTTGGCTTCATGAGGAAAAATTTAGAGAAGGAGCGATAAACCTTAGCGGCGGGAAGAATCAAAGGCGTATAGCGCATTGCCTAACGAAATGCCCAAGGGAGATGAGAAGGGCATTCGTGTTAAATGGTCGAAGTCTCTGCGAATACGATACGCCCTCATGCCAGCCCACTCTCTTGCTTCACTTTTCTAATCAAATCCCGGCGGCAGAGGATTTAGATTACAGAGCAGTGTTAAGCGGAGATTTCTATACCGCTTTGGGTCCGCCCAATCGAGACAAGGGAAAGAATCAATTTTTGAAATTCGCCTTCGGGCAATACCAACGAGAAAACATTCTTGGTCGCAATTTCACCCAACGATTTCCTGAGCTTACAAAAATCATTCGCTCATTCCCGCCGAAAGAATCAGGCAAGCAGACTCTAAGTTGCCTTCTGCAAGACTTGGAGGCTGAAATCTGCATTTATGCGGTCGTCCGCAACTGCATGGAGCACGGGTTATTCGTTGTGCCCGTGCATGATTCCTTCATTGTCGAACCGAGTTCGGTCCAATTTGTTCAGAATGCAGTGAGAGCGGAATTCAGTCGTAGGTTCGGATTTTCGATGCAGCTAAAAAGAAAGTGGGAGCAAGAACCGAAAGAGTTCACAACTTGGGCTGACTTCTCGGAAGAGAATGGGCTGGCCGCCTAAGCTTTTTTCCAGCCGTGGTGACGATGAATTTTCCCACTGTGTAAGCGACTCAGTTCCGAGCACGTAAGCCCAAACTGTTCCGAGAGTTCTTTAAGTCCGTAGGTTTCCACGAGTTCTCCCGCAGGATTTAAGAAGCGAAAAAACTTCTTCTTTGAGGCACTCTGCCTTCTCTTCGTTTCGTCGCTCACGGTGCGTCGGGCAGGACGCTCCGACTCCTTGCGGAGAACGTCTTTAGCCGCATCAATCATCTCGCAAACTTCACGATTAGCTTTTTCGACATCGTTAGGCACGGGGATGAAGTACCCAATTCCAATCATTCTGTTCATCCTATTGTTTACACGGAACCGTTGCCCCAATTGGTAAAAATTGGGTCGGATGTTTAAATAACTGTTTATAAATAGCGTCCGCGTAAGTATCTGGACGCGAAAGATTTATGTTGACAACCCCTTGTTTTTGATGTAAGCTGCCGCTTATGGCGGCGGAATCATTGAACGGAAAAGGTGAAGCGATGGCGCAAATGCTGGCCGGTCTTGCGGCTGCTCAGACGCTACAAGCTACGATTGCCTTAATGCAGGCAGAGATGCGCAGGGCATTCGCGGCACTCCGTGAGGAAATGACTAGACGAGAAACGGTGGAAGATTTGGACCCTTGGCTCGATGCAAAAACCGCAGCGAAATACATGGGCGTTTCTGCGGGGACTTTCGACAAATACCGCTACCTCACAGAACCGAAATTGAATGGCTGCAAACTCGATGGAAAAACGCTCTACAAGAGAAGTGAGATAGATAAGTTCGTTAGGCTATATGAACTAAAATCAAATGGCAGAGCGTAGCTTTAGTGCGGCCTTGATTTTCTCAGCGTAATCGGAAGGTGGAGCGATTGAAAACCAAGCCTCCGCTTCTGCATCGGTAACGTTACGCTTATAACTGTTTATAATTTCCCGCTCCGAGTTTCCCATCTCTTGCGCCAACTCAGGCAAATTTCCCTTCAGGATTCGGATGCGATAGCTGGCGTAGCTGTGGCGCAATCCGTCATAAATACTTCTTACTTTAGCTTTATCCCGAATCAGAATCATCTTTTTGGTGTACGACTGGCGAAAACGCCACATTTCACCTTTCAAATGCTTGAACGGCTTTAGCCAATTAATCGTTGGCTGATGCAAAGGAATATCTCGATTTGCTTTTGAACGAATCTTTTGGCCGGTAATGTGCAGAATCTTGTCGGACCAAATAAATGCATCCCACTTGAGCGGCGGACGCTTTGCATTTTCAGCGTGAAATTCGGCTGGCCGTAGTCCTTGAAACGCACCAACTATTAGAGGCGGAATAAAAAATATGTCGTTCTCTAATGCTGCTAGGAGCAGCTTCTCCATTTCGTCGGGAGTGTAAATTTCCACCGCCTCTCGATGGTCCTTTTTCGGTCTGCGTACCTTTTGGAACTCGGTTTTTACGTCCGGTAAGGCGTTTAAAATATCTCTCGAAAAAAGAGACAGGCTAACGAGGGAGCCTAGTACACTTGTTCTCGTCTTAACGCTCCACGACTTGCCGGTTTTCTCGTCTGTTTGAGATGCGAGCCAAGTGCTCACAACCAGACTTGTAAGCAGATGGATTTTGGAGTCTCCGAAATCTTTGTTAAAGCGGCGGAAATGCTTTTCCAGATTAGTGGTGTGACTCGGTGAAGCGTTGTCCGCTTTCTGCGACGCCACGTATGCGTCGGAGCATTCAGATACAGTTTTTGGATGCAGCTTCTTCGTTTTGTGGTGCGCTATATAGAAGTTCACTGCATCCCGGAGGCTTGCGCCGTCCGCATGGGTCTTAAGTAGTTGCTCTACCTCCCTGTAAGTCTTTATCGAGCTATCGAGCGGATGCAGGGCAAGAGTATTTTCCCTGTCGGTATCGAGAGTCGAAAAAGCCTCGTCTAAATGCAGCAATGCCGCCTCTGCCGTTGCGTGCGTATTCTGACGGGCCTCGCCAGCATGCCTGAAATAGCTTTTAAAGGTGCCGTTTGCTAGTTTGTAGATGGTTCCCGTCCGCCCATTCTTTTCAACTTTAAATGGGAATTGAAGCTGCTTCCGGCGGCGACCGATTGCCATTCCGTCTGTATATACAACAATATACAAAAAAGAAACAGTTTCTTTGATGTTCGATTGGTCATCAATGGAACGTCACAGACCGAAGCGACCTCGGAGAATACGAGGGAAAATGGTCACTTTTTAGTGACTCGGCACAATTGGAGGCGAGGGGAGTTGAACCCCTGTCCTCGCCGCTATCCGCGCAAACATCTACATGTGTAGCCGGCGCTTGGTTTCGGAAACGAACGATGCACCGGCGCACTGCCCGCTTCCTAGTATCCACGAATTTCCTTCACCGCCCGGCGCGGTCACTCCGCCGGAACGATTAGCCTGCTGTCCACGTTTGGCGCCGTAGCAGGCGTCCAGCTCCAAACGTCACGGTCAATTAAGCCGCGAGAGCGAGATCTTGGTGATCTGCGTTTATTTGTTTTGGTCCGGTTTTTTACGAGGCCAACGAACCATCCTCGACATGCCGCCTGCGTTTCCAACGATGAGTCGAAACCAGTGCGCCCCCGTGGCCGATAATGTATCCGGGTTTGGGATTTTTTCAACGCGTTCGCGCTTGCGGTCGGCCGCGTCATCGTGTGCATTGGCGGCGCAAAACAGGGACGCATGGGACGAATTCGACTTTCCGATTTAAACGAACCGCAGCGGAAAGCCGTCACCACCACGAACGGACCGCTCCTGATACTGGCGGGGGCCGGGACCGGCAAGACGCGCGTCATCACCTACCGGGTTGCTTATCTCATCGAACATGGCGCCGATCCGGGAAGAATTCTCGCCGTGACCTTTACCAACAAGGCCGCGAACGAAATGCGGGAACGGCTTAGCCGGCTGGTCCGGGCCGATGCCGCCAAACGAGTCACGATGTCGACGTTCCACGCATTGTGCGTGCGCATTTTGCGCAGCGGCATCGATCGGCTGGGCTACAAGAACAACTTCACGATCTACGATGAAGGCGATCAACTCGGGCTGATCAAAAAGATCATCACACGCACGGCGGCCAGGGACGAAAAGCTCGATCCGAACCTGGCCAGGGCACTCATCAGCCGGGTCAAGAACAGCGGCCAGGCCCGGCCTAACGACGAGGAGACACTGCTGAACGCAGTGTTCGGCCGTTACCACGAGGAGTTAAAGACTGCCAATGCAGTCGATTTTGACGATTTGCTCGATCTTGCCGTCAGGCTGTTGCGTGAGCATCCAACGGTGCGCCGCCGCTGGCAGACAAAATTTCGCTACATCATGGTCGACGAGTTTCAGGACACGAATCGGCTTCAACTCGAGCTCGTTCGACTTCTCTCCGATAAACGCCGCAACGTCGCGGTCGTCGGCGATGACGATCAATCGATTTACGGCTGGCGCGGCGCCGAAGTCTCCAACATCCTCGAATTCGAACGACATTTCCCGGATCCAAGCGTGGTCAAGCTGGAGGAGAATTATCGGAGCACCGACGCAATCCTGAGCACGGCCAATTCGTTGATCCGGCATAATCCAAACCGCCGGGCCAAGCGCCTGTGGACGTCGAAGCCCGGCGGCGAAAAAATACGGCTGATCGAAGCGCCTAACGACCGCGAAGAATCACAGTTCGTGGCGGAGGAGATCGGGCGTCTTCATGAAGAGGGCGGCGAAGCATGGGAAAGATTTGCGGTCTTGTTTCGCATGAATGCGCAATCGCGAGTGCTCGAGGAAAACCTGCGCCGTTTGCACATTCCGTATCGAATCATCGGAGGAAAAAGCTTCTTCGACCGCCGCGAAGTGAAGGACCTGGTCGCGTATATGACGGTCGTGGTGAACCCGGGCGCGGACGCAAGCCTGCTGCGGATCATCAATACCCCCGCCCGCGGCATCAGCCCGGTCACGGTCGATCAGGCGCTGGGCTTGAGCGTCCGGCGTCGCTGCACGCTTTGGGATGCATTGCGGTCGTCGGAACTGCCTAACGAACTGAGCTCCCGGACGGCGGCGAGCGTCGGGGCATTCGTGCAACTGATCGAGCGCTATCGCGAAGCTGTCTTAAAGCGACGGGCTGACGCCGCTTCGATCATTGCCGGTTTGATCGAAGAAGTTGGTTACGCATCCGATTTGCGCCGGAGCTGCAAATCCAGTGAAGAGGCAGGCGAACGCGAGGGAAACATCCGGGATATGTTGCGCGATCTCGCGCAGTTTTGTTCGCGTTCGACCAAGGGTTTGGCGGGGTTTCTCGATGAAATCGTGCTCGACCAGGAGCGCGAGGAGGAAAAGCAGGAGGACGACAATCGCGGCGTGACGTTGATCACGATGCACGCGGCCAAGGGGCTGGAGTTTCGCCACGTTTATATCATCGGACTGGAGGAAGGATTGCTGCCGCACGAACGCTCGAAGGCCGAGGGCAGCATCGATGAAGAACGACGTTTGCTCTATGTCGCCATCACCCGGGCACGGCGAACATTGACGCTCAGTTACTGTCGCGACCGGATGAAATACGGAAGCATCGCCCCGTGTCAGCCGAGCACGTTCATCAAGGAACTCGCGCCCGAATGGGTGGAGCCGATCGATCTCAACAAACTCCTGGCAACGCCTCTGCCTGCGAGCGCGGCCAAAACTCGTTTTGCCCAGCTCAAGGCCGCTCTCGGCGGCTGATTACAGGCTGTATCCGAGTTTTGCGATCGTCGGGTAGCGTTTGTACAGCTCACGGACCTTGTGTTCACCCAGCCCGTGCCATGGACCGGATTTCGGCAGCTTGATCGAGACCGCGGCTTTGAGCAGTCGTGTTCGCACCGGCCGCAGGCGGGCGAACTCGCCCAGTTGTTTCAGCGTGTCGCGCGGGTTGGATTGAATATCCTCGAACCTAACGAGCCGATAGTTTTTGGTCTGGTTGGCGAGGCGATCGCCGGCTTCGACGTAAGTCAGCGCCAGCTGGAGACAGTATTCGATGTCGTCGAGTCCCGCCCTGGCCTTGTCGCCTTCACCGCGGAACCGAAGCTCGCGTTGCTGAATGCTCCTGGCCACGGCTAACGGATGTCGAATTACGTGAATGATCCGCGCATTCGGGAAAATTTCGAGCCACGCCGGCGCGAACAGTGTCGTCCGCGGTTCTTTCCAGCCCCACGGGACCCCGCGCTTCAAGCCCGCAATCATCCACAAGCCGCGCGGATTTTTCCGGTAACCAAAAATGCCGGAAAAATCGCGATCGATGTTTTCTTTCAGGAACGTCACGCATTCACGACGGCCCTGCGCGGTTTTAAGCGATTTCAGGAACGGCGCAGGATCGTACCACGACGCCGAAATACGATGCAGATATTCGTCGTGCAACTTTTGCAGGCGCCGGGGCTCCCGATGGCTGTCGAGATATTGGCCGATCTGAAGTCCCATGATCTCGAGCGCGCGCGCGGTTGCGCTGGTGCCGCTTCGATGCGCGCCGATGATCAGAACCGGCGGATGCTGGCTCGATTTTGCTGGAACGAAACCGGCCATCAATCAGTCGCCATTTGCCGGATGAACGCGGCGTAGTCTTGCGCGAATCTTTGAAGAGAATACCGGTCTTCGACGAGTTTGCGTCCGCTCAGGCCCATCGCTCTCCGTTTTTCCGCGTCCCCAATCAACGTCGCAAGTGCATTCACCCAATCCTCGTTCGTGCGCGCCAGCATTCCGTTTTCACCAGGCGTGACAATGTCGAGGTTGGCGCCCACACTGGAGGCGACTACCGCGGTGCCGACACCCATATATTGCAAAATTTTGTAACCGCACTTGCCCCGGGTCCAAAGTGAATCCCACAGCGGCATGATCCCGATGTCAAAACTGGCGAGCTGGTCCTGCTCCTTTTCCAGTTCCCATGCCTCGTTGTCGATCCTGACCCCTTCCAATTGCAGCGGTTTGTCCGAAATCACTTTTAAAGTCAGGCCCGCGAATCGTTCGCTCACCGCGCGTAACGCCGGATGAATGTGACGCAGATAAGGCAGGCCGTCGCTCAGCCCGATCCAGCCGATCGTTAGGCCAGGGCCATCCCGGAATTCCTTTACTCGATATTTGGTCACGTCGATCGGTGTTGGCAGGATGGTGGTCTTCGGCCCGCAGGCCTCGGCAAACCGCGCCAGGAAAGCGTTGCCCGCGACGGCGCCGCGACAACGTTTCAAGGTTCGCACGAATTTTTTGAATGTTTTCGATCGCAGCGGCCCGTTGTATTTCTGGTCGCGAAACATCACGGCGTCGTCGAAATCGAAAATGATTCGGGGGTTGGCCTTTTGCAGCAATCGCAGCTCGATGGGACTGAAGCTTAATGTTTTGAAAAGCACGATGACGTCGTGGCGCCCGGCCGCCTTCAACAATCGCAACCGGTCGGGCGGGCTTGACCGGCGGCCTGAAAGAATGGTGATTTCGACTCCCAGTTTTCGATAAAGCTCGACGCAATCGCCGAGGCGCAGCCGGGTGCTGGGGGCCCGGCCAGGTTCGACGATACACAAGACTTTCATTTCGGGTGGGCATCATCGCCAACGTTGCCCATCGGCGAAAGCGGATTATTTCGCGGGCGAAATCACCTTGGTTAACGAACCTCGCGACGATAAGCTGGTCCCGGGGATGTGAACGAGAGGCCGATGGACGAAAGCGAACCGCTAAAGCCCGAAGCTGTGGAAGCGATCCATCGCGCGATCCTGCATACGGCGTTGGATTGTATCATCAGCATCGATGCCGCCGGACTCGTTCGCGAATTCAACCCCGCGGCCGAAAAAGTATTCGGATTCACCCGCGCCGAAGCGCTCGGAAAGGAACTGGCTGAGCTGATTATTCCACCGCGGCTCCGATCGAGGCATCGTGAAGGTCTGGCCCGATATCTGGCGACCGGCGAGGGACCGGTGCTCAATCGCCGGATCGAAATCAACGCCATGCGGAGAGACGGCACCGAACTGCTGGTCGAGCTCGCTATCAGCCCGCTTCGCGTCTCCGGTCAGCCGTTCTTCACCGCTTATTTGCGCGACATTACCGAACGCGTTCGCAGCGACCGCAGGCGCGGGGCCCAGTACGCGGTCGCCAGTTTGCTGGCCGGATCTTTGGAACTGAAAGACGCGGCCCATCCGATTCTCGAGGCCGTGGCGGGCATGGGCGAATGGGCGCTTGCGTTGCTTTGGCTGGGCGACGAGGCGCAGGAACGGATGAGCTCTTTCGCGATCTGGCAGCGCGATGAACGCAAGTTTGGTGAATTCGCGCTGGTTAGTGGCGCGGTTCAATTTCGCAAGGGAGAGGGTCTTCCCGGCCGTGTCTGGGAATCGGGAAAACCCACATGGATCCGCGATGTGATTGTCGATTCCAACTTTCCGCGTGGACCGGCAGCGCGCGCGGTTGGGCTGCACGGTGCGTTTGGTTTTCCCATTTTCGCGGAAGGCAAGGTCAACGGGATGGTCGAGATGTTTTGCGAGGAGCCGGTCGATCCCGATCCTGATCTGTTGAAGCTGGTCGAAGTGTTTGGAAGCCAGATTGGATTGTTCGTCGAACGGCGACGGGTTGAAGTCGAACTCCAGCTGGCAAAGGAAAATGCGGAAGCAGCCAGCGCGGCCAAGGACAAATTTCTTGCGATGCTGAGTCATGAGCTGCGCACACCGCTCACCCCGGTCCTGATCTGGGCCGCCGAAATGTCGCAAGATCGACATCTCAGCCCGGAAATGAAGGAAGGATTGCAAATGACGTGTCGAAACATCGAACTGGAGGCGCGTCTGATCGACGACATGCTCGACCTGACCCGAATTACGCGCGGAAAGTTGAAATTGGAACCGGCGCGCGTCGATATCGATGACCTGCTGGAGCGCGCTTTGGATATCGTTCAGCGCGAAATGCCCGATCGCCGTCTGCGCATCGAATGGGAACTTGATGCCACGAGCCACGATGCCGTGATCGACGGCCCGCGATTTCAACAGGTGTTCTGGAACATTTTCCGGAACGCCTATCGACATACTCCCGACGGCGGCAGGATCACCGTTCGCACGTACAATCCCGAGTCATCGCGCATTGCCATCGAGATCATCGACACGGGCGATGGAATCGACCCGAAATTTGTGGAACGCATTTTCGACGCCTTCGAACAGGTGGACACGAAGCGGGAAGGTCTCGGCCTTGGATTGGCAATCAGCAAGGCGATTGTAGAGATGCATGGTGGAAGTATTCAGGCGCGGAGCGATGGCCCGAACAAGGGCGCGACGTTTGCGATCGAGCTCCCATTGATCCACCACGGGCAGACGGGTGGCGGCGGTTGAAGTTGTTTAAGATCGTGTTTCCACGTAAGAGAAGTCCGCGATTCGATCGCGCACCCATTGCCAGCCGCAGAGTTTCAGTCAGCCTAGAAAAAACAAGGAAAGAACATGACCACTCCGCCTCGATTCATCCCGCAATGGATCGCCATTGCGCTGGTGTTTTTGTCGTTAGGCGCATCGGGCTTGCCTGCGCAGGCCCCATCCGACGCCGAGCGGCTGGAAAAGCTCGAACGCGCTGTTGAGCAGCTGCAAAAGCGTAATGCCGAATTGGAAAGCGAGGTTCGCAGCCTCAAGGCGAAGACTGCTTCCGCACCGGAAGTCGACGCCCAGGGCAACAAGAAGCCGAAAGCCGCGCCCGACGATAAATCTTATGTCGAAAGCGCGCCGGCTATGGAAAAGAAGGCCGCCGATAAATGGAAATTATCCAACGCGCTGACCGAACTGGAATTGTTCGGCGACGTTCGGTTGCGTTACGAGTATCGCGGCGGCCGAACCGACGACGACACGCCGGTGGCACTGCCGGGCGCCGGGGTGGCCGGTCGCGATGACTGGCAGGAACGCAACCGCAGCCGCTACCGGTTGAGACTGGGATTGCGCGGAACCGTGTTGGACGACTGGTTTTTCGGCGTGCGACTGGAGACGAGTGCGAACGCGCGTTCCGGGAATGTGACTTTCGGGGACGATACTTCGGGAAGTTCCACGGCCAGCGCGAACGGTCCGTTTTCAAAAACGAACGACCCGGTTTACGTCGGCCAGGCCTATTTCGGATATAAGGGTTTTGGGGATTTCGTATTTACCGGCGGAAAGATGCCGCAGCCGTTGGTCACGACGCGTTTGGTCTGGGACGATGACTTCAGCCCCGAAGGGCTGGCTGAACAATGGAAACACACATTTTCGTTTGGCAGCGAGCCGGCGGGCGGCTTCGACAAGGATGACATCTCGTTAGGCAGCGGAACAACCTCCGGGCCATGGTTAAAACTCGACCTGTTTGCCAATTTCGCGCAGTATATCTACGACGACGCCAATCCGGAAAACCCCTTAGGCCAGCGCGCCACTACCACCGACAATGGCGGCAGACAACGCATCCCTAACACCGATGCATTCATGCTCGCGTGGCAGGTCGGGGCGAAGCTCAGCTTTCCGAACAACTTTTATGCGCAAATCGCCCCTTCCGTTTTCAATTACACCGGGAACGGTGACACGTTTAACATCCACTTCCGCGGCGGCGACGACCTGCTGACCAACGCCGATTCTCTGGCCGAGAACCAAACCGGCATCAACAGCCTCCTCATATTCGCGGTGCCGTGGGAAGTCGGCTACAAGGCCGGCCGTGTGCCTTTGAAGTTCTTCGGCGATTTCGCCGTGAATCTTAATGGCGACGATCGCGCACGAGCTGCCGGCCATCCGGGGAAAGGCGACCAGCGTTATGCCTATTCCATCGGAGCCGGGATTGGGCAGCTGAAGAAAAGGGGCGACTGGCAACTTCAGATTTTCTGGCAGCGCCAGGACCAGTATTCGGTCGATCCAAACCTCGTCGATACCGAGTTCTGGGACAGCAAACTCAATCTGCAGGGCCTTGGCGTGCTCGCCGGTTACATGCTGAGCGACGCGGTCTCGGTGAATTTGTTATACGGCCGCGCCTGGCGCGCGGATGACGATCTGGGCGCCGGGGGCGGAGGCGATATTGCCATGAATCCGTTGGCCGACTACCAACTCTTTCAGGCCGACCTGAACGTTAAATTCTAGAGGCAAACGCGATCTTAAACGCCATGAAAACAATCCCAACCGCTCTCGCCGTCGCTTTATTCGTTAGTCTGCAGTCTGCCGCTGCGGACCAGAAAACCGTGATCCGGTTCGGTCATTTTCCAAACATCACCCATGCCCAGGGGGTGATCGCGCATGCCTTGTCGCGCCAGGGCAAAGGATGGTTCGAAGAGCGACTCGGGCCCAATGTTGAAATCCAATGGTTCACCTACAACGCCGGACCATCGGCAATGGAAGCGATCTTTGCCCGCTCTCTCGACCTCACCTACGTGGGCCAGGGCCCCGCGCTCAACGCGCACCTCAAATCGAACGGCCAGGAAATCCGCATACTTTCGGGGGCGGCCAACGCCGGGGCCGCGCTTGTGGTCAGGCCCGATGAGACGATCAAAACCGCAGCCGATTTTCGCGGAAAAAAAATTGCGACGCCGCAGCTCGGAAACACGCAGGACATTTCGTGCCGGGCATGGCTCAAGGCGCAGGGATTCAAAGTCAGCCTAACCGGTGGTGACGTCACGGTCCTGCCAACCAGCAACCCGGACCAGCTCGCCTTGTTTCAAAGCCGGGGTGTGGATGCAGTATGGACGGTCGAGCCCTGGGTAACCCGGCTGGAGCGGGAAGCGAACGCCAGGGTTTTCCGCGAGGACACCGAAGTGATTACAACCTGGCTGGCGTCCAGCGTGAAATTTCTAAACTCGCAGCGTGATCTCGCCAAGAAAATCGTCGCCGCCAACCAGGAGCTGACGGACTGGATCGGGGCGAATGCCGACGAGGCCCAGAAGCTGTTGATCGCGGAGTTGAAGGAAGAGACGAGGGCCAATTTTTCGCCGGACGAGGTGGCGCAGGCTTGGAGACGAATCAAATTCACCACCGATGTTCCGCCAAACCTTATTGCAAAGGCGGTGCAGGACGGGAAAGACGCGGGATTCCTAAAAGGCTCGACTGACACTTCGAAACTGCTGGAATCGCCCTGATGGTTCGAAAAAAAAGCGGCTCCGTCACCCAAGAGCTGGCACTGGTTCCGCCGAGCAAGCTTGCGATTGAAAACGTTTCCAAAAGTTTTCAAACCAACGCCGGCAAAGTACTTGCGCTCGACCGCATCAATTTGCAGGTCAACGAAGCGGAGTTTCTTTGCCTGGTGGGGCCGAGCGGGTGCGGCAAGACGACACTGCTGAACATCATTGCCGGCCTGGAATTCCCGGACAGCGGGATCGTGCTGGCCGACGGCAAAAAGATCACGGCCCCGGGGCGGGACCGGCTGGTGATGTTCCAGGAATCGGCGCTTTTCCCGTGGCTCGACGTTTTCGGGAACGTCCTGTTTGGATTGAAATTGAAACCTGGCCTAACCAATCAGGACCGGCGAGACGTGGCAAAGTATTACCTCGAGCTGGTCGGGCTGACGAAATTCGAGCGATCGAATATTCATGAGCTCTCCGGCGGCATGAAACAACGCGTGGCGCTGGCCCGGGCGCTCGCGCCAAATCCGCGCGTGCTTTTGATGGACGAACCGTTTGCCGCCCTGGACGCGCTGACCCGCGAACAACTTTACGGCGATCTCCAGACGATCTGGAGGGAAAAGAAAAAGACAATCGTCTTTGTCACTCACAATGTCCGTGAAGCGGCCTGCCTGGGCGATCGCGTCATTTTATTTTCCCCGCATCCCGGCCGCATCCAGGAAGAGTTCCGGGTCGATCTCCCGCGACCGCGCGACATCAACACCGTCGAACTGGCCGAGTATTCGGGCAAAATCATGCGGTCGTTGAAAAACTACCGGCCGGAGGGGGCAACGGAATGAGAAGATTTATTTTTGCGGCCGGCTTTTTCGTCGTCCTCATTCTGATCTGGCAGCTGATCTATCTTTACTTTGTCGAGTACACGCACAAGTGGTCGCCGGTTATTGCGCCGCCGCCCCTGAAAGTCGGGCTCTATCTAAAAGAGGCGGTCACGGATGGAACGCTGTGGCATTCGACGGTTACGACGATGCGGCGGCTTCTCATCGGATATTTTCTCGGCCTGGTCGTTGGCCTGCCGCTGGGTTTGCTGACGGCGCGCTGGATGGTGCTGCGGGATACGCTGGGAACGACCGCTTTGGGATTGCAAACGCTGCCAAGCGTTTGCTGGGTGCCGTTGGCCGTGATGTGGTTAGGGCAAACGGAAGCCGCGATGCTTTTTGTGGTCATCATGGGCACGCTGTGGTCCGTCATTATTGCAACTGAAACCGGCGTTCGGAATGTGCCTCCGATTTATCCGCGCGCCGCCCTGACCATGGGATCCAAACGGCTTCACATCTGGCTGAAAGTCATTTTTCCGGCAGCGCTACCGTTCATCGCGAGCGGAATGAAGCAGGGCTGGGCGTTTGCCTGGCGCTCGCTGATGGCCGCGGAGATTTATGTCACGATCCTGACCGGCTTCGGCCTCGGGCAGCTCCTGCATTTTGGGAGGGAGCTCAGCTCGATGGAACAGGTGATTGGTATCATGATCGTGATCGTCGTGATCGGGCTGCTGGTAGACAAAATCCTGTTCGCTCCGCTGGAAAAATTTCTCCACCGCCGCTGGGGAACAACCCCCTAGCCCATGGACCGCTCGAACGACCAGGGCGGTTCGGCCACCGTCACTCGTGAAATCCAAATCATGAATCCGTTAGGCCTTCATGCCAGGCCTGCTGCGGAATTCGCCAAGCGGGCGAATGCGTTTCGGTCCGAGATCTGGATCGTAAAGGATGGCAAACGTTTCTCGGCGGCCAGTTTGATCGATATCCTGCGGGCGAATCTGGACCAGGGATCGATGGCTACGCTGGAAGCGACCGGCCGCGACGCGGTTGCGGCGGTGGAACGGCTCGCGCAGCTGTTGCGCGAATTCAAAGACTAACGAACTTTGCGCGTTTACCGCACCGGCCGCGCCACCAAAATTCCGCTATGTGTGCGGTAGCGCGCCAGGTACTTGGAAAGTCTGGAATCCACCACCACTCGGCCGGCGTTGCTCGGCGATGACGCGTGCATGAAATGCAACCCGTCGTTCAACCGAAGCGCCAACCCCACGTGCGACGTCGAATACAGCCCACCGCGATCACGCGAAATGATTCCAATGATGTCGCCGCTCTGCAGCTTTGACTCGATCTTTGCCACCCGGTTCTTCGGAATTTGATAGAGCGGCCGTGACGAAACGCGTCGTTCCATCTGGGCCAGCGGCCCTAACAGCGATTTGTTGGCGGCGAGATACCGGTAATGCCGCCAGCCGATGGTCATTTCGCGCGCCGAGTGCGGGACAGTCCGCCCGCCAAGCTCCGGAGTAAGATCGTCAACCAGTCCGCGCTGTTTGTTGTCGGCCAGCCAGTCTTCCAGGTAATGCAGCCGTGACAGATATTCGCCGGTGCACTGGCCGTCCCGGTAGCGATCGAGCTCGACGTAATGCAATAATCGCTCGGGCGTCCAGTTTTCCTCCGGTTCGTTGAGCATCCGCGCGAAACCGAGCGAAATTTCGAAAAACGTCCAGCAATCCATGCCGTGGAAGTTGACCGACGGTGATTCGATCCGGTTGTCGATCTCGAGCGTGAAATGTTTGTAACGCGTGCCGACCAGTGCCTGGCCAACCGTTGCCGTACGCTGGCCAATCGGCAGGTCCTTCCAGTTTTCCGCCTTGGCCTTGGCGACGAGACGATTGAACTGGTCCTGCCCTTTAAAAACCGTGCCAAAGGGCAACCGCGAAGTTGACGCAAACGCGGACGAACAAACGAGGAGGAGCAGGGGGATGGTGATCTTCAGACTGCGCATAACCGCAAAACTCAACGCTAAATTAGCGGACAATCAAGGAGGGGATGTTTCGCGGACTTCTTTTGGGCGTGATCAGCCCTGCTTGGCGCCGCCGTCACGCCGTCCGTCTGGCTGGCCATTGCCCCGAGAACTGAATCAGGAAGTCCCATAACTATTTTTGTTTCAGGGTTGAGTGTTTACTTGAACAGAATGAGCAACCTAGGCAGCATGGTTTTTTCCTGAAGATAAAAAAGGATTAACCCCGTCCACCATCAACCACAGAAAGGAACCGCATATGGGTCTCTTTAATAGTTTAATGTCGAAAATCTTTGGTCATTCATCCGCGAACGCTGCCGGTGCTCCTGCCGGCCAGTCAGGATCCGCGGCGCCGGCGGCGTCGACAACGGCAACGGCTCCTGCGGCCGCGGCCGCAGCGCCGGCATCCGTGGATGTCGAAGCGATTCTTAATGACATGGCAAAAAACAATCCGGAAAAGCTGGATTGGAAAAATTCGATCGTCGACTTGATGAAGCTTGTCGGAATGGACAGCAGCTTCGGCGCGCGCAAACAACTGGCCCAGGAGCTGGGCTATAAAGGCGACATGGGCGATTCCGCTTCCATGAACGTCTGGCTGCACAAGGAAGTGCTGAAGAAGCTGGCTGCGAACGGCGGCAAAGTACCGGCCGAATTGTTGAAATAGGTCGGTTTACACGGCCTGATAGCTTTCGTCGCCGCCGGCGTTCATCCCCGCTGGGAAAGGCGACGCTGTCGACCATTCGCGAGATGGATCGATGGGGGAGTCGGGCTGACTAACGGCTCGATGCCGATTCGGTTACGACCGCATCGAGCACGACATCGTGTGCCTGCGTCGGCACCTCGTCGACAAGCTGGAACGAGAAACAAATTCCCAGCTTGAATGCGTCCTTGGCGCGACCGCTGAGCAGGCGATCGAAAAATCCGCCGCCGCGCCCAAGCCGATGTCGATCTTGGGAAAAAGCGAGGCCGGGAACGAGGATGAGATCGATCGTGTCCGGCAGGTGGAGGTCCGCTTCGGTTTTCGGGCTCTGCGGAATAGCCACGCATGTTGCCTTGCGCGCTTTGCAATCCAGCACCAGCGGTTGAATGATCGGCTCGCTCGGCAGCGGTGTGAACAGAACGACGTGATGCGCGTCCGCCCATTGCTCCATTTCGAGGATGCGCTCGCAAATTTCCTCGGAGAAGGCTTCACGGTCTTCCGCAGTCAACTCGCGGAGCCGATGCCGCATTTCGTTACGCAACGCTGCTTTGGCCGGATCCTCGTTCATTATCGCGAAAAACTTTGATTCAACGTCACTAGTTCATATCGTTGCGCCGCGTGCCGATTCCTTTTGCAAAAAAAAGCCGACGCAATGTTGTTCGTCAGTCGTCCGATAACGGCGCCAAGAAAATAGAACGTTCGACACGGGTTAAAATGCGCCCGCGGGCGGACTGGCACAAGCGCAACTATCTGGCCGAAGTGCTGATCCCGTCGCTGTTTACGAAGCGCTCGGGCGACGACGTTCCTCCGCAATTCCCCGATCTTAAGCCGGGCCAATTTTCGATCACCTGGATCGGTCACGCTTCGTTCCTGATTCAAACGCATGAAACGAATCTCCTTATCGACCCTATTTGGTCGAAATGGCTCAAAGTAATCAAGCGTCTAAAAAAGCCGGGGTTTGAAATCCATCATCTGCCCGAGATCGATTTCGTGCTCGTGACCCATGCCCATTTCGATCACCTCGATCGGCGGACGTTGCGCAAGGTCGCGGCCGATCAACCGATCGTGGTGCCGATCGGGGTAGGCAACCTGGTTCATGATCTCGGGTTCCACATCGTCCACGAGCTCGATTATTGGCAGAAGATCAAGGTGGGGCCGATCGACGTTTCGTTGACCCCTTGTTACCATTGGGGCGCGCGTTTCCTGGCCGATCTTCACCGCGGCTTCGGCGGTTTCGCGATCGAAGCCGACGGCCGCACCATATTTCACTGTGGCGACAGCGCGTTTTTCCCGGGGTTTCGCGAGATCGGCGAACACTTCGACATCGACATCGCGTTGTTGCCGATTGGCGCATACGACGCGCCGACCGGCCGCGAAGTTCACATGAACCCGGAGGAAGCCGTTCGAACGTTTGTTGAGCTGAAAGCGAAGACATTGGTGCCGATGCACTACGGCACCTTTCGGTTAGGCTACGAACCGATGCACGAGCCGCTGGAGCGATTGATCAAGGCGGCGCGAGAACACGGTATCGAAGACAAATTGCTGGTTCTGAACGAGGGCAGGCCGGTGGTGGTATGACGAAGAAAACGCGCAACGCTCGACGCTCAAAGTTCAACGACCAACGGATTTCCGGATTGAACGTTGAGCGCTGGACGTTGGACGTTGAACGCTTGCTTTTTTGATGCCCGAGCCGCGCACTTCGCGTTCGGACTTACTAGGCGCGCTCGCCGCCGGTTTCGCGGTTACCGCGTTCTGTTTGATCTTGCTCTGGCGCGATCCGCTGCTTTTCTGGAACGACGATTACCAGTTGTCGATCCTGCCGGTGTTCGCGGATGTCGCCCGCAGCTGGAGCGAAGGAGCGTGGCCGTTGCTGAGTCCTTACTCATGGGTTTGCGGCAATCTGGCCGGCGAATTTCAGTACGGCACGTTTTCCATTTTCGTTAACGCCGCTGTTATCGCCATCTGGAGGTTTCCGCTGGCCTTTCCGCAACAGGCGGCCGCGCTGTCGATCACGCATTTGTTCGTGCTGGCAATGGGCGCGCTTTTGCTCGCCCGCCGGCGCCAACTTTCCATCCCTCTGTCCATTTTCGTCGCGCTGGTCGCGGCGCTGAATGGCTGGATCATTTGCTGGGGCGCGACCGATTGGTTTGGTGCGCTGGCTGCATTTGCCTGGCTGCCGTGGGCGTGGTGGGCGATGGAGAAATCGCTGAGCTATCACGGCGAGGCTTCGGCCAATCGCGTCGCAGCTCGAATCCGCGCGGCGGTTTGGCCGGCTCCGTTTGTCTATCTCGTAGTCACCGGCGGCTTTCCCTACACAATCGTCATGCTCGCGCTTCTGATCGTCTGCCTGAGCATGCGCTCGGTGGTGGAAACCAAAAGCCTAGCAACTGCGTTCCCGATGCTGATCGGTGTCGCCCTCGGAATCGGTCTGTCCGCGCCGGCCTGGCTGGCACTTTTCGACTACGTGCGTGGATCGGCGAGGGAATTGCAACCGAGTTCGGCACATTGGCAATGGATTGTGCCGTGGCGCGCCCTGCCCGGCCTGGTCCTGCCGGCGTGGACGGTAAACTGGGCCGATTTCTCCACCCGGATGCGGCCGCACGGCGCGACGGAACTGGCGTGCGGGTTGGTGCCGGTGGTGGCGCTGCTACGGGAATGCCTGGCCCGAATCGCCGGGCCGGCCTCCCGCGTGGCGGCGCGTAAGTCGTTAGGGCGAATTCGATGGGAGCTGGCTTTGCTCGTCATCGTAGTCGTCATGTCCATGGTTCCGACGGCAGGAGTGTTTCGATGGAGTTTTCGCTGGCTGCCGCTGGTTCATCTTGTTCTGGCAATTTGCGCCGCACATTTGCTGCAGGATCGGAGAGCAAACGGGGCAATGGCGATTTTGCTTGTTGGCACTGTGGCAATCGCGATGTGTGCATTTCAGCTGACTGGCCCCAGTGGGTTTCCGTTGATCTGGATTTATCTGGCGCTCGCCGGGTTATGGTTCGTGGCCGAATGGTGTCTCGTTGAAAAGCTGCAGGACTGGATCGCGCCGGGTGTCGTATTCGCGGCATTGCTTGCGACCTATCATTGTATTCCGCCTAACTGTGGCGTCCCGAAATATGATCTGGCGCAGACGCTGCTGAAGCCCGCGCCGCTTGACCCGGCCCGGCTGTATCTCAGCGTTTATCCGCCGCCGGAATGGAATTATCGGATTGAAAACGCGCACCACCAGCCGATCGGCCAGATCGTTAGGCCCGGCAGCACGTCCATGTGGGGAGGATTGCGGTTCATCAACGGCTACAGTCCGATTCGCCCGGCAGGCATCGCTCGCGAGCTCGACAGCGGCATACACGGGGAAGTGAACGTGGACATGGCGAGAGCTTTGCTTGAAGACCGGTCGGGAGCGCTCGAGGAAATCGGGATCGACGGTATCATCATCGCGCGCGACGTGTATGTCGAACCTCGGCCTAACGAGTGGCGCGAAGTTTTCTCGAATGATGAAGGCCGCGTGTTCCATCGGGCGGGATCGCCACTCGACAAAGTGCGTTCGGTGGAGTGGCTCGATTCGCGACCGGAAACCGGGTTCTCGCCCGCATTGATTTCGAACATCCAAGAATCTCGAAATAAAATCGAAGCCGACGTCGAAGTGCGCGACGAACGGCCGGCCATGCTTAAATTTACGAGGCCGTTTTTCAAGGGTTACGTTGCACGGCTGGACGGCAGGACGCTGCCGGTTGGTTCGTATCGCGGCTTGTTGCCGGTCGTTGAGGTTCCCGGGCTGGCAAAAGGGCATTTGATTTTGCAATATCGGCCGGCCTGGATGGTTTACGGCGGTGCGATTTCGATTTTCTGCGCAATTGTCGTGGGCGCGGGCGGAATGTTCGGTGCGTTGCGGCGATCATGAACGTCACTCCACCGCGGCCGAGGTTGCTTCTTATCGCGGAGTATGTGGTTGCCGGTTTGCTGACGGTCGGGGCGATCTGGTTGCACGCGCGGGCCCTGGTTTCCGGCGGGCCGTTATGGCGGGATGAGATCAGCAGTGTCCAACTCGCGGCGATGCCGACGTTGACCGAATTCCTTCGATGGCTGGTATTCGATCTCTTCCCAATTTTCTATTTCGGAGTTCTGCGGTCGTGGATCGCTATCGGATTTGGGCAGACCGATTTTCAACTGCGTCTCTTTGCCGGTCTCACCGGCGTGTTGGTGGTGGCGTCGATGTGGCTGGCGGTCCGGCTCATCCATCCGCGGCGGGGCGCGCCGCTTTGGCCGCTGGCGTTGGTGGCGGTCAGTCCGCTGGCTATCCATGAAGGCGATGCGCTCCGGGCGTATGGTTTCGCGATGCTGTTCATTGTGGTGACGACTGGTTTGTTAGGGCGATATATTGAGGATCAACGCCCGACGACGTTGCTGCTCGCAGCGATCGCGGCGGTCGTGAGCGTGCAAACTGTTTATATCAATGCGTTGATGGTTTTTGCCGCGTGCGTGGGGGCGAGTCTTGCCTTGATGCGAACGGGAGATCGACGATCGGCCATCCTGGCGCTGTTTGCCGGAGTGCCGGCAGCGTTGTCGCTTTTGCCTTACGCCCCGTTTTTTCGGGGAGCCTACGCGATGCGAGAGATGCAGCGAACCGATGCCGGTCTCCTGCGGGTCGGTATGTCAGGTTTGAATGCGCTGACCGGGCAGAATCCTGTGCTGGCCTGCATTTGGTTAGGCGTTCCCATCGCGATTGCCATCTTCTTTTTTATCCCGGGCTGGCGACAGCGGCATTCCGGCTACACGGCCGCCGGATCTCGGATATTGTTTGGATTGGTCACGTTAACCGTGGCCCTCGCCGGAACGGTGGCATTTCTCTGGTGGTCTGGCTGGCTGGCCGCGCGGTATTTCCTGCCGTTTGCAGCCGTGGCCGCGCTCTGTTTCCACGTGATGACGGTTGAGTGGGATACACAGCGATTCGTTCGCCTGGCGAATCTGATCGTAGCGACCCTGTCGGCGGCGTTATTGCTGCCGTCGGCTTATGCTGCCGCCGGCGTTCGGCGGACGAACTGCGACCTCGTGGCCGCACAAGTTGCGAAGCGCGTTAACGAGCAGGACATGATTGTTGTCACAGCGTTTACGTTCGGGATCAGTTTCGAGCGTTACTATCATGGTGCGGCGCCCTGGCGAACGATTCCCGATATTCCCGACCACAAACTGCATCGGTGGGACCTGGCTTTGAACGTGATGAGCGTTAACGATCCGATGCGCGAGACCATGGCAAGTCTGGAAGCTGTGCTGAAGGCCGGCCACAAAGTGTTCCTTGTCGGCGCGCTGCCCGTGCCCGAGGCCGATCCGCCGGAGCCGTTGCCGGCAAAAGCTCCGGACGCAGCCCAATGGGAATCATACGAGGAGAATTGGCGTAAACAGGTCGCTTACTTCATCGATCGGCACGCGGTGAACGGCGAGGAAATTTCGGCGGGAGAAACTCAGCCGATCAATCGGCTGGAGGATCTCGGTGCGTTCGTCGTGAGCGGCTGGCGCGAATGAGCGAGCGCGGCCTGAAGAGGAGCGAGTATGCAGCCGCCGGCGCGATGACGGTTTGGGCGGTCTTTCTGCACATCCGGTTTTTAATTCACGCCGGACCGCTTTGGCGGGACGAGATCAACGGACTGAATGTCGCCGCGATGCCAACGGTAACGGACATCTGGGGATCGATCGTTTATTATCCATTTCCTATCCTGCACGATCTCGTGCTGCGGGCATGGATTGCGGCCGGGTTGGGTTCTAACGATTTCCAGTTGCGGCTGCTTGCCCTTTTCCTCGGAATTTTTTTGATCGGAGCGATCTGGATGAGCTGCCGGAGCATCGATCGCCGGATGGCGCCCGTAATACCACTTGCGGCGCTTGCGCTGAATCCGGTTATTCTACAGAGCGGCGACTGGGTGCGTCCCTATGGGCTGGCCATGATTTTCATCCTGCTCTGTTTCGCCACAGTGTGGCGGCTGACCTTTTTTGATTCGAACGTCCGCACGGTCGTTATTGCGGCTGTCGCCGCGATTCTGTCGGTTCAAACGCTCTTTATGAACGCGGCCGTCTTGGGCGCGATTTGTGCAGCGGGAATTCTGGTTTCCATGTGTGGAAAACGGTTCGATCGAGCCGGAAAGATCGGCGTCGTTGGCGTTTTCGCGGCGCTGTCGCTGATTCCCTACGTTTCAGCGCTGGGGAAGGCGGGAGAGTGGGCAGGGTTTTTCATGGTCCACTACAGTTGGGCCGAGCTCGCTCTGGTTGCGCTGTCCGTTTTAACCAGTCGAAGCGCGATTGTCGGCGTGCTCTGGGCCGCAGTCGTCGCACTGGCCATTGTCGGCTCGCTCCAACAATCGCGGGCCGTTGAAGGTCGCGAATCGGAGCCGGTGACGACGGAACGAGTCATATTCGCTGTTATTGCTTTGCTTTTCGGGTTTGGCGGAACGCTCTCCTATCTTTGGATCTCGGGCGGCGCCATGGAACGTTATTTCGCGCCGCTCGCCGCGGTGGCGTCAGTGGCTCTTTTCGCGATGGCTACGAATGCGCGAGCAATGGTGTTCGTTAGGGCCGGGATCCTGTTGTTCGCGGTCGCGGTCGCAGCCGTGATGATACCGTTCGGTCTCGCTTTAACGGGCGAACGGGCAACCAATGCCGATCTCGTGGCCCAGAAGCTGGCGAACGACGCGAACAGTGACGACTTGATCGTGCTCACCACCTACACCTACGGGATTGCGTTCGATCGCTATTATCGGGGGCCGGCGAAATGGATGACGATTCCTGAGGTTGCCGACCGGTCTCAACACCGGTGGGACTTGGTGTTGCAAGTGTTGAAGCAGGCGCAACCGATCGAAAACATTTTGGCTCAAATCCGGAGAACTCTGCAGACCGGCCACACGGTGTTCGTCGTCGGAGCGCTTCCTGCAGGCGGATTCTCCGGGCCGGCTCAACCGGACGAACGCCGCGATGAAGAATCGCTTCGGGCGCAGATCGCAGCCTTTTTGCGGCAACACGTTCAAATCACTGCGCGGATTCCAGTCGGCGACGAGCGAACACCGATAAATTCCTACGAAAACCTGCCGTTGTTCAGCGGTTCCGGCTGGCGCGATTAACGACGCCTAACGAGATCAGTCGTCGACAGTAAAGATATCGAGAGGCGCATCGACACCTTTGACAGGTTGGGGCGGCAGCGTTCGGATCTGCGCCGAGCCCTTCAACGCCGTACGCGTGGTCGCGCTGAAAAGCACGGTCGTATTCATCGTTTTGTTCAATGCCTCGATGCGGGATGCGACGTTGACCGTGTTGCCGATGACCGTGAACTCCATGCGTTCCGGTGATCCGATACTTCCAACGATCACCGGGCCGGTATTGATGCCAATCCCGATTCCGAGCGGCTCTTCGCCGCGCTGGACACGCGAAAAATTAAGCTGCTCGAGTTCCCGCCGCATGGATCGCGCGGCGGCGAGCGCCTGGTCTGCGTGATCGCGAGCTCCGGCTTCCACCCCAAACAACGCCATGAAGCCATCGCCGAGGAATTTGTTGATCATGCCGCCGTGATCGGCTTCCACCGCGTTCACCATTACGCGCAGGAATTCGTTCAGCAGCCTGACGGCCTCGTTAGGCGCCATGTGGGCCGACCGCGCGGTAAAGGAACGGATATCGACAAACATCACGGTGATTTCCTGTTCGGTACCGCCTAAACCGGGATCGCGCGCCAGAATTTCCTCGGCCGCTTTGCGGCCAACGTGCAGACCAAACGTATTCCGCAGGCGCTCTTTTTCGCGCAAACCCGCGACCATGTGATTGAATTCGCCAATCAGTGCGCCGAATTCATCGGCCCGTCGCAACGGCACTTCAACGTCCAGCCGGCCGTCGGTGATGGACTGCGCTGCCGCCCGCAATCGATCGACCGGCTCTGCCACTGAACGCCCGATTAGAATCGCGGAACAGAGACCGAACGCGATTCCAACGGTGCCTACGAAAAGGCCAAACCACTGTGGGTGCGATCCGGGCGAGACCGGGGCGAAAATCAATAACAACAGGGAACCGATCGGACAAATGCCGGCGGATATCGCCCACATCAGACCCCGAATGCGCAACGAAATCGGCCGGATGCCTTTCAGGCGGTCGGCGCGCACATTCCTGAAGAATACGGGAAACAATCCCCATTGGCTGGCCCATTCCACCAGGAAGAAGCTTTGCGTAATTGCGATGAACCCCGAAACCGCAAAGGAAATGGGGAGATGCCAGTACAGTTGTGCGCCTAACGGACGGCCGGTCGACGACAGTGAAATTAAAAAGACCGCGGCACCCGAGAACCAGCCGGTAGCCGACACCGCAGCGCCATACCATGGCAGGTTCACCAGGCGTCGCCGGGCGCGGTCGAGTTCGTCTGGCGCGGTTTCTTCGTTACGAAGCAAACGACGAAAGGCTGGTTGAACCGAAAGAACGCGCCGTGCCCAGATAAAAATCGCGACCGGGTAGGCAATGAGGTTCCAAACAATCGTCGTGCTGATGAATCGTTCGCGCAGGCCGGCAGCGACCAGCAACGGATCAACGATTTCGAGGTTGTACCAGATGTTAAAGATGCTCCCGAGGAGTTGCGGGATCAACGGAGCGAGCGCGATGACGAGAAGCGGATGGCGAAAAACCGACTGGCCCGGTTTTAACGCAGCGTCCATGGATGGAAATAATCGAGGAGAACCAGGCGCCCGGGCAAGCGCTGACGCTGGTGCTCTCCGATGATTCCGGGGAAATCGGTCAGCTTTCCAAAACTGAATCCGCGGTCTGAAGGAGCGAAGAAGTCGTCCTGATGGCTTGGCAAAACATACCGCGGATTCAATTGCCTAACGATTTCGGCATACCGCCGGCGGCTATCGGGCAAGGCAACGCCCAGGATGGCGAGATCGACATTTCTGACGGCTGGCGCCGGGAGATGACCGGGTGTGCCGCCGGAATCGACGTAAATTCGTTTCCCGTTGGCTTCGACTACGAAGGCCAGGGGTTCGCCGAGTTTCCAGTCGGACGCTTTCACCGGTTTCGTCACCGGGCCTGAAGCGGTTCCTTCAAAGGGTGTGGATCCGAAGATGCGGTCGTGAGTTGCGGTCAGCACATGAACCGTCCACGGACCGAATCGCCTGACGCTGCCCGGTCGCACGGTCACGCATTCGTTAGGCGAAATTCCGGTTGCTTCGGCAATGCGAACCGCGGTTGGACCGCCCACGAGTGTCGCGCCGGTGCGGCGCATGATTTCCGGGACATCAAGGAGGTGATCGAAATGCGCGTGAGTTACCAGCACGGCGTCGGCTCGCGGCCGCAAATGAGCCAGGCCGGCCGCAACCGCCCGCTGGTCGGACGCGACTGCGCCGTTAAACGCAGCCTGCGAAAACCCGACCCGGCTGAAATACGGATCCACCAGAAGAGCGTGTCCGCCAGCCTCAAACTGGTAGCCGTTGACGCCGAGATAAGTAATGCGAATGCCGCCAGAGATGTTTGCGTTTTTATCTTCAACGACAAACGATCGATAGTTTTCCAGTCCGCCATGCGCAGGCTGCGCCGCCAGCGTCGCGAACCAAAGGCCAAGAACCAGCGCGGAATGCCCGACGACGAACGATGGCAGTTCCTTCGCCAGTCGACATTTGGACCTGGTCATTCGCTAATAGACGTCTCGCTTGTAGCGCTTGTCGCTCTTGAGCTTCTCGACGTACTCGTTCGCTTCCTCAACCGATTTGCCGCCTTGTTCCTGCACGATCTTCCGAAGGGCTGCGTCCACGTCCTTGGCCATTCGTTTGGCGTCGCCACACACAAAAAATTGCGCGCCTTCGCCATCGATCCAGCGCCAGATTTCGGCTGCGTTTTCCAGCATCCGATGCTGGACGTAAACCTTATGCGACTGATCGCGCGAAAATGCGCAATCGATCCGGGTCAGCAGGCCATCGGCTTTGTAGCGATCGAATTCGTCCCGATAATAGTAATCACAGCTTTGCCGTTGTGCGCCGAAGAAGAGCCAGTTTTTCCCTTTTGCTCCGAGGGCCTGGCGATCTTGCAGAAACGCGCGAAACGGAGCCACGCCGGTGCCCGGGCCGATCATGATCAGCGGAACGTTGCCGTCTTCGGGCATGTGAAAATGTTTGGCGGAGCTGGGATAAACGGGCACCGAAACATTTTCCGCGCGCTCGGCCAGGAACGTCGAGCACACGCCTTTGCGCTGCCGCCCGTGACTTTCATAACGCACAACATCGATGATGAAATGCACCTGCTCCGGGAATGCGCGCAAACTTGAAGCGACGGAATACAACCGTGGCTGAAGTTTCGTGAGCAGGGCAACGAATTCTTCCGGCGAAAATTTTGCCGACGGATGTTCGATCAGGAAATCGATGACTTCCATTCCCCACAGGTAACTTTCAAGATCCTGTTTACGATTCGGATCAAGGAGCTCGTGAAGCAGCGGCGTGGAATCGGCCGCCCGCTCGGCGATGGCCTTGAGAAACTTGGGAGTCGGCTGGGTCACCGATAGATCGCGCAGCAATGCCTCGCGAAACGGCTTCGTGGTTTTCGCGGCGGAAACGGGTTCGTCACCGGTGGCGCCGAGCGCGCGAATAATTTCATCGACCAGGGCCGGGTCGTTAGCCGGGTAGACCGCGACCGAATCGCCGGGCTCAAACGTCAATCCCCAGTTGGTCAGATCGATCTCGAAATGTCGCGTGTCTTTCTCCGAATCGCCGCCGCTCAGCGCACGGTTGACCCGCAGTTTCGCGGGAAAGGGATTCGCACGCGTCCATGGGGAAACGGGAGGCTTTACCGGGGCAGCAGTTTCCATGAAGTGATGGAGTAGAGGAGTAATGGAGTGATGGAAACAGAAGTCAACCCATCAAAACCTACCTCCGCCTTCCGGCGCTTCAGTGCTGCGTTTTCAATAGACGTCGCGCTTGTATCGTTTGTCCGCTTTCAGCTTCTCGACGTATTCGTTAGTCTGGTCGACGGTTTTTCCGCCCTGCTTTTCGATGATCTGCCGCAGAGCGGCATCGACATCCTTGGCCATGCGCCGGGCGTCGCCGCACACAAAAAAATGCGCCCCTTCGCCATCGATCCACTTCCAGATTTCGGCGGCGTTCTCGAGCATCTTGTGCTGGACGTAGGATTTCTCCTTGGAATCGCGCGACCATGCGCAATCGAGCCTGGTCAGAAAACCGCCGGCTTTCATTTTCTCGAGTTCGTCCTCGTAAAAATAATCGCAGTGTTTGTGCTGCGATCCAAAGAAGAGCCAGTTTTTTCCGGTGGCGCCGGTTGCGCTCCGTTCCTGCAAAAACGCGCGAAAAGGCGCGATACCGGTGCCAGGACCGATCATGATCATGGGCGTATTTCCGTCTTCGGGCAGGCGGAACTTGGAAGTGTTTGGGAAAACCGGCACGGGCTTGCCATCGGCGCGCTCCGCCAGAAAGGTCGAGCACACGCCCCTGCGGATCCGTCCGCGACTTTCGTAACGCACCACGTCGATCGTGAAGTGCACTTCGTCGGGATGCGCCTTGAGGCTCGACGAAATTGAGTATAAACGCGGCATCAGTTTCGCGAGCGTGTCGACGAACTCCTGGGCCGTCCATTTGACCGAGGGATGCTCGATGAGAAAATCAATGACCTCCATTCCCCACAGGTATTTGTCGAGATCTTCCTTGCGCTCGGGTTTAAGGAGCTCGGTCAATAAAGGCGCTCCGTTCACCGCTTTCTCCGAGATCGCTTTGAGAAACTTCGGCGTGGTTTGCGTGATGCGGCAATCACTCAGCAAGGCTTCGCGCAGAGTCGTTTCACGCATCGGGCTCTTGACCCTGTCGTCGGCGCCGGCCCCGAGCGTTCTAATGATTTCATCGGCGAGCGAGGGATCATTTGTCGGCCACACCGTCATCGAATCGCCGACTTCGTAGTTCAGGCCCCAATCTTTCAGGTCGAGGACGAAGTGGCGGGTGTCTTTTTCTGAATCGTCACCGCAGAGGTTGCGGTTGACCTTGAGTCTGGCCGGGAACGGATTGGCTCTCGTGTACGGCCCCGGCATAATTATGATGGCGGCGAACGGCGCCCGTCGGAATTTCGTGCGTTCATTGTCAGGCCATCGGCCACAATCCGCTCTCCGGACGAAACTCGTTAGCCGTCGTTGCCGATGGCCAGCGTCGGGCACACTTCCATGGCGCGTTGTGCCGCGGCCGTTTCTTCGTCGTTAGCGGGCTGGCGTTCAAAGTAAACAGCGGTCTCGTCTTCAACGACTTTGATAAGCTGGGGAGCTTCTTCAAGGCAGGTCCGGCACATCGTGCAGGTTGTGTCGGCGTAATATGGTCCGGGCGCGTTCAGGGGGTGCTTGTTGTTCTTGTCGGCCATGGGTTTTGTTTTACCAAGTCTGCCCCTTACGGAGCAATGCCTTTCTCCACCTGGTAGAGCACTTCGATGCGTCAGGCTGGGTCCTCGCAACCCAAGCCGCACGGGTCGTCTCCACAAATTCGGAGATGGCTCGATTTAGAACTTCTTCGTTAGGCGAAAGTAGACGAACCGGCCGGTCGAATCATAGGTGAAACCGGGATAGCCGACGGAGTTGCCACCTTCACCCGACGCAAATGGCGGGTCGTCGTCGAACACATTGTTGCAGCCAACGGTAACGACAGTTCCACGGAGCAGCCGGTTTAAGAACGACTCTTTCAGGGGCGAAACCGGAGATTCTACCATCGAGCCGGCCCCGGCGTTTTTGGAAGGCTCCTTGGAATACCCGGCCACCGGCTTCTCCTCGACCGGAATGAGCGCCGTAAAATCGTAGGACGCCTGAAGATCGAGGCGAAGGGTGTAATCGACCGAGCGCGGCAGAAGATCGGGGTCAAGCTCGTCAAAGCCGTCGTTGTAACGAATGGTGGCGAGCAGATCGAAGCCTTTCCAGGCCCAGTCGAGTTGCTCCTGCCATTTCCATTCGTAGTAGCCTTCATTGGACGCGCCGGGGTTGGTGGTGAAGCCGACCAAATTTCCGCCGCCCAGGCCGAGGCCAAAGGCCGTTTCGCCGCCCGGAAATCGGAAGTCGTAGAGCCAGCTTGCTTCGGTGATCGAGGTGAACGTTCCCCACGATGTTTGTTTCGTGTAGAGCAGCGTGAAATCGACACCATCGGCCGATTGTTCACCAAGGTTCCGGTTTTGAGTGATGATGCGGGTGATGCCGCCGCCGGCGTCGCGTTCGACCGACTCGTTAGGTAACAATGTTCCGCTCAGTTCACGGGCCAGGACTTCGTCGGCCGGGGAAGAACCGATGACGCCGTCACGATCGATGTGCCATGCGTCGACCGAGAAGGTCAGGCCCTGGAACCACTTCGGCGTGTAAACGAGGCCGGCATTATACGAACTGGAATCTTCCGGCCGGAGATCCGGATTGCTCAACACCAGAACGTTTGTTTCCGGCTCAAACGCACCGCCGTTCATCGGATCGTGCGAAAGTTTCAGGCCGGAGATCGGCGCGGAGAATAATTCCTCAAGACTCGGTTCGCGAAAACCTTCGCCCCAAGTAAAACGAATGGTCAGCTGTCCGTCCAGGGGTTGCCAGCGCAAGCCGATTTTCGGCACGGCGACGTCGGTATCGTTGTTGCGGAACTGTTCGTAGCGTCCCGATGCGACGATGTTCAGAGCGTGAAAACCGGGAATTTCGTTTTTAGGACTGAAGATGGGAAAATCCGCCTCGGCAAAGAACGAGATGACCTTTCGCCCGCCTCGCGCGCTCGGCACCGGCGAATTCCCCGCGATATCGCCGGCGAGATTCAACGCATCGGGATTTTCTTCCAGATCCTCCCGTCGAAACTGGCCGCCGGCAGCAAAACCAATCCCGCCCGCCGGCAGCTCAAACACCGATGTGCTGTAAACGCTTGCGTCGAGAGTTGCCATTTCGGAAAAGTCTTCATCTTTCGGATGAACCGTCGCGTAGGCGATCGTCTGCTGGTTCGTCGGGATCGGAACGCGGAAATCTCCGAACGGATTGAAGGCTGTTGTCGTCCCGATGAACTCCGACGACATCGGATCAAATATCGGATCCGCCTGATTTAGAATGCGATTGAATCGCGATATGGAGACCTGCGTTCCCGTCTGTACATTCTTGATGCGGCTGTAGCGAAATCCGGCGTCGTATCCCCAGGTTCCGCCGAACAGCTTGTCTCCCTTGATGCCGATCGTCGTTAGGTAAGCGTCCGTCTCGTTGTCGAACAATCGGTTGCCGAACTCGGCAAGGCGCGCGCGCGAGCCGCCCGAAATGATCTGGTCAAACGGGTTGAACGGATTGAATGCGCCCGGAGTCAGTCCGGTTTCCGTGTAGGTCGGTCCACCAAAGGGAGTGCTGCCGTCGGGATGAGCCAGTCTCGGCGGGATGGCGATCGTTACCTGGCCGGCGGTTTGAAACGAGCCGGTGGCCGGCGCCGCCAGTTCGTTATGCGTCTGAACGTTCTGATAGAAACCGTCGGCGTAAACGACGAGTTGATCTTCGAAAAACTTGTGGTTCGCGCTCAAATAAATGCCGTACCGCTCGGACTCCGGGAACGAAAGCGAGAACCGGTTGAAGTTGAAACCGGGCAGAAGTCCGCCGGCCGCCCTAACCCGCGAAGCGCTGTAAATGTATTGACTGGCCAGGGCCGACCCATTCGTCAGGTCGGGCGGTGTGCCGAATTGATTTCCGCTCATGGTCGGGACAACCGTTCCTCCGGCTTCGGCCACGGCCGCATTGGTGAGCTGCAAATTATACGGGCTCGTGTTCGAGCTCAGGAATGGCGGGACTGCTGAATAATCCCGGTCGCGATTAGCGATGGAATTGCGATGGTAATAATTGAAAACGCCGGCGATCTCGCTGTCGCTGTTTCCCACTCCGAAAGTGAGCGCACCGGCGGCCATTCCTGAGTCGCCGCTGGTGGTATTGCCGTATTCAAACTGCGCTTCGGCGCCATGATAATAGTGGCGCATCTTGATGTTCACCACGCCAGCAACCGCGTCGGCGCCGTAGATTGTTGAAGCGCCATCCTTCAATATCTCGATGCTCTCGATCGCGGCCTGCGGGATCGAGTTAAGATCGACAAACATCGCATTGATCGGACCGGGATTATTGCCTGTGGGATAAGGCGCGACGCGGCGGCCGTCGATCAACACCAGCGTTGCTCGTGAATCGAAACCGCGAATGGCAATCGCTGCCGCGCCGACCGCGGTGTTCGACCCATTTTCGTTATTCGAAACCGGCACGCCGTTGGAATTGGAGATTGGGAGATTGCGCAGAAACTGTTCGGTGGTGCGGTCGCCGGTTTTGTTGAGGGAATCGCGGTTGTAGGTGATGACCGGATTTGGGCCGACTTCTTCGGCGGTGGGAATGTTCGAGCCGGTAACGACAACGCGTTCCGCGGTGGCCTCGGTCTCGATGGGCGGCAACGCATTCCCGTTTGGATCGAGCGGGGAACTTTGGCCCCGGACGTCCGGAGCAAAAGCGAGCACGGTTCCCGTCAGGAGAACGAATGTAAAAGCGAACGGCGAACGCTGAAGGTCAGGTGAAGTTCTCATACGTTTTGCACGAGGAGTAGGAGTCTGAGCGACGGCTTTCAAGTCTTTTCGCAACCCGTTTGGGGGGCGATGGCAGGAAACTTCAACCGTCACGATTGATTACACGCCTAACGAGGAATTGGACGGGGTTCGACATCCATATCGTTAGGCAGTAGCCACGGTGCGGGCGATGGAGTCGGCGTCTGCAGCGGTAGCAATGTTGTTCCGCTCTTTGTCTGCAGCACGCCGCCGGAAACGGTGACGTCTTCCACGAAGTAAAGCGGGCCGTGTTTGCCGGTTTCAATGTCTTTGGCGTCGACCATTGCCGATCGGCGATAAAACCGCGCCATCTCATCAAGGTGGAATGGCCGGGAACCGCGCCGGCCAAACACCACGGTTTGCCCGCCGGTTTCGTCGACGACACGATCGCGATCCAACCCACGGGCAACGCAAATCGCCTCGCCGTGAGTATGATGGGTCGCGATCAACTTCGGATTGGGCCGCGGACTGAAACCCTGCGCGCCCGGAACCGTGTCCGGCGAAATCAGTTGAAGGACGCGCAATCCATTCCGCCCGTCGGCCACGAGCGCGAACTCCGAAGCGTTCACGCTGCCGATCTGGACCGCGCGAGTGTCGTTCAACGCGCCATCGGCGTTGAACATCCGGTCGAGCCGCGGCTGCTCGGGATTTTCGATGTCGATGATGGCGAGACCTTCGGGGCCGTTCGCGACGTACGCATAAGTCCGGGCCACGTACAATCGCCCGGGATGGCCTAGCCTAACGAGTGCATGGCGAACCGGGCGCGGACGGTCGGGCTCGGTGATATCGACCACTTTCATTCCATCGTCGTCGGTGATGAACGCATAACGAAATTGCACGGCCACACACCGGGGGTTCCGCAGAAAGCCGCTGGTGAGCTCGCCGGTAATTCGAGGATGCGTCGGGTCGGCGACGTCGATGACAAACAGCCCGCGCGGCGTCGTCAGGTAGAGACGATGTCCGGCGGCGGCGACGAAATTTGCGCCGGTCAGCGCGCCGTTCGGGTTGAACCGGACCGTTTCGCTTTCCTTCAAGTCGTTGTTATCCGGATTTCCGTCGACCAGGGTACCGACCAGAACGTTCACCAGCCCTTCTTCGCGGTCGGAAACATAAACGTAGCCGTAGGAGATATCGATTGGCTGCTCTTCGTTTTCGGGCAGACGAATCCGCAAGGGATCGAGCGCGAGGGTGCTGGGCAGCGCGATGCTTGTGGCATACCGGGTGTTGATTCGTGTACGCTGGCCTAACGGCGATACCGGGGCGCTTACGATTCGCTCGGAAAATCCTTTCTGGTCGATATTAGCCACGTCGAAAACTTCGAAACCGCCAGGGCCGTTGGCGGTGTAAAGGTATTCTCCGCGCAACCAGATATCCTGAATGTCGTGCCCGGAATGTTCGTAAGCTTCCGTGAGCTCGCCCCCGCGCTCGAGGTGCTTTTGGTAGTTCGCGGGGTAGGCGATCGAGTGCAGATGACTTCCGATGGCAGCCTGCGGTTCGTCCGGCTCGGTCCAGACAACGGCGTGCAAACCTTCTTTTCCTTCGCCGACATGGGCGTAGCGGCCGAAAAAATTGACGGTGCCGGTGCCGAAGCCTAACAATTGCGTCATCCACGCGTTGTTGTCGTTGTCCTTCGACAGATGGCAATCGGTGCAGTTCTTGGTTGTGCCGACGCTCGAGGTCGTATGCGGAAAATGCGGATTGAACGCCTGTCCGCTGTAACCTTCGGCGGAAAATGTCTGCTGCTGGGAGTAGACCCATTCCCGATTCGCGTTTTGTGAGCTGACCACGACCGCGCTCGACGACCGAATCACTGCCATCCGGTTTTTCTTCACTGTGCCGTCGATCCCGAGCATGAACACGTCATCGCGCACCACCTGCGGATTGTACGTCGTGTAATTCCGATCGGTGACGCCTTCGAATTTGTTCTGGGGCACGCGCTGATTCGCTTTCATCGGCAAATGGCATCCAAAACAACTTGTTGCCCAGGAGGTGTGACAGATCTGGCAATCCATGGCGGAGTTATCATGGGCGAACCGGACCTGCGGTTCCTTGCTGTAATCGGGCTGTGTGCCGGCGATCATCGCATTGCCCGTTTCGGGTGGTCTACCGCTTAAAGCGGTAGGTTGCGCAGATGGATCATTGGCGGCTTTACCGCTTAAAGCGGTAGGCTGCGCAGATGGATCATTGGTGGCTTTACCGCTTAAAGCGGTAGGTTGTGCAGATGGATCATCGGTGACTTTACCGCTTAAAGCGGTAAAGCGTGCAGGAGACTCATGGGTCGGTCTACTGTTTAAAGCAGTAGATGGTGTCGTTACTTCGCTTCTGAAGGCAGGCGCTGAAGGAGTCGATGTGCCAGGGACGTGCCCTACAGAATTCAGGCCTCCCCATGTTTTGCCATCGCGCCTTAGCGTTTTCGCGTAGGCGGACTTCGGATTGTAATGCGGCGACAGGGGGTCAACCGTGTCGATCGTTTGCGGAATTTCCCAGCGCTTGTCGGGAGACATGGTGGATTGCTGGAAAAGCTGGTTGCCTTGCCAGCTGAACCGCGGACCCCACGGCGTGTTGCTGGTGTTCAGCAGGTCGATCGCACCGGCGTTGCCCGTGGTCACGAGTGTCGGCCGGCGATCGACGGTACCGTGGCAGTCGACGCAATTGATTGTCGTCGCGTTGCGCGGCTCGCCGTAGAGCATCCCGTTGCCGTGGACGTCGATATCGAAGTGACAATCGGCGCACTGCATTCCGTGGGCGAGATGGACGTCCTTCAAGTGCACTGCGCGCGCAAACTTCTGTGGATCGCTCCAGTCCACCTTGTTGTCGTCAAGGTCTAACAGATTGCCCTTCCGATCGTGCTTGAAAATGGCGCGGAAGACCCAGCCGTGTCCGTGGTAATCGGCGAACTGGGTATGTTGGAGCCGGGGATTCAATTCGGCGACGCGGTCCAGAAAATCCTTGTCGCCCCACAGCCCGCGCGCGGCGGCGGCTTCCGGGTTTTCCTGTGTTGCGCTAACGAGTTCCGACTCGGTCGGGTTGCGTTGCTCCGCCGGGTACATGAGTTCACCGTCGGTTTCCTGGTCCCACCATGTGTAACCCAAATACGGGTTCACGAACAAATTGCCCTGATGCATGTGGCAGTTCATGCATTGGCTCGATGGGATGGCGCGGGTGAACTGGTGGATGACGGGATGACCGCGCTCGGCCTTGGGGATTGTTTCGTCGGCGGTGAAACTCAAGCCCTGGTGGCCGTACTTGCTCCACCAGCCGGAATTCGTGGGCGAACGATCGTTCGCATAAACGACGTGGCAGGCGGAGCAGCCGCTGGAGCGATAATCGCCCGGATGATCGTTGGACCCGAGAAAGCCTAACAACGGATCGTGCAAACGTGTTTTCTGAAGGCCGAGAAACACCGGGTCGGTCCGGTTCAAGGTGCCAAGTCCGCGCTGCGACAGCCGGCGCTCGGGTTTGCCCGGTGGCTCGGATGTGGTGGGCAGACCTAACGACAGTTGTTCCCGGCCGCCCTTCTCGAAAATGCGCAGGATGTTTCCCGGGTTGCTCAGGTTGAAACGAGGCAGCGGCTCGATGAACGGGAGAATACCGCGCTCGTGCGTCATCTCGGGAGTGACCGGCACGTAGCTGACGAGCTTGAGCGGGGCGCCATCAGCGCCATAGGCCTGGCCGAACCGGTAGTTTTTTTGCGGGTAGGCGCCATTATTATATAGGGCCGCCCCCCAAAGCATGGCCCCATGATTCATCATGCTGTGGCCGACGTGGCGGACAATATCGCCATGACATAGCCCGCAGGTCCGGCCGGCGACCCGTAAATCACCCGGGTTCATGAACTGGATGAACTCAGCCGATTCATGATTCAGCCAGACATCGGAGCGGGGTGGATTGGCCGACGTCTTCCAGAAGTTTTTGTTCCGTGGAGAAACGTGGGCCTGCTCTTTAGTTAGGCCAGCCCCGGGATTTCCGCCGTGGCAATCGACGCAGCCAAGCACGACGTTTTGCGACGCCTTATGCATCGGCTCGACGCCCTGATGGCACTGCATGCAGCCGATGCTCTTGGCGTCGGCCTCGGTTTGGGTCTGGTCGATCCAATTGCGGGGGGGGAGAGCGGTTCGCGAGATGGTGCTTCGGGTTTCGACGGATGTGGGAGGGCCGTAACCGGAGGACTCCTGGGCGTGGAGCGGTGGTGAGATGATAAGAAGAAGAAGAAGCAAACGCTCAACGTCCAACGTCCAACGTCCAACGTTCAAGGCAGAGAAGCGTGTCATTTTGTGTTCTTCTCCGTGGTTCGAACACTTGCCGCGAAAATTCGGATTAGTTCTTCCACTTCGATTAACGCATTTCGCAAAGTTTCGCTGTCGACGAGTTGAAGTCGGCCGATCAATCGCAACCAGCGCCCACGTTTCGCGTAGCTCTTTTAGACAAATGCGAAGCTTGTGTAAAAAATCCCTGCGAGACTCGGCCGCTTCGACCTCGCCATGATTTGCGAGTGGTGATGTTCCGCATCTAAGCAACTGTCCTGCGATATGATTGCCAGCCTTTGTGGACGGTAGCGAATCGGCGAGTCGCACGATGTTTGTTGTGAAAACAAGCAGTTGTTCCTCGAGATCGTACTTGGGCCGAGACGTCGATGAGTACTGTTCATTCGGAATCTCTGCGATACGCCCACTTCTGAATTCGAGATTGGGCGTTGGGCGTTGAGCGTTCGGCGTTTTCTTCCTCATCTAATAAGTCAGCGTCACGGTCACGATCCCGCTGTAAAGAAAGTCATCCACCGTTCCCGGTGGCGTTTGCTGCGGGTAACCGAACACCGGTTGGGTGTTGGACCGGTAAATTTTCTTGTAGCCCCACCGCGGGACCAGGAATCCGGCGCCGGCAGTAACGATGATGTTTTCGGTGAGCAGCGGCCGCCATTCCAGGCCGGCGCTGCAATCGAGCGCGAAATCGTTGCTCGAGTGGTTGGTGAATAGGACCAGCTCGGTCGGCGCGGTCGTGACCGTGCGGATGTAATTGACGTTGATAAACGTTTTTAGCTTCGGCGTAACATCGGCGTCCAATCCGTAGCCGAAAATAAGCGTGCCCGGATTTACGAAGTTGGCCTGGCCTTCGGTCTTGCTTGTCCGGAAATCGATGACTAACGAGTCGCGCTGTTTAAAATTCACCGATGTGCCCGCGAGATTGAATCCCTGGTGGGAGAAGAAACTGAAAGGCCCGCCGATAAAGAACGGGCGATCGAGCACGGTATCGAACCCGGTGGCGTGCGCGTCCTGCGGGTCGTCGTCGCCGCTGGCGTAAAAGAACGACAACTTGTGGCGCATCCAGTTCTTGTCGACCGACAATTCAAGCGCGGCCATTTGCGCATTGATGTTGGAGCGCTGGCCGGAAATGCCATTGAGACTGTCCTGGCCGATCACCTGGTAAAAAGCGTGGTCGATGTTGAGCCAGCCGATGTGCCCGTCGCCGGTCCACCCGAAATAGTAGGCCTGCACGTAGTGATCAAATACCGTCCCGATCGGCGCCGGCCGGGTGATGAAACCATTCTTGTCGTAATGCCGGCTGTTGTTGTCGAAGTCGGCGACGAAGTTGAGCTGGCCGGTGTATCCTTTCCAGAACAGGTCCTGCCGGTAAACGTTGGCGACATAAACCTGCTGGTTTCGCTCGGTGAACTCGTTGAGATCCGAATACGTGTCCTTCTCCAGCATATCGAACGCTGCGATGTTCCATTGCCAGCGGTTGTTGTCGTAATTGCCGAAGATCCGCGCCCCAAAATTCGTGTCGTTGAAAATGAACCCGCGAAAATCGCTGACGAATGGCTGGGTGCCGAATCGTGAGGAGACGAAATCGTAATTGTTGGAAAGATCGCGGACATGGATTTCGACAAACGCTTCCTGTAGCGCGAAGAACTCTTTTTCACGGGTGGTCCCGTTCTGCGGATTGGGGTTGACCACCTTGTTCTCCTCCACGTCGATGTAATTGTGGTTATAAACGCCTAACAAGCGGAGCGCCCATTCCACCGGTTTGAACGCCGTCTCGCCCTTGAACAGATCGATCCCGATCGAAAAGTCGTTGGCCCAGAAAAACTGTTCGCTGCGGCCGAAAAACTCCGAGCTGTTAGGCTGGGCGGCGCTGACACCGCTTGGCGTGGGCAGCGTGCGCGTCTCCGACTGGAAAAAATTCTCCGCGGTAATATTGAGGAAGATGTCCTGGCCGATGATCGGAGCGTCGCCCTTGAGTTTGCTTTGCAGGTAGGGGTGCCAAAGCTTCACGTCCTGCTGATAGGGCGTCTCGGTTGAAGGGTCGGCATAACGTTTCCATCGCCCGAATCCAATGAACCATCGCCGCGGTTCCGGCTCGGAGTTCGGAAGCAACCCAATCCCGGCATCGGCTTCAGGGTAAACTTCGTATTCCAGTTTGCGGCGTTGTGGGACCACCGCGCGCACGCCTTTGCGAGGCAACTCGAGCGAGCGGGGCAACGCCTCCTCACCGTAGTTGGGCAACTGGGGCAGGATGGGGGGAAAAAGTTCGGGCGGCTGCTCTTCCGGTTCGATTTGTTCCCGCGAATATGCGCCCGGATCGGGATTGAATTCGGCGGGAGGCAGCGGAACGCTTTGCGTTTCCTCAGTGACAATTGTCACCTGACCGACCGAAATTGCGTTGGGCAACCCGAGATCGACCAATTGTGCGTGGGCAGCGGCCGGACGTAGTAAAAAGATGGCGGCCAGGGGAAAGCTCCGGCGCAAAATCGCGCCGGCGATCGATGGAGCGGCCCAGCGCATGGGGCGCTGAGCATGCCGGAAACGCCGGGGCCAAGGCAAGCTTCTGTCACGGCCGGCCGCCTGCTCGACAATCACGCTGCGACTTGCTAAAACCGCAGGAATGAAGGTTCGCTTCCTCCTCCTAGCTCTCTTCGCTACCGCCGGGATGGTCTCGCCCGTTTCCGGTCAACTTACGTCGGCCGACGTCACGACCATTGTCAATCAGGCCGTCACCCGGGCCACGACCATTTTGCCTAACGCGGTGATCGCGGTAACCGATCGCGAAGGCTTTGTGCTTGCCGTGTGGGTCGTTCGAGGCGGCGCGGCCACGAATGCGGAAATAGCCACCGCAGTTTCAAAAGCCGGCACCGCAGCATTCCTCAGCAGCAACCAGAATGCGTTTACGTCGCGGACTGCCGGTTACATCATTCAGCAACATTTTCCCGTTGGCGTGAAAAACACCGAGCCCGGTCCGCTCGTAGGGGTCGGTCTATCGAATCTATTTTTTTCCGACATCAATAAATTTAAAAAACCCGGCAGCCTTTCCACGTTCGATCAACAGCCGGGATTGTCCGTGACCCCGATCATCGGCACGTCGCTGGACGGTTCGCCCGGTGGCGTGCCTCTCTATAAAGGTGGCAAGCTCGTCGGCGGCCTCGGTGTCACCGGCGATAACACTCCGCAGCCCCCGGTGAATTTTGCCCCGCCGCTACCGGCGGGAATGGTTCGGAACGAGAACCCGTTCATTTACATCTCCGGTTACGATAAGGACGAGGACGTCGCGCTTTCGGGCCAGAAGGGTTACACGCCCTCATCGTCGATCACCGCGAACAACGTTTTCATTAATGGGATTCGGCTGCCTTATACCGCATCGACGACGACCAAGAAAAAACTGACGCTTCGAGGTAATCCCGATCCGCAATTTCCGGCGGTGCTAGGCGCGCAGCCGACATTTCCGTATCCGGCGGCGACCTTCGGCGGGGTCAGCGGACAGATTCGACAGCCGATCATCAGTGATCCGATTGCGCTGCCCATCGACGGCCAGCCGCGGTTAAACGCCGCCGAAGTGACGGGCATCATCAATTACGCGGCGCAACGGGTGAAGATCACGCGCGCCGGAATCCGCCTGCCCATCGGCACGCAAATGCAGGTGTTCATAACGGTCGTGAACAATCCCGGTGTCGATGGGGTGACGCCAACGGTGCTGGGAACATTTCGCACCGGCGAGGCGACGATGTTCAGCTGGGATGTGGCGGTGCAAAAAGCGCGCACGTCCGTTTACTATTCGCGCCACAATTTCCTGAGCTTCCCGCTGGACATAGCGATGTCGACGCGTTGCGTCGGTTTTCTGGCCCAGTGCAATTACCCGCCCGGGATCGATGGCAAACCGGCCGGGCCATTTCTGAACGACCAGGCGATTTTCTCAGGGTTCACCGGCGGCGTTTGCCAGAATAACGTGGCCTTCAGCGGACTCGGAATGGTCCCGGATCTGGCTAACGGAGTCACGCTGTTTCCCGGTGGTTTCCCGTTGTATCGCAATGGCGTACTGGTCGGGGCCATTGGAGTCAGCGGCGATGGAGTCGACCAGGATGACATTGCCAGCGCTGCGGGGACGCACGATTTTCTCGCGCCGATGTCGATTCGATCGGATGAGTTTTTCTTTCGCAGCACGCGGCTGCCCTACGCAAAATTTCCGCGCGACCCGGGCTTGTAGTGGAGATCGTTGGTGGATCGGCCGCTCCGTCCGGCGATGTTAAATCAGGCGCCGTAGGCGCAATTTGACTAGCATCGAGCAAGGGACTGCTCGATCCACCTTGTCCCGCGCTATAAGCTCCGGCACATATCCAATGGACCGCGGACTAAAGGTTTATCTGATCCCGATTGTTTTGCTGCTCGCCTTCACGTTGCCGCACTTGGAACAGGGCGAATTTCGCCGCGACACGGTTCGTTATGCCGCGGTGAGCCTGAATATGTGGCGCACTGGGTCGCTGCTGGTCCCTTATCTGAATTCGGAGAAACCGTACTTTAATAAGCCGCCCCTGGCGTTCTGGATCCACGGCCTGGCGTTGAAGATGTTCGGGCCGCGCCTCGCCGCCGCGCGCATCCCGAGCATTCTGGCCGCGGTCGGCGTCATCGTTTTCAGCATGCTCGCAGCCCGTAACGTCGGCAGCGATCGCGAGGCAGTCGTTAGTGGAATCGTGCTGGCGACGACCTACGAATTCTTTCGGCGCACCCGCGAGATTTCGCTCGATTTCTGGCAGCTCTTTTTCGTCATGATCGCGGTTTGGCTGATCGCCAGGGCGATGCGGCGCAATTCGGCAAGCCATGTCGTTCTGGCCGGAGGGCCGATCGGCCTGGCGTTGTTATGCAAGCCGCTGGTTGGGTTGTTTGCTCTGTTGATTTTTGCAATCTGGTTGGCCGTGACCGGCCGGATGAGGCTGGTTCTTTGGATTTTTGCCGGCGCCCTCCCAGTCGCGCTTCTCATCTCCGCCCCCTGGCATCTCTACATGTATGGAATGTTTGGAGATAAGTTCGTTAGGCAATATTTCGTCCAGGAAATCGTAGGTCGGGCTGTCCGGAGCGATCAGGCAAGCTCAGTGTTTTATTACATCGTCGAAAACGCCAAAACCTACTGGCCCTGGCTCCTCGCGGTCGCGTGGTCGTTCTATCTTCTCTCCGCGCGAAAGGCCCCCATCGGCCGCCATCCCGAGTCCACCGTAAGCCGCTTACGGTGGAAGAATTTTCGGGATTGGACAGCAGTGGGAGAAGGGGCAGAACTGCGGCTGGTTTTACTCGCCGGCATCTGGGTGTTCATCGTTTTCATCGCGTTGAGTCTTTTTGCCGACCGCAAACCCAATTACGCGCTGCCGCTTTATCCGATGCTTTCATGGATCGCAGCCTGGGGTCTGTGCAAGCTGGCGGTCGTTAGCCGGTGGTACGACCGCGGTTTTCCCTGGCTGATCCCGGCCGCCGCCGTTCTATTTTTGGTTCTGGCCATCGCGCCGATCCGGTTCCAGCAACCGCCGGAAAAGAACTGGGTCGCGCTGGTGAACTGGTTGAACAACAGTCCGATAGACATTTCGACGATCGGCTACACAAAAACGATCGATCAAAACGATGTTTCCTATGTGTACTTGAAAACGGGACGGTGGATGAAAAGTCTCGCGGCGGCGCAGTCCCGAGCTTCTTCGCCGGAGACAATGATCCTGACGAAACGAACGCAAAGTGCGCCGCTGCCGGAAAACCAGACCGTTCTGTTTGCGTCCGGGCCGGTGCATGTTATCTCGGAAAGACGCTGATTCCCGGCGTCTTTTCGAATGTCGACCGATTCATCGCCGCCTAACGAACACGAGTCGATCACCGGCCAGCGTCCGGAGATTACAGGAAGAATCATCCCGCCGCGAAAGGCTCATGACCCCTACGCCGCCTTTCGCTCGCGCGGTTTCGCTTTTTTCACCGGCGGCAACCTTCTCTCCATCATCGGCCGGCAAATGCTCGCCGTGGCGGTTGAGTGGGAACTGTACGCGCGCACACATTCAGCCACCGCGCTCGGTTTGGTCGGGCTGGTCATCGCAACCACGGTTGTCGGTTTTTCGTTATGGGCCGGTCACCTGGCGGACCGCTTCAGCCGGAAAATGATCATTCTGGTTTCGCAGCTCTTTACCGTCCTGGCCTCGGCCGGACTGGCGCTGGTCTCATGGAACCACGCCGTTATTCCGAACCTGACGATCCTGCGACATGGCAACGACGTTTTGCGCGCGATCGCCGCCGTTTTCGAAAGACATCATCCGATGTTTCATTTCGACGAACCGGCGATCCCGTTGATGTACGCTCTGCTGTTCGTGACTGGCACCGCGCGCACGTTCGCGTGGGCGGCGCGCAGCTCTTTTTTTCCGACACTGGTTCCGCGCGATGCATTCGCGAACGCGGTGACCTGGAACAACAGTGTTTTTCAAATCGGATCGGTCGTCGGCCCGGCCATAAGCGGGTTCATTGTCGCGCATGGGGGGTTCGCGATTGTCTACGCGATCGACGCCTGCACGGCTTTCGCGTTTTTCCTTCTCATGCTCCCGATCCCGCGTTCCCCGCTCCTCGGCAAACGCGCGCACAGCAACCCGTGGAAAAGCCTCAAGGATGGGGTTCGATTCGTTTTCAGCAAACAAGTCATCCTGGCAACCATTACCCTCGATATGTTCGCGGTGTTGTTAGGCGGCGCGACGGCGTTGCTCCCGATTTTCGCGGACCAGATTCTGCATTGCGGCCCGATCGGGCTCGGCTGGATGCGCGCCGCGCCGGCGGTTGGCGCGTTCTGCACCGCGCTCATCGTGGCCTATCTGCCGCCGATGCGGCAGGCGGGTAAAACGCTTTTGTGGTGCGTCACTGGGTTTGGAATCGCCACGATCGTCTTCGGGTTATCGAAGGCGCTATGGTTGTCGCTGGCCATGTTGTTTATTGCCGGCGCGCTCGACAGTGTGAGCGTGATCGTTCGCGGCACGATCGTGCAACTGGTGACACCGGACGAAATGAGAGGGCGCGTTTCCGCGGTGAACAACATTTTTATCGGGACCTCGAACGAGTTCGGTGCGCTCGAGTCCGGCTTAACCGCCGCGTTGTTCGGCCCTGTTCTCTCGGTCGTGGGCGGAGGAATCGGCACCATCGTGGCAGTGTTCGGGGCGGCGTGGAAATTTCCGGATATCCGGAAGATCGGCGCCCTGGATAAGACTTTGAAATAAGTCCTGTAGTGGCAGCGGGGCCGGCTGCGTCGAAAGAATGTTGCAGCCGACACGCCTGCCGCCACAGACTGTAATCTGTGAGAGTCGCGATTGCCCAAATCGCCGCTGCGCCGGGTGAATTGAAGACGAATCTTCGGCAGATTCGCGATTTTTCGACCAGCGCACGGGCGCGTGGGGCGGAGCTCATCGTGTTTCCGGAGATGAGCGACACCGGTTACTCAATGCCGATGATTCGCGAACATGCACTCCCGTGGGACCAGGGCGCAGTTCCAGCGTTGCAGCGATTCTGCCAGACCCTGGCGATCGCGATCGTGTGCGGAGTCTCGGAGCGCGAGGGCGAGCGCATTTACAACTCGCAGGTGTTCATCGATCGCTCGGGTGAAATCGTGGCGAAGTACCGCAAAACGCATTTGGTCACTGCCGCTCCGCTCGATGAGCGCCCGGTGTTCGCGCCCGGGGACAGGTTCGTATCACAAAAGTTCGAACCGTTTACGATTGGCCTAACGATTTGCTACGATCTGCGCTTCCCTGAAGTCTGCCGTAAGCTGGCGGTCGAACACAAAGCCGATGTGTTCGTCAATTCCTCGGCATGGCCGGTGGTGCGGGCCAAACATTTGCGATTGCTGGCGATCGCCCGCGCGGTTGAGAACCAAAGTTATGTGCTGCTGGCCAACCGCGTGGGGACAGACGATGACGTCACCTTCTGTGGTGGTTCGGCGATAATCGACCCTAACGGAACGATCATGGAAGAAGCTCCGGCCGACCGCGAAGAGCTGATCACCGCAGAGATTTCGCCGGACACCCTTGCCGCGGTTCGGAGCAAGGTCGCAGTATTCGAACATCGGCGGGCCGATCTGTATTAGAGCTGTGGTGGCAGCCGTGCCGGCTGCGAGCAGGATCATGCAGGCGACGCCTCCCTCCACAAAACTAAAGTGCGCTAGAACGCCCCGTGCAAAGATAACATCCCGTAAGGCGCGCTGCCGTCTTCGTGAAAACGAACGTCGGCCCGATAAAAATCGAAACTCCGATAAGGCTGATAGCCGGCCTCGGCGGTGATCGTGAGCCACGGCGCCACTTTCCAATCAACTCCGGGACCGACACGGACCTCGCTGTAGCTTAACACGGCGTGGTTCAACCGGCGATCGCCGTGAGTGTCACCGAAGTCGCTGTCGACCCGAAAATTTGTCTGTTTGATGTTGCCGCCGAGATAAAGCAAAACGTTCTTCGCAGCCTGGAACTCGAGGCGCGGTGTCGGCAGCACGGCGTTGGCAACCCAGAGCCGATGAAATTTCCACCGAATACCCGCCGCAGGAATGACAGGATATTCGCGTTCGACATCCACGCTGACGCCGAGAACGAATTGAAGGCTTGGATTATAAATGTAAGTGCCACCGGCGATGAAAGGCGCGTTGATCTGGTCTGAATCGAAATTGTTCGTGCCGTAAAATCCAGGCTGGAACTCGACGCGCATCAAAATCGAATCGGAGATTTGGGTGTCGAGACCGATAATCGCGCTCAGTTCCTGGAATGTGTTTGGCAACGGCGTGCGCTCGGGAAATCCGAACGCAAAATGTTCCCACTCAATTCCGAGTCGCAGCACGCCGAGCTTTACCCGGGGGGTGGCGACGAACCGGATGACAGTGTCGCTCTCGTTGAATCCGTCGATCCTTCGTTGGCCGCGGGTAACGGTCGCGTCGCTGATGTAAGTTTCCTCGACCGAGTATTCGCCGGTGAGCTTCGAGAACGGCTTGAAGAAATCGAATTTGCTGTCGTCATCAGCGAAAATCGAGGCTGACGCAAAGAAGAGTGCGATCGCAAATGCGCCTATGAAACGCCAACTGCAGGGGAAGCGGTTTGCTTCCCAATGGAAAAGAGCGGGACGCTGACAGCGCCCCCTACAGAATTCAAGGAGTTCCAAACTAGTTTGGGACGGGACGGGGCCCGTCCCTCCAGCGAATAATCGAAATCGCATAGCCTAACGATTCGTATCTTTTCGAAATGCCGCGATGGCCTTGGAGATGTCCTTCATCATCGCGGACTCGGAACCGAGCCGTTCCACGCCGTGGAGATCGGCAAGTGAAGCGGATGAAATCATGTCGCCCCGCCAGACCAGCGTCGACGGTTTCCCGTTCGCCGTGACCGGCCAGAGTTGATACAGGGTGAGAGCAACGTAATAACCGCCGCTGGCATAATACAGGGCGTCCGCCGCCTGGGCGCCACCGCCGGCGGTGCGATTATAGGAGGCGCCTAACGTTACCACGCCCTGGTCGTCGACGTCGAGCAATTCCCAATACAATTCCGGTGTGATCGCGCCGCCGCTTCCTCCAATCCCGGTTTCACCCAGGAAGCCGGAAAATTGCTTTCGAATCTTGCCCTGCTGTTTCAGCAGCGCGTTGAATTCTTCGTTAGGCTTGATCGCGTCGCCGGTGTAATCATAAGCCGCCTGGGCCGCCGTGCCGCCCGATAGAAACGCCTTCGCCCGCCCGGCCAGAGTCTGCATCCAAAAATCCGGAAACTTCGGTTCGGCCGTTTTCGCCTCCTCCTTGCTGATCTGGAGGTCGGAACTGAGTTTCTCGGTTTTGCCGATGAGCGTCTTTACCGGCCCGCCGCCCGGCGCGTCCTTCAATCTGGCGAAAGTCGCGGGCGACGGAGATCCTGAGATGTCCGAGTGCAGAAGAACCTTCAGCTCGCGATGTTTGGCCGGGTTCCAGTTGTGCATGGCCTGGACTTGCTGCGCCGGCGAGCCCGGCGCGACATAACAACTCTGCACCGAGAGGAAACGGCCGTTCATCGGCGGGCCATGCATCGTTTTGGCGTCGCCGTTGGCTAATTCGTTAATATCGATCTTGTCGAAAACGGAAAAACTGGCCAGCTCTGCGGCAGGATCGGCGGCAAGGAGTGTCGACACTGCCACAGGCATCAAGAGTATCGACGCGAAGATGGGTTTCATAGCGCAAGGATAACTATTCTTGGACGGTGACGGTTGCAAATGTGATCGGCCCATCGCAATAAGGGCTTGTCGCGCCGTCGTCTGATGCCAGTCCGGCTCGGACCGTAGGCGGATTCGAATATGGCGGAGCCGGTAATCGTTTTGGAAAATTTGAGCAAGCGCTTTCGCGACGTCGAAGCGGTGCGCGGAGTTTCGCTCACGATCGACGCCGGCACGATCTTTGGTTTTCTTGGCGCAAACGGCGCAGGCAAAACCACCACGATGCGGATGCTGTGCGGACTGACGCACCCCACCGGGGGTGGGGCGAGAATCGACGGGCATGATGTCTGGAAAGAGCGCGACCTGGTGCGAAAGAAGTTCGGTTACGTTGCTCAACGGTTCAGCCTCTACCCGGATCTTACGGCCGAAGAAAATTTGCGATTCTTTGGCGGAGCCTGCCGGGTGCCTCCCGCCCAGTTGGACGAACAGGTCAGCCGTTTGTTCAAGTTGACCGATCTCGAGCAAAAACGGAATGCCGCGGCCGGGAGTTTATCGGGAGGAATGCGGCAGTTGCTGGCCATGGCCTGCGCGCTGGTGCACGATCCGCCTTTGCTGTTTCTCGACGAGCCAACGTCCGGGCTGGACCCGGTGCACCGGCAGCAAATCTGGAATTTGCTCTACGACCTGAGCCATGGCGGGAAGACAATCTTTGTGACCACGCATTACATGGATGAAGCCGAGCGCTGCACGCAGGTTGGATTTCTAGAGAGCGGGCGGTTGCTGGCCCAGGCGTCGCCCCGCGAATTGAAAGCGAGTTTCAAAGGCAAGCTTTTGGAAATCGATGTCGACCCGGTGATGCCGGCGCTGGTGCGTCTGCGCAACGAACCGGGAATCCTCGGGGTATCGCTGAGGAGCGGGGCGCTGAGAATTTATTCGTCCGAATCGGAGAAGCTGATCGAACAGTGGCGAACGCGCTGGGCTTACGAAGACCTGCGTTTGTTAGGCCACCGTTGGGTCGAACCGGACATGGAAGATGTGTTTACCGCGTATTCGCAGCGGTACGATGCGATGCTGGAGAGAGCGGAATGAAATCCATCCTGTTCATACTCGTGCTCGTGCGCGTAATCGTAATCGTAATCGTAATCGACACGACTCAACCGATTACGAGTAGGAGCACGATTACGATTACGAAAGAAACGTATTTCATACTCCTGATCTTGATCATGCTGATGATCGATTTGTTTCTTCCGATCCGGATCAGGAGCATCAAGATTGAGATAGCGGCAGCGACGCGATGAACTCCCCATCCCTCAACGCCATCCGCAGCGTCGCGCACAAGGAAATGCTCCACATTCTGCGCGACCGGCGGGTGTTGCTTTTGATCCTGATCCTGCCGCCGATGTTTACGCTGTTGTTCGGGCACGCGTTTGAGACGAGCGAGATCGACGATATTCCGGGAATATTGGTCAATCGCGACGTTAACGAACGGACCCAGCGGTTCGTCGATATTATTTTGAAAAACAAAACGTTTCGATGGCGCCAGGCATCGGCCGGGCTGGCCAACGAATCAAATCTTCTGGGCAACGGTGTGAAGGCGGCGCTGGTGATTCCGCAGGGCTGGAGCGATTCGTTAAGCGCAGGCAATCCGAAACCCCTGCCGCTGTACCTCGACGGCAGCGATATCAACACGGCGTCGTCGGCCGAAGGTGCGGTCCAGAAAAGCCTGGCCGATTTCCAGGTCGGCGAGCGCGATCTGCTCGTCGGCAATCTCCCTGAAGACGTGATCGAGCTCGGCAAACAGTTGCGCGTCGAAGTCCGCAAACAGTTCGTGTCGCTGATGGAACCGTGGACGGCGGACGCCAAACTTCTCTACAACCCGAAATCGCGTTTCATCGATTACGTTTTGCCGGGGATCATCGGGCTGATTCTGCAATTGCTGACGGTCACGCTGATGGCCTGCACCATTGCCCGCGAACGCGAATCGGGCACGCTTTACCAGTTGCTGGTGACCTCGCTGCAACGGCGCGAGATCGTCATCGGAAAAATCCTGCCGTATCTCGCAATATCGATCCTGCTGATCATTATCATCGCGGTGCTTAGTGCATGGCATTTTGGCGTGGCGTTTTATCAGCCGTGGGCGCTGGCTGTGATTTGCCTGTTATTTCTGCTTTGTTCGTTAGGCCTTGGATTATTGATTTCGGCGATTTCTAAAACTCAGACTCAGGCGATCCAGTTCTCGGTTTTCTTTTTGCTGCCGGTATTCGTGCTATCGGGCGCGTTTGCTCCGTTGGAGCAACTGCCGCAGGCGATCCAGTACATCTCTGAAGTATTCCCGCTCACGCATTTTTGCCGCGCCTTTCGTCTGGTGAACATGTATCAGGCAGGTCCGTCGTTTTACTCCGTCGATCTCATCGTGCTGTTGGCGGGCGCGATTATCACGTTTGGGGGCGCGGCGTTTTTGTTGAAGCGAATCGAAGAATAAAGCGGGGTTGCAGGTGTTTAGATAATTTTTCGGCATAAACGAAAAAACTGCTTGCGCGGTTGTCGTTTCCTGCGATTCTCTGCGCTCTCAATTCGCGCGGATGCGAGTTGAGAACCCCTCAGCACCTCAACTCAACCCCCTATTCTCCTGCTTCGTAGATGCAATATTTTCTTACAGGAACGATACCGATCCTCCTGGGTATTTATTTGCTGACACTTTCCAGCACAGTGGGATCCGAAGCTTGGAATTCACGTGACTTGAAGTCGCG
>JADMIO010796451.1_pt1 | contig 121688 bp, 84 predicted proteins | sample 8958161 | NCBI WGS metagenome assembly JADMIO01 (sample SAMN16585339, study PRJNA669376) | soil metagenome | isolation source: Crop rotation soil | place: USA: Cullars Rotation, Alabama | collected 2011 | reverse complement strand
ACGAGGGCCGCCGGGGCGGGGTCCACGGCGGTCGCCGCGCTCGCCAAAAGAGCGCTCCTTTGTCGAGGGCCCCTCGTAGTCGGCGTATTTCTGCGTGGGGGCGCTTTCTTTCAGCCAGTCAGGCAGAAACTTCAGGTCAAAATCGAGAGGCGAGTCACTCATAGCGGGGGCGGTAAAATATCGCGCAAAGTCCCGCTGGCGAGCGCTCTTTTCCGATTGTCATCGGGGACGCGAAAAAAAGACAATTAGTTGTTGCCATCGGGGAGGGGCGATTCTAAAGCAGGACCCCAACCGAAGCACAAACACACCAACCGCACTACCCGCTTTTTATGTCCGACAAATCGATCGAGGAAAAAGTCAAAGATATCATTGTCGAGCAGCTCGGCGTGAACCCGGAGCAAGTCACCCCCGAGGCCTCCTTCATCGAGGACCTGGGCGCCGACTCGCTGGACACCGTGGAGCTCGTCATGGCCTTCGAGGAGGAGTTCAACGTGGAAGTCCCCGATGAGGACGCCGAGAAGCTCCAGACCGTCGGCCAGGTGGTGAAGTACATCGACGAGAAGACGGCGAAGTAGCCGCCTCCCGCACACTTTCCGCTCCCGCAGCGGCAGAGAAAGGCACAGCGCCCGCGCTGTGCCTTTTTTCGTTCGCTCGCCGGCTGCGTCAATCCGGTCAATCAGGTCCGCCGCAAGAAAGTAGACAACTTTGCGGCTCCGGCGGCGTTTCAACCCTCGCATCACGCAAATCTCATGAAACTCACTGCTTCCCTTCTCATCCTCCTCAGCACCTGCGCCCTCTCGTTCGCCGAAGACGCCAAGCCCGCCGAAGCTGGCCGCCGCGCCGGTGGCCGTGGCCAGGCGATGGACGCCGGCGCGCGCGCCGACCGCCTCAAGACCGAGCTCGGCCTCACCGATGACCAAACGGCCAAGATCAAAGCCATCTACGAGAAGGACCAGGCCAAGAACGCGGACGAACTGAAGAAGCTCCGCGAAGACACCACCACCTCGCGCGAAGACAAGGCGAAGAAGTACCGCGAAATCTTCGCGGCCACGGCCGAGGAGATCAAACCGATCCTCACACCCGAGCAGCAGACCAAGTGGAAGGAACAGCAGGAGAAGCGCCGGGCCGAAGGCGGAGCGCGCCGCGGACAGGGTGGCGCGAAGCCGGAGGCCAAGCCCGAAGCGAAGGCTGAGGCGAAGTAATCTCAATTCACCAGTGCAAATTCGAGCCATCCGGGCGAGTGATCGTCCGGGTGGCTCTCTTGCTCACGCCGTCCGCACCTTGATCAAACAAAACCGGTCGTCGAACTTACCTCCGTTGTGCGCGCGGCAACAGGCGAGGCAGGCGGCCTTCTTGCGCAGCGGGCGGACGCGGGCGAGCTGCTGGCCGCAGGCCGGGCAGCGGTAACGGTGACGGCGCTCGACCTTGCGGCGGGGCAGGGGCAGCGTGTGGCAGCGCGTCTCTTCGCGCAGCCCGAGGTCGGCACAGGCGCGGCGCCACTCCGGTCCGTGCGGCGCGATACGTTGGCGCCCCGCGCGCTCGTGGGCGAGGAGATGCGCGACTTCGTGGAGCAGTGTGCGATCGATCTCCTCGTCGCCGAACGCGATGAGGCGCGGGTTCAGCGTGACACGCGACTGGCCGGGGTAAGCCATCCCCGCCGTGCTGCGCATGCGCGGGTTCCAGCGCACGGTGAGGCGCGCGGCGAGCGCCGGGTGGCCGAGGCCGGTGAGCAACGCCTGCGCGCGCTCCTGCAGCGGAATGGCGCTGACCTTGCGCGGCGCCGGCTTGGGCTCGGCCGGCGGCGGAGGTGCGGGCGGCGGCGGAGCCCAGAGGCGGCGGAAGAAATCGAGTTGCATGGTCAGCGGCGTTGCATGCGCTCCACGGTGCGGCCCACCGCAGTGATGGTTTCCTCGATCTCCGCCTCCGTCGTGCCGCGGCCGAGCGAGAAGCGGACAGTCGATTTCGCATCCTGCGGCACGACGCCCATGGCGAGCAGCACGTGCGACGGGAGGACGCTGCCGACCATGCAGGCCGAGCCGCTGGAGGCGCAGACGCCCTCGAGGTCGAGATTCATGAGCAGGCTCTCGCCCTCGAGTCCGGGGAAGGTGACGTTGAGCGTGTTGGCCAGCGCGGACTCCGGCGCGCCGTTGCGCACGGCAGCGGGGAAAACCACGCGCACGCCCTCCCACAGCCGGTCGCGCAGCCGCGCCTCGCGCGCTTGCTCCGCCTCTATATCGGCGACCGCGTACCCCGCCGCCGCCGCCATGCCCGCGATCGCCGCGGCGTTCTCCGTGCCGGCGCGGCGCTCCCCTTCATGTGAGCCGCCGACTTGCAGCCGCTCGATCGGGATGCCGGCGCGCAGGTAGAGCAGGCCCGCACCCTTTGGTCCGTAGAACTTGTGCGCGGCAAACGAGAGCGCGTCGTATTCGCGCGCGTCGATCGCCTCTTTGCCAAACGTCTGGATCGCGTCGCTGTGAAAGAGCACGCCGCGCTCCCGGCAGAGCCGCGACGCCTCGGCGATCGGCTGGCGCGTGCCGGTCTCGTTGTTGGCCGACATGAGCGAGACCAGCGTGGTCTCCGGCGTCAGCGCGTCGGAGAGTTGTTGCAAGTCCACTCGTCCACCCTCGTCCACGAGCAGGCGCGTCACGCGGAAACCTTCACGTTTCTCCAGCGTCTCAAACGCGTGCAGCACCGCGTGGTGCTCGGTCGCACAGGTGATGAGGTGTTTGCCCTGCCCGGCTCGCGCGCGCGCCAGCCCGAGGATGGCGAGATTGTCGGACTCTGTGCCGCCGGCGGTGAAGATCAACTCGTGCGACTTCGCGTGGAGCAGGCGGGCCAGCGAGTCGCGCGCGAGGTCGATCGCCGCGCGGGCTTCGCGTCCTGCCTGGTGGATGCTCGAGGGGTTGCCAAAGACCTGGTCGAGGTGCGGCAGCATTGCCTCTCGCGCGGCCGCGCAGAGCGGTGTCGTGGCGTTGTAATCGAGGTAGATCACACGCGGCTCAGATGACCCAGTCGCTGCCCCCGCCAGCGTTCATCAGCTCGCCGTGCTTGTCCTTGTCGAGGATCTGCAGCGCCGTGTCGCGCAGCAGCACGAGCGACCGGGGCGGCACGCTGTGGGTGAGGAAGACACTGGCCGCCAGCGTGCTGCCCGTGCCGACCACCGTGTCGCCGCCCATGACCGTCGCGCCCGCGTAAATGGTGACTCTGTCCTGCAACTCCGGATGCCGCCGCTTGCCGCGCAGCGCCTGTCCACCGGCCAGCGAACGCGCGATGAGCGAGACGCCCTGGTAGAGCTTCACGTGCTCGCCGATGATCGACGTCTCCCCGATGACCACGCCGGTGCCGTGATCGATGAAGAAGTACCCGCCGATGTGCGCGCCGGGGTGAATGTCGATCCCCGTCCGCGCGTGCGCCCACTCCGTCATCATGCGCGGCAGCAGCGGCACCTCGAGCGCGTAGAGCACGTGCGCCAGCCGCTGGATGGCGATGGCCTCGATGTAGGGATACGCGACGATGACCTCATCGAGCGTACTCGCCGCGGGATCGCCGGCGTGCGCGGCCTCGACATCGGTCCGTAACAACTGCCGCACCTTGGGAATCCCCTCGAGGAAACTGAACGTCGTCTTGCTGGCTTTCTCCTCCGGGCAACCCGGTTCCTGCAAGCGCAGGCTCTTGCAAATCTCCTCCTGCAGCCGCTCGCCGATCGAGTAGATGCGATGCGCCGTCACGCGCTTGAGGTGCTGCGAATGAATCGGCTCCTGGTCGTGAAAGCCGGGAAAAAGCAACTGCAGCAAGTCCTCGCAGATCGTCGCCAGCGCGCGCTTCGAAGGCAGGTTGGAGCCGTCGATGTTATTCATCCCCCCGCCGATGCGGTAGGAGTTCAGAATCTCATCGGTGATCTTGGAAAAGTCCTTGTCCATTCAGAGGCAGGTAAGGTCGCCGCGGAAGGCGCGGGATTCAACGCGCAAACGCGCGGCATCCCGGAATAGGTCCTATACGTCCTATAGGACCCATGGGTCCTATCTCCGGCCCTTCGGCTTCGTCTGGCCTCGGTACTCCAGTCGAGCGCGAGTCATGCGTTCGCGAAGGCCGCCCTCCTTGACAAAGTCCTCTTCCAATCGGTCGATTTGTTGGTCCAGAAGGTAGTTCGTCTGGTGGATGAGGCAGATCGCGATGTTGGCGACAATTTTGGCGGGGCGCGTTTCGCAGATGGATCGATAGGTCTCGTACGTGACACGCGTTCCATGTCCCAACCGGCGAACGTACAGCGCCTCCTTTGAGTCTTTGTCCCAGAGGGGATGTTCCCGCACGCGCAGGTAGTCCTGATAGTCGCCCAAGAGCTCGTCCAGGCTCGCAAGAGCAACATTGGTAAGCTTGAGCTCCATCTCCTTGGATGTACGCGACGCTTTGCTTCCCTCCCTGATGTTCTGCTTGCCCGATCGTGCCGACTGGATCATCTGGTCGATCGTGCGGTCGCCTCTCTCGAGATACTTGTGGGCGAACCGAAAGGTGATGTCGAAGACCACCACTGCTTTCTGATACGAGAGCAAATCCTCGTAGTTCCCGTGCGGGGGAAGAAAGCCGTGGGGAGCAGGCATAAGTCCTATGCGACCTATGAGACATATAGGACCTATCTCTGACAAGCCGCCCCTCTACGCCGCCGCATGCCGCGGCGCCACCAGCTGCGTCTGCACCACCGGCGCCGGCTCGTGCGCCGGCGCCGGCAGGATGGACTCCTTGCGCGCGATGGAGTCGAGCGTATGCACGGCCTCGGACGCGGTGGCGGTGAGGGCGCGCATTTGCTGGACGAACTGTTGGTCGAGGTCGTGCGAGACCTGGAGCTGCTCGCGCTGGTGCTTCATCTGCGCGCGCTGGCTTTCGAGCGTGGCGCGCAGCTCGCGGCAGAAGTTGGCGATGTACGCCTGCAGGCGCGCCGCCGCGCTGGCCAGCGGCGTGCGGGCAAAGCGCGGCTGCACGTCTTCGTGAATCATCTGGAGCAGGACGAGACGCGCCTTGTTGGAAAGGCGGTTTGCCTTGTCGCGCTGGTCGATCGGCATCGTTTTCGCGTTGCCGAAGAGCTGGCGGCGGATCTTGGTGGAGGAACGGAACAGCAGCAGGTCGGCGAACGTGCGGCGGATGGGGAGCTTGTCCGGATCGATCTTGAGCAGGTACGGATCGATGCTTTCGCTCTCGTGCAGCGTGGCAAGCAGGCCGGCGGCGATATGGCTGAGACTCAAGCCGACGCGTTGCAGATCGTTGACCATGTTGGGCATCGGATCCACCCCGCCAAAGGCTGTCGAGAGCAGCGAGAAAATGCGCGAGCGCAGCCCGTTGGAAATGGTGAGCGCGCTGTGGACGAGCAGCGGCGCCCAGAGTTGCTCCTCCAGCACGCGCAGGCTGTCGCCCGAGCCGAACCAGCGGTCGAGCGCCTGGCACATTTCCTCGGCCAGCGCCGTCGCCTCCGTCTCGGAAAAGACGCGGCCGCTGTTCGCGCTCTCCGTCTTCGCCTTTTGAAAAGTGGACTCCCAGTCGAGGCAGAGCAGGCGTTCCGCGGCCGCCATCTTGGCCTCGAGTTCGGCGATGCGCGCGCCGATCTCGTCATGGTGCGCGAAGACGGCCTTGATCTCGCGGCCGCCGGCTACCTCGAGCGTCTCGCCGCAGAGCAGCCGCGCCTGGCGCACGCTGTCGCGCATGAATTCCTGCGTGTAGTCGTTGCTGTTGAGATACTCGGTCAGGTCCTGCGTGAAAGCCTCGAACCTCTTGCTCGTATCCGTCGGCTCCGCGGCCTTCTCTCCGCCCGCGAGGATGCGCTCGGAGGCGGCATTCATCAGGTCGAGCGCGTGAATGCGGACGCGGTTCTGCTCGTACGCCTGGCGCAGCGGGCCGGTCATCGAGAGCGTGGTGAAGGCCTCCACGATCTGGTCGGGATCGAGGCTCTCCGCGCTCGGCCGCAGCTCGCCATTGGCCTGCAAGTCGCGTTTGCTCGTGTCGACATTGATGACGAGGAAGATGCGGCTGAAGAGCGCGAGCAGTTGGTTGAATTCCTCGAACACCTGCTCGAGAAACAGGTTATCCGTCTTCACCACGAAGACCGCGCACGCCGCGCTGTTGCGGAACTCGCGCGTCAGCGTGTCGTAGCCGAAATTCATCTTGCTGTAGAGGCCCGGGGTGTCCACCAGCACCGTGCTCGATTTCTCCAGGCTCGGCACCGGCAGCTTCACGTCGATGCGCCGGATCGCCTCCGGGAAATCGCTCGTCGGGTCGAACGGCACCTGCCGCTGCTCCGCGATGCGAATCTGCGCCGCCAGCGCCAGGTGGCTGTCGGCCAGCACCCCGCGGAGCACGTCGCTGTTGGTCGAGAGCGATTCGCGCCCGTTGTAGCGCGTCACCGAGATGCGCTTCTTCTCCGCGTGCTGCACATAGACCAGGCACGGATAACCCGGCAGCGACGTCACCTCGCTCACATACGCCCCGCTGAGGGCATTCATCAGTGTCGACTTGCCGCTCTTCAGCGGCCCGAAGATGAGCAGGTACGCCTGCTGGCTGGCGAGCTTGTCGGTCAGCGAGCGAACGCGCGCCCGGAGATCGTTCGTCGCCGCCAGCGGCGCGGCGAGGGTCGTGCCCTCCGAGCCATGCGTCACCAGCTCGGCGGCAGCGGATTCGAGAGCGGCGGGAAGAGCGGAAAGCGCTTCCGAACAGGCTTCGCAGAAGGACGAGATTCCCGTTTTCATAAGAGAGAGCGTTGGCAAGGGGCGAACCACGAAACTTGTGGGCACTGCTGGGGTGGGAGTCAAGGGGGAAATCCAACATATTGTGTTCCGCAGCGCTTTGGAATACAAATAAGGCCTATAGGTTGTATGGGGCCTATGGTGGAATGACGAATGACGAACGGCGCAGCCAGCCAGGTGGCTCACGTTGCCCCAACGTGAATCCACCCGATCCGCGCGGAGCGCGCCATTCTGCGGCAAGGGGGATTGCGGCGCCGGAGACCCCAAGTGCTGCGGGGTCAACCTCGTTTCTTTTTCGGACGGAACTTCCCGCTGAGCATCTCCTCGATCCGCCCGGCGGCCTTAAGGACGGCGTCCATGCTGTAGTCGGGCAGGGGGCGGTTCTGGCCGAGGTAGCCGGAGAGGTAGGAGACGGAGCCGATGTCGAGGTTCAGGCGGTCGGTGACCATGTACGCGACAGCTTCCGCCTCGAATTCGCGCACATCGAGCGCGAGGGGCTTGCGTTCCGGCGCGAGCTTCGCGCGGTCGAGACCGAGGTGGCCGCAGAAGACGTGCGCCAGTTCGTGGGCGAGAGTGCCGAGCTGCTGGGCCTCGGTGTGCTTCGAGTTCAGCCGCAGATAGAACTCCGTGGCCCGGCCCGGCGTGCGCCACACGTCGCCGGCGCGGCCGCTGCCGAGGTCTTGCAAGGCGACTTCGATCTCCACTTTCGCACAGGCCGCGCTGAGCCGCTTCACCGCCAGCGGCGGCGCATTGCCCTTCGCAGGGAAAGGATTCGCCACCGCTGCCGGCACCCGGTCGTTCCGCGGATCGCACGGCTCCGTGTCGCTCACGTCAAAGACAAAATCGACCGGCCCCATCGTCCGCAGGATGACGTACGGGTGCGCCCCCGGCTTCACCCGCCGCAGGTAAGCCTGCTCCCACACCCGCGCCCGCACCGCATACGTGATGCCGGGATTCTGCACGTGCAGCAGCATCGCATTATACGGCGCCAGATGCGGAAACCGCCGCGCAAACTTCAGCAACTCCTCCAACTCCGGCCCCGTGCGATACGCCAGCGCCCGCGTGATGAGATCGTCCAGCGCCCGGCGCGGGTCGTCCGCGCCAGCGTGCGAAATATCTCCAGCAGACTCTGACACACCAAGTGAAGTTAGGGAAGCGGGGGCTCCCAAGGATTGACGACGGACACGCCGGTGTCGGCGAAATCGGCGACGTTCCGCGTGGCGATCTTGAGATCGTGGACGTGGGCGGTGGCGGCGATCAGCGCATCGTAGGCGGGCAGCGTGCGTTTCGCGGGCAATTCAGAAACTGCCTCAGCCACCTCGCGCGTCACCGCCAGAACCCGACCGTGAAATTTCACCAGAAGTTGGTCGCGATACCAGACTCTCAAGCGCGTGGCGAAGTCTGGATCTCGCGCTGCAACTTGCCGAATGCCCTGACGGATCTCGACGAGAGTGATGACGCTGAGGTACGTCGACGCAGGCGCCACTCCAGCCTGCCAGGCGATGACCGCAGCCTCAGCCTTCTTCCCCTTGCGCAGCTCGGAGACGACGACCGTGTCCAGCAGATGCCCGGCGCTCACGGGAACTCGAGAGGCATGTTTCGCCCCGGACCGCGCTCTGGAAGCGGCAGGTCGCGATCCGCAGTCGAGTCGTCACCCAGTGCTTCGAGCAGGGTATCGGGAACAGGCTCGACCCCCGGACTCACTTCGCGGACGACGAGGTCCGTGATCCAGGCGGAGAGCGATTTCGACACGCTCACCGCTCGGCGGCGGGCTTGGTGACCGAGATCGTCTGGCAGTTCCAGAGAGACATTCATTGAGGAACACTACCATTTCGGTCCGACAACTCCAAGCAGGTTTGCGTATGTTCTCCACCATTGCGGCTGCATCGACAGACTCGCGAATTTCAATCGTATTGAGTGAGCGCGACACCGCCGGGTTGTGTGGCCCTTCGCCGGCTGGCGCGATTTCCCCTCTGCTCCCGCGTGACGCGCGCCGTTTTCGCGCTATAGTGCGCCTCCCGATGCTTCCTGACTTTCTCACTGAATCCATGGCTTCTCCCGCCGTCCGCCGTTTTGCGGAGTGGCTGGCGCCGGGGCGTGATCTGGAGGCGATGGCGTCGCAGGCGGCGTGGGTGACGCGGAGGCATTTTGGGAAGACGATCCGGCTGTTTGCGCCGCTCTATGTCTCGAACGAGTGCATCAACTCGTGCGCGTACTGTGGGTTTTCGCGGGAGAATGCGATTTTGCGGACGACGCTGGAGATCGAGGCGGTGGTGAAGGAGGGGCGGTATCTCGCGGCGGAGGGGTTTCGCAATGTGCTCCTGGTGGCGGGGGAGCATCCGAAGTTTGTCTCCAGCGGGTACCTGGAGCGGTGCATCCGCGCGCTGGCGCCGGAGATTCCCAGCGTCTCGCTGGAGGTGGCGCCGATGGAGGTGGAGGAGTACGCGACGATGGTGAACGCGGGCGCGGAGGGGCTGGTGGTGTACCAGGAGACGTACGACCGGGCGACGTACGCGGAGATGCACACGGCGGGGCCGAAGAAGGATTACGACTGGCGGCTCGCCTGCCCGGAGCGTGCGTATCGCGGCGGCTTCCGGCGTATCGGCATCGGAGCGCTGTTCGGCGTGGTGCCGGACTGGCGCGCGGAGGCGTGCGCGCTCGCGGCGCATCTCGCCCACTTGCTGCGGATCGGGTGGAAAGCGCAATGGACCGTGAGCCTGCCGCGGCTGCGCCCGTGCGCCGGCGGGTTCACGCCGCGGGTGCACCTCACGGATGCCGAATACGTGCAACTCATCTGCGCGTTCCGGCTGGCGTTTCCGCAGGTCGGCCTCGTGCTCTCGACGCGGGAGCCGGCGGCGTTTCGCGACGGGCTCGTGCCGCTCGGCGTCACCATGATGAGCGCCGGCAGCCACACCGAGCCCGGCGGCTACACCGGCCAGGGACGCGACACGCTGCACCGCACCGTGCGCAACAAGGCGGTCCAGATTGCCGCGCGCGAGGCCGAGGCGGGCGCGACGGCGCAGTTCGACATCGCGGATGAACGCTCCCCGCGCGAAGTCGCCGACGCCCTCCGCTCGCGCGGTCTGGAGCCCGTATGGAAAGACTGGGACCGCGCGATTCTCGAGCGATGACTTTGCAGATCAACGGCGAGACGCGGGAGTGCGCCGCGAGTGAAATCGCGGCGCTGGTCGCGGAACTCGGCCTGCCCGCGCAGGCGGTGCTGGTCGAGCACAACGGCGTGGCGCTCCGCCGCGACGAGTGGCCTGGGCGGGCGCTGGGTGAGGGGGACCGGCTGGAGATCATCCGGATCGTGGCGGGTGGGTAGGGAGCGCGGCGCGCCATGTGGCTCACGTTGTCTCAACGTGAATCGCCCGTTCCGCGCGGAGCGCGCAGATCTTCGGCCACGTGGTTGGGGAGCCGCGCGTCCCCCGCCGCCTTGCCAAAGCTTGCGCGCTCCGCGCGGAGTGGTCGATTCACGTTGAGACAACGTGAGCCACGTTCGCGTCGGCGCGCTGACTGATTACTGACCTCTGATTACTGACTACTTCCGCCTACCCGAGCGACCACCCCTGCCTATACTCCCGCCGCAGAAACTTCTCCGCCTCCGGGTAGTTCGGGATTTTCATCTCCGCGGCGTTCCACTGGATCTTGCGGCCGGCGCGGTAGGCGACGTTGCCGAGGTGGTTGGCTTCGGTGAGCGGGCCGCTGTAGGTGAAGGGGCAGGTGGTAGCGCTGCCGTCCTTGCACGCTTTAATCCACTCCGCGTGGTGGCCGATCGATTTCGGGATGGTCTGCGGCGGGCGGACGAAGTCCTTGAATTTGTCCTCGGGCAGCAGCAGGTGCTTGCCGTAGTCCGAGAGCAGCATCCCTTTGTCGCCGACGAAGAGGACGCCGTTGCGCCACTGCGGGATGACCTTCTCCTCAAATTGCGGCGGTTTCATCTGGCCTTGATACCAGGTGAGCTTGAGCGGGCCGCGCTTGCCGCGGGCGCCGTACTCGTACGTGGCGCTCATCGTAGCGGGCGCGATCTCGGGATGCGGCGGCGGGCCTTTGGCCTCGATGGAGAGCGGCGCATCGAGCTCGAGCGCCCAGAACGGGAGATCGTTCCAGTGCGAGCCGAGGTCGCTCATCGTGCCGTTGCCGAAGTCCCACCAGCGGTACCATTTCGGGCCGGGGAAATAGACGCTGTGGAAGGGGCGGTACGGCGCGGGGCCGATCCAGAGATCCCAGTCGAGCTCCGGGGGGACGGCTTCCGAAGTGGTGGGCCGCTCCTGGGTGCTGACGATGTCCTTGTAAAGAGCGGCGTCCTCCGGGCTTTGCCGGCCCCAGGTGCGGTCGACCCAGACGTGGCACTCGCTGACTTTCCCGATGGCGCCGGCCTGGATGAGCTCGACCACGCGGCGGTAGTTGTCGCTCGCGTGGATCTGCGTCCCCATCTGCGTGGCCACGCCGGCGGTGCGCGAGGCTTCGGTGATGAGCCGCGCCTCGTAGACATCGCGCGAGAGCGGCTTTTCGGAATAGACGTGCTTCTTGCGGCGCAGCGCGGGGAGCGTGGCGAAGGCGTGGGTGTGCTCGGTGGTGGCCACGACGACGGCGTTGAGCTCGGAGTCCTTCAGCGCGTCGTACAGCTTGCGGATGTCGCTGAAGGTGCGCGCGCCCGGCGCCTTCTTTTGCGCATTGCCGAGGTTCCTCTCATTCACGTCGCAGAGCGCGACGATGTTCTCGCCGAGGCACTCGCTCATGTCCGCGTAGCCGCGGCCGCCGCAGCCGATGACGGCGATGTCGAGTTTGCTGTTCGGCGACTGGCACCGAACGATGGCGGGAAATCCGAGCACGCCGGCGGCGGCGGTCTGGAGGAAACGGCGGCGGGTGGCGGTGGGAGCGGGGGAGCGCATGGGGGGATAGTCGGGGTGTGGCGGACGGAAGGCGAGACTCTTCCTCATTTTCTTCATCTTCATCTTCATCAACCGCAGGTCGAATTGATGAAGATGAAGATGAAGAAAAAGAGGAAGAGAACGCGGCTGCCGTTCGAACGAAAGAGATTGCACCCGGCGCGCTTTGGCCTTTGTTTGGCGGGCTTTCGCCATGCCACGCCTCCTGCTTCCGCTGCTCGCGCTTGTTCTCGTCGTGCTGTCGCCTTCCCGCGCGGGGGCACAGGGGTACGCCGCGTTTGTCACGATCGACAATGACACCGGCCACGTCCTCGCCAGCCAGGCGCCGGACAAAAAGCTCCAGGTCGGCAGCCTGACGAAGATCGCGACGGCGATGGTGGTGCTCGACTGGTCGGAGGCGAAGGGCGTGGGCCTGGACCAGATGGCCACCGTGTCGGCCACGGCGGCGGCGATTCCGGTGCTCGGCGGCGCGATCGATTTCCACGCGGGCGACCAGTGCTCGCTGAAGGACCTGCTCTACGCGGCGCTGCTGCAGTCGGACAATCGCGCGGCGCAGACGCTCGCCGAGCATGTTGGCCGCGCGCTGGGTGAGCCGGACCCGGTGGTCGGCTTCGTGAAGCAGATGAACGCGCTGGGCCGCAAGGTCGGCATGAAGAACACGCGCTTTTTGAACCCGCACGGACTCGACGACACGGAGAAGTCGGCGCCGTACTCGACCGCGGCCGATCTCGCCGAGCTCACGCGCTACGCGATGGAGCGGCCGGCGTTCCGCTTCTACGTCTCGCAGAAGGAGCGGAAGATCAGTGTCGGCGGCCAGTCGTACATGCTGCGCAACACCAACGAATTGCTCGGTACGGACAAGATCGACGGCGTGAAGACCGGCACCACGCGCAAGGCGGGCCAGTGCATCATCGTCTCCGCGTCGCGCCCGCCGGAGACCAGGCAGGAGGGGGAGAAATTTCACATCACCCCGCGGCGGATCACCGTCGTGGTGCTCGGCGCGGCGGATCGCTTCGGCAGCGCGCATGCGTTGCTCAACAGCGGCTGGCAACGCTACGACGAGTGGGCGGCCGCGGGGCGGCCGAGTGGCGCGAAGAAGAAGTAGTTAAAGCTTCGTCCCATTGACCTTCGTCCACGGCGAGAAGGCGCCGGCGGCGTGGGTCTTCACTTTGCGCTGCCAGATTTTGTTGCCGCAGAAGGCGAAAAGGGTGTCCATCTCTTTGCCTCCGAGGCAGACGCCGGTGACGCGGCTGCGGTCGGGGACGGGAAGGATCACCTGGGTCGGGCCGTCGTCGGCGCTGATCTGGATCCCGCTGCGGGTGGCGGAGAACATCTGGCCTTCGAGCGCGTAGCAGACGGACTCCGCGCCGGCATCGTCGTCCCAATCCGCCACGTAATAATGGAAGTAGCGCTCTTTGTTGATGAGCGAGCCGTCGGGGTTGATCTGATAACTGTACGCCCATTTCGAATGGCCGTCGGCCACGCTGAGCAGCCATTGATCCGGGCGGCAGGCCATGCCGGTGGCGAACTTCAGGCCGGAGTCGACCTGCGTCTTTTTGCCGTCCTTGATGAACCAGACGGTGCCGGGCGCGTTGGGTTTGTCGCCGTTGGAAGTGACGTAGAGCCCGCCGTTGGCCGCGGCCAAAATGGAGTGGCCGCGCAGGCCCTCGAGGACGACGCTTCCCGCGCCGCTCGCGTCGTAGCTCATGAGGCGGTCGGTCTTTTCTGAGACGGTGTAGACCTTCCCATCGGCGCCGACGGAGACGCAGTGCGCCGCGCCGGAATCCGCGACGAATTCGCTCACTTTGCCATCGAGCCCGATGCGGTGGATTTTGTTGTTCGTCGTGTCGGCGAAGAAGACCTCGCCGGCCGCATTGCAGGAGGGGCCGCGCGTGCTCTTGAAGCCCTCGGCGAGCAACTGCCAGCCTTGATCGGGCAGCAGCACATCCTGCGCGCGCGGGGCGCTTGGGCCGGCTTTCACGCGCTCGGGCCAGCCGCGCCAAAGGAAGGCCATTGCCTCCTGCCAGTTCTCCAGGTAACCCGCGACGTGGCGGCCATCGATGGTGCGGAACTGGTAGTCGTAGCCGGAGAACTTCAGCGCCTTGTCCATTTCCTGGTCGAGCAGGTACCAGTCGCCCGCGGCGTTCTCCATGTCGTGCGTGGCGGTGGTGAGGTAGGCGCGGATTGGCCTGGCCTCAAATTTGCGGACCATGGTGGGGAACTCGTGCCCGCCGCGGAACGCCACCCAACTTCCGCTCGCCGCGTAGACGCGGCTGAACGCCTCGGGCCGGTGCCACGCCGCGGTGAAGGCCGCGATGCCGCCGCTGCTGCCGCCCGACATGCAGCGGTCGTTGCCATCGGTCGAGAGCTTCAGGTTGAGCTCCTTCGCCACGTGCGGCAGCAGCTCCTCGACGAGGAAGCGGACGTTGTTATCGCTCACGCCGTCGTATTCGAAGTCGCGATTGCGCCGGCCGAGCGTCCCTTTCATCGGCGCGGGCACTTCGCCCGGCCGCACGAAGACGCCGATGGTGACGGGCATTTCCTTCGTGGCGATCATCGTCTCCATGAGCGCCTTCTCGCGCGGGTTGTAGCCGTCGGTTTTTACGTAAACGCACGCGGGCTTCGAGCCGTCGTATTGCGCCGGGATGAAGACCGTGACGTCGCGCACAGTGCCGGGAAAGACGGCGCTTTGCGTAAAGGTGAACTGCTTGGTCGTTCCCGGCCGCACCGCCTCCGGCGCGATCGCCGGCGGCTCGTATTTCGGGACGGTTGCGGGTTCGGCGGCAGCAGCCAGAAGCAGACAGCCGAGACTGATGACGGCGAGGAGGGTGGGGTTCATTGCGCCACCCTACAGGGAGTGCGCCGCCGCGCGCGAGCCTGCTGAAATGCACTTGACGCCGCGTGGCCCAGCCTCATCATTTCTGTTGGCAGCGCGCACTTTCTTCCATGGCCCCGCTCAATACCTCTTTCCATGAGCGAAATCGACACCACCGGCCTCTCTACGCGTCCGCGGTTTGCGGAAGCGGCCGCTGGCCGCTGGGTGCCGCCAACGCCGGAGGATCTGGAGCAACTGCTGCCGCAGTATCACGTTGACGGCATGCTGGGCGGCGGCGGCGCGGGTGTGGTCTACCGCGGTGTGCAGGATGCGCTGCATCGTCCCATCGCGCTGAAGGTCCTCCCGGCGGAGCAGGCGGGTGGCGAGACCCTCAGCCGCTTTCAGCACGAAGCGCACCGGCTCGCGCGGCTGCACCATCCCGCCATCGTCGATATCTACGATTACGGGCAGACTCGTGAGGGCCACCCGTATTTCGTCGAGGAGCTGGTCGACGGGGTTGATCTCGCGCAGATTCTCCGCTCGACGTCGATCCACGCACCGCAGGCCCTTTCGCTCGCCGTCCACGCCTGCGAGGCGCTCGGCTACGCTCATGCCGAAGGGGTGATCCACGGCGATCTAAAACCGGAGAACCTCCTCGTGACCAATGACGGACTGGTCAAGGTGGCGGACTTCGGCCTCGCGGGCTCCAGCCGCGACCTGCCGGGCTACCGTGCACCGGAGCAGCGCGCAGGGCAGGCCGAGCCGCGTTCCGACGTCTACGCCATCGGCGCGCTGCTCCGGGAAATGCTCCACGGCAGGACGGGCGTTCCATTCCCGGACGAGGCGGAACTGACCGCGCGGGCGGATGGGATCGTGGAAAAGGCGATGCAGCCCGATCCCGCACGGCGATACCAGTCGATCGAGGAATTGCGAGAGGAGCTCGACCGGCTCCGGCACACGCTGGTGGAGAGTCACCACGCGCCGCCGGTGCGGAAACCGCAACGCGCGCTGGTAAGAAAGGCGGGACTGGCCGTCCTCTGCGTCCTGGTCGCCGTGCTCGGGATTGGCGCCCGCGTGCAGTCGCTCCGCGAGTCCGCGTCTCCCGCGCCGAAAACGTGGGAGGTCCCGCTCCAGCGGACGTCGATCGCCCTGCCCGCGGAACGTCCGGCGTGGCGGAACTCGCTCGGCATGACTTTCGTCGCGCTCCCGGGGACCAGCGTCCTCGTCTGCATCCACGAAACCCGGCAGTCCGACTACGCGGCCTATGCATCCGCGACCGGTCTCGCATGGCAAACCGACGGCGAGGACGGCGACCGCCCGGCGGCCAACGTGAGCCGCGAGGAAGCCCAGCGGTTCTGCGCCTGGCTGAGCCTCAAGGAACGCGTGCGCTACCGCTTGCCGACGGAGCAGGAGTGGAGCACCGCCGTCGCGCTGGCCGTGCCGCAGGCGGGCGAAGGTGGCTTTCCGTGGGGGCTCGGCTGGCCCCCGCCGAATCGCACCGAGCTCGGGTTTCGTTGCGTCATCCAGGCGCCGCCGGGCGTGGAATTGCGGTAGGCTTTGGGAGCATGTACGGCAAATCCGTCGTGATCGCTGAGCAGCCGCCGGCGCCTATCGCCGCCGCTGCTCGATTCCACAGAAATAGCAGGACGGGACGCCTTGTTACGGCGAGCACGCGAGGTGAGCAATCGCGAACGCGGGCGCGAGTCCGGGACGTGGATCACACCTCGTACACATGCACCGCGAAGGCGTCGGGCTTGAAGAAATCCGAAGGCGCGAGGCTCGGGCCGACCGCCTTGGCGTCGCTGGTGCCGTTGAAGTTGAAGGTGTCGTTGCCGGCGCCTTTTTGGAGCACGACGGCGAGGCCATTGTATCGGAAGGAGCCGATCTCGTGGGCGACGAAGCCGAAGGTGTCCGTGGCACCCACGCGTCCGAGGATGGCGCCGCCGATCACGATGCTGGCGATCTTCGACCGGGTGCCGCCGGCGATGATGACGTCGTCGCCATCGCCGATGAAGCCATCGACGCTATCGAAGCCCGCACCGAGCATGCTGGCGATCCAGTCGCCGCCGACTTTCACCGCGCCGATCTGCGCGTTGCCGTTGAGGACGGTGCCGTCTTTCTTCACGCCGGCGAAGAGCCAGGCATTCTCCACGCGGCCCCCGATGGTGAGGCTCTTGAGGACGACGTTGTTCTCCACCGGATCGCCCGCGAGGCTGCCGGCGTAGAGGGTGACGGGATTGTCCGCCTGGCCGATGAGGCTGCCCTTGATGGTGATGGAGCCGAAGCCCTGCGAGGCATAAAGTCCGCTCTTCGGAGTGGTCGTTCCTCCCTTTGTGCTCCCCGCCACGATCGAGCCGCCGACCGTCAATGAGCCGACCGTGGTGAACTCGAGGTAGCCGTTGGCCACGAGGGTGCCGCCGCCGCCGAGATCGGTGCCGCGCACGTCGTGCCCGATCGACACCGAGCCAACGGCGAGGCCGGAGATGTAGCCCGTGTTCGTGCCCGTGCCGCCGAGGATCGAGCCTCCGAAGGTGATGCTGGTGGCATTGCCCACAATCACGCTCCCCGTCATGTTGTTGTCGGCGCCCCGGAGATCGCCCGCCACTTTGATCGCACCGAAGAAGTCGTGGATATCGGGATTGAACGCCCGGATCATGCCGGAATTCTGCCCAACGCCCCCGATGATCGAGCCGCCGACGGTGATCGGCCCGACGGTCTGCTTCTCGTCACCGTCGTCCTTCAGTCCGATGGTGGCGGAGTTCTCTCCACCGCCGATGAGGGAGCCGCCAACCGTGATCGCGCCGAGATTGTGCCCAGAGGTGATCTGGGCGCTGTCGTCCCCGGCGCCTTCCAGGCTGCCGCCGATTTTCACGGAGGTGAGCGAGTGGGTGGCTGCGATTTGGGCCGAACGTTTTCCGGCGCCGCCGATCATGGCGCCCCTCACGGTGACGCCCGCGAGGTCGACACCGGCGACGCGCCCGCTGTCGTCGCCGCCGCCGCCGCGGAGGTCGCCGCCGATCTTCACCAAGCCGATGTTTCCGGCCGCGGACGTGATGATTCCCGAAAGGGCGCCGGCCCCGCCGCGCAAGTCGCCGCCGATGGTCACCGAGGCGATATTGCCCGGGGCCAGGATGCTTCCCGAGTTGATCCCGGCTCCCGCGAAGACCGAGCCGCCGATGGTCACCGGCCCGAGCGTGCCATGGGAACCCGCATCGCTCGAGACGTTGATCGAGCCACTGAGCCTGCCGATACCGCCGATGATCGAGCCGCCGATCTTCACGCTCGCGATCCCGCCGGTATGGGTGGTGATCGAGCCGGCCTCGGCCTTCATGCCGTTGGCGGACGAGCCGCCACCGCGCAGGTCGCCGCCGATCGAGACCGCGCCCATGGTGGTCTTGGCGAAAAGATAGCCCGAGAAGCCGAGGTCCGGCCCGCCGATGACATCGCCGCCGATCGTCACCGCGCCCATCGAACCATTGGCGCTGCCGATCTGGCCGCTAGCCGACCCGGTGCCGCCCATGAGACTGCCGCCCACCTTCACCGTCCCGACGTTGCCCACGACGCTGATAGTGCCCGCGGCGACGGTGCTCCCGCCGAGCACCGAGCCGCCGACGGTCAGCGCGCCGAGAGAAGAGTCCACCATGTTCACCGCGCCGGTGATCTCCACGAACGCATTGCGCACGTTGCCTTTGACGGTGATCGATTTCACCGTGCCCACGATGTCGCTGTGCAAATCCGGTGCGCCGGTCGTCGTGCCGAGCTCGCCGAGCGAGTGCACCGTGAGGCTCTGGATGGCGACGGCGTTGATCACAGTGCTGCCCGCGTCGATCACGCCGAGGTCGCCGCTGATCTTCACCGTCCCCAGCGGGTGGCCCGTCGCGTTGATGCGGCCGACGTTGGCCAGCCCGTCACCGGATTTGATCTTCACCGTGTCCATTGGCGTGAGGTCCTGCGGCACGGCGGTGAGAGTGATGTTCGTCCCGTCCGGCACCACGGCCAGCGAGCCGGTCAGGTCAATCGTCTGCAACTGATCGCCCAAGCCCGAGGCGCTGGTGACGAGCACGGTGGCGACATTGCCGCTGTTGAGGATCGGCTTCGAGAAGACGACGGTGACTTTGTCGCCATCCACGTCGGTGTAAAACGCAGAGGTGGGGCTGACAAACGTGGCGGCGGGAGCGATGCGGGATTCGAGGGGTTCAATCATGGCTGGAGTGGGAGTTGTGCCAGCCCGTGCCGGCTTGGTGAGTGTGAGTGGAGAAAGCGGCCGGTCCGTGGCGTCAGGCCACTTCGTGGACGGTGACATCGCGGGTGGCGCTGAGGATGCGGGCTTCGAGCTGTTCGATCATAGAAGTGCGAGGGGTTCAGATTTCGAAGACGTGCACGGCGAAGCCGTCGTTCACCGTGCCGGGGAAGGCGCGGCTCGAGCCGACCGGGACCATGGCGCCGACGACGCCACCGCCGACGGCGATGTCGTTGTTCCGGCCGGGCTTGAGCGGGAGGGCGACGCCGTTGACTTTGAACGAGCCGATCTCCTCCGCGCCGAAGCCGAAGGTCTTCGACAGGTCGCCGACTTCTCCGAGCACCTGGCCGCCGATGACGATGCTCGCGATCTTCGAGTGCAGATCCGGGTGATCGCGCATGGCGGCGTCGGCCTTCAGGTCGCCGCCGTCGCCGACCTTGCCATCCCGCGGGGTGACGCCGGCGAGCAGGCTGGAAGCGATCCAGTCGCCGCCGACCTTCACCGCGCCGATCTGTGCGTCGGGATCGATCCAGTTGCCGCCCTGGTAGCCCACGGCGATCAAGGCGTGCTCGACCCGGCCGCCCACGGTGAGGCTCGCGAGGGGGATGTAGGGCTTGAGACCCGTCGCCAGGCTGATGTCGCCGCGGCCGATGATCTGCACGTTCTGCGCGGCCGTGCCGACGATGCTCCCCTTGACGGTGATGGCGCCGAGAGTGCCGTACATGCTGCCGCCGGGAAGGATCGAGCCGCCGATGGTCAGCGTGCCGAATGAGCTCAGGTTGATGGGGCCGCGCACGTCGTGGCCGATCGTCACCTTGCTCACGCTGCCGTTGAGCTCGCCGGAATCGGTCGCCGTGCCACGGATGAGCGAGCCGCCAATGGTGAGCGTTTTGGGGCTGCAGTTGATGAAGCCGGAGTAGTCAACGCTCCCGCCGATCACGTCGCCGCCGATCGTGATGGTCGGGACGATCATCTGCCAGCCGCCGGCGAAGGTATTCGATCCGCCGATCAGCGAACCGCCCAGCGTCATGCTCGTCAACGTCGCGCCGTGGATGCTGCCCGCGTGGTAGCCGCTGCCGCCCTTCCAGTCGCCCGCGACTTTGACGGCGCCGAAGCTGTCGAACTCGCTGATGAACGTCCCTTCCACGGTGAGGCTCCCGGAGAACTGGCCGCCGGCGCCGACCACGTCGCCGCCGATCGTGACGCCGCCGATCTTGTGGATGACGCTGGTGAACTTGGCGAGGCCGATCTGGCCGGAGTTGTCGCCCGCGCCGCCGAGCATCGAGCCGACGATGCTGACCGCGCCCATGTTTTCCCCGGCGAACACGCGCCCGCTGCGCAGGCCGCCGGCGCCGATGAGGTCGCCGCCGATCTTCACCGCGCCGAGCGAGGCGTTCGTCGAGACGTTCCCCGAATCGTCGCCGCCGCTGCCGGTGATGGAGTGGCCGACGGTCAAAGAGGCGATGTTCTTCTCCGCGTGAATCCAGCCGGTGTTGGCCTGCGGAGAGCCCTCGAGATCGCGGGCGATCTTCACCGCCCCGAGCGCGCCCCCCGCCGCGACGAGGCCCGAGTAGGCCGCGGTGCCGCCGGTGAGCGAACCGCCAATCGTGAGCGCGCCGATGTCGCCCGCCGCGGAGATGCGGCCGCTGTTCATGCCGCCGCCGCCGAGCAGGTCCCGGCCGATCGTGACCGCGCCGAGCTGGCCCGCGCCACCCACCGTCGCCGCTTCGACACTCCCGGAGTCCGTGCTCGCACCGCCGACGATCGAGCCCCCGATTTTCACGCTGGCGATGCTGCCGAAGTTGGTTCGGATGAAACCGGATTGCGGCGCGCTGCTCGTCGTCTTGTCGGCGCGCAAGTCGCCGCCGATCGAGACCGCGCCCATCGTGGTCTCCGCGAAGATGTTGCCCGAATATCCCGACGACCCGCCGATCACATCGCCGCCGATCGTCACCGCGCCCATCGACCCGTGGATGCTGCCGATCTGCGCCGTGGATTGCCCCGTGCCGGCGATCACACTGCCGCCGATTTTCACCGGCCCGATATTGCCCGCGACATTGATGGCGCCCGCGCCGGGGACGCTGCCGCCGAGGAACGAGCCGCCGATGGTCAGCGCGCCGAGCGAAGAGTTCACGACATTCGGCATCATCCCCGTCGAGCCGGTGATGTCCACGAACGCGTTGCGCACGCTGCCTTTGACGGTGATGAATTTCACCGTGCCCGCGAGGTCGCTGCGCAAGTCGGCGGGCGCGCCCGTGGTCGTGCCGAACTCGCCGAGCGATTGCACCGTGAGGCCCTGGAGCGCCACGGCGTTGACCGCGGTGTTTCCGGCGTCGATCACGCCGAGATCGCCGGGAACTTTCACCGCCCCCAGCGTGTGGTTGGTCGCATTGATCCGGCCGACGCTCGCGAACCCGTCGCCGGATTTGCTCTTGATCGCGTTCATCGGCGTGAGGTCCTGCGGGACCGCGGTGATGGTGATGTTCGTCCCGTCCGGGTTGCCGGCCAGTGCGGTGGTCAGGTCGATCGTCTGCAATTGATCGCCCAGGCCCAGGGCGCTGGTGACGAGAACGTTGGCGACGTTGCCGCTGTTGAGGATGGCCTTGGAGAAGACGACCGTGACCTTGTCGCCGTCCACGTCCGTGTAAAACGCGGTCGTGGGACTGACCAAGGTGGCAGCGGGGGCGATGCGGGATTCGAGTGGTTCGATCATGGGAGAGGAGGGGTTGGAGATGGCCCGCCCACGCCGGCGCATCGAGTTGTGGAACGAAGAGCCGATGGACTCCTCGTTTCCGGTGAACTAACAGGAGGCGTTGATCATTGCGAGCACGCGTGGTGAGCAACCGCGAATGCTTGGGCGCGTCCCGATGGCACGCGCAGTCCGGTCTGCCGGCTTTTTCAGACCTCCAGGGCGTTCAGGTCGCCGGTGACGCCGATGGCTTTGTTCTGGAACTGGGCCGCGGCGGTGAAGGCGAAAGTCGCGTCGCCGATCTTCAGCATGCCGAGGTCCTGCGCGACGAAGCCGAAGTGATCGGTGCCGCCGACGGTGCCGAGCGCCTGGCCCTTGATGACGATGCTCGCGATCTTCGAGCGGATGGCCGGATCACAAATCCCGATCGATTGATCGTTGCTGCCGAAGCTGCCGTCGAGGTTGTCGTTCGCCCCGGCTACGAGGTCGCTCGCGATCCAATCGTGCGCGACGGTCACCGTGCCGATCTGCGCATCGCCGCCGATCGTGGTGTCCTGCGTGGCGTCGTTGTTATAGCCGGCGAGCACGCGCGCCAGCTCGACGCGGCCGTTGACGGTGAGCCTGGCGATGGAGGCGTTGGCGAGGATGTGCGCCTTGACCGTGCCATTGCCGAGCACGCTCCCCTTGACGAGCATCGTGCCAATCGCGTGGCTGCTCGCGACCGAACCGCTCAGGGCGCCGGCGCCGGCCTTCAGGTCGTGGCCGATCGTGAGCGAGGTGATGTCGCCGGTGCTCAGGATGCGGCCGCTGAAGTCGCCGGCCCCGCCGAGGACCGAGCCGCCGACGCTCACCGTCTTGATGGCCCCGCCGCTGATGATCCGCCCGCTGCGGATGGCGTTGCCGACGAGGTCGTGGCCGATCGTGACCTTGCCCATGTCGCTGCTGCTCTGCGCGATGCCGGAGGAAGGACCGTTGCCGACGAGCGAGCCGGCGATGGTGAGCGTGCCGATCTTGCTGTTGGAGCTCTTGAGCAGGCCGCTGTCCGCCACGGAGCCGCCGACCACATCGCCCCCAATGGTGATCGACTTGATCTCGCCGAGGGCCACCACGGCGCCGGTGTTCCCGGCGCTTCCCCCGACCACGTTGTGCCCGATTTTCACGCTCGTGATCGCTGAGCTTGTCTGACCCGACGAGACCGCTCCCGCGCCGGTCGCGCTGCCGCCGATCAACGAGCCGGCGATAGTGATCGTCCCGCCCTTGGTGAATTCGAGCGCGCCCGCGCCGGTCGCGCCACCGCCGATGACGTCACCGCCAATCGTGGCACTGGTGAGGGTGCCGCAAGCAATCTTGGCGGAGTCCATACCCGGGCCGCCGAGGAGCGAGCCGCCGACCGTCACCTTGCCGATGGTGGTGTTCCCGAACGCCAGGATGCTGCCGGAGCCGGTCGCGGCCCCGCCGATCATGTCTCCGCCGACGGTCGCCGAGCCGATGTTGCCCACGGTGATCTGGAAGAAGCCGCCGCCGCCGAAGCCGCGCCCGTCGAGCGAGCCGCCGATTTTGAGCGTGCTGACGGTTCCGAAGACAGTGATTTTGGCGTCCTTCACGTCCGTTTGCACCGTCAGCGTCCCCAAGCCGTCCTTGATCGAGGTCTCGAGATCCGGTGCGCCGGTGGAGGTGCCGAATCGGCCGAGCGAGAGCACCGTCAGGCTTCGCACCCCAGCCACCTTCGTATCCCCGTCGCCCGCGAAGATGCGGCCGAGATCGCCATCCACGAGGACGGTGCCGAGATCCACGGGCGACGAGATGCCGCCCACATTCACCCGGCCGTCGCCGATTCCGCCCGGCGCCTGCTTGGCGACGATGGATATATTCGCGCCGGCAAAATCCGTCGTGCCGGTGAGGTCGAGATTTTGCAACTGGTGATCGGTGAGATCGCCGGCGGCCGTGGTAAGCTGGGCGACCGTCCCTTTTGACGAGCTGATAGTGACGAGGTCGCCGTCGAGATCCGTGAAGGAGACGAGGGCGGCGGGAGCGATGCGGGGTTCGAGGAGTTCGATGTTCATGGGATGTGGGATGTGGGATGTGGGATGTGCGATGTGCGATGTGCGATGTGGGATGTGCGATGTGGGATATGGGATGTGGCTACTTCTCGCTGCGGTGCTCGCATTCAACACCTCGGGTGAAGACGTTGAGTTGATTCTCAGGTCAACAGGACTTCGAACGCGTGGAAGCTGAAGCCGTCGTCGATCGTGGTGCCGAGAGTCGCGCCAAGGGCGTGCGAATTGCCGTGCTGGTTGCCTGCCATCATCACGTCGTTCCCCGCGCCGGCCAGCAGGGCGATGCTCGTGCCGCCGAGCGTCATCGCGCCGATCTGTTGCGCCTCGATGCCGAAGGTGACGTAGTCCGGCGCGGTGCCGAAATGGCCGATGGCGCTCCCCTTGATGATGACGCTGGCGATCTTGGAAATCGCGCCGGCGCCGTTCCGGTCGGCGTTATCCTTCACTCCGGCACCGCTGATCTTCACGTCGCTGCTGTTGCCGAAGCCGTCGACCGTGCCGTTCGAGTCCTGCACGCCGGCGACGAGGTTGGTCGAAATCCAGTCGCCGCCGACGGTGACGGTGCCGATTTGTGCGTCCGCATTTTTCGGCATGAGGTTCACGTCGTAGCCGGCGTAGATGACGGCCAGTTTCATGTCGCCGCCGACGGTGAGCCGGCCGATGGCCAAGTCGCCGGTGGCGGGCAGGCTCGCCTTGCCGCGCGCGGAGATGACGACGGGCGTGAATTTCGTGTCGCTCGGGTCGCCACTGCCGCTCCCGACGATGCTGCCAAGCACGGTGATCGAGCCGATGTCGTTGTCCGCGCGGATGGAGCCGTTGCGGAGAAGCGAAATCGTGGAACCGGTCTCCGTGCCGGCGAGGATCGACCCGCCGACGAAGACCGAGCCGATGTGCGCACCCTGGATGTAGCCGCTGCTGTCCACCACGCCCGCGCTGCTGCCGCCGCGGATGTCGCCGCCGATGCGCACCGAGCCGAGGTCGCCGGTTGCGAAGATCGCCCCGGTGGCGCTGCCGTTGCCGATGAGCGATCCGCCAATGGTGATGCTGCCGATCTTACCGCCCGCGCCGATCCGGCCGGAGGAAGCGCCGGTGCTCCCCTGCACGTCGCCGCCGATCTTCACCGTGCCGAGGTCGCCGAAGCTGGCGAACTGGCCGCTGGCGGGGCCCCGGCCCGTGAGCGACCCGCCGATGGTGATCGAGACGATCGAGCCCGCGCGAATCTCCGCGGACGCGGTCCCGTTGCCGCCGAGGACGCTGCCGGCGATGCGCACCGGTCCGAGCGCGCCACCGACGTAGACCTGGCCTTCGTCGTCGGAGTTCTGCGCGCCGCTGGCCTGCGATGGCCCGAAGCCCAGCAGGGAACCGCCGATGGTGAGACTCGCCAGTTTGCCACCGACGTGAATCTTCGCCGAGTCCTGCGAGGCGTCAGCCCTCACGTCACCCTTGATGGTCACCGGACCGAGGTCCTGTGTGCACAGGATAACGCCGGCGAAAAAGTCGCCCGCGCCGGTGCCGGCGAGGAAAGAGCCGCCGATCGCGATGCTGCTAATCGTGCGGCCGCTGATCGCGCCGCTGTTCGTGCTCATCCCGGCAAGGTCGCCGCCGATCTTGATCGGACCGAGGTGGCCGCTGGCGGAGACGATCTCCCCGCTGCCGGCGCCAGGTCCGCCCCGGACCGAGCCGCCGATCGTCACCGAGGCAATGCGCTCAAACCCGTCGATCTTGGTGGAGGACATCTGCCCGCCGACAAGATCGCCCCCGACACTGATCGGCCCGAGCATCTTCGACTGGATCAGGACGGCGCCCAGACCGTGCACCGTATTGCCACCGGCGATCATCGAACCGCCGATCGACACCGAGGCGATGGAAACGGGGCTGGTGATTTGACAGGAAGACATGCCCCTACCGCTCATGTCGCCGCCGATCTTCACCGGCCCCATCGCGTGCAGGCTGAAGATCGCGCCGCTGTTGTGCTGCGGGTTGGGATTGTCAACGCCTTCCCCGACGGTGAACGAGCCGCCGACGGTCACGCTCGCCAGCGCGCCGCCCGCGCTGATCGTCAGCGCGCCGGTGCCGCCATACCCTTGCATCCTGCCGCCGATCTTCACCGGCCCCATGTCGCCGCCGCTCGTGATCCGGCCCCCATTGCCAATCCCGTCAAAGGAAAGGAACGAACCGCCGATGCTGACCGACGCCAGCTTCCCGCCGGACTGAATGAGACCGGCGTCGTGCGCGAACATACTGAAATCGCCGCCGATGCTGACTGGCCCCATGTCGAGCCCACTGGTGATCGAGCCGCTCTGCGAAACATTGCTGCTCAGCGATCCGCCGATGCGCACGCTCGCGATTTTCCCCAGGTTGCTCACGATCATGCCCGAGTTCGCCATGACGCCGCCGCGCAGGTCGCCGCCGATCTTCACCGCCCCCATGTCGTGCTCGCTGTAAAGCCGGCCGCCGTTGCCTGTCGAGTCCGCCGCCAGCGAACCGCCGATCGTCACCGAACCGAGAAAGCTCGCCGTCACCGCCGCGCCCGTCACGTCGCCGCTCACCGTCAGCGCGCCGAGCTTGCCGATGACCGCCGTCTCCAGCGCCGGCGCGCCCGTCGTTAACCCCAAGCGCCCGAGCGACGCCACGCTGAGCGAGCGCACGCCGTGCGTCATCTCCGTCCCCGCGCCGGCGAGCAGCTCGCCGAGATCGCCCGGCACCTTCACCGCGCCGAGATCGATCCCCGTCGCGTCGAGGTAGCCGAGGTCTACGTGGCCGTCGCCATCGAGCAGCCCGTCGTGGTTCGCATCCTGCCGCTTTGCGACGATCGTAACGCTTGCCGCCGCAAACGACTGGTCGCCGCCGAGCTTGATCGAGCGCAACTGCATCCCATCCGCGAACGGCCCAGTGTGCAACAGGTCAAACATCGCCACCGCCGCGTTCCCCTTCGAGAACGTGACTGTGACGAGGTCGCCATCCACGTCCGTATAAGAGTGAACAAACGCCGCCGGGGCGATGCGGGATTCGAGAGGTTCGATCATAGGAGAAGATTGCGCCAGCCCGTGCCGGCTCGGTTCTGCGTGCAAGGCGGCACCGGCCCACTCTTCACACGCGGGTGGAGATTTGTACTTCCTGATACTTCGCTCGCGCGGGATGAGCAACCGCCAACGGGGATGATTGAACATCCCGAAGGCGACCAGTGTCCTCTTGTCATGCCGCGCCGTCCTTTTTCCCGTAGATTCGCGATCGCGCTTTGGTACTGCTGGCTCGCCTCTCTCCTTTGCGTGACTGCGTTTGCCGAGCCGGCGGCCGGCGAGCGCGGTGCAGTTCTTTCACGCTCGTACCATTTCGAGGAGGCGAAGAAGGACATCACCTATGCGCTCTACGTGCCGAGGAATTACGACGGGACGAAGCCGGCGCCGCTGGTGGTCTTGTTGCATGGGCTTGCCAGCAATCCGAAGCAGGTCATCCACTACCAAGGGATTATCGCAGAGGCGGAGGAGCGCGGTTATGTGGTCGTGGCGCCTTACGGGTACAACGAAGCCGGCGGCTACGGCGCGTGGGGGCAGGGGAGGGTGAAGCTGCCGGGCCTGCGGCTGCAGCTCGGCGAGAACGGACCGGAAAACCTCGGCGAACTCAGCGAGAAGGATGTGCTCAACGTGCTCGCCATCGTCCGCCGCGCGTACCGGATCGATCCGAAGCGCATCTACCTGATGGGCCATTCGATGGGGGGCGGCGGGACGCTCTACCTCGGCATGCAGCACCCCGAGCTTTGGGCGGCGCTGGCTCCGCTCTCACCGGCGATCTTCACGCCGCCAGCGGGACTGGAGAAGATTCGCAAGATGCCGATCATCATCGTGCAGGGCGAGCTCGATCTGCTCGTGAAGGCGGAGGTTACGCGCCGCTGGGTGGCGATGATGGAGAAGCTCAAGATGGATCACCGCTATATCGAGATCAAAGGTGGCGACCACGTCCTGAGCATCTGCGCGAATCCGAAGATGATCGCGGAGGTGTTCGACTTTTTCGACCAGCACCCGTGAAGGGGGGGCGGCAAATCTACGGCCCGATGAGCCGTCGAGCGGCTTCCGATGGGTACAGGGTCGCGCGACTGAGAAGCCGTCGCAGAGCCCTGCGATGCGGGTCGTTCAAGCCAAGCAGGCCAATCGTTGCAGTGCCGATCTCGGACCGAGGAGTAATGAGATCGCCGTCGAGGGAGAAATGATCTTTCCAGGAGTCAATGCGAGGATTGAAAAGTCGCACGAGAACTTCACCCACTCGGCTCGCGATGTCTGTGCCCTTCGCCCGATTGCATAGCGGACAACAATAGGCCGGGTTGTGTTCTTCGGTCGGGCCTTGGTGCTTCCTACTGATCACGTGATCGATTTGGAAGGTGTGCACGCCATCCTCGTCCGAGTGCAGGCAGTACTCGCAAAGCTGATGCGCTCTCCGGCGGACCAATGCTCGGAGTTCGGTGGGGATATGAGACCAATTCACGCGTGGCTCGCACTCAGCCGAACGCGCGCCCGCGCCTTCGCCATGCTGAGCACGCGCTCTATCTCCATGACCCGGTCGAGTTCATCGCGCTCATCTGGCAAAAGACCTTCTTCCTTTTCCTTTTGAATGAGCCATTCGAACCGCTCACTGGCTGCGGCCGACGGCTTGAAGGCGACGAGTTCTTGCGCCGTCATGCCGCCGGCCAGGAACTCGATAACGTCATCGTAGGCAAAGCTCATGGCAGCAAGTTAGAGCATTCGCCCCTGACTGACAAGTCGCTGAAGGGCGGTTCCGCTCACGCAAACTTCGGCACCGCGGAGAGCAGCCGCTTGGTGTACTCGTGCTGCGGGTCCTCGTAGATGCTCTCGGCGGAGGCGGACTCGACAATCTTGCCGCGATACATGACCAGCACGTGATCGCTGATGTGCTCTACGACCGCGAGGTCGTGGGCGATGAAGAGGTACGTCAGACCGAGCTCCTGCTGGAGGTCCTGGAGCAGATTGACGATCTGCGCCTGCACGCTGACATCGAGCGCGCTGACCGGCTCGTCGCAGACGATGAATTTCGGCTTCACCGCGAGCGCCCGGGCGATGCCGATGCGCTGGCGCTGGCCGCCGGAGAATTCATGCGGATAGCGCTCGGACATCTCCGGCTTGAGCCCCACCTGGCGGAGCAACTCGGCCACGCGGTCGGCCCGCTCCGCGCCGCTCATCTTGGGGAAGTGAATTTCCAGCGCCTCGCCGACGATCTGGCGGATGGTGTGGCGCGGATTGAGCGAGCCAAAGGGGTCCTGGAAGATCATCTGCATCTGCCGGCGCAGCGGGCGGAACTCGCTCTCCGGCATCGGCAGGATATCGCGCCCGTCGAATTGCACCGAGCCGCTCGTGGCCGGGACGAGCTTCAGCAGCGTCTTGCCGATGGTGCTCTTGCCGCTCCCGCTCTCGCCCACGAGCCCGACCGTCGTCCCTTCCTCGATGGAGAAGGAGACATCGTCGACCGCCTTCACATCGGAGACGTGCCGGCGCAGGACGCCGCCGTAGATGGGGAAGTAGGTGCGGAGGTTGGTGGCGGTGAGGAGGGGCATAGGGCTGGTGGGAAAAGCGGAGGGCGGCATCTTCCTCACTTTCTTCATCTTCATCTTCATCAATGTGGACCGAATTGACCGGGTTGACCGGATTGATGAAGATGAAGGAAATGAGGAAGAGGGACTAAGCGGCAGGTTGAGTCTTGTGTAAAAACGCCGTCAGCGGGCTGGTCGGCGAGGCTTGGTCGAGTCGCTGTCCGAGGCCGAGCTCGTACGCAGTGCGGCCGGCTTCGACAGCCGTCCGAAACGCCCCCGCCATGCGCACGGGGTCGCTCGCGATGGCGATGGCAGTGTTCACCAGCACGGCGGCGGCGCCCATTTCCAGCGCCTCGGCGGCCTGGCTTGGCGCGCCGAGGCCGGCGTCGACGACCACGGGGACGAGCGCCTGCTCGATGATGATCTCAATTTGCGCGCGCGTCTCGATCCCGCGATTGGAGCCGATGGGTGAGCCGAGCGGCATGACGGTCGCGGCGCCCGCGTCCTCCAGGCGCTTCGCGAGCACCGGGTCGGCATTGATGTACGGCAGCACGGTGAACCCTTCCTTCACCAGGATCTCGGTCGCCTTGAAGGTCTCGATCGGGTCGGGCAGCAGGTAGCGCGGGTCGGGGTGAATCTCGAGCTTCACCCAGTCGGAAATGCCGGCGGTGCGCGCCAGCCGCGCGAGGCGGACGGCTTCCTCGGCATTCATCGCACCGCTCGTGTTTGGCAGCAGCAGGTAGCGCTTCTGGTCGATGAAATCGAGGATGTTGGCAAACGGATCGCCCTTCCCCGAGAGATCGGCGCGCCGCAGCGCCACCGTGACGATCTCCGTCCCGCTCGCCTCCAGCGCGGCCGCCATCGCTTCGTTCGAGGAAAACTTGCCCGTGCCCAGCAGCAACCGCGAACGAAATTCGCGTCCTGCAATGATGAGAGGCTCGTGGTCGACCGGCATGCTGCGAAAGGTGGCGGCGGAGTAGCGACGTGGCAAGGCAGCAGTGCGGGGGCGCCCCCCAAGAGTGAACTTCAGGGAAAGAGCGCGTGGCATCATCCCTGCTATGTATGTCCTTGCGAATCCCTTTCCTCCTGTGTCTTTCACCTCTCTCTCTCAACCTGACGCGACGTGCGCCGCGGACGATCCCGTCCTTGGCGCGCCTGAGATGCAACAGTTGCAGCGCGAGTTTCCCGGCGCGGGGATGCGGGTCGTGCTCGGGATGCTCGAGGAGGAGGGTCCGGGGCTGGTGGAAGAAATTGCCGCGGCGGCGAAACGCGGGGATGCTCCGGCGCTCCGGCGCGCGGCCCATGCGTTGCGTGGGGCGGTGGCGAATTTCGGCGCCCGTCGGCTCGGGACGCTTTGTCAGGAAATCGAAGCCGGCGCGCGGGCGGGCAACCTCTCGCTCGTCGCCAGTCAACTCGGGCAAGTGCGGGAGGAATACTGCCGCGTCGAGCTCGCACTTCAAAAGGCATGTCTGAATTAATTATGGAAAGCACACTCTCCGGGCAACCGCTGGATATCATCGTCGCCGAAGACGAAGCGATCACCCGCCACCGCCTTCTGTCCTCGCTGGAGACGATGGGCCACACCGTGCGTGCGTTTAGCGACGGACTCGGGGCGTGGGAGGCCTTCCAGAAACAGCCGGCGCGCGTTATCATCAGCGACTGGGAAATGCCGGGCCTGACGGGGCCGGAGCTTTGCCACCGCGTGCGCCACGCGGAACGCCGCGACTACACGTACTTCATCCTGGTCACGGCGATGAAGACCGGCGAGGTGGACTACCAGATCGCGAGCGACGCCGGGACGGACGACTTTTTGATGAAGCCGCTGACGACCGACAGCCTCTGGCGCCGGTTGCGCGTGGCGAAGCGCATCCTCGAGTTCAACCAGGAGATCTGCCAGCTCAAGGAGTTGATCCCGATCTGCGCGTATTGCCGGCAGGTGCGCGAGGACGACGACTACTGGAGCACGATCGAGCATTACATCCAGGAGCACACGCGCAGCAAATTCAGTCACGGCATCTGCCCGCAGTGCTACGCGAAGGTGATGCGCGACTTCGAGAAGGAACGTGCCGAGCTGTCCGCCGAACAGCATACCTGCACGCATTAGGGGTGCCCTGGGGAAAGATCATTTTTCATATGGACGACCTGACCCGCGAGTTCCTGGCCGAGAGCCGCGAGAACCTGGACCAGCTCGAGCGCGATCTGCTGGTGCTGGAGAAGGACCCCGGCTCGCGCAAGACCCTGGCCAGTGTTTTTCGCACGATCCACACCCTGAAGGGGACGTGCGGATTTCTCAGCTTCGAGAAGCTGGAGACCATTGCGCACGCCGCCGAGGGGCTGCTGAGTCTGTTGCGCAATGGCGACATTGCGATGAGCGTCGACATCGCGACGGCGCTGCTGGGGACGGGCGATCACATCCGGCAGATCCTCACGCAGATCGAAACGACAGGTGAAGAGGGGGAGAGCGATGGCTCGGCGCTGGTCGGCTTGCTCACCGACCTGCAATCCGACAGCCCGCGGCCAGCGCGTGAGCTGGCGCCCGGGCCGGAGCGCACGGAGGAATCGGCGGTCGCGGAGACGACGGTGCGTGTGAGTGTGGCGCTGCTCGACCAGTTGATGAACATGGTCGGCGAGCTGGTGCTGACGCGCAACCAGATCACCCAATCAGCAGCCAGGGAGGAGAATGCGTCGTTCGCGGCGGCCTCGCAGCGGCTGAACTTGATCACGAGCGACCTGCAGGAGCGGGTGATGAAGACGCGAATGGAGCCGATCGGCAATGTCTGGAACAAATTTCCGCGGCTCGTCCGCGACCTCGAGCAAACGTGTGGGAAGCAAGTGCGCCTGGTCTGCACTGGCGAGACGACGGAGCTCGACCGCACCCTGCTCCAGGCCATTCGCGATCCGCTCACGCATCTCGTGCGGAATGCGATCGATCACGGGATCGAGACGCCCGCCGCGCGCAAGGAGGCCGGCAAAGCGCCCACCGGCCTGCTCACGCTTCGCGCGTATCATGAGGGCGGCCTCGTCAATATCGAAATGACCGACGACGGCGCGGGGATTCATCCCGCGCGCGTTAAACAGCACGCTATGCAACGCGGGTTGCTGACCGAGGCGCAGGCGGCGCGGCTCAGCGATCGCGAAGCAGTCGAGCTCATCTTTTTGCCCGGCTTTTCCACGGCCGAAAAGGTCAGCAACGTCTCCGGCCGCGGGGTCGGGATGGACGTGGTCAAGACCCACATTGAAAAAATTGGCGGCGTGGTCGACATCGAAACCGAAGCGGGGAAAGGGACCTGCTTTAAGATTCGCATCCCGCTCACGCTCGCGATCATCCCGGCGCTGACGATCAGTTGCGCCGGCGAGCGGTACGCGATTCCGCAAGTGAATGTGATCGAGTTGCTGTCGCTCACGCGCGAGGCGCTCGAGCAGTTGCAGGGGGCGCTCGTCTACCGGTTGCGCGGCAGCCTGTTGCCGATTCTCCACCTCGGGCACGAGTTGCAACTCGCCTCTGCGAGCGGCGGAGCGGAGCACGTGCAGGTCGTCGTGGTCCAGGCGGGTGAGCGGCGCTTCGGCCTCATCGTCGATGAGGTGCACGATGCCGGCGAAATCGTCGTGAAACCGCTTGGCCGCATGCTGAAGGGGACGCCGTGTCTCGCCGGCGCGACGATCATGGGGGATGGATCGGTGGCGCTCATCATCGATGTGTTCAGCCTCGCGCGGCGGGCGGAGTTGATCGCCGCTGAAGCGCACGGTAGCGCCGCCGCGCAGCCAGCGATGCCGGCGGCTGAGACGCCCGTCGAGGAGTTGCTGCTTTTCGCGCTCGGCGAGCGCCGGCTCGCGATTCCCGTCGCCTCCGTCGCACGGCTCGAGGAGTTTCCCCGGACCGCCATCGAGTCGACCGGCGGCCGCAGCGCGCTCCAGTACCGCGGGCAAATTCTGCCGCTCTTCGGGGCCACGGGTTCGCTGGCGCACGCGCTCACGCACACGGCCGGCGACACGGTTTGCGCCATTGTCTACACCGAGCGCGGCCGGAGCGCGGGGCTGGTCGTGAGCCGCATCGACGACATCGTGCGCCACGCCTCCGGCCTGCAGCGCGGCACCCGGCGGCGCGGGCTGCTCGGCTCGGCCGTCATCGATGCGCACGTGACCGATGTCATCGACGCGGGCGAGATGGTGCGCACGGAGGATCCCACGTTTTATGAGGAGGCGCACTCATGAGCACGACCCGCGAAGTGTGTACGTTTGAAGTCGCCGGGCATCTGCTCGGCATCGACGCGCTCGATGTGCAGGAGATCATGCAGCCGCAGCGGATCACATGCGTGCCCCTGGCGCCGGCCGGCGTCGCGGGGCTGCTGAATGTGCGCGGAGAGCTCGTGACCGCGATCGATCTGCGGCAGCGACTCGAGCTGCCGGCGCGTCCGTCCGATTCCATGAACATCGTACTCCGCACGGCCGACGGCGCGGTCAGCCTGCTCGTCGACTCGGTCGGCGAAGTCATCCGCGTGAGCGACGATGCTTGCGAGCCGCCCCCGCCCACGCTCCGCGGGCCGGCGCGCGCGCTGACCGAAGCGGTCGTGAAACTCAACGAGCGGCTGCTCCTGCGGCTGAACACCCTGGCCGTCATCGGCCTCTCCACGACGGCTGCCGCCTGAAAAATACTTTGCTTATGAAATGGACCATTAAACGAAAACTGTTGGGCCTCGCGGCCGTGAGTGCCGTCCTCGCCCTGGCGCTCGGCGTCGCGGGTTTCTGGGGTGTGCGACATATCAAGAGCGCGACCGACCGCATGGTCGTCAACTTCGACGCCATCCAAAAGCACATGGAGGCGGACATGATGCACGACGCCTTGCGGGGGGATGTGCAATCCGCGCTCCTCGCGGCCGGCACCGAAGGAGGCGACACGGCGAAGGCGGCGGCGGACCTGGAGGAGCACACGCAGGAGCTCCGCAAGGCGCTTGACGCGGTGGATCACCTCGACCTCTCCCAGGAAGTGGAGCAAGCCCTCGGCCAGGCGCGCCCGCTTCTCACCGACTACATCGCCGCCGCCCAGGCGATCGTCCGGCTCGCCCCGCAAGACCGTGCGGGCGCGCTGGCCCAACTGCCTGCGTTCGACAAAGCCTATGCGGCCCTGGACAAGGTCATGGATCACCTGAGCGACCTCATCGACGAGGCGGCGCACGAGGCGACGGCGGCGGCGACCGCGACGCAGCACTTTACCGAGTGGTTGCTCATCATCGTCGTCTCGCTCGGCACGCTCGTCATCTTCGCGATCGGCTACGCGGTGGCGCGGCGCTTGATCGCCAGCGTGCATGACGTGGTGAAGATGGCGGGACGGCTCGCCGACGGCGACCTCACGGTCCAGGCTGAGCCGAAGAGTGACGACGAATTGGGCGATCTCGTGCACACGATGAACGAGCTTGGCGGACATCTGCGCACGGCCATGCGGGGCATTGGCGAAGGCGCCACCACCCTGGCGGCCGCCGCCGAGGAGTTGACCGCCGTCAGCCAGCAGATGAGCAGCAATGCCGAGGAGACGTCCGCGCAGGCGAACGCCGTTTCCGCCGCCGGCGAGCAGGTGAGCAATAGCGTGCAAACCGTGGCCGCCGGCTCGGAAGAGATGGCCGCGAGCATCCGCGAGATCGCCAAGAATTCGAGTGACGCCGTCATCATCGCCGCGGAGGCGGTCAAGACCACCGAGGCGACCAACGCCACGGTGAGCCAGCTCGGGACGAGCAGCGCCGAGATCGGCCAGGTCATCAAGGTCATCACCTCCATCGCGCAACAGACGAACCTGCTGGCGCTCAATGCCACGATTGAAGCGGCGCGCGCGGGCGAGGCGGGCAAAGGCTTCGCGGTCGTGGCGAATGAGGTGAAAGAGCTGGCCAAGGGGACGGCCCGCGCGACCGAGGACATCAGCGCGAAGATCGAGGCCATCCAGGCGGATGCGAAGAACGCGGTCGACGCCATCGCGCAAATTCGCGCCATCATTCACAAGATCAGCGACTACCAGCACTCGATCGCGGGGGCCGTGGAAGAGCAGAGCGCAACCACTTCCGAGATGAGCCGCAACGTGGCCGAAGCCGCGAAGGGAAGCTCCGAGATTGCGCAAAACATCGCCGGCGTGGCGCAAGCCGCCGCCAGCACGAGTGCGGGCGCCAACCAGACCGAGTCCTCCGCCAGCGAGCTGGCGCGGCTGAGCGCGGACCTGCACCGGCTCGTCGGGCAATTCCATCTCGAGGAGGCGCCGCCCGCGCCCAAGCCGGTGGCGCCTGCTCCCGCACCCGCCCGCCAGAATCACCGCCAGAACGGCCACGCCCGCGTCCTCGCTCACTCCCGCCACTAACCATCATGCAAACCCTCATCGTCGACGACTCCCGGACCACGCGCGCCATCATCGCGCGCCTTTTGCAAGGGCTGGGTTACACCACTTCCGAAGCGCCCGACGGCGCCGCGGCGCTCCGGCATCTCGAAGCGCAAGGGGCGCCCGAGATCGCCTTCGTCGACTGGAACATGCCGGAGATGACCGCATCGAGTTCGTCCGGAACGTCCGCAAGGAGCCGCGCTACGACGGCATGCAGATCGTGATGGTCACGAGCGAAAACGAAATGGCCAACGTCTCCCAGGCGCTGGAGGCCGGCGCCAATGAATACCTGATGAAGCCCTTCACCAAGGAAGCGCTCGAAGAGAAAATCGCCCTCCTGGGCTTGTCGTAAACCTCAACTTGTCAAGATCATGAACTGGAGCATCAAACAAAAACTACTCGGCCTCGCGGCCGTCAGCGCGCTGCTCGCGCTGGCCCTCGGCATCTGCGGCTACTGGGGCGTCTCGCGCATCAGCGCCGCCACCGGCCGGGTCGGCGAGGATGCGGCCATCGTCCGCCACTACATGGGCGCCGACATGGCGCACGACGCGCTGCATGCCGATGTGCTGAAGGCGGTCATCGTCTCGACCAGTGCGCCCAGCGAGGCCGGCAAGGTTCAACAATCTTTCGACGAGCATGCGAGCGAGCTGCGCGCCAGCCTCGAGCAGGCGGAGATCGTCCTGAAAGACGAGGCGCTCCGCAAGACGCTGAGCGAGGAGCGGACCCGCCTGGAAAATTACATCAGCGCCGCCGGCAAAGTCCTGGCACTCGGCACGGAGAATCACGAGGCGGCGGTGGCGGAGTTGCCGGCCCTCGAGAAGCTCTACCTCGCCCTCGCGAAGGAGATGGATGCCACCGAGGACGTCATCGTCCGCGGCACCAATCAATCGGTCGCCGCCGCGGTGGAGACCCAGCGGTTCACGAAGTCGTTTCTCACCATCGCGGTCATCGCCGGGACCCTCTCCGTCTTCGGGCTCGGCTACGGCGTGGCCATGCAATTCTCACGCAGTGTCGGCTCCAGCGCGGCGGCGCTCGTCACCTCCGCGGAGGAGTTGACCGCGCTCAGCCAGCAGATGAGCGCGAATGCCGAGGAAACCTCGGCCCAGGCGACCACGGTCTCCGCGGCGGGCGAACAGGTGAGCAACAGCGTGCAAACCATCGCGGCCGGCTCCGAGGAAATGGCCGCGAGCATCCGTGAAATCGCGAAGAACTCGAGTGACGCGGTGATGATCGCTTCCGAGGCGGTGCGCACGACCGAGGCGACCAACGCCATCGTGACCAAGCTCGGCGCGAGCAGCGCGGAGATCGGCCAGGTCATCAAGGTCATTACCTCCATCGCACAGCAGACGAACCTGCTCGCGCTCAATGCCACGATCGAAGCGGCGCGCGCCGGCGAGGCGGGCAAAGGCTTCGCGGTCGTCGCGAACGAAGTGAAGGAGCTGGCCAAGGGGACCGCGCGGGCGACCGAGGACATCAGCGCGAAGATCGAGGCGATCCAGGGCGACACGAAGAGCGCGGTCGACGCCATTGGGCAGATCCGCTCGATCATTCACAAGATCAGCGATTATCAACACTCGATCGCGGGGGCGGTGGAGGAGCAGAGCTCCACGACTTCCGAAATGAGCCGCAACGTGGCCGAGGCCGCGAAAGGGAGCTCGGAGATCGCGCAGAACATCGCGGGCGTCGCGCAGGCGGCCTCCAGCACGAGCGCGGGCGCCAACGAAGCCGAAGCCGCGGCGGCTGCCCTGGCCCGCCTCGGCGGGGAGTTGCACAAGCTGGTCGGCGGGGTGCGGAATCTGGAAGCTGCCCCCCGCGTCTCGCGCAACGGCACGCTCCCGCCTGTCCGCAACGGCCGGCTTCCCAAGCTCGTTTCTTCGCGTTCCTAACCCCGCGCCCACCCAAGGATGCCGCCGCCGATTCGAGCACTGGTCGTCGCCGATGCCGTCGCCGCCCGCCGCTGCGTGGCCGACGCCCTGGCGTCCGACGCGGGGATAGAAGTCGTCGCGACGGCGCCGAACGCGAAGATCGGCCTGGCCAAAGTCCTCGCGCTGCGACCAGACCTCGTGACGGTCGCGCCCGAGATGGCGGAACATGGCGCGTTGGAATTCGTGCGCTCGCTGCGCCACGCCCATCCAAGGCTGCCGGTCATCTTGTTCAGCTCCGCGCCGAGTCCAGGCCTCGCCGTGGTGCGCGAGCTCATGGCGGGGGGCGCGAGCGCTTTCATTCCGACACCCGCCGGCGCCGGTCGTGAGGCCGTCTGCCTCAGCATCCGCGAGGAGCTCATTCCGAAGATCAAGGCGCTTTGCACGCGCCTGCCGGAGCGGCTGGAGCGCGTCGACATCGTGGCCATCGGCATTTCGACCGGTGGACCAAACGCACTGCCGGTGCTCCTCTCCGCGCTGCCGGCCGACTTTCCCGTCCCCATCGTGATCGTGCAACACATGCCACCCGTCTTCACCCAGCGGCTCGCCGAGCGGCTGAACGCCAAGTGCGCCATCGAGGTCGTGGAGGCGGCGGCGGGCGAACCGCTGCGGCCCGGCCGGGTCTCGCTCGCGCCCGGCGATTTCCACCTCGTCGTGGCCACGGTGGGCAGCGGCGTCCGCTTCGAGCTGAACCAGGGGCCGCAGGAAAACTCGTGCCGTCCGTCCGTCGATCCGCTCTTTCGCTCCATCGCCATTGCGTACGGCGCGCGCGCGCTCGGCGTTGTCATGACCGGCATGGGCCGCGATGGCCTGCAGGGCTGCGAAGCGCTGCGCGCGATGGGTGGGCATATCATCACTCAGGACGAGGCGACGAGCGTTGTCTGGGGCATGCCCGGCAGCGTCGTCCGGGCCGGCCTCGCCGATGCGGTGCTGCCACTCGAGGGCCTCGCCGGCGAAATCATCCGCCGCGTGCAAATCAGCCGCTCTGCGCGCGCAACCTCTTCCGCTCATGCCCGTTAACGCGCCCGATTTCGAATATGTCCGCGACCTCTTGCGCGACGCCGCGGCCATCGTGCTCGAGCCGGGCAAGGAATACCTCGTCGAGACGCGGCTGGAGCCGCTGGCCCGCAGTGAAGGCTTTTCCACGCTCGGCTCCATGGTCAACGCGCTCCGCCTCGGCGGGGTGAAAGGCCTCGAGAGCAAGGTCGTCGACCGCATGACGACGAACGAGACGTCGTTCTTCCGCGACCTGCATCCGTTCGACGCCCTCAAGCGCACGGTGCTGCCTGAGCTCATCGCGCGGCGCGCCCAAGAGCGGACGCTCAACATCTGGTGCGCCGGCTGTTCCAGCGGCCAGGAGCCCTACAGCGTCATGATGCTGCTGCGCGACACCTTCCCCCAGCTCGCCGACTGGAACGTCTCGCTCCTCGCCACCGACCTCAGCACCGAGATGCTCGAGCGCGCCCGCGCCGGCGTCTATTCGCAGCTCGAGGTCAACCGCGGCCTCCCCGCGCCGATGCTGGTGAAGTACTTCGAAAAACGTGGCCAGGACTGGCGCATCATCGATCGTGTCCGCCGCGGCGTCGAGTTCCGCGAGCTGAACCTGTGCCGTCCCTGGTCCGGCGTCCCGCGCATGGACCTCATCTTCCTGCGCAACGTCATGATCTACTTCGCGCCCGAGGCGAAGCGCGCCATCCTGACGCAAATCCGCAGCCTCCTCCGGCCCGACGGTTACTTGTTCCTCGGCGGCGCGGAGACGACTTATGGCCTGGACGAGGCTTACGAGCGGGTGGTGTTTGGGAAAGCGGCGGCGTATCGGGTCAAGGTTTGAGGGAAATGCGGAATGCGGAATGCGGAATGCGGAATGCGGAATGCGGATTGCGGATTGCGGAATGAGGGGGAGCGGCGCGTCTCCGACATTCCGCAATCCGCAATCCGCAATCCGCAATCCGCATTTGCCTACCTCCGCAGCCCGACAATCAGCTCATTCAACTTCGCCAACACCTGCGCCACTTCCCCTTGCGTCGGCGGGTCGCTGATGGTGAGGTCGAGGGTGGCTACGGGGGTTGGTGTTGTTGCTCGTGCCGGCGAGGGCGGCGGCGAGCTGGGCGGCGGTGACTTCGCCGGGCGGGCCTTGCGGTCCCGGCCCGCCGGGCGAGCCGTCGAAGCCGTTGTTCCCCTGGATGCCTTGCTGCCCTTGCGGGATGCCGAAGGCGAAGCGCACGAACGTCCCGTCGAAGGTCGCCGTCACCGTGGCGGGCTGGCCGGGCGGCAGCGTGGTCACCGAGTCGACGGTGAAGCTCGTGAACGCCGGGCCGGTCGCGCCCGTCGGCCCCGGCCCGCCGTCGTTGCCGCGCGGGATGGCGAAATTGAACCTGATGGAAGCGCCATCGAAGAACGTCGACACCGTCGCCGGCTGGCCGGGGTCCAGCGTGGTCGTGCTATTGACGTTGAAGCTCGTGAACGGCGGCCCCACCGGCCCCACCTCCCCCTGGATGCCCTGGATCCCTTGCAGCCCCTGACCGCCCGTCATCCCGACCTCGCCGCGCGGGATGGCGAACGAAAAGTGCACCGTCCCGCCGGCAAACGAGGCGCTCGCCGTCGCCGGCTCGCCGGGATTCAGGGTCGAGACGCCATCGACCACCGCGCCGGTGACTGAGGTTCCGGGCGGCCCCGGCACGCCCTGCGGCCCCTGCGGGATGGTGTCGATGAGATCGACGATCGCCTGCAACTGCGCGCGCATCGGCGCGGAAGTGGCAGGTGTGGAGGCGGTGGGGTAGGTGGGGTCGTAGGGCATACCAGTAAGAAGCCAGAGGAGGGTCTAGAAATCCAAGCCACTCGCATAGTCCCGAACACGTTGCTTGTGAGCGTTGCTTCTATTTTGACGCTCCTCATTTTCGCGCTGCACACGGTCCAAATGCTCTTTCTCTTTGCGGTTCGTCTCTTCCACGCATAGCACCAGCGTCGCTCGGTGGTAGTTTTTGACCTCCTCGATTGTCGTGCCCTTGAGGATGATCTTGTCACCCACGACGCTGGCAATTCCCGGGCGATGCATCGTAGTGAACCGCTGAGGGTACTGCCACTCATGAAGGAACAGCGTGCACCACTCACGACTTGGCCGCCGGGACAGGCGAAAGGGGACCGTGTAAAGTGCGCAACCTCGTGTTCCATCAAGCGAAGGCTCGGTGACTTCGTCTACGATTACACCAAGGATGCGAACAGGGTCCGTCATGTCAGAGGGAGTTGAAGAGACGGGTGAGATCTTCGACGGTGAAAGCGGTGGCGTCAGGTCGCGCCCGGCAAGCTCGTAAAGACGCGGTTTCCCCTCACCGTCGCACGCCATTACCACCAGCGGCGGTGCCGCGTTTCCCAGCGGCGGTGCGGCTGGCAACCTCCCCAATATGGTGGATACCAGGTCCTGATATTGACGCTCGAACCGCGTCGCGTCGGACAAGTCGACGTAGTATTTGCCAGCGAGCCAGCGCGGCGCTGCTTCAGCCCATGTGCCTTTGGCGAGGACTGGAATAAACTTCCGATGGTTCTTAGTCGCCATCACCTCCGCGGTCATGATGTCTCCCTCGTAACCCACACCGCCGGTCCGAGCGTCAGGTTTCCGCTTATAGTTTGGCGTGCAGATGATGATGACAAAGGCGTTTTCTCGAATCTCGCGTTCCATGAACGCGGGCAACTGATCTCCTGGCACGGCGTGCCACCTATCGAGACGCACATCGACGCCGTCCTTGCGCAGGCGGGCTGCAAGCTGGGCGACCCACTCACGATGAGTCTCATCGTCCCAAGAGTAGGAGGTGAATGCGGTTGGGTGACTCATATATCTACAGGTAGTGTGCCCCTTGGCCCGACATACTAGTCGTGGTAGAGCAGGTGTCAACGCGGGGATTATCTCGAGGTCCTCTTCCATTATTACATTTAAGTCACTTGCCAGATTCAGGGCGGCCCCTTACACAGGCTGCATGTTCGCGGCGGTTCATCCGATGCGTAGCGGAAACAGCGGTGGAGCGGCGGCTCCGGCGGTGTGTGGGAATGCATTCCCCCTCGTCGGCTTGGACGGGCTTTTCTCCGGTCTGGAGATAATCTTTTCCGCCACGGACAAGGGAATGGCCGTCGCCGAGAAGCCTTTCTCCGCTACGGACACAACCTTTTCCATCGCGGACAAGCCTTTCTCCGTCATCGACAAAACCTTTTCCATTACGGAGAAACCCTTGTCCGGTAGCGACAAAGGCCTCTCCACGACGGAAAAAGGCGTCTCAAGCGCGGAAAATCGCTTCTCTGTGGCGCACAATGGCCTCTCCGAGAGGGAAAAGCCCCTCTCCGCCCTCGCAAGCCGGCTGGTTTCGCCCTCTTTCCCCCTCTTCCACGCTCCAAAGCTCCCCCTCTTCCCCCATTCATGCCCCAAATCCCCGTCACCTGGGATGGCCTCGACTCCCACGGCAATCCGCTGACATGGGATAGCCCGGAGTTCGTTTGGGACGGCTTCATCATAACCCCCACCCGCAAAAAAATGCCCCAACTCCGCGTCCTCCTCGGCTTCACCAACGCCCCTGACCATGCCCTCGAAGAAACCGCCGGCGCGGTGATCGAAGGCCTCTACGACAACCCCAACTTCCCCGATCCGCCGACCCCGCCGATCACGAAGGTGCAGCTCCAGGCGGGCCTCGCCTCCTTCACCGCCGCCATCGCCGCCCAGGCGCAGGGCGGTCCGGCCGCGACCGCGCACAAGAACAACATGCGCGCCGCCCTCATCGCCCTCCTGCGCAAACTGGCTGGCTACGTGCAGGAGAACTGCGACAACGACCTCGCCAAGCTCCTCTCCAGCGGCTTCGAAGCCGTCTCGACCAACCGCGCGCAGAGCCCGCTTGAGGCGCCGACGATCACGGACATCATCAACGGCAACAGCGGCCAGCTCATCGTCAGCGTCACCCCCGTAAAGAACGCGAAGACCTACGAAGGCCGCTACGCCCTGGCCCCCGCCGGCGCCATGCAAGGCCCGTGGCAGAGCGCCGGCCTCTTCACCAATTCGCGCGCCATGGTCGTCGACGAGCTGACGCCCGGCCAGAACTACGTCTTCCAGTTCCGCGCCGTCGGCGGCAGCACCGGCTACAGCGACTGGAGCGATCCGGTGGGTCATATGAGCATGTGACGTGAATCACGTACGCGGCGCTAGCCAACCGCTCCTCCACAACCCGCTCCCCCCTATGAAATCCCGTGGATTGTTTCCCGGGCCGGCTGCACTTTTTTCGGGCGAAAGGCGCGGGGGACTTGGCGGTTTACCGGCCGGTACTGCGCGCAGACTTCCATTTGACTATTCGTCAACCTCGCGCATTTTTATGTCGCCACGGACGTCTGAGCGAAACGTGGCGCGCTAGGCCAACCTTGACATGTGCACCGTGGCGCACGTCAGGGCGCGCAAGGCAGATCGCTCCACAAAGTGTGGTTCTTCGGAACGGGTCTCAACCCGGCCCTTAGAAACGCACTTATGAAAGCACGTCGTAAGAGAACATGTTCCCGCAGGGCCAGCGCTGCCAAAAAGCAGATGTTGGAGATTGCGTCGATCATTGTGCGGCTAGTCGACATCGCGTTCCATTTTTGGAAGTGATGCTGGCGGGCGGCGGTGGCAAAGGCCACCGCCGCCATTTCCGCGGGGCAGGATCGGCGTTGCCCTACTCACCATAGAACGCTAAAACGCGGCAATGGTCACCACCGCGTTTCGAGCACTCTTTGCCAAATCCATTGCTGCTGTATGGGTGCTTTCAACGCTTGTGGCAGAAGGCGCTGCCGAAACGCCATTCGAGAACCGGGTCGCTGCATCCCAAGCGCGCGTTCGGGTCATGTTCCCCGTTTCGGATGCACCGAATTCGCTTTTCGCAGACGAATTCAAGAAACTTACCGATCGGATGCGCCGAGAGAACGCTCCAATCATGTCGAGTCCGTATTGGCCTGAGATTCTTGCGGCACAAATCGCGTGGTTAACCCGTACAAAATCCGCCGTTCGAGTGTCAGTACGGGATCCCCAAACCGACGATGGATTAGTCCAGGGTTACATCATTTTGCCGCAAGCCTATTCCGGCTTCATCTACACAACTTCGCTCGAACCAATTATGTTCCCAGCTAACGCAATTGTCCCATTTGCCGCGCATGCGAAGCGCCTTGAGCCGAGAGGAGGATATCTATCAGAATACACCACTTCAGACGATCAGTACGTCGTGCCTGTGGGGACTTCGTTTGTTTACGTCCCATCCACAGCTTGCAGGAGATTTAGTGGGTATGTTCATAAATCACTAACCCCTGAGTACTCAAGAGCGGTCGCCATTCTGATTGGACATCAACGCCCCGTTGTAACCAACCCCAGCGAGGCTCTTGCTTCTCAACCTCCAATAATCGCACCAGTAGGCGCGCGTCCTGCCGTAACGAGCCGGAGCTTGCCTGTCGCTTCTCCGATCGCAACAACCCCACCAGTCACTGCGCTGCCGGGGGCGCCATCCGATGTCCCGCATCGTTCTGAAAACGACATGAGCAGCGAATACACCGGTCGACCCTCGTCCGGCGGCGCAGTTGCCGCAGTATTTGGGCTCCTTATTGTCTTCGGAATCATTGCCTTTGTTGCCGCGCGTAGCTCAATGGCTGGCGAGCGCAACTCGAAACAGAAAGCGCCTCCACCTCCGGCTCCAAAGAGTGAGCATGCCCGCAGCAATGCGACCGACAGTGAGTACCGTGGAGGAGCGGGACACCAGTCCGCGGCACCTGATCCTCCACTGACCAAAGACGAGCGATACTATGCTCGTGTGCTCGGACTTAAGGGAAAGTTGACAAGGGCGGACTTAAAAAAGTGCTATCGTGACTTAGTTGCGAAATACCACCCAGATAAGGTTCAGCATCTTGGCGCAGAGTTTCAGGATATGGCAGAGCAGAAGGCGAAACTGATTAACGAAGCCTATGAGTTTTTTCGGGAGCGCTATGGAATCTAATCCAACGTGGTGACGCGCAAGCCTCGGATTTACTTGTTGAGCGTGTTACTGCCGCCTGCACCGCGACGGAGGCGGTTCCTGCGGGTCTTGCTCCAGCGTCTCGGGCGCGACGGTCGCCGCCTGCCGGTCGGCGGCCGAACTGAGCAGGAGCGTGATTTGCGCTCGACTTGCGAGGGGCCGGTCACCAGAACGACGCGATGATTGACGATGTGCGTTTTCCCGGCCGGGCTTTGCTGGCGCTGCTGGTCTTGGGCGTGGGATTCACGGCGTCCGCGGCCGACGAGCAGGAGGTGAAGATCGGCACGCTGCATGGGCAGTTGAAGTACGACGTGGAGTCGTTTCGCGTCCGGCCGGGGACGACGGTGCGGCTGACGCTGAAGAACACGGACGAGATGCAGCACAACCTGCTCATCCTCGTGCCGGGCGAGAACAAGGCGCTGGAGGTGGCGCAGAAGGCGTGGGCGCTGGGGGAGGATGCGGTGAAGAAGGCCTTCGTGCCCGAGGGGCCGGACGTGCTCTTCCACACGCGCGTGGTCGATCCGCAGCAGTCCGACACAATCACGTTCGTGACGCCGGAGAAGGAGGGGAACTACCCGTTTGTCTGCACGCTGCCGGGGCACGCTTTCTCGATGAAAGGCATCATGCAGGTGGACAAAGGGGCCGCGACGATCACGACGAAGTCGGCCAGGCCCGCGGACATCGGGAACGCGAAGTTCCACGTCCACGTGATGGACGAGCCGGTGATCGTGCGCACGTTTGTCGACGGCGGGCCGGCGCGCTCCATCGCGGTCGGGCTGCCCGGCGGGATCAATTATCTTTTCGACGCGGAGGCGTGTTACGTGCGCTTCGGGTGGGCCGGGATGTTCCTCGACAACGGGCCGAACGTCGGCGTGAACGAAGGCGATCGCGGCGGCGGCTGGAGCAAGATCCTGGGCGAGAAGTTCGAGCTGGGCGACTCGGGTTTCCCCATCAGCGTCGGCCAGCGCGACGCGCGGCAGGTGGTGAAGTTCGCGGGCTATCGCGTGCGGGGCAAGGACGCGCCTCAGTTCTATTTCACGATCGACGGGAAGCGGGTCACGCAAACGATCCGGCCCGCGGCGAACGGCTTGGGGCTGCACTATGAGTTCGAGTTCGAGACGAGCCCCGGGAAGGTCTTCTTCTACGCGTCGCCGCACTTCCTGCAACTGACCTCGTCGGCGGGGAAATGGGAATCCGGCCGGCTCGAAGTGCCGGCGGAGCAGGCGAAGAAATTCAGCGTCACCATCGTCCGGCTCAGCCGGGACGAAGCGAAAAACAAAGTCCCAGCCGTCGCGCCATGAAAACAGCCACCTTCATTTCAATGCTCGCGCTCGCCACGACCGCCGGCGCAGTCGAGACCAAGTTGCCCGCGGGCTATAAGCTCGAGACGATCGACATCCCGGCCAATATCACGCTGGGCGTCGGGGGCCTGGCTTTCACGCCGAAAGGCGATCTGCTGATCTGCACGCGCGAAGGCGAAGTGTGGCGCTACAACGCCGGCCAGTGGTCGCGCTTTGCGCAGGGTCTGCACGAGGCGCTGGGACTCTACGTCGATCCGAAGACGAGCGAGGTCTGGGTGATGCAGCGGCCGGAGCTGACCAAGCTGATCGATGAGGACGGCGACGGAAAAGCGGACGTCTACCAGACGATCAACGCGGACTGGGGTTTGACGGACAACTACCACGAATACGCCTACGGTCCGGTGCGCGACGCGGCGGGAAATTTCTACGGCACGCTGAATCTCAGCCTGAGCTGGCGCGGCTGGGCGAAGCTCGACCGCTGGGATATCGGCCGTGTGCACGATAGCAAGATGGGCCGCGCCGCGCCCTACCGCGGGTGGTGTTTTCAAATCACGCCGGACGGGAAATTCGTTCCGTTCGCCTCCGGCATGCGTTCGCCGGCCGGCCTCACGATCAACAAGGTGGGCGAAATTTTTTACACGGACAACCAGGGCGACTGGAACTGCACCTCCAGCCTGCACCAAGTCGTGAAAGGGCGCTTCTACGGGCACCCCTCCTCGCTCATGGATCACCCCGATTTCGCGGGCAGGAACCTCGACCGCATTACCGAGGATGAGTTCGATCAGATGCGCCAGCGGCCCGCGCTGTACTTCCCGCACGGCGAGCTGGCCAACTCGCCCGGCGAGCCGGTCTTCAACGAAACCGGCGGCAGATTCGGGCCGTTCGAAGACCAGATTTTCGTCGGCGACCAAACCAAGTCGAACGAGATGCGCGCCTCGCTGGAGAAAGTCGGCGGCGAATACCAGGGCGTCGTTTTCAACTTCGCGAGCCCGCTCCAGTGCGGCGTCATCCGCCACCGCTTCGCTCCCGACGGCAGCCTCTGGATTGGCGAGACCGGCCGCGGCTGGCGCTCCACCGGCGAGAAGACCTTCGGCCTGCAGCGCATCGTCTGGGATGGCCAGACCATCCCGCTCGAAATGCAGACGGTTAGTCTCACGAAGACCGGCTTTCATATTGATTTCACCAAGCCCGTGAACCGTGAGGCAGCGGGCAACGCGGATAACTATGCGATCAAGCACTGGGGCTATCTCTACCAAGCCGAGTACGGCTCGCCCAAAGTCGGCCTGACGGAAGTGCGGGCGAGCAAAGTGCAGGTCTCGAGCGACGGCAAATCGGTCGACCTGGAGCTGCCCTTGGTGAAAGAGCGCGTCTACCAGTTCACCCTTAACCGGATCGTGGCGGCCGGTGGTGAGGTGATCGCCAACCCGACAGCGTATTACACGTTGAACCGCCTGCGGTGAGCGAAAGTAATCAGTAATCACTGGGCAGTAATCAGTATCGTCGCCCGGAATCCCGGCGCGCAAAGAAGGCGCGGGACTGATTACTGCCTGCCCACTGGTTACTGATTACTTCACTTCCACCGCGTGCCCAACTCCGCGGTAACGCTCCCCGTGGCAGGTGAGCAGGAGGACTTGCACTTGCGACGAGAGCGACTGCAGGAAGTTGAGGACGTTCTCGTGGCGCGCGGCATCTGTGTGGACCAGCACGTCATCGAGCACCAGGCACTGGGGGCCGTCGGTCGCGGCAACTTGGAGCGCGATGGCGGCGCGGAGTGCCAGCAGCAGTTGCTCGCGGGCGCCTCGGGAGAGATTTTCAAAAGTGATCAGTTCCTCGGGACGCGCGCCGATGCCGCGAACCGCGAGGTGTTCGTCGAACCAGACGCGCCGCCCGGGAACGCCGGTCAGCGCGGCGAAAGTCTGCGTCAGCCGCTCTTCCAGCGGGCTTAGCACGGCGCGAATGGAAGCCTTTTCGCGCCGCAGGATCAGCTCGTGGACCAGCCGGGCCGCCAGCCCTTCGCGGCGCAGCCGCGCGGCCAGAGCGGTCGCGGTTTCGAGACGCCCCTCGGCCTCGGCGGTTCGTGCGTACAGGCCCTCGCCGCCGCGCTCCTCCAGTTGCGTTTTCAGCCGGTCGGCCTCGCGTTGCTTTTGCTGAAGCCCGGCCTCCGCTTCCGTCGCGGCGCGCGCGGCGTGGGTGGCGCGCTCCAGCAGTGTTTCGGCCTGGGGCGGGAGGTCGCGCCGCGCCATCGCGAGCCGCGCCTCGGCGCGCGTGAATTCCCGCTGCGCCTCGGTCAAGGCAGCCTCGAGGCCGCCGGGATGGCGCGCCAACAGGGCCGCTGTCTGCTCGCGCAGCATCTTCGTGCGGCCTGCGGAGACGGCCGCCCTTTGCGCGGCGTCGGCGGCCTGCGCGCGGGCATACACCAACTCCTCACGCAACCGGTCGAGCGTGTGGGAGTGCACCTTCTGTTCCTTCCGATCCGCGGCCTCCGCCGCGGCCAGTTCCTGCTCCGCGTCTTGCAGGCTGATCTCGCTGCGCTTCACTTCTTCTTCGGTGAAATGTTGTGCGCGGCGCGTCTGCTCGTGCTCCGCCTGCGCTTTCGCCAGGTCGGCGGCGAAGGCGGCCGGCGACTTCCACTCGGTGAGCAACGCAGCCATTTCCGCCCGTGCGATGGCGAGGCGCGCCTGCCACTGCTGCGCCTCCTGCGCACCGGCTTCCGCCTCCGCCAGCGTTGTCGCACCAGCCGTCGCGAGCAGCATTGCCAGCTGCGAGGCGAGATCCATCGCCTCCCTTTGCAATTGCGCCGTTTCCTGGGCGCCGGATTCGATGATGACACGACCCCAACCCTGAAGATCGAGCGCCAGCGTGCGCGCGACGAGCAGCTTCATCGACTCGCCTCCGGCTACGTTCAGCGCGGGCGCCCGTGATCCGTCCCCGATGGGTGAGACCCGCGCGTCGTGCGTCGGTTCGAGCCGCACTGTCAGGCCCGCGGCGCGAAGCTGCGCGCTCTTCCCGGCCAGCGCACGCTCGAGTTCCCGGGCGTGTTGGAGATCGCTTGCCGAGAGCGCCGGCCGCGCGGCGAGCCGCGCCTCGCATTCCTCGATTTCGCCAGCGCTCCTCGCCGCCTGCATCTGGATGACGAGCAGCCGCGCCAGTCGCTCCGCGTGGAGGCGGCTCTTCCGAATCTCCCGAAGGCGCGCGAGCGCTTCCTGCTGCTTCGCGCGCTTCTCCTCGCGTTGAAGTGCGGCCACGCGGGCCTCCTCGATGCGCTCCTCCAACCGCCGCGAGTTGGCCTCGCTCTCCTCCGCCCGCTGACGGCTCTGGGCTTGTACGGTCTCCTCGGCATGAATGTCGGCCGCCGCTTGCGTGAGTGTGTCGCGATCCTGGCGGATGCTTTGCAAAGCGGCATCGGCGCGTTGAAACTCGGAGTTCGCGAGGGCGATTTCGCCTTTCACCAACTCAGCCGCCTCGGCCTGCGCACGCAACGTTGCGGCTTCCTCCGCGCGCCAGGTTCGCTCGCGTTCGAGACGCGGATGCTCGTCGACTACCGCGGCGTATCGCGCCTCGAGTTGTTCGAGATCGGCGGCGCGCTGGCGCAATGCGGCGACCTCGGTCTCGGCCGCCTGCCGCTCGGCCTCCGCGAGTTGGAGCGGACTGCCCTTTTTGACGGCGCCGCGCGCGGTGAACTGGGTCTCCGCCAGCGCCTCCAGCCGCAGCGCGAGCCAGCGCATGGTGCTGTCGATCTCGACGGTCGCCAGCTTGCGCCGGGTCGTCTCGCCGCTGTCGCCTTCCCAGCACGGCCACTCCGCCGGTTCATCCTGCCGGCACCAGAGATAGCGAATGAGTCCCCACGTCTCCGGCTTCGCGAGGCGGCCTTCGAAGGGCGGTGCGCCGAGCAGTTCCCGCACGCGCTGGTCGGCTTTGTCCGATTCATCCGTGCGCTCCCATGCGGCGCCGTTCCAGCGATGCAACTGGCACGTGCGGCCCTCGAGAAATTGCTTCACCAGCCGGTACCGGTCGCCTCGCGCGGTGAAACAAAGATCGACGCGCGGCGAGAGGGTCGTCCCCGCTGGGCGGAGTTGACGAATCTCCTCGCTGGCCGAGCTGTATTTGTCGAACAACGCGCGGCTGAGCGCCTGGATGACCGTGCTCTTGCCCCACTCGTTCGGCTGCGCGAGGATGTTCAGCCCCGGCGCCAGCGGGCCGAGCGCCATCGGTTCGCGAAACGGGCCGACTCCGGCGATCTCGATGGACTCGATCAGCACGCCGTTGCCTCCCGCAGTTCCCGCATCAGCACGCGGCGGGCGGCCTCGATCAGCGGCGCGTTCAGCTCTCCCGGCCCGCAACCCACGCGCTTCTCCAGCGCCTCGACGTCCGCGCGCGGCAATCCGGCGAGGGCATTCAGGTCGTCGAGCACCTGTGTGAGGAGCGGATGCGCGCGTTGCAATTCCGCCAGCTCGCCGGCCGTGAAATCCGGCGTTGTCTCATCGCGAAATTCGCTCACGGCAAACGCGGTGGTGAACTCGCGAAAGCGCGCGCCCCACGCGGACGCGGCCCGTGGTTCGGCCAGCCCGCGCAGCGTCACGCGGACGACGGTCCGCGTGGCCTCGCACGCCGCCAGTTGCGCGAAAATATCTTCGCCTGCGGCCAGTTCGCCTTCGAAATACCGCCACTGCAATTCACCGCAAGGCAGTGTGATGATCTTCGGCGCCGCGCCCGAGTGCTCGATCTCGATCTCATGCACCTGGCCGGAGCCGCGCTCTGCAAAGTCCGTCTGCTCTGGCGTGCCTGCCATCAGCATGCGTCCGCTATCGAACGTCAGCGTGCCGTGCCAGTGCCCCAGCGCGAGAAAGTCCAACCCGGCGCGCGTGGCAGCGTTGATCGCGATGGGAAAATCGTCCGGCGAGTGCTTGCTGCCGATCGCCGGCGAGCCATGCGTCATCCCGACCTTGATCGCGTCCGCGGGCAGTTCGCGCGCGAGTTCGTCCAGCCGCAGCGAGGGATCTACAGATGACTGCTTTTGCGTGAGCGGACTGGCGACAAGGAATCCGCCGGCGAGCGGGATGGCTTCCGCCGTGGCGAAGATCTTCACGTGCGCCGGTGGTGAGGTGAACGGTCGCCGCGCCCAGATCGCGCTAGGGCTGCCGATGGGATCGTGATTGCCCGGCAGGATGAAGATGGGGACCGACTCATGACTCGCGAGCAGCTCGAAAATCTCCGCCGCCGCCGCCGCCTCGATCTGGTGATCCTCAAAAAGATCGCCCGCGATCAATAGGGCGTCGACCGCCCGTTCGGCGGCCATTTCCAGTACGCGCTGGAGCGTCCGCACGCGCGCCTCGCGCAGCCGGGCGGCCTGCGCGCCAAATTGCCGGAAGCGCGCGCCGATCTGCCAGTCGGCGGAGTGAAGAAGGCGCATGGCGATTCAACTCACGCGGCGATCTGCACCACGAGCTGGCTCAGCACGATCTTCGCATCGAGCTGGGTCGTGACCATTTTCACATTGGCGTCCAGGCACGCGGTGAGCGCCTTTTGCAGGTGCGGCACGTCGTAACGGGAGGCATGGATGGCGGCGATGCCGAGCGGAAAGGTGTTGAGCCCGCCATCCTTTTTGCGCGGCAGATGCGCGATCGCCTCGGGCGCCAACCGCTCCAGCTGCTTGCCGAAAAAGAACGGCTGCTGCGGCTTCGACAGTCGGTGCCGGACCATGAGGTCCTTCACCAAAAGCAGGTTCCGCACAGTCGGGATGATGGCCACGATGAGGATTCCGATGGCGTTTTCCCCTTGGAAGAGCAACTGGTCGAGCAGCTCCAGCGCGCGGCGCACGTTGCGCTCGGAGAGCGCGGTGCCGAGGTCCCAGATGATCCCTTCGCGCGAGAGCGGCACCAGCGTCCGCACGTGCTCCTCGCTCACGCGCCGCTCGGACGGGCCGAGGTAGAGGTCGAGCTTCTCCAGTTCGCTCGCGACGATGCGGCGGTCGCCGCCGGTGAAGAGGACAAACAGGTCCAGGCTCTCGTCCGCGAACTTTAGCCCGCGTTTTCCGGCGAGCTGCCGCACGAGGATCGCGGCCTCGTCTTCCCAGCCGCTCTTCGAAGTGTCGAGCCGGTCATGGACTTCGACCTTTGCGAACTTCGAGAGCGACTTGTAGAAGCTGCGCCGCTTGTCGACTTCCGTTGCGCTGAAGAGGAACCGCACCGAGTCGGGCGTCCCTTTTTCCAGCGTCGTGGCGAGTTGCTCCAGCGCCTCCAGCACCGCGGCCGAGCGGCCCATCGGGTTGTCCGCGAGGAAGTTCGCGTTCTTCAGCCAGACGAGCTTTTCGCCGCCGAAAAACGGAAACGTCAGCAGCGCGTTGATCGTGTCATGGATGCGCTGCGCGGCCTCCTCCGAGTTGGCCGCGCAGCCGTCGATCGTCTCCTGCGAAAACTCGTCCCCGCCCGCCGGCGCGAGCTGCACGGAGAGCTCGCGCGCGACGCGTTTCACCTCCACGTCATCGGAGCCGAGCACGGCGTGATGCCGCAGCGCACTGTCGTTGGCTTTGGTTTTCGCGGGCATTTAAAACTTGGCAAACTTTTTCTGGAAATCGTCCCAGTCCTTGATCTTGTCGTAGTAGGTCGAGAGGACCGACTCGCTCATCGATTTGCCCGCCATCACGGAGTCGATGTAGGCCACGATCCGGTCCTTCGGCATCTCGGTCATGAGGAAGCGCACGAATTTTTCCGAGGTCTGGTAGAGCTGATGGACTTCGGGCATGGTCTCGGGATACGCGGTCATCGCGGCGAGCTTGTCGAGCGGCAGATCGGCCGCCTTCAGGTCGCGCTGAAATCGTTTCACCGATTGCTGTTTGCGCGCGGAGATGGAGGCGCCGGCCATGTATTCGGCGAACCCTTCATTCAGCCAGATCGGCCAGCGCTTTCCGCGGTAAAGGCGCGCGACCACCGCATGCGTCGTCTCGTGCGCGAGCGTGATCGAATCGAAGCTCCCCGTCCCCGTGTTGCCGGAGCCGCGGATGTTCAAAAAGAGCTCGTCACCGTGCGCGTAGCTGGCCGCCCATTTCGTCTTGCTGTTCGACTGGTCGAGATAATCCTTCCACTCCTTTTCGTCCTCGAAGACGTAGACGTGCGACTTTTTCTCGTAGCGATCCTTCCCGGCGCGCAGCGCGCTCGCCACGTACCAGAGATCGTACTCCACCTCGCGCACGACCTTTTGCGCCTCAGTCGCGCGCCGGTAGTGGATGATGAAATTGTCCGTCTCGGCGTGCTTCCATTTGGCGGGATTAATGCCGAGAGCGAGCTGCCCGTTTTTGCTCATCTGTTGGTTCGACAGCTCCTCAACCTTTTTCTCGACCAGTGGAATCTCGCGCGCCGGCGGGCTGCTGGGCGGCGGTGGCGGCGTGACGCGCGTGAGCGTCGTGCTGGTGAAGGGCGTCACCCCGGGGCGCGCCATGGGCGTGACCGCCGGTGTGGCGGGGCGCGCAAACGGCGTCGCTGCGGGTGTGATCGCCGGGCGCACGTAGGGTGTGAGCGCCGGCCGTGGCGTGGCCGGCGCCTGGGCGTGCGCCGCGAGCGGGGTAAGCAACAGTGCCACGAGGGCGACAAAGCGGTCAGGGGGTGTCGACATGATCTTTTTGGGCGTAAGGTTGAAACTGTTTCTCCAGCGCATCCAGATTGAAAAACGTGGTGCCGAAAGTCTTATCCAGCGCCGAGTCGAAGCGCGCCCCTTTCGACATCGCCTCCAGGAAGAGCGAAAACTTGTGCTTGTCCGAGGCGCTCAGGAAGCGGACGAGCCGCTCGGATTCCGCGTAAAAGGCGGTCACCTCCACGTCGCTCTGCGGGTAGGCGAGCGCGCCGGTGAGCTTTGTTAGCGGCAGATAAGTGGTCGGGTCGACCGAGCGCGATTTCGGAAAGGCGCCAAAGCCGCGCGCCTTCCAGAAGCTCGCGTACCAGCGGGTCGCCGTGTACTCCGCCAGCCCTTCATTCAGCCAGAGCGGTACGCCGGGGCCAAAGAACCGATAAACGATGAGGTGCGTGAGCTCGTGCGCCAGCGCGTTCCCCTTGAACCGCACGTGCGGATCGCGTTGCAGGAAGAGCTCGCCCTGCGCGTGGATGCCGCCGCTCCACGGCTCCACGCCGCCCGCGGCCTTGAACTTTGTCCAGTCGGCGTCGTCCTCGAAGACGAAGACGTGGCATTTGCGCTCCCACTGCTTCGTGTCGCGCTCCAGCTCCTTCGCGATCACCCGGTAGTAAAACTCCGCTTCCAGCGCCATCGGTTTCGCGATCGCGTCGCTGAAGTAGTGGAATGCGAAGTTCGCCGTCTCGCCATGCTTCCAATCGGTGGGACGGATCGCCAGCGCGCGCTCCCCGAGCGGCGAGATCGCGCGGTCGGTCAACTGGGCGAGCGGCTTCTCGACCAGGGTTGCGTCCTGGGCGCGCAGAGCAGAGCTGGCCAGCAGCAGGACGAGGAGCAGGAGAAAGCGCATGATTGAACAGAAGGAAACGAAGAAAGCAAAAGGCTGGGAATCTCTTCCAGCCTCTTCGCTACCTTCGCGTCCTTCTGTTCAAAAGAAAACTCCGGCGATCCTTCGGAAAATCACTCTTTGGCCGCCCCATCCTTCACCGCGCCCTCCTTGGGCGCGCCTTCTTTGCGCTCACCGTCCTTCTGGCCTTCCTTCTTCCGCTCACCCTCTTTCACCGCACTCTCCTTGCGCTCGCCTTCTTTCGGGCTCTCCTTCTTCCGTTCACCATCCTTGAACGAGCTCTCCTTGGCGCTGCCGTCACGCGCGCTTTCCCGCAGCAGCGATTCGATCGATTTCGTGATCTTCTCCATCGCGTCGTGATTGCCCGCGGCCTTGGCTTCCTGGAACTCCGCGAGCGCCACCTCGACCCGCTTGCGCAACTCGGCATCGGCGCGTTTCGGAGTCTCGGCGTTTTTGTCGAACTTCTTTGGCTCGCCCTCGCCCTTAACGGCGATCTTGTCCTGCCCCGGCTTCTTCTCTCCTTCGCCCTTGAACGTGGCGGGCGCCGGCTCGCCCTTGCCAGGGCTCTTTTCCTTGCGGTTCGCGTCTGGGTTCGAGGCGAGATACTCCTGCATCTTGCGAAGCTTCGCGAGTTGCTGCTGGATCCGCTCGCGTTTTCCGGAGTCAGCCCCGGCCAGGTCCTGCTCGGTCTTTTGGATCTGCTCCTTGATGTCCGCCGCCGTCGGCTGCGGATTGGTTGTCCCCTCCTTCTTGCGTGGCTCTCCGCCCTGACCGAGCTTGGCGAGCAACCCTTCCATCCCTTTCTTCGCCTCCTCCATGTTGCCCTGTTGCGCGGCTTGCTCGACCCGCTCGAGCGCGCTGACCGCATCCTTGGTCAGCTCGCCGCCCGTGCGTTTGCGCAGCTCGGCCCTGATTTGCTCCAGGCGCTCGCGCAGTTCGGCGGGATTTTGCCCCGCCCCCGCATCGCGCGGCCCCAGCACTTTCGCGGCGATGACGCGCATTTTCTCCGCCTGCTCAGGCGTCAACATATTCTGCGCGGCCAGCCCGCTGCGGAACTGGAGCGCCTTCATCTCGTTCTCGGCCGCCAGCACGGCTTGGAAACGCTCCATTGCTTTCTCCGGCTCGATCGGCCGTTTCGCCAGCGCTTCCTGGAGCGCCTCGGTGCGAGCCCTCATTTCACTTTCGATGTGGCGCGCCGCGTCGCCCATCCCCTCGGCAATGCGGCCCAGCTCTCGCATCTGATCTTCATTCAGGCCGATCGCTTCCCGGTGCTTCGGATACACATCGAAGGGGATGAACATGGGCGGGGCGTTGGGCGCCTTGCGAGGCTCCTCCGCCAGCGCGGACTGCCAGAGGCTGCCCGCCGCCAGCGCGGCGAGGACGACGGTGGGAACGAGAGGATACTGTTTCATAAGAGGGGGTCGGTGTCGATTTGGGTCAGCAGGGTATCGGTCGGAAATTTGGGCGGCGTGAAATCGGCGGTGAGCTCGATCTGCTCCTCGATGGAGGCGAGTAATTGCTCCACGCGCTGCGTGGATGCCGTACGGCTGGACTCCCATTCCCGCAGGCTCCAGAGCCCGCAGAATGCCACGCAGACGGCGGTCGCGGCGATGGGAATCCGCCACCCCGCGCGAGGCTCCTTGGGACGCGCGTGGGCCGCCCGCTCGGCGCGGAGACGCATCGGCTCAAACGCTGGCGCCTCCGCGCAGCGCTGGCGGTGCAACGCGGCAAAGCCCGCTTTGAAATGGGGATCGCTCTCAGGAGGCATGGCTATAGGTGAGTTTGCGTGCTTCGTTGCTGAGCAAAGTGCGGAGCCGCCGCTTCGCGCGCTCGTAGTGCTGGCGTGCGGATCCGACCGTCACCCCCATCACCGTCGCCGCCTCGCCCAGACTCATCTCGTGCTGAAACACGAGGTGCAACACCTCCGCCTGGCGCGCCGGCAGTTGGCCGAGTGCGGCGGCCAGCGCTGCCGCTTCCACGGGCGCCGGCAGATCGGGCGTCGGGGCGCCGACCGCTGTCTCGCCAAAAGTAGTGAGCCAATCCCGGATCGCCTCCGCCCGGCGCTGCCAGCGCTGCCGGCCGCGGTGCTGCTCCAGCGTCGTGAGGCGCACGACCGCCAGCCACCACGTCTTCAGCGACGAGCGGCCGGCGAACTTCGCGCGTCCGGTGGCCACCTTCACGTAACACTCCTGCAGCGTATCCGCCGCTGCCTCCGCGTCGCCAAAGTGGCACGCCACAGCCCAGCCGAAAGCGTCCGCGTGCAGCGCGGAAACTTGATCGATCAATTCGGTGGGCACAGCCATGCATTTGCAGAGTAGTGCTAAACGCGAGGGATTGTATGACTCCTTTTCGCGATTCACACCGACTCGCCGGCGACGAATTCCGGCATGAGCCGGATGGGGCGGGGAGGCAGCGCGCCCGTCTCGGCCAGCTGGCGCGCGGCCACGGCGAGGCGGCGGGCAAAATGCTCCGGGCTGTCCGCGTAGTGGGCGAGGGGAGGCGAGCTGCAGCGCAGGGAAGGATCGTCCTCGCGCGCAATCACAGAGACGTCCTGCGGGATGCGTTTGCCGCGGCGCAACAGGTGCATCATCACCGTCAGTGCGGGAATCGGCCGCGCCACGAGAAACGCGGTCGGCGGCTCCGGCAGGCGCAGGGCGCGATCGAGTAGCGTGCAGAGATGCGCGGTGGTGCCGTCGTGACGAATGATCTGGAGCTCGGCGGAGTCGCGGAGGGCGGCGCGCAGTCCTGCTTCGCTGGCCACGTCACCCCCGTAGACATCGCGCGGCAACACAAGCGCGATGCGCCGGTGCCCTTTGCGGAGCAGCACACCGCCCGCATGCCGGCAGGCGGCATGGTGATCCGAATCGACCGACGGCAGCGCGATTTCCGGCAGGCACGACCCCACCACGAGGCAGGGCAACCGCTGCTCGATGAACCACCGCTGCATCGGCTCCTTCGACCCGAAGATGAGCCACGCCGCGGCGGGGTGCTGCCCCACGAGCTTCTTCAAAGCGCGCGCCGGGTGGGTGGAAAAGCACGCGGGCTGGGAGTGCAGCACGGTCGTGTACCCCGCGCGCGCCAGCTTCTCGCGCAGCACATCGAGCACGAAGATCAGCAGGTGCGAAATCGCCGTGTGCGGAAACGCCGAAAGCACCGCGATCTCCTTGCGCCTCACCGGGTCAATCCGGTCAATCCGGTCCCCGTTGAGTCGGCGGCCCTGCCGGCCGGCGACGATCACCCACCCTGCCCGCTCCAGCTCGGCGAGACCCGCGCGCAGCGTCCGCCGGCTTACCTGGAGCTGCGCGCACAGCTCGCGCTCGCCGGGCAACTGCTCGCGCCAGAGCCCCTGGCGAATGCCGTCGCGCAGGCACTCCGCGGTCTGGCTGGCAAGGGAATGGCGCTGGGGGAGGCTCATCTGGTCTCAGAAAGGGACCAGAAGCTTGCGATTGGATTTTCCGAGCGCAAGGCTGGAGATGCACGTATGACCACGCGCCTCCCCCCGCGAGTTCGCCGCGCCTTTGCCGCCGCCGAGCACCAGCTCGCCGCGGGACGGAAAGTCCGGCGGCCGCTCGAAAGCCTCCCCACGCCAGCACTTGTCGTGGATGCCACCGCAACTCGGCGCAACATCAACCGGCTCGCCGCCTACGGAGCCCAGCACGGGATCGCGATCCGTCCGCACACCAAGACGCACAAGAGCCGGATGTTGGCGCAGCTCCAGTTGCAAGCCGGCGCGCGCGGTTTGACGGTGGCGAAAGCCGGGGAAGCCGCGGCGATGGCGCCCATCTGCGATGACCTGCTGATGGCGTACCCGGCCGTCGATTCCGAGCGTTGCGCCCGTCTCGCGGAGCTTGGCCGCGGCAAGACCATGCGCATCGCGGTCGACAGCGTGACGGCGGTGGAAGCCCTGGCGGCGGCGACGCGCCACGCCGGCAGCACGCTCGGGCTGCTCGTTGACCTGGATGTCGGCAACGGCCGCACCGGAGTCGCCAGCCCCGCCGAGGCGCTCCGCTTGGCCCAGATCATCGCCGGCACCTCCGGGGTGCGGCTCGATGGCCTGATGATTTATCCAGGACACATCTGGGCGGCGGCCGACCAGCAAGCCGCCCCGCTCGCGGCGGTTTCCGAGAAAGTCCAGGAGACGCTCGCGCTCTGGTCTGCCCAGGGCCTCGAGGCAAAGATCGTCTCGAGCGGTTCCACGCCGACCGCCTACCAGTCGCACCTCTGCCAGGGAATCACGGAGATCCGTCCCGGCACCTATGTCTTCAACGACATGAACACTGTGCGTGCCGGGTACTGCGCGCTGGAGGATTGCTCAGCGCGGATTGTCTGCACCGTGGTGAGTGATGCGGTGAAGGACCAAATCATCATCGACGGAGGCTCGAAGACGTTGACCAGCGATCTTTGCGTGCCGGCGCGCGAGAGCGGGCACGGCTTCATCGTCGAGTACCCGGAGGCCAAAATCACGAAGCTCAGCGAGGAGCACGGACAGGTCGACGTGTCGCGCTGCGAGCGGCGTCCGAAGGTCGGCGAGCGCCTCGCCGTCATTCCCAACCACATCTGCCCCTGCGTCAATCTGCGCGACGCCTTCTGGTGGTGTGAGCCGGGCCAGGAGGCCCTGCAAGTCCCGGTCGATGCCAGGGGGTTGCTCTCATGATCATCGACGTCCACAGTCACGCGTGGCAGTTCCCGGAGCACTTCAACGATGACTTCCGGCAGCAGGCGCGCCGGGCGCGCGCGGGCGTCGAGGTCGACCTCACCGTCCGCTATGAAGACTACCGCACGACCGCGCCCGCGGAGACGAAGACCATCGTCTTTGGCGGCAAGGCGCGGCTCAGCGGGATGTGGGTGGACGATCTCTACATCGCGGACTATGTCGCCGCGCATCCCGACACGCTGATTGGTTTCCTCTCCGTCGACCCGACGCAGGAGGGCTGGGAACGCGAGCTGGAGCACGGGCATCGCGAGCTTGGCCTGCGCGGTATCAAGCTGCTCTCGATGTACGCCGGCTTCCGTCCGGACGAGCCGCGGCTCGATCCGCTCTGGCGCTACGCGACACAGCACCGGTTGCCGGTCTTGCTCCACACGGGCACGACCTTCATCTCGCAAGCTCCGCTCGAGTGCACACTCCCCCGGCACCTCGACGCCGTGGCGATTCGTTTTCCCGAGGTGAAGATCATCATGGCGCATCTCGGCCACCCCTACGAAGGCGAGTGCATCGTCACCGCGCGCAAACATCCAAATGTCTATGCCGATATCAGCGCGCTGCACTATCGCCCGTACCAGCTCTACCAAAGCCTGATGCTGGTCCAGGAGTATGGCGTCTGGGACAAGATCCTCTTCGGCACGGACTACCCCTTCACCACCGCCAACGCGACCATCGACGGCCTGCGCAAGCTCAACGACATGACCGCCGGCACCGGCCTGCCGCGGCTCAGTGAAGCGGCCATCGAGACGCTGATCCACCGTGACTCGCTCACCTTGCTCGGATTGAACCAATGAATGCAAACTGCGTCGCCGTTATTGGTCTGGGCCTGCTGGGCCGCGGAATCGCTGCGTGTTTTCTCAACGCTGGATTTGAGGTCGTGGCCGTGGACAACAGCGAGACGCAGCACGACACCGCACGTGCCCAGATCGGCCGCATGATGGAGGAGCTGGGAAAGGGTCCGGAATGGCCCACCCGCTATCATCCCACGCGCGCCTTTGCGTCCTTGCGAGACTGCGCGTTTGTCGTGGAAAGTGTGAGCGAGGACCTCGCCACGAAGCACGCGGTGATGGACGCGATCGAGGCGGAGGTGGGAGCGGAGGTGGTCATCGCCAGCAACACCTCGTCCATTCCCATCACGCAACTCCAGGCGCGCGGACGGCAACCGGGCCGCTTCGTCGGCATGCACTGGGCGGGCCCGGCTCACGCCACGCGCTTCATGGAGCTGATCCGCGGCGCGCAGACCACTGACGCCACTCTGGAAGCCACCGCCGCCCTGGCCCGGCGTTTGGGCAAGGAACCGTGCCTCTGCCAGAAGGACGTACCTGGCTTTATCGTCAACCGCATCGGTTACGCCATGTACCGCGAGGCGGTGCATCTTCTGGAAACCGGCGTCGCGGATGCTGAGACGATCGACATCGCGGTGCGCAACGCCATGGGACTGTGGGCCACTATTTGCGGGCCTCTGCGATGGATCGACATCAGCGGCGGACCGGAGCTCTACGCCAAGGGGATGGCCCGCATCTTTCCCACCTTGAGCAACGCCACTGAACTGCAACCCCTCGTGCGCGAGCTCGAAGCCAGCGGCGCGCGCGGGACCATCAACGGCCGCGGCTTCTTCCACTACACACCGGAGGAGGCACAGCAGTGGGACGAGCTCTATCAGAAGCACGTCTGGCGCGTCGCCGCCCTGCAGGACGAATACTTTCCCATCAAGCCTTAATCCCATGCGCAATAGCGTCGTCAAAGCCAAGCTCCGCCGGGGCGAGCCCGCCCTCATCACCTGCCTCCATTTCGGCGATCCCGCTCTGTACGAAATGGCCAGTCTCATGGGGTTCGACGCCCTCTGGATCGACCTGGAGCATCACCCCATCAGCCTCGAGCACGCGGGGCAGCTCATGCGCGCCGCGCGCGTCGGCGCCTCGGACATCATCGCCCGGCCGGCGAAGGGCGAGTTCATGCGCATGTGCCGCATGCTCGAAGCCGGCGCGCAAGGGATCATGTATCCGCGCTGCGACAACGCGGCCGAAGCCGCCGAGGTCGTGAAATGGGCGAAGTTCGCGCCGCAGGGCGAGCGCGGGGCCGATGCCGCCAACGCCGATGCCGACTACTGCTTCGCGCCCGTCGGCACCTACATTCGGAAGGCCAACGATGAAACCTTCCTCGTCATCCAGGTCGAGTCGGAAGCCGCGGTAAACAATGTCGAAGAGATAGCGCGCGTCCCCGGCGTTGACGTGGTGATGATCGGCCAGGGCGACTTCAGCATCCTCTCCGGCGTCCCGTATCAGTTCGACCACCCGAAGGTCGTCGGCGCGGTCGAGCGCGTGGCGGCGGCGGCGAAGAGCGCCGGTATTCACTGGGGCACCACGAGCGGCGGACCCGAGCACAGCCAGCGGCTCATGAACCTCGGTGCGCGCTTCATTTGCCACGGCGCCGACATCGTCATCATGAAGCGCGGCCTGGAGCAGATTCAGGCCAACTACGGGCCGCTCGGTTTCACGTTCGAGAATCGCCTCGCCGCGACCGCCGCTTCATTGCAGCGCTACTCATGACGCATTCCGTGCTCATCGTCGGCGTCGGCTCGATTGGCGAACGGCATCTCCGCTGTTTCGCCGCGACCGGTCGCGCACGGCTTGCGCTGTGCGAGGTGAATCCGACGTTGCGCACGGCGGTCGCGGAGCGTTACGGCGTGGAGTCGTTTGCAAAACTCGACGACGCGCTTGCGGCTGGACCCTCCGCGGTCGTGATCTGCACGCCCGCGCATTTGCACCTCTCGATGGCGCTCGCCGCCGCACGCGCGGGCGCGCACTTACTTATTGAAAAGCCGCTGAGCACGAGCCTCGAAGGACTGGAAGATCTCCGCCAGGCGTGTACGCAGCGCACCGCGGCGGTGGCCTATGTGTACCGCGCGCATCCGGCGCTGGTTCCGATGCGCGAAGCGATTCGCAGCGGGCGCTTCGGCGAGCCGGTGGAGATCGTCGTCAAGTGCGGTCAGCATTTCCCGCTCTACCGGCCGGCGTATCGCGAGATCTATTACCGCGACCGTGCGACCGGCGGCGGCGCGGTGCAGGATGCGATCACGCACATGATGAATGCCGGCGAATGGCTCGTCGGGCCGGTCGATCGCCTCGTCGCGGATCTCGATCACAAGGTGCTCGAAGGCGTGACCGTCGAGGACACCGTGCACGTGCTCACGCGGCACGGCGAGGTCATGGGTTGCTTCAGCCTGAACCAACACCAGGCGCCGAACGAGACGGCGATCACCGTCGTCTGCCGCAATGGCACGGTGCGTTTCGAAGCGCACGTAAGCCGCTGGCGGTGGATGACGGAACCCGGCGGCGTGTGGCATGACGAACCGTGCGCCCCGGTGGAGCGCGACACGCCGTTCATCCGCCAGGCGGAGGCGTTTCTCGACGCGGTCGAAGGGAAGCATCCGCCCCTCTGCTCGCTCGATGAAGGAGCGCAAACGTTGCGCGTGAATCTCGCCATTCTCGCCTCCGCCGAAGCTGGCGCGTGGCAAACCCTCCATGCCTGATCCCACCGTCTCCCAGCTCTTCGACCTGACCGGCCGCACCGCGCTCATCACCGGCGCGAGCGGGCATCTCGGCGCGGCACTCGCGCAAGGGCTGGCCGAAGCCGGCGCGCGGGTCATCGTCGCGAGCCGCAGCCTCAACAAGGCGCGCACCTCCGCCGCCGCATTAGGGCCGCAACATCTCGCCGTCGAGATCGATCAGCTCGACGAGGGCTCCATCGAGCGAGGCTTCGCGGAGGCGGTGACGCAGTCCGGCGGCATCGACATTCTGGTCAACAACGGCCACGCCCTGCTCGGCGCGGACTGGCGCAGCGTGACGAGCGAGGAGTTTACCAAACACCTCGGCAATGCGACCGGCTATTTCCTGCTCTCCCGCGCGGTGCGCGACCACGCCGTCAACCGCGGCGTGCCGGCGAGCATCATCATGCTCGGCTCGATGTACGGGCAGGTCGCCTCATATCCCGAAGTCTACGAGGGTCTCTGCGCGGCGAGCCCCGCGGCTTATCACGCGCTGAAGGGCGGCCTCATTCATCTGACGCGGCACCTGGCGATCTATTGGGCGAAGGACAACGTGCGCGTGAATTGCCTCAGTCCAGGCCCGTTTCCCTCGCCCAAGATCGCCGCCGAGTTGGCCGAGCGCGTGCGCCAGCGTTCGCCCATGGCGCGCCTCGGCCAGCCGCACGAGCTCAAGGGCGCCCTCGTCTTCCTCGCCTCCGACGCGAGCAGTTACGTGACCGGACACAACCTCAACGTCGACGGCGGCTGGACCGCCTGGTGACCTATGAACCTCGAACGCCCGCAAGTCCTCGAACAGCTCGAACGCGAGTTCAGCACCGCCACCGGCTTCGTCCGCATCCACGCCGCCGAGGTCCTCTGCGAGCACGGCCACGGCTACGCGGTGACCGCGGCCCTGCAAGCGGAAGCAGACTCCACACAGCCCATGTACCGCCTCGGCGTCTGGCGCGTCCTCGCGCGCGTGGCCAAGGACGACGCGGAACGCCGGCGCTATGTCGAGCACATCCGCCGCGTCATGCTCGACGAGTCCGCGCCCGATCGCGTCGGCGCCGCGGAAAGTCTGGCGAAACTAGGCGTCGCCGACCGCGCGGATCGCGCTCCGCTCGAGCAGTGGCTTGCGAAGGCAGACGACCCCACGGCGGTCTTTCCGCTCTGGCTGCTCGTCCTTTCCAGCAACGACGCCGAGCGCGCCACGGATGAGGAGCGGCTCGCGCGCTATGTGGACTCCCACGAACCGATTGCTCGTTTGCGCGCCAGCTTTGCGCTGGGCCGGCTCGCCAGAGTCTCGGAGGAGACGATCGCGCGCATTCGGCGGCGAGCGGGGAAGGAGCCCGGAGATTCGCCCGCCCGGGTCTATCTTCTCGCGGCCGCCTATTTGCGCGATCCATGGATCACGTGGGTGAAGACGCCACTGCTCGAATACATCAATACAGGCAAGCCCAACGAACAATATGAAACCGGCACCGTCCTTGGTATGCGCGGCTCGGCGGCCGATCTCCCGGACCTCGCGCGCCTGCTGAAAAGTCCCGAAGCCGATGGCCGTATCGGCGCGGCGAGCGGTTTGCTCCGCCTCCTGAAATGAGCGCCGCCGATCCACTTCCCGCGCGCGCCTGGCTCGTCGTCGCCCTGCTTTGGGTCGCGGCGTGTCTGAATTACCTCGACCGCAACATGATCCTCACCATGCGCGTCTCGGTAAAAGAGGCGATCCCGATGACCGAGGCGCAATTCGGCCTGCTTACTTCGGTTTTCCTTTGGGTGTATGCGGGTCTCAGCCCAGCTGCCGGCTATCTGGCGGATCGCCTGGGCCGGAGCAAGGTGATCATCGCCAGCCTCTTCGTCTGGTCCGCCGTGACGTGGCTCACCGCGTTCGCGACCACCTTCCCGCAGTTGCTCTTCGCGCGCGCTCTCATGGGCATCAGCGAAGCCTGCTACATCCCCGCCGCCGTGGCGCTCATCGCGGATTACCATCGCGGGGTGACGCGCTCGCGCGCGACCGCGCTGCATGTCACCGGCTTCACCGCGGGCGTTGGCATGGGCGGCATCGGCGGCTGGCTTGCCGAGCGCTATGGCTGGAGCAATCCGTTCATCGTCTTCGGCATCATCGGCGTCGCGCACTCCTGTCTCATGCTCGCCTGCCTGCGCGACGTGCCCCGTGAGGGCGTGGCGTCCGAGGCGGACTCCGGCAGCTTCGTCGACGCGATGGTTCATCTGTTGCGCAACGGCCCCTTCCTGCTCCTGGTCGCCATTTGGGGACTGCTCGGCATCGCGGGCTGGATGCTTGTTGGCTGGCTCCCCACGTACTTCGGCGAAAAATTTGTCCTCACGCAGAGCGTCGCCGGCTTCCTGGCCACCGGTTTCCTGGCCATTGCGATGACCTGCGGCGCGCTCATCGGCGGCGCGTGGGCCGACCGCTGGAGCCGCACCGATCCGCGCGCGCGTATCTTCGTTCCCATGGCTGGCATCTGCCTCGCCGCGCCGGGGCTTTTCTTGCTTTCCTGGACGGACTATCTGCCGCTCGCGATCGTCGGTGTGGCCTTGTACGGCGGACGACCTTTCACCGATGCCAACATGATGCCGATGCTCTGTCTCACGGTGGATCCGCGCTACCGCGCCAGCGCCTTCGGCATCCTGAATCTCGTCGCCAACGCGATCGGCGGCGTTGCCATCTGGCGCGGCGGCGTCTTGCGCGACGCGCACATCGGCGTGCACTACATCTACCGCGCCGCGGCCGTCGGCGTGGCTATGTGCTTCTTCCTCTACCTCCTTGTCAAACGCTCGGTTCAGCCGGCTCCTCCGTCCCCATGAAAGCTTTGCGCGCCCTCGCCCTCGTGCTCGCCTTCGCCTCGTCGCAAGCGGCGGAGCGCACGATTCTTTTCGTCGACGACGAGGACGTGCTCTACCGCCCGGGCACGATCAAGCGGGTCGTCGAGTTCAAGCGCTCGGCCGATCCCGTCATTCCGCCGGATAAAACGTGGGAATCCATGCTCGGCTGGACCAGCGTCTACCGCGACCCGCAGACCGGCAAATATCAGCTCTGGTATCAGGCCTACCAGGAGCGGCGGACCGAGGACAAAGTGCTGAAGAACGTCGTCTGCTACGCCGAGTCGGCCGACGGCCTTACGTGGACGAAGCCGAACATCGGGCTCATCCCATTTTACGAGGAGAAGGAGACGAACATCGTCCTCGTCGGCGCGCGCGGCGGTCACGGCGAGCGCTACTGCAACTCGGTCGTCGTCGACCCGCGCGACCCCGATCCGCAGCGGCGCTACAAGATGGCCTACTACGATTGGGTGCCCGGCGAAGGCGAGGCCGGCGGCTCCGGCACTCACGTCGCATTCTCGCCCGACGGCATTCATTGGACGAAGCATCCGGGGGGCGTGGTGTCGAAGACTTCATTCGGCGCCAAGGGCCGCGTGGCCCCCTTCGCCGGCGAGGCGCCCTACGTCGAGGAGCATCTCGCCGATGGCCGCGTGCGCCGCGCCTGGACGACCCCGATCAGCATGTCCGACGCGTTCGACGTGCTGTGGGATCCGCGCCTCGAGCGCTTCGTCGGCTACGGGAAAATGTGGACGCCGTGGCCCGACGGCACGCTCGCCTTCAAGCACGCGATGGGCCGCATGGAGAGCCGCGATTTCATCCACTGGAGCAAGCCCGAGCTCATCCTCACGGTGAATGATCGGGACGCCGCACAGCTCGAGTTTCACACGTCGCCTGTCTTTATTTACAACGGCCAGTACTTCTCGCTGAACCAGATCCTCGATCGCGCGGCGGGCACGATGGACGCCGAGCTTATGAGCAGCCGCGACGGCCGGCGGTGGGACCGCAGCCTCGCGGGCGCCTTCGCCATGCCGCGCGGGCCGGCCGGGCGCTTCGACGCCGGTTCGGTCATCACGAACGGCACACCGGTCATCCTCGAGAAGGAGATGCGTTTCTACTACGGCGGCTATCGCGGCACGGCCATCGGCGGCGTCGGCCTCAATGAGCAGGTCGTCGGGAAGAAGGACTACTTCAGCGGCGTCGGCCTGGCCGTCACGCCGCGCGACCGCCTCGTGGCCGTCGGCGTCAACCCGCAAACCCCGGTCAAAAACCAAAAGAAGGATCAGCCGAAGATCGCGAACAAGATCGGCCAAGTGACCCTGCGCGCGCTCGATTTGACCGGGGTGAAGACGATCGCGCTCAATGCCGATGCATCGCACGGGATGGCCCGTGTGGAGATCCTCAACGAGGACGGCTTCCGCATGCGCGGCTTCACCAAGGAAGACGCGGTGCCCATGAAAACCGACGACCTCGCGTTTGAAGCGCGCTGGAAGGAAAAACAAATCAGCGGCCTTCCTCCAGGCCGCTACCTCCTGAGCGTCTACCTCGAACAAGCAGACCTCTTCGCCGTCACGTTGAAATGAAAATCGCCATCCTCCTCCTCGCTCTCGCCGCCAGTTCGCTCGCCGCCGAACCCGACGCCGCGCCGGCGGCCATCCAGCGTTTCGTCGCGATCGACAACGTCTGCGCGTGGCCCTGCCTCACCAAGTTGTCCGACGGCAGTATCAACGCCGCCATCTTCGGCCAGCCCAGTCACGGCCAGCTGGAAGGCGCGGCGGAATGCTGGAACAGCCCCGACGGCGCGTTCTGGACGAAGCGCGGCATCCCCGCGCCGAACGATCCCCACACCAACCGCATGAACCTCGCCGGCGGCCTTGCGAAGAGCGGCGACCTGCTCGTGATTTGTTCCGGCTGGACGGACGTGGCACAACCGCCGCGGCCGAAACAGGCGGCCTTTCGCGACGGGATTCTCGAGCCTTGGGTTTGCCGTAGCACCGACGGCGGGAAGACCTGGTCGCAGATCAAGGAATTCCCGAAGCCCGACGACGGCTGGAGCCCGTATATTCCCTTCGGAGACATCAAGCAGGGCGCGGACGGGGCGCTCCACGTCTCGTGCTACGGGGGTGAGTGGACCGACCCCGCGCAGAGCACGAAAACGAAGAGCTACCGCTCCTGGCATTTCCGCAGCGACGACGATGGCAAGACCTGGAAGCGAACCTCCATCATCGGCTCCAAGAGCAATGAGACGACGCTGCTCCATCTCGGCGGCACGCGCTGGATGGCCGCCGCGCGCGAAGCGGCCATGGACCTCTTCGTTTCCGAAGACGACGGCGCCACGTGGGGCCTGCCGCTGCGCGTGACGGAGAAGAATCAGATCAACGGCCACCTGCTGCGCCTCGCCGACAACCGCCTCCTCCTCGCCTACGGCAACCGCGTCAAGGACCAGACCGGCGTCATGGCCAAACTCAGCGCCGACGAAGGCAAAACCTGGAGTGCCCCGCTGCGCCTCGCCGACACGCTGAGCGGCGACTGTGGCTACCCGAGCAGCATCCAGCGCGCGGATGGGAAGATCGTCACGGCCTACTATTCCAAGACCTCCGTCAACCACGAGCGCTACCACATGGCCGTCGCCATTTGGGAAGCGCCTGCCCCGTAGACCGCCATGAAACGCCTGCTCCTTGTCTTCCTCGCCTGCTTCTCGCAAGCCCACGCCGCCGAGCGCGTGCTCTTCGCTTTCGACGACCATTCGATCCCGTGGCAGCACAATCTCAAGGTCACGCTCGTGCCGGCGACGAAGCACCCGGAAAACCCAGTGCTGCGCCGCGGGCCGGAGGGGGCGCCGGATCATGGGCACGCGGTGCTCTATGGGACGGTGATCAAGGTCGGCGACAAATTCCGCATGTGGTATCTCGGCATGTTTGAGGCGGAGATCGTGAAGGGCCAGGCGCCGGGGATGTGGCGGCCAATGTGTTACGCGGAGAGCGCCGACGGCGTGCACTGGACGAAGCCGGAGCTGGGGCTCGTCGACTTCAAGGGCGGAAGGAAAAACAACATCTGCCTCATCGAGGGGGAGCCGTTCGCGCTCACGCGGGTGAATGACTTTCTCTCCGTGCTGCACGATCCGGAGGACCCTGACCCGGCGCGCCGTTTCAAGGCCATGTTCATCGCGCACGTGCCGTACGATCAGGTCGCGGGCGGGATGAGCAAGGTCGGCCTCAAGGAGCGCCTGGTCTGCTCCGCGGTCTGCGCGACGAGTGCGGATGGGCTGAGCTGGAAGGTGGTCGGCGACCGGCCCTCCAACGCGGGCGCCGAGCGCTTCGAGGCGAGCAGCCTTTACCGCTTCGGCGATTTCTATTACACCACCGGCCAGCTCATCTCGCCGTGGACGTGGCGGCCGGACGGCAGCGACGCGGGCCGCGTGATGCTGGCCTATCGCTCGCCGGATTTTTCCCATTGGTCGCAAGCCAAGGCGTTCGCCTTTGCGCGGCCTGGCCAGCTCGCGAATCCGGCGATCAAAGGCCAGCAGACGCACATGGGCGCGGGCCTGTGGAATCGCGGCAACGTGCTCGTCGGCCTCTACGGCATGTGGCAGGACGCGGACACGCCGCCGCCCAAGGGCGCTCCGCATCTGCTGGGCGTGCACATCGATCTCGGCCTCATCGTGAGCAACGATGGCATCCATTTCCGCGAGCCGGTCCCGGGCTTCAAGGTGGTCTCGCGCGGCGAGGAGGGCGCGTGGGATGACGTCGCGCTGCTGCAAGGCCACGCATTCGTGAACGAAGGTGACCGCACGATGATCTGGTACTCACATTGGGACACCGGCGCGAAGTTGAAGAACATGGACATCGGCCTCGCGACCCTCCGCCGCGACGGCTTCGGCCATCTCTCGCGGATGAAGCAGGAGAACGACGCGTACTTTGTCACCGACGCCTTCACCACACGCGAGATCGCGCTGAACGTCGATGGCCTCACACCGGACGCGCCGCTCACCGTGCAGTTGCTCGACACGCTCGATCGCCCGATTGAAGGCATGGCGGCGACAATCACTCAAGACGGCCTGCACCAGAAGATTGCGTGGCCGCGCCCGCTCCCCGCGCAACGCGTGGCGTTGCGCGTGAGCTTCCCTGCCAACAGCCAGGCACGCGTCTACGCGGTCTACCTCAACGACTGAATGCACCTCGTCACCGAGCTCACCGAGACCGACCGCCGGCTGCTGGCCGACGCGCTGGACGGCTTCGTGCCCGAGCAGGTGTTTGACGTCCACACGCATCTTTTTCACACGCGCCATTTCGCCGCCGGGTCGCGGCCGGTGTTTCTCGATGAAAACCGCGGCTACGGCTGGCGCGACTTTCAGGACGCGATGGCGCTCTGGATGCCGAGCCGGCAAGTCGACGGGCTCTTCTTCGGCTATCCCAGCGCGGGCAACGATCGCGCCGGCGAGAACGCGTGGCTGCGCGAGCAGGTCGCGCCTGCCGCCCACTCCCGCGCACTGGTCCTCGCCGCGCCGACCGGCGATCCGCAGGAAGTCCGCCGCTTGCTGAGCGAGCCCGTGTTCGTCGGCATCAAACCCTACCGGCTTTACGCCGACGTGCCGGACACGCGGGAGGCGGAGATCGAGTCCTTCGCGCCCGAATGGATGTGGGAGCTCTGCCACGAGCACGACGGCGTCCTGATGCTGCACATCATGCGCGCCGGCGGCATCACCGATCTCGGGAATGTGGAGACGATTCGCCGCCTCTGCCGGCGCTACCCGCGCTGCCGGCTCGTGCTCGCGCACGTGGCGCGTTCGTTCAACTACCGCCATGCACGCGAGGGTCTGCACGTCCTCGCGGACCTCGACAACGTCGTGGTCGACACGTCCGCCGTTACGCAAGCCGGTGCGTTTCGCGCGGCGCTGGAGATCCTCGGACCGCGCCGCGTGCTCTGGGGCAGCGATTACATGGTCAGCGAGCTGCGCGGCTCGTGCGTGACGCAGGGCGACGGCTTCACATGGCTTCACCCAGAGGAGACCAAGCTGAGCTCGTTCGGAAGCTTCACCACCGTCGGCATCGAGTCGCTGCTCTGCCTGCGCGAGGCCTGCGAAGACACCGGGATGACGTCCGCCGATCTGCGCGACATCTTTCGCGAGAACGCGCTGCGCCTGCTCGCTCCGCATCTCTCCGCCAGCACGCCGGAGGTGAGCGGCCCGGAGCTGTGGAAACGGGCGAAGACAAGGATTTCCTGCGGCACCGGCCTCCTTTCGAAGCGCGCGCATCTCTATGACCCGACGTGGCCGAGCTACTATTCGCGCTGCGAGGGCGCGGACGTTTGGGACCTCGAAGGGCGACGGTTTATCGATTTCACCGGCGGCGTCGGCGCCATCCTGCTCGGCCACGGCGACGACACGGTGAATGCTGCGGTCAAGCGCCGCCTCGATCTCGGCAGCTACTGTACCCTCGCTTCGCCGGATGAAGTCACGCTCGCCGAGCTGCTCCTGAGCCTGCATCCGTGGGCGGGCAAAGTGCGCTACGGGCGTGGCGGCGGAGAGGCGCTCGCCCTCGCCGTGCGCATCGCCCGCGCGGCCACCGGGAGGAGCGGCGTCGCGTTTTGCGGCTACCATGGCTGGAGCGATTGGTATCTCGCGGCGAATCTCGGCGAAAGCGATGCGCTCAACGGCCACTTGCTCCCAGGCCTCGCGCCGCTTGGCGTGCCACGCGAGTTGCGCGGCACCGCGGTCCCGTTCCGCTACAACGATCCCGCGTCTTTCCAAGCCGCGCTCAATCAACTCGGCGGGAACCTCGCCGCCGTCGTCATGGAGCCGCTCCGCAGCGAGCAGCCGCGCGAAGGATTTCTGCAAAACGTCGCGTCCGCTTGCCCGGCGGCGGGCGCGGTCTTCGTCATCGATGAAGTGACCAGCGGCTGGCGCTGCGGATTTCCAGGCGCGTCTCCCCGCCTCGGCGTGCAACCCGATCTCGTGGTTTACGCAAAGGCGATGAGCAACGGCATCCCGTGCGCCGCTGTTGTCGGCACCGACGCGGTGATGGAAGCCGCCAACGGCAGCTTCATCTCGAGCAGCTACTGGACGGACGGCCTCGGCCCCGCCGCCACGATTGCGTGCATCGAAAAGATGCAGGCGCTCCAGGTGCAGCAACGCGTCTGGCAACTCGGCGAAGTCCTGCAGCAGCGCCTCCGCGAAGTCGCCGCGCGGCATCCTTCGCTCAACCTCAAGGTCGCCGGCATGCCATGCGCGCCCTCGCTCGTGATCAGCGCCGCCGCGAAGACCGTTCTCATCCGCCGCATGCTCAGCCGCGGTTTTCTCTTCAGCACGCAAATGTATGTCATGTGGCCGCACACGGAGGACATGATGGACTCGATGACCGCCGCGCTGGACGAGTCGCTCGCGGAAATCGCCCGCCTGCACGCCGAAGAGAAGCTCGAAGCCGAAGCCGGGCCGCTCCCAGCCGGCACGGGCTTCGCCCGCCTCGTTTGAAGGCCATGAAATCGCCTTTATCCCGCCCAGAGGACCGCCGCACGGCAAGCCGCTTCGCGCTTCGCTGCCGCCCGTATTCGTTGTTCGCTGCGACCCTTGCGCTCATGGCAATGTCACTCGCCGCCGCCGCTCCGCAGACCGTACTCTTCGTGGACGACCACGACGTGCTCTACTGTGCCGGCGCGCAGCGGGTGCTGCATCAGCCCCAGCGGCATGCGAAAAATCCCCTGCTCGCCGGCGCCACAATCAAAAATCAAGTCTCGTATTCCAGCGTCTATCGCGACACTGCCTCGGGTCGTTATCAGATGTGGTATCAGGTCACCGGCGGTGGAGTGCACGTCGCTTACGCGGAATCGACGGACGGCCTCACCTTGACGAAGCCCGAGCTCGACCTCATCGCGAACCCCGCCAACACGGACCGCAATCTCGTCTTCACCAGTTACGACCACTACGGCGCCTCCGTGGTCGTCGACCCGCCCGGCGGTGACCCCGCACGGCGCTACAAGATGGCTTACTGGTCGATCCCGAAACTGGAAGGAGCGCCCGCCGATCCGAAAGATCCGCGGGGCGCCAACGGCGGGATGTACGTCGCCTTTTCGCCCGATGGCATTCACTGGAAGAGTGAGCCCGGCCCAGTGTTGCACGGCACCTATGGCCGCATCACCGATCCGCCCTTCGCGGGCGATCCGCGCCCGCTGGGATGGCTCAACTCAGTGAGCGATGTCGTCGACGCCACTTTCGACCCGATGCGCGGCAAGTACGTCGCCTACACCAAAGCCTGGATCGATGGACCCGACGGGCGGACTTTCTGGAAGCGCTCAATTGTCCGCACCGAGAGCGCGGACTTTCTCCACTGGTCGCCGGCGCAGCTCGTCCTCGCGCCGGACGAGCACGATGGGAAACGGCCCGCGGCTTTTCCCGGCACGCGGCAAGGCGTGCAGTTGCACGGCGCGCCGGTCTTCATCCGCCACGGAGTCTACTTTGCCCTGGTACAGGTGGCGGATTTCGAGACGGACGGGCGGCAACCGATCGAGCTGGCGATCAGCCGTGATGGCCTGACGTGGACGCGGCCGTTTCGCGACAACGCGTTCCTGCCGACGGGCGCTGCGGATCAGTTCGATACCGCGCGCATTTGGAGCAACGCGACGCCTGTCGTGCTCGATGACGAAATCCGCTTCTACTACGGGGGCGCGGAGAATCCGTGGACGTTCGGCAAAGGCGAGCGGGGATGGGGCTCCAAATTGAAAATGCCGCAGACCGGCATCGGCCTCGCGACCCTCCCGCTGGACCGTTTCGCCGGGGTGCGGCCGCTGGAGAAGATCGCGCAGATCACGCTGCGGCCGCGCTTACTCACCGCCGCGAAAGCGCTGTCGCTGAATGCCGATGCCTCCGCCGGAGCGGTTCGCGTCGAGCTTCTCGACGCCGCCGGCTACCGGCTTCCCGGCTTCACGAAAGCCGACGCCGTGCCGCTCACCGCCGATGGCCTCCGCCAGCGCGTGGCGTGGAAAGAGGCCGACTTCACGAAGCTCCCGGCGGGCGAAGTGACAATCCGCATTCATCTCGAAAATGCCGAACTCTTCGCCCTGACCCTCGAATGAACTCCGACTACGAGCGCGACGGTTTCGTCATCGTGCGCAACTTCCTCAGCGCCGCGGAGGTCGCCGAGGTGCGCGGCGAGCTAGACCGCTACATTCGCGAAGATCTGCCCGGCCTGCCAGCGGGCGCCGCCACTTTCGAAGCCGACGGCCGGACGGTGCGGAACCTCTGGCGCATCGAGCAATACAACCCGACCCTGCGCGCGCTCGCGGAGCGCGCCGACATTTGTGAGCTCATCGCGGAGCTGGTGCATGGCGAGCCGGTGCTGGCTGCGGTCGAGACCTTCAACAAGCCGGCCCGCATCGGCTCCGGCGTGCCGTATCACCAGGACAACGCCTACTTCTGCCAGGCACCGCCAGACATGCTCACCGTCTGGATTGCGATCGATCCGGTGACGCCGGAGAACGGGCCTGTTTACTACGTAAAAGGCTCGCACCTCGGCGGCGTGTTGCCGACGAAACCGAGCGGTGTGCGCGGCAACTCCATCGGCCTCGCGGAGGCGCCGTGCGTGGCGCTCGATCAGCAATTCTGCGCGCTGCTCACCTCCGGCGACGCCAGCATCCATCACTGCAACACGATCCACCACTCCGCGCCAAACCCCACGGCGCACGCGCGGCTCGGCCTGCTCTTCGTCTACCGCGGCAGCCACACGCAGACCGACCCCACCCTGAAGGCCACCTACACCGCTGCCGTCACCGCAACCCCTCCGGCCTGATGAAAGCCCTCGCTCTAGCCTTACTGGCTCTCGGCGCCTCCGCCTTCGCGGAAGAAAAGTACGCGCCGATGCACCGGCTCACGTGGGATGAGTACGCGGGAACACTGAGCCACTGGCGGAAGACGTATCCGAAGCTAGTCGCGATCGAGACGCGGGAGATGAGCGGGCTGACGATGCCGGTCTTTCTGCTCAAAATCACCGACGGCTCGGTGCCCGATGCGGACAAGCAGGTCTGCCTCATCACTACGCTGCATTGTGGCCCGGAGCGGAGCGGCGCGACCGGGGCGCTCGCATTGACCGAGTGGCTGCTGGGTGACGATCCGCTCGCCGTCGAGACGCGGCGCCGGCAGATCGTACTTGTCATGCCGATCGTGAATCCGCTCGCGATGTTTCACACGGACCGCTTTCGCAATGAGCACGGCGTGGACCCTTACACCGGCCTCGCGCCGGACGGGAAACGATGGGACGTGAAGGCGCTCGCGCTGCGCAAGCCGGAGGAGGCGCCCGAGCTTGCCGCGGTGCTCTCGGTCATTGATGAGTACAAGCCGGAAGTGCATGCCGATTTGCACGGCACGGGCTTGCAGGAATACGCGCTCGACCAGCTCGGCGCGCGGCGGATGTACCAGGGCCAGATCTTGACGGAGATTACCGGCAGTGCGTACTCTAACTACGCGCTGCGCCCGTGGGACTGGCGGGTGACCGAGGAGATGATCGCCGCTGGACGCGACGCCGGCTTTCCGTCGGACCGCTTCGAGGCGGATGCGCAGCGCACCTTCACTGGCCCCGAGCTCGCGCCGCTCGGGGCGAAGCTCTGGCATGGCGCGCCGCTCTTTTACTCCGCACACTACGGCTACGCGAAGTATCACACGATGATCCTCACGCAGGAGGTTGCGTGGGAGCAGAGCGTGGTCGCGCGCATGCAGGGGCTGCTGCGCATCGGCAACGCTCCGTGGGGCGAGGAGCGCACCGCCGGCTACCCGGTCAACCGCGTGAAGCACTTCATCGGGCACTTCGTCACCGCGTATGGCAGCACCGCCGCCAAGCGCCGCGCGAGCCGCGTGGAGTTGTGGGAAAAGCAGAACGGCTTCGTGCTTGGCCTGCTTTATCCGCAGACCGATGGGCGCGACAGTTTCGTCCTCGCCACGAGCGCGGCGGCGAAAACTGCGGCGGCGTCTGATGCCACGATCGAGCGCTTTCGCCAGACCGGCCCGGAGCTGAAGCTCACGATGGACCAGACGACGCCCGCGCCCGAAGGCGCGAAGATCGAACACGGGATCGGTTTTCGCCTGCGCCTGCCGTATCGCTCGCCGGCGAAGCTCGCGGTGCAACTCAACGGCACACCGCTCGCCCAGAGCGCGAAGGACGGGTTCGAGAGCTGGTTCGCCGACGGCTTCACGCAGGTCCAGGTGAACGTGCCGCCCGCGAAGGCCGCGGCGACCGACCTGTTCTTCGTGAGCTGCACTTACGAGCCCGACGAGAAACGCACGACCGGCTGGATGCCGCCCGCCGCCGTGCAGGCGCAGAACGCAACTGCGAAGGCCGACGCGACGCCGGCGACCTTTACCGATGTGGCGTACGGTGCGCACTTCCGGCAGACGATGGATGTGTGGCTCACGCCATCGCCACGGCCCGCGCCCGTCGTCTTCTACATCCACGGCGGCGGCTGGGGCGCGCAGGACAAGACCGACATTCATCAGCACCTCGACCTGCGCGGTCTGCTCGACGCCGGCATTTCCGTCGCCTCGATCAACTACCGTTTCCTCGCCGACGCCAACGCCGCGCAAGTCTCGCCACCGCTGCAGTGGCCGCTGCACGATGCCGCGCGTGCGCTGCAATTCCTTCGCGCGCACGCCGCCGCGTGGCATCTCGACAAGGCGCGCATCGCGGCAAGCGGTGTGAGTGCGGGCGGTTGCTCGTCGCTCTGGCTCGCGATGCACGACGACATGGCCGACCCGCGGAGCGCCGACCCCATCGCACGCGAATCGACGCGCGTCATCTTCACCGCCACCAAGGCGCCGCAGCCCTCGCTCGACCCGCAACAGCTCGTCGAATGGATCCCGAACAGCAACTACGGCGGCCACGCTTTCGGCTATGTCGGCAAGACGCGCCCCGAGACCTTCGCGCCTTTCCTCGCGAATCGCGAACGGCATCTCGCCGACCTCCGCCTCTACTCCCCCATCGCGCACGCGAGCGCCGACGACCCGCCGGCCTTTGTAATCTGTCCAAAGCAGGATAAGCCGCCGGTGAAAGGCGAATCGCAAACCGATTCGTCGCACAGCGCCGTGCTCGGACTGATGCTGCAGGCGACCCTCCAGCCGCTCGGCATCAAGTGCGAGCTGCGCTACGAAAACGACGGCCTTCCCGGCGAGCCCAGCCTGCAGGAGGCGCTGTTGCGCGCGCTGAAATGAAGACACTCCTCGTTCTTCTTTTCGCGGCGGCGAGCGCCGGCGCGGCTGAGTTTTTCGATGAGACGAAGGCGACCACGCTCTTCGCCTTCGACAGCGTGAGCATTCCGTTCACGCAGAATCTTCGCCTGGAGATGCGCGTGCCCACGCGGCATCCCGCCAACCCTGTGATCGCGCGCGGCGGGCCGGGGACACCGGATGCGATGGGCGTGCAATTTTACGGATCGGTCCTGCGCGAAGGAGGCAAGTTTCGCCTGTGGTACGTGGCCTTCGATGACGATCAGGCGAACAAAGTTGCATCCGCGCGGTGGCGCCCGGCCTATGCCGAAAGCGACGACGGTCTGCACTGGACCAAGCCGAACCTCGGCCTGGTCGAGTTTGCCGGCAACAAGGAGAACAATCTGATTCTCACCGATCCCGCGCTTGGCCTTATCAACGTCAAGCTGCTTGCGGACCCCGCTGATCCCGATCCGCAGCGGCGGTACAAGATCACCGGCCACGCGTACTTTCGCCATCACACCCGCCTCGGCACGCTGGCGCCTTTCACGAGTCCGGACGGCTTGCGTTGGAAGCTCGTCCAACCGGCCACGCCGAAGAACGCGGAGCTGCAGGAGCAGGACCTCGTGCTGCCACCGATTCACTTCGAGCCGTGCGGCGGTCTGTATCAGTGGGGCGGCACGTTCTTCGTCTGCGGGCAGAATGCCATGAACGCCACGCGCACTTATCAGGGCCGGGTCGCCCGCTTGTACCGCTCGCAGGATTTTGTGCACTGGTCGCCGACGCAGGCCATCGCGTTCGTGCGCGAGCCACAGCACACGTACCTCGGGCCGGGCCGCAGCCTGGAGGGCGAGCAAACACATGAGGGCATCAGCGTGTGGAATCGCGGCAACGTGCTCCTCGGCCTCGTCGGCTTGTGGCACGGCGCGGCGGCATGGCCGGACATCACGATCGATCTCGGCTTCGTCTTGAGCAACGATGGGCTGAGCTTCCGCGAGCCGGCGCATGAGTGGACGTGGCTCCGGCGTGGCGAGGATGGCGCGTGGGACCAGGGTGGCGTGCTGCAAGGGCAGGGTTTCGAGAATGTCGGCGAGCAGACTTTCATTTATTACGGCGCCTGGGATCCGCGAAACTGGAAGCAGACGCCGCCGCGCGGCGGTGTCGGGCTGGCGCTGCTGCCCCGCGATCGTTTCGGCGACCTCGTCGTCGAGCTCGCGGGCGAGGGAAAAGGGGATTACCAGGTGCCGGCGGTCACGAGCGAATTCGTGACCGCACCGATGGTGGTGCGGAAAGCGGCGCGGTTTTTCCTGAACGCCGACGGGCTCGGCGCCGACGCGGCGCTGCGCATCGAGCTGCTGGCGGAGAATGAGACACCGCTCCCCGGCTATTCCGCCACGGTGAGGCAGAGCGGCTTTCAGACACCGATTGTCTGGAGTGGGGGCGGCGAGTTGCCGGAGCGCGTCCGGGTGCATGTCGTTTTCGAGGGCAAACGCCGCACGGACATCCATTTCAGTGCCCTCTACCTGCAATCCGAATGAGCACCAAACCGCGATACCGCGCCTGCATCCTCGCCACCTGCTGCGTCCCGTGGCGGGAGGATTTCGCGTTTGAAGAGGCGGTCTTTCGCCGCTCGGTGCGCCACCTTATGGCACAAGGCATTCGCGATCTCTACATCTTTGGCACAGCAGGGGAAGGATATGCCGTCACCGAGTCGCAATTCGACGCGGTTACGCGGGCATTTCTGGAGGAGACGCGCGAGGGGATGATCGGGCTAATCAGCCTCTCGCTGCCGACGATCATCGAGCGCATCGAACGCGCGCGGGCGAGGGGAGCGCGGCGTTTTCAGCTCAGCCTGCCGAGCTGGGGCGCGCTGCGCGATGCGGAGATGGCGACGTTCTTTCGCGAGACGTGCGGGCGTTTTCCCGACTGCGCGTTCCTGCATTACAACCTTCAGCGGACGGGCAGGATCGTCACCGGCGCGGAGTACGGGCGACTGGCGGCGGAGTACCCAAACCTCGTCGCCACCAAGAACAGCACCGCTGACGAAGCGCGGCTCGAAAGTCTCCTGCGTGACGCTCCGCAGCTCCAGCATTTCATCACCGAGGTCGGTTTCGCCAAGGCCGCGCGGCTTGGGGAGTGCGGGTTGCTGATCTCGTTTGCCTCATCGAATTTGCAACGCGCTCAGGAGTACTTCCGCGCTGGTCAGACACGCGACCTCGCTAGGCTTGACGCTCTGCAAGCGGAGTTGGACGCGATCATTCCCACCCTCCGGGAGGGGGGCGAAGGCGGCGCGCACATGGACGGCGCGTTCGACAAGATGTTCGCGCGGCTGCACGATCCGGCCTTCCCGCTGCGCCTGCTTCCTCCGTACATCGCCGTGACGGAGGAGGTCTTCGCGCGCTATGCGGAACGTCTTCACCCGCATTGGTTGCCATGAAAATCGTCGCGATCGTCCTTTGCCTGCTGACCGCTCTTGCAACGGCGGAAACTCTGCCGCCGCCGACGCACGCCGATGTCCGCTACGGTGGGAACGAACGGAACGTTCTCGACTTTTGGCAGGCGGAAGCGGCGACGCCCACGCCGCTGCTCATCTTCATCCACGGCGGCGGCTGGCATGGTGGGGAGAAGACTGACCTGCCGCCGAAGCTCCTCGGCGAGATGCTGAAGCACGGCATCTCGGTCGCCTCGCTCAACTACCGCTACACGAGTATCGCGACGCTGCCCGCACCGGTGCACGACGCTGCGCGTGCGGTGCAGTTTCTGCGCGGCCAGGCCGCTGAGTGGAAGCTGGATGCCACGCGTTTCGGCGCCTACGGCATCTCGGCGGGTGCGACCACTTCCCTCTGGCTCGCGTACCACGACGACCTGGCCAACGCCAAAAGCGCGGATGCGGTGTCGCGGCTTTCTACGCGCCTGCAGGTTGCCGTGGCACTTTCGCCGCAGACCTGCCTGGAGCCGCAAATCATCACGGCGTGGGTGGGTGACAAAGTGCTCGACCACCCGATGATCGCGCGGGCTGTCGGCGCGAAGAAGCTCGACGAAATGAAGGCGCCGCGTCCCGAGTGGCTCGCGCTGCTGCACGAGTTCTCGCCCATCACGCACGTCAGCGCGGGCGATCCGCCGGTGCTCATTTCGAACCCGCGCGTCGATCCGCTTCCTGCGACCTCGGCCGGCAGCGCGATCCATCACGCGATCTTCGGTGTGAAGCTCAAGGAGAAGGCGGACGCGGCTGGTGTCGTGTGCATTCTGCGCATTGAAGAGAAGCCGGGTGATACGCCGGCACCGGAGGCGTTTCTGATCGAACAACTGAAGAAATGAACAGACCCCTTTGCCTCACCACCGCCGCGCCTTTTGTCGAAGCTGCGCCCGGCGCCGAGCCGCGTGTCGACGAGCTGGAGATGCGCGTGCTACGCGGCATCGAACCCGGCGCGGCGTGGCCCGTGGACGAAGTGGACAGGGTCGAGGCGATGTTTTGCCCGCATCCGCCGGCGAATCTCGCGGCGTTTCCGCGCGTGCGCTGGATCCAGCTCGAGTCGGCCGGCTTCCAACAACTCTTCGCGCATCGGCTGCCGGAGAAGGGGATCACCGCGACGAATGCGCGGGGGCTGTTCGATTGCCCGATCGCCGAGTGGAACATCGCGATGATGATCAATCTCGCGCGCGATTTGCGGACGCTCATCCGGCATCAGGACGCAGGCATCTGGGAGCGCTCGGCGCAGTTCACCGGCGAAGTGCGGGGACGCACCGTGGGGCTCTGGGGCTATGGCGGCATCGGCCGGGAGACGGCGCGGCTGGCGAAGGCGCTTGGCATGCGGGTACATGTGCTCGCACGGTCGGGGCGGACGTCGCGCGCCGGCTCGACCAGCCTTCCCGGTACGGGTGATCCGAATGGCTCGCTGCCGGATCGCTACTTCGACGACAGCGAACGCGTGGCCTTTTTGGGCGAGTTGGACTTCCTCATTCTCGCGCTGCCGCTCACGGCGAAAACGGATGGCCTGCTCGGCGAGCGGGAGCTGCGCGCGCTGCGGCGCGGCGCGTTTCTGCTCAACCCCGCGCGCGGGCCGCTGGTGCAGGAGGCGGCGCTGCTCGCGGTGCTGCGCGACGGCCACCTCGGCGGGGCGGCGATTGACACGCACTACCAGTATCCGCTCCCGGCCGAGCATCCGCTGTGGGCGTTTCCGCATGTCATCCTCACGCCGCACATTTCCGGCACGACCTTCTCGCCGCACTTCAAGGAAGGCGTGCTCGACATCTTCCGCCAGAATGCCCGCCGCTTTGCGGCCGGCGAGCCGCTGCTCAACGTCATCCCGCCCGGCGACCTCGCATGAAAATCACCCGCGTTCGCACGCTCCTCTCCACCGCACCGCAGAAGGACATCTTCATGAAGGCGCGCGAGCGCCGTTCGGCTGCATTCATTCTCATCGAAACGGACACCGAGCTAACTGGTCTCGGCGAGACCTACGCGGGTTACTTCGTCCCCGAGATGGTGCCCGGCATCGTGGAGTTTTACGCGCCGATCCTGGTCGGCCAGTCGCCGCTCGACATCGACGTGCTGATGCGGCGCCTGTTTCTCGCCGGCAAATTCTGGGCACGCGTCGGGCTTGGCTCCATCGTGCTAAGCGGGCTGGAGGCAGCGCTGCTCGACCTCAAGGGGAAAGCACTCGGCGTCCCTGTCTACGAGCTGCTCGGCGGACGGTGCCATGAGACGCTCCCGTGCTACGCCACCGGCGGACCGAGCCCGCACGATCGCGGCGAGCTCGAGGGAAAGGTCGCGCAGTACCTCAGCCTTGGGTTCCACGCGGTGAAACTCGGCGCGGGCAGCTACCGTCCGGGGCATCCCGTCGTCGCCTCGCGCACGCCGCAGGAGGCGCGCGATGTCGAGGTAACCAAGGTGGAGTTTCTGCGCGAGCGTTTCGGCGCGTCGTTTCAGCTCAATCTCGACGCGCACATGGACAACCTCGACGAGCAGAGCCACGTCTGGAACGTGGCCACCGCGCAGTACGTTCTGCGCGCGCTGGAGCCCTACGGCATCGGCTTTTTCGAGGAGGCGCTGCCTTACACCGACATGCAGGCCTACGCGGCGTTGCGGACTTCCACCACTATTCCCGTCGCGGGCGGCGAGTGTCTGAGCAGCCTGGAGGAATGGCGCGACTGGCTGGCGTATCGGCCCTTCGCGCTCGCGCAACTCGACGCGTCGTTCATGGGCGGTATCATGAGCTTCATCAAGATCGCGCGGCTCTGCGAGCTGCAGGGCGTCGCGATCGCCACCCACGCGTGGTCCGCCACGCCCGGCGTCGCGGCGAATCTTCATGCGGCCTTTGCCTGCCGCAACACCGCGGTGTGCGAGATGGCCGCGTACAATCCCGCGCGGCCTGAGTTGAACACGCACATCGAGGCGCCGCTGCTGAGCGAGCTATGGGTCGAGCCGCCGACGATCGAGCAGGGCCGGGTGCGTCTCGCGCCGACGCCCGGCCTCGGCGTGCGCCTGCCCGAGGGCTTCCTCGAGCGTTATCCTTTCCGGCCCGGCAGCGGCGAATTCAACTCGGTGCAGGGCAAGATTCTCCAGCCATGAAACTCCATCCCCTCGTTCTCCTCGCCCTCACTTCTACCGCCGTCGCCGACCCGCTCGATCTCGGTTCGCGCTGGGAGCTCTTCGTCGACGACTTTCTCGTCCAGCAAGCCAAGGGCGCTCATCTAAAACTCCACGAGCCGGTCAAGCGCGAGATCGTGCTCACGACCGATGCGCCGTGGGAGGGGCCGACGTGCGCGTACTTTTCCGCGGTGCAGGATGGCGGCAAGGTGCTGCTCTACTATCGCGGCTCGGCCGGCGGCTCCGACCATTCGGAGGACCAAGTCACGTGCGTGGCCGAGAGCGCGGACGGCATCCATTTCACACGGCCCAAGCTGGGGATCATCGAGGCTGGCGGGACCAAGGAGAACAACGTGATCTGGCGCGGCACGGAGTCGCATAACTTCGCCGTCTTTCGCGACACGAACCCGGCGGCGAAACCGGAGGAGAAATTCAAGGCGCTCGGCGGCATCAAGCAACCGGGCAAGAACTGGAAGGAGGGCGAGACGCCCGGCGGGCTGCATGCGTTTGCCTCCGCGGATGGGCTGCACTGGCGCAAGCTGCAGCCCACGCCGGTGATGACGAAGGGCGCGTTCGACTCGCAAAACCTGGCGTTTTGGGACGCGGAACGCGGCCGCTATGCCTGTTACAGCCGCACGTTCACGGACAAGGTGCGGGCGATCCAGAGCAGCAGCTCGACCGACTTCCTGAACTGGTCGGAGGCCGTGGTGAACCGCTACGGTGCCGGCGTGCCGATGGAGCATTTCTACACCTCCGCGACGCTGCCGTGCCCGACCGCGCCGCATTTGTTCCTCGCGTTTCCGAAGCGCTTCGTTCCGAGCCGGAAGAAGATTTCGGAACACAGCACGCCGGGCGTTTCCGATGCGATCTTCATGAGCAGCCGTGACGGCGTGCTGTGGGACCGGCCGTTCCTCGAAGCGTGGATCCGCCCCGGCCCTGATCCGAAGAACTGGACCGACCGCAACACCATGACGGCCTATGGCATCCTCGAAACCGCGCCCGAGGAGTGGTCGATGTACATCAGCGAACACTACCGCAGTGCCGACAACCGGCTGCGGCGCGTGACGTTGCGCAAGCAGGGCTTCGCCTCCATGCACGCGGATGCGAACGGCGGGGAGTTCGTGACCAAGCCGCTGCGGTTCACCGGCGGCCGGCTCGTGCTCAACTACGCGACCTCGGCGGCCGGGGCCGTCCAGATCGAAGTGCAGGATGAAGCCGGCCAGCCGCTGCCCGGCCTGGCGCTCGCCGACATGCCGGAGCTCTTCGGCGACGAGCTCAATGCCACCGCGACCTGGAAAAGCGGCGCCGCGCTGCCCGCCGGCAAAACGGTGCGTCTGCGCGTGGTCCTGCGCGATGCGGACCTCTACGCGCTGCGTTTCACGGATTGAGGCGTGCATGTGGGCGCGTCAGTATTTGGGGAAGATCGCTGGCGTCGGGAAGCGGTCTTCGTGGCTGGGACTTCCACCGTTGAGATACTCCTCCCGCGGCACGTGAAGATCCGGCCAGGCCGCGGGACGAATGCGGACGATCCGCGTTGGGCGCATCCCTTCGGTGATGAGGTCTGTCTCGAAACGGAGCTGGAGGCCGCTGCTGCCGAGAGGAATGTCGCCGGGTATTTTCGTGACCTCGAGGATGGTGCCGCGTGCGGCCATTTGCGCGGGGCCGGCGGTGCCGCCTTCGGTGTGCTTGAGCGTGTTCTCGACTCCATTCATCAGGGCCGCGGCGCCCTTTTTGAAATCGGCATAAAGCGATACGTCCATGCCGCCGAACAGCGTCACGGTGAGGGTCGCGCGGCCGAATTTGCCATACTCGACTGCATCCACCCACGCGGGCAGCCAGCGGCTGCGCATGAAGCCCTTGTGCGTCTCAGTCTGATTGCGGGCGGCGCGATGGATCGCGGTGTCGTCCAGCCAGATGTCCGAGATGTGGAAGCGGGTGAACACCCCACCCGGCGTGGGTTTCCACGTGAGCCCGAGCAGGACGTTCTGTCCACCCAGCGCCTTCTTCCCGCTTGCGGGCCAGACGCCCTCGGAGATCAGCTCCTCCGGCGCCAGGCATTCGCGGCCGCGCCAGATGCGGGTGGCGGCATCGAAAGTCAGCGTCTCCTCAACCGCTTTGCCGCCTTCCCCGAACAAGGTCGGCTCGCAGCTGGCGACGATCGTCCCCTGGCCGCCCTGGAGTTCCACCTCCTTGAGCTTCCAATCCACACGGTGGCGCTGGCAGAAGCTCGGCTCATCTTCGAGGAGAAGCACGTGATTCTCGGCCGGCGCAATCCCGACGCCACCGTCCGACTTCTTCTCCTTGTTGTTCACCGGCAGCACCGGCACCGCGGAAATCTTCGGGTCCGGCGGCAGGAAGGCGCTCACGTGCAGCATTGTGCCAAGCGGAATGTCCCGCAAATCCGCCGGCGCGCCGTGATAGCGGACGATGCCGTAGGGCAGCATGGCAAACGGCTGCGGCTCATTCCGGCGAAACGCCACCGTCCCTTCCACGCGAAGGCTGCCCCGGCGGTTCGCATGGTCCACAAACACCAACTCGCCCCGATAGGAGTGCGCCTTTTCGAGAGGAGGAAATTTCCCCGCCTCCGGCCGGAACGGCCCGTCCGCGGCAGGAGCGGTGGCGAGCAGAAACCACGAACCAAGAACCAGCCACCAGGAACGCGCAGCCATCAGTACTTCGGGAAAATCGACGGGCTCGGGAAGCGGCCGTCGCCGAGGCTGCCGTCGCCGAGGTATTCCTCTTTGGGCACTTGCACCATCGGCCAGTTGCCGGGACGGACTCGGACGACGCGGGTGGGGCGGATGCCTTCGATGATGAGGTCGGTCTCGAACTTGATCTGGACGCCGCTGCTGCCGAGCGGGGGCTCGCCGGGGGCTTTGATGACCTCGAGGATGTTGCCCTTGGAGGCCATGTGCGCGGGGCCGTAGTCGCCGCCGGCGTGCTTCAAGGTGTTTTCGGAGGCGTTCATCTGCACCGTGACGTCCTTTTTGAAATCGGCGTAGAGACTCGGGTCCATGCCGCCGAAGAGCGTCGCGGTGATGGTGGCGCGGCCAAATTTGCCGTACTCGACGGCGTCGATCCAGGCGGGCATCCAGCGGCCGCGGATGAAGGCCTTGTGCGTCTCGGTCTGGAGCTGCGTGGCGCGTTGCGCGGACGTGTCGTCGAGCCAGATGTCGGAGATGTGGAAGCGGGTGAAGATGCCATCCGGCGTCGGCTTCCAGCAGATGCCGAGTTGGACGGGCTGACCATCGAGCGCCTTCTTGCCGCTCGCAGGCCAGGCGCCCTCGGCGATGAGGTCGGGGATCGTCAGGCATTCGCGGCCACGCCAGACGCGCGTGGCGGCGTCGAACGTCAGCTTTTCCTCGGTGGGCTTGGCGCCGGCGGCTCCGGCGGCGACCGCGCTCTTCAACGAGCCGCCGGTCTGCGGCTCGCAGCTGGCGACGATCATCCCGGCGTTGTTCTGCACGTCGACTTCCTTGAGCTTCCAGATCAGGCCTTCGCGCTGGCAGTGGCTGATCTCGTCCTCGAGGAGAAGGACGTGATTCTCGGCCGGGGCGATGCCGGCGCCGCTGTAGTCCGCAGTCTTCAACCGGTTATTGACCGGGAGCACGGGCACGGCGGAGATGTTCGGTTCCGGCGGAAGATACGCCCGGACGTGCAGGACGGTCTCGAGCGGAATGTCGCGCAGGTCCGCCGGCGCGCCGTGGTAGCGCACGATGCCATACGGCAGCATGGCGAAAGGGTGGGGGGGATTGCGGAAATACATCCCCGCCCCGGCGATGCGGAGACTGCCGCGGCGATTGGCATGATCCACAAACACTAACTCGCCGCGGTACGAGAGCGCCTTTTCGAGCGGCGGAAACTTTCCCACCTCCGGCCGGAACGGCTCCTCCTTCCTGGGTTCGTCAGCGGCGTTTGCCTGAACAACCAACGAGCAACCAAGCAGCGCCGTCCACGCAAAAACGAAGAACGAAGAACGAAGAACGAAGAACCGCATTTAGATCGAAAGGACCTTGTTGCTATCCCCAAACTTGTCCGTCTCCACCCCCATGCGCTGGGCCATGAGGAGGAGCAGGTTGCTCATGTGGGCGTCGTTGTTCACCGGGCGGCTGCAGGTCTGGTAGTGCGCGGTGGTGAGCCCGCCGTCCGCGTCGAGCACGTATTTGAAGTCAGGCGCCGCCAGGTTGAAATCGAGATGCTGGCCGTGCTTCAGGCCGAGGTCCGTGCCGCCGCCGAGCACCAGCGGGAGATTCGCGTTGCCATGGCTGTGGCCGTACGACATGCCGCTGCCAAAGAGCGCCATCGTCGAGCCGAGCATCGTCTTGCCATTCAGGTCCTTCGTCTCCGCGAGGCGAGTGAGGAAGTAGCTGTACTGCTCGATGGCGAAGGTGTCGTAATTCGTCAGCTTCTCCATGTAGCCCGCATCGCCGCCGTGATGGCTGAGCTGATGCCGCGACTCGGTGATGCCGATCTCCGGGATGGCGATCGCCTGCCCCTCGCCGCCGAGGCTGAAGGTGGCCACGCGCGTCACGTCCGTCTGAAACGCGAGCACCATGAGGTCGTACACCGTGCGGAAATAGTCGCCCGCCTTCGTGTCGGGAATGTCGCGATTCGTCCGCGCGCGATCGGCCTCGGAAATGACCGGCAGCGGCGTATCGAGCCACGCATCGGCGCGTTTGGTGCGGATCTCCGCCTCGCGCACGGAGGTGAGGTATTGCTCCATCCGCCCCTTGTCCTCGGCGCCCATTTTTGCCTCGAGCCGGCGCACTTCGGCGAGGTTGTCATCGAGCACGCTCCCCTTGCGGCGCAAGGCCCGGCGCTGGGCCGCGATGCCGCCTTTCGGCGCCTCGAACATCGACGCGAAAATCTCGCTGCACCGCCGCATCGCCGGCAGCCGCACGCCGTCCGCCGTCCAGGCGAGCGAATCCTGCGTGATCGCGACCTCCAGCGACGGGTAGCGCGTGTGCTGCGCGGTGAGCTCGGCCATCTTCTGGTCGACCGAGATGGTGTTGCGGTCCGCGGGCCCGAGCTTCCCGCCGGTCAGCCAGATGCTGATGCAGTTGTGGTGATAACCGAGGCTCCCCGGGTGATGCAGCCCGCTGATCGGCGTGATGACATCGCGATGCTTCTCCAGCGGCGCCAGCGACCGCGAGAACTGGTAATCCTTCCCCGGCTTGAGGATCTGGTAGTTCAGCGAATGCACGCCATTCGCGATGTAAATGAACGCACTGCGCCGCGGCGCCGCCGTCGCCGACTCCGCCCCCCGCAGCGGAACCATGCACTCCAGCAGCGGCAGCGAAATGAATGTGCCCATCGCTTTGAGGGCCGTACGGCGGTCGATCAGCCAGGATTGGGAGAGGTAGTTGCTCATGGTTCCGGGGTTCTTGATTCTTGGTGAAGGACTTTATTAGCGGGCTTCGGCGTAGGTGGGAAGATAGTGGATGACCGTCAGGCTGCAAGGCTGAGTCGGGCGGCGCTTTCCAGCGGTCCGATGGTCCAGGTGCAAGTCAGCCCAGCACGCGGCCCGAGGTCTGGAGCGGCATACGCCCGTTTGGAAGGGGCTGCACAAACGACCGAGGCGACCGCAGTTGCCGCGCGACTCGGGCCGTGGACGGCAGGCGCAGACATTTCGGGCGAAAGTGACACGCTTTTCGCAGCCCCCAGATCGGCGTGCGAGGGTTCGACGGGAGTTTCGGGCGAAAGTGTCACGCTTTTTACCTGGACCAGCTGGCCCGTTGCGCCCGAGCCGGGAATTTCGGGCGAAAATGTCACGCGATCTGCCTGGGAGACCGCCGGCGTCTCGGATGAGGGGATCATCGCTGCCCGCGTCTCCTCCTCGGAAATCATCACGTCGCGAAGCCGCCGTCGGCGCGAGGGCCGGCCATACAGGGCCGGGGCGGCAAACTTCATGAGCCACTTCTGCGCGTGCCAATCGAACGTGCCGTCCTTGCGCCGGGCCTGCGCGATCTTCTCCAGGCGCGGGGAGAGATAGAACTCCCGGGCCACGGCGAGTTCCACCGCAACCCCTTCGTCTTGAGCCTTCCAGCGCGAGAGCGTCGTATGCGGCACACCGACCCGTGCCGCCGCCGCGCCATCCGACACTCCTTCCTCGCGAATCACCGCGCAGATCGCGTCGAGCTTTTCCATGGAAAAGGAGGACGGTCGGCCTGGCCTCGCAGCCGGTGACGGGGCAGACGCGTGGGTTTGCCCGCGCGGGGCGGGTTCGGTGGAATCGTACATTGTGGCCGCGGAATTCATAATGTCCGATTGTAGCACGGGTTTTGTACGGGATTCGCAAGTCGTTGTCCGCACGTGGGTTGTGACGCGCAAAGCGCCAAAATCCGCTCATGCCATCCTCCTGCATGTGCCGTCCCCAAGCCCCCCAAATGCTGATCCGCTCGACAGAGCGAACTGGCGCGCGTAACCTTGCGGCATGACAGAGCTGCTCGATCCGCCGATCTCACTGCGGAACCTGGCGCGGATTTCCGTGGCGGACTTCCACCGCGCGGACGAGCTCGGGATCTACGGCCGGCACGCGGTGCTCATTCGCGGACTCGTCACGGAGAAACCTCCCATGTCGCCCCTCCACCTGACTCTCTCCAAGCGTCTGTATGATCGGCTGCTGCGGCTGAATTTCCCCGGCCGTAGCGTGCGCCAGGACGGCCCGCTGACACTGCGAGACTCCGAGCCGCGCCCCGATGTAGCAGTCGTGGCTGGTTCAGACGAAGATTTCACTGAAGTCCATCCCACGACCGCCCTGCTCGTCATCGAAGTGGCCGTCACCAGCGAGGCGCTCGATCGCGGCATGGCTGCGATCTATGCGGAAGCTGGCGTCGAGGAATACTGGATCGTGCTTGCGACCAAAAAGCAGGTGGAGGTGTATCGCGAACCGGCCGGCAGCGACTACCGCGAGCGCCGGCTCTACGCCGCCGACGAGGAGCTGGTCTGCGCTGCCCTGCCGGCCGTTCGTGTGCCGCTGGCTGAGCTTTTCGGGTGAGGCTCAATCCAGCCAGTTTTCCACGCGCAAGCCGGGCACCTTCTCGAAATCCACGAGGTTACGGGTGACCAGCGTGGCGTCGTGCGCGAGACAGATGGAAGCGATCTTCAGGTCCATGGTGCCAATGCGCACGCGCTCGTTTTGCAACCGATGGAAGTGATTCGCCGCTTCTTCGTCGAACGGCAGGATGTCGAAGTCAGACAACGCGGTGATTGTCACCTGAAACCGCTCGTAAGCGCGAATCTGTTCCCTCCCGGCCGTGAGCCGATTAATGAGCGCAAGCCAACCTGCGGTCGCCTCCTGGACCGTGACGATGGTGGTGAATAGCTCCAGTCGCCCCTCCGTGGCGCGCCGCTCAATCACCGTCGCGTGCTCCGTTCCGTGAGCCACCTCACGGAAATGGTTGGTATCCAGCACCGCGAACATCAGTCTACCGGCCCTCTTGGTTCGCCCTCTCCCGCCATTCCGCTCCCAGCTTCATGGCTTCGTCAAAAAGCTCGTCGTCTTTGGCAAAGCCGATCGCGTTGCGCCACGTCCCTTTGGAGGGCTTCACCTGCCGTTCGAGAGCCTCCACGCGCTTCTGCAATTCGGATAACTTTTGCTCGATCAACTGCGTGCTCATGCTGTTCAAGATGCCATCCCAGCTCTCATTGCGCAAGGTCTACCGTACCATGCCGAGCTTCTTGCGCGCCTTCGATTGCGGCATACCGAGGAAGTTCGCGAACTGGACCGTTCGAGCTCGCTTCGCATCGCGGTTGGTTCGGCTCGGGCGGGACGCCCGGCCGAGGCAGGCGAGACGCCCGCCCTACCCGGGGCCGGGGCGTTGCGCACCCTTGCTCACCGCTTCCGCATCAAATTCGACAGCGCCACCGCTCGCGCGATGTCCTTCACCCCACCCGGCCCCTTCTTCGCTTCCGCCTCGATGGCCTTGATCTCCTCCTGGTCGTCGAAGGTGAGGACGCGGCGGAGGGCGTAGGTGCTGAGGTGCTCGATGAAGGCGTGGACGAATTTGTCGTGGTCTTCGATGAGGAGGCGTTTGAATTCGTTGGCGTCCTTGAAGGCGCGACCGTCGGGCGTCGCGCCGGAGGGGTTGATGAGCGGGGCTTCGCCGGTGCCGGCGGCGGTGGTCTCGCGGGTGCGCCATTGGCCGATGGCGTCGTAGTTGTCCCAGGCGAGGCCGAGGGGGTCGATCTTCGCGTGGCAGGCGGCGCAGTTGACGTTGTCGCGGTGCGCCTCGATTTTCTCGCGGAGGGAGGCCTTGGGGTTTTTCGGCGGGTTGGGCTCGATGGCGGGGACGTTGGCCGGCGGCGGCGGGGGCGTTTTGTCGAAGATGACTTCGCTCAGCCAGACGCCACGATGCACGGGGCGATGGCGCGTGCCGTCGGAAGTGAGGCCGAGGGAGGCGCCCATGGTGAGCAGGCCGCCGCGATGATCCTCGGGCTTGAGCGCGACGCGTTGGAAGCCGTCGGCCTTCGGCTCCGGCAGTCCGTAGAAATCGCAGAGCCGGGGATTGGCCATCGTCCAGTTGGCATCGATGAAGCCATCCATCGGCTGGTTCTTCGCGAACATCTCGCGGAAGAACTCGACCGGCTCGTCGCGCATGCTCGTCTCGAGCCACGCGTCGTAATTGGGATAGAGCTTCTTGTCGGGCGGGAAGGTGCCGACGCGGTGGAGTTGCAGCCACTGGCGGGAGAAGTCGTCGACGAAGTGGTTGATCCGGCTGTCGGTTAGCATGCGGTCGACCTCCTTCTTCAGGCCGTCGCCGGTGAGGGCGTTGCCTTTGGCCGCGGTGAAGAGGGCGTCGTCGGGCATGGAGCTCCAGAGGAAATACGAGAGCCGCGAGGCCATCTCCCAGTCGGTGAGCCGCTCGCGGGGCGTCGGGTCGCCTTCGACGAGGTAGAGGAAATTGCGCGAGGTCAGCACGCCCTGCATCGCGATGCGGTAGGCTTCGGCCGGCTTCTCGCCCGCCGTGCGCTCGTCCTTGTAGGATTTCAGATATTCCGCCAGTTCCTCCTTCCTGACCGGCCGTCGCCAGGCGCGCTCGGCGAAGCGTTGCAGATGCTGCGCGACCACCTCGGGTGTCGCGTCATCGGGCGGCACCAGGCCCGTGCGGCGCGACTTTTCCGCGTCGGTCTCCAGCGGCCCTTCCCATTCGAGCCAATCGAGGAGCACGGTCGAAAAGAGACCGTTCCCTTTGTCGTCGAACATCTGCGGGGCGTTCGGGTTCAGGAGCAGGGTCTCGCTGCTGTGGGTGAACATGTACGCCCGGCTGGAGAGCGCATTGCGAAACGCCGCGCCGGCCCGGCGGTCGACGACATCGGTGGCGACCACGCAGAAGGAGAGCTGCGCCGGCATTTCGAGCATCACCTCGAACTCGTAGACCTGCGGCTTGTCCTCCGGCGCCGTGATGTCGGACTCGATGAGACCGGAAACGGTTTCCTCGCCCGTCACCTTGCCGATGCTCAGATGCGCCGGCTGGCCGCCGACGGGGCGGATGCCGCTGGCCTGAAAGCGCAGGCGATAGAGCCCGCTTTGGGGATTTCTCCCGAACCAATCCGGCGAGAGCGCATTCTGCACGGTGCCGGGGAAGAGGAGCCAGCGCAGCGGGTGCTTGATGCCGAAGCGATCCAGCGCCTCCTGCTGCGTCTTGCCGCCGCCGTAGCGCAGATCGAGCGCGGTCTTGGTGACCTTGCGCGCCTCGCCGGCCACGGCGGGAAAAGCGCGATCGAGCACCTGCTCCGCGGCGCGGTAGTAGCGATCGACATGCGACGGCGACAGCGTCAACTCCGAGCCGACGCGTTCGAACCCGTGCCACCGGTTGTCGTCGAGCAGCTCGCCCGGCTTGGTCGGATCGTACCGCACGCCGAGCAGGTCGTAGACGGTGTTCTGGTACTCCTTCCGGCTCAGCCGGTAGTGCGCCACCGACGGCCGGGCCGCCATCCGCGCCGCGCGGCCTTCCTTGAGCAGCGTGTCGAGATTCGTGACGAAGGCCGCGATTTCCTCCTGGGTCGGCTTCTTCTCCTTATCCTTCTTCGGCGGCATCTCGCCGGTGTTGACCTGCTCGATCATCTCCGCCCAGTGGTGCGCGTCGGCGCCCACCTTGAAATCGCGCGAGAGCTGGTCGATCCGCAAGTCGCCCTTCGACTTCTCGGGGCCATGGCAGCGGATGCAGTGCTTCTCCAGGAAGGCGTCGTAAGGCGCGGCGGCGCGGACGGCTCCGGCGAGGCTGAGGCTGGCGATCACGAACGATGAGGCTCTGAAAACGAAGCGGGACATGAGAAGTGTGGACGATACATAACCGACATTGCCCTGATGGGCGATCCACGAATTCCAAGGGGTGGGGGAGGCGGCAGTGTGTTGAGAATCTGTTTTCGGTTCCATCCAATGATCTTCTTCAAGACCTCGCCAGCCTCCTGACGTTAGGCGTTTCGTCCAGCAATCGGTTCCTACTGTTCGCGCACCCGGAGATCGCCGGTGGCGCCGATAGGTTGGCCGGCGAGGTCGTTGGAAGGGCCGGCGGCGAGTTTGAAGGCGATGCCGCCAACGGTGAAGCTGGCGATTTGCTCGGCGACGAAGCCGAAGTGGTCGGTAGCGGGGGTGACGGTGCCAAGGGCCTGGCCCTTGATGACGATCGCGGCGATCCTGGAAAGGATTCCATTGCCCGCGGGAATGAGTTGATCCCCATTTCCGAAGAAACCGTCGCCACCGGTTTGCACGCCGGCGACGAGGTCGCTGCCGATCCAATCGCGCCCGACGGTGACGGCGCCGATTTGCACGTCGGCGTTGGCGGGGCCGCCGCCGCGGTTGTAGCCGGCGAGGATGTCCGCGCCGCGGACGCCGCCGGTCACCGCGAGGTCTTTGATCGCGAGAGCCGCAGCGTTGCTGGCGGGTGCAAGGTTCCCCGCGGCGAAAATGCGCCCGGTGAGATCGCCGCCGATCTTGATGCTGCCGATGGTCGTGCCCGCGATGAGGCTGCCGCTGGTGGGATCGGCCCCGGCGAAGAGCGAGTCGCCGAGCGTGACGCTGGCGATTTTGCCGCCGGTTTCGAGGCTGCCACTGTGCGCGCCGGCGCCGCCGACGATGCTTTGGCCGAGCTTCACGGCCCCGAGATCGCCGGCCGCGAAAATCGAGCCGCTATTGGCGGCGCTGCCGCCGCGCAGCGTGCCGCCGATGGTGATTGCTCCGCTGTCGTCGTCGCCGTCATTCGCGCTGCCGTCGATGTTCACAAAAGCCGCGACGATGTCGGACTGCACGGTGAAGGCGCCGAGCTTGCCCTTGATGTTGCTCTCGAGCGAGCCGCCGGGGGCTTGCGTCGAAAGTCCGAGCAGGCCGAGCGAATGCACGGTGAGGGCGGCGACGGCGGGTTTGGCCGGGTCGCCGTTGCCGGCGTCGAGCTGGCCGAGGTCGCCGTCGACGGTGACGAGGCCGAGGTCTATGCCGGTCGCGTCGATGAAGCCGACGTTGACGAAGCCGTCGCCGCCGTCCGCGCCGCGCGTGGCGGTGATCGTGAGATTTGCGCCGGCGAAACCGGCGCCCAGCTTGAGCTTCTGCAACTGTGCGCCGCCGTTGGAACCGGCGACTCCCACGCGGATGAGCTCGCTGCCCGTAAACATTGCGACGTTGTTCTTCACCGTCACCGTGTCACCGTCCACGTCGGTGAAGGTGACGGACTTGTTGCCGTCGGCGAAACTCAGCGGGCCCGGCGGCGGGATGGCAGGACCGCCGCCGCTGCCGGTGATGACGCCCGCATTCGCACCACTGCCGCCGCCGAAGATGACGTAGCCGGCGCCGGCGAAGATGCCGCCCGGTCGGGCGCGGAAGGCGCCGACCATCACGTCGGTGAAGCCGTCGCCGTTGATGTCGCCCGCGCTGCTCACCGAATGGCCGGCGTTGTCGTCGTTGGGGCCGGCTGCGAGGAGCCGGGCGCCGCTCGTTCCGGCGAGCCCGGCGAGGCTGAGCGTCGGGCCGAAGGGGGTTGCCTTGCCATACACGATGTAGGCCGCGCCCGCGTAGTTGTTGTAGCCGTAGGCGCCGACGATGACATCGGCGAAGCCGTCGCCATTCACGTCGCCCGCGTCGCTCACGGAGAGGCCGGCGTGCGCGTTCGAGCCCGAGCCGTCGAGGCGGAAGCCGTCGGCGCCGGTGAGCGCGGAGAGCTCGAAAACGGCGGTCGCATTCGTGGCGTGGCCAAAGACGACGTAGGCGTGGCCGCTCGTTCCCGCCAGGTCCTCGCGCTGGCCGATGAGGAGGTCGCCGAAGCCGTCGCCATTCACATCGCCCGCGCCGCTGACGGAATAGCCGGTGAGATCGATCGTCTGAACGCCGTTGAGCGCGAAGCCGTTCGCGCCGGTCAGCGAGCCGACGCTCATCGTGCCGGTGAAGGCGCTGGTTTTGCCATAAATGACGTAGGCCGTGCCCGACGCCTCGCCGTGCGGATCGGACTCGGGCGCGCCGACGATCAGGTCGTCGATCCCATCTCCGTTCACGTCGCCCGCCTCGCTCACGCTCGTGCCGAGCCGGTCGCCGTTGGCGAGGCCGGTGAGCTTGAATCCGTTCCCGCCCGTGAGGCTTGAGACGTCGAACGCCGCGGAAAAGGCGGCGCTTTGTCCGAAGATCACGTAGGCCGCGCCTTTGATCGAGTCGTCCCGGTAGTCGCCGACGATCACCTCGTCGAACCCGTCGCCGTTGAGGTCGCCCGCGCCGCTCACGGCAAAGCCGAACGCGCCCAACGCTGGCCCGGTGATCTTGAATCCGTTCGCGCCGGTGAGCGTCGAGACGCTCAGCGTTGCGGTGAATCCGGACGCTTTCCCAAAGATGACGTAGGCGCCGGACTGGTAGCCGACGATCACATCGCGGAAGCCGTCGCCATTCACATCCGCCGAACCGAGCGAGCGTCCGACAATGTCGCCCGCAGCCACGCCCTCGATCTTGAAGCCGTTCGTGCCATCGAGCGAAGACGTATTGAAGACCGCGGGGAAACCCGCGGCCGTGCCGAACACGACATACGCCGCTCCGGCCGTGTCCGACGTGGGCGCGTCGGCCCCGATCGCGCCGAGGAGCAGGTCGTCGAAGCCGTCGCCGTTCACATCGCCGGCGGCGTGCACCGTGCGGCCCGCCTGGTCGCCGGCCGCCACCCCGGGAATCGTGAAGCCGGTGGTGCCGTTGAGCGACCCGAGGGTAAGCGGCGACGCGATCGGCGCGTGGGCGGTTCCCATGACGCCGAAGACGAGATACGCCGCGCCGGGGCCGGGACTGCCGTTGCCCGGAACGACGCGATTCGCCGCCGGCGCGCCGATGAGCAAATCGGCGAGGCCGTCGTTGTTCACGTCGCCCGCGCCGGCGATGGAGGCGCCGGTTGAGTCGGCCTTGGCCACGCCGGTAAACTTGCGTCCCGTCGCCAGCGTCAGCGCGCCGAGATCGAAGCTCGAGGTGGGGTTCGCCTTGCCGAGGACGAGGTAGGCTTTGCCGATGAATTGGTCCGGCGTGCCCGCGCCGATCGCGCCGATGCCGAGGTCGTCGAAGCCGTCGCCATTCACGTCGCCGACGCCGGCCGCGCGCCCCGCGTAATCGTATTCGCCTTCGCCGACGATGCGGAATCCAGTCGCGCCGCGGATGGCCGACGCATCGAGGTCGGCGGTGAATGGCGTGACCGCCGCGTTCTTTCCAAAGACCACGTAGCTCGCGCCGGAGTAGGTGCCGTTGATCGAGGCATACGGCGCGCCGACGACGAGGTCGGCAAAGCCGTCGCCATTCACGTCGCCCGCCGCATCGACGGTGTTGCCGAGCGCGCTGTTGTTCGCCTCGCCGGTGATGCGGAAGCCGTTCATACCGTCGAGTGCTGCCGGGCCGAAGTTCGGCAGATACGCCGTCGTCTTTCCGAAGATGACGTAGGCCTGTCCGCGCCTGCTGATCCCATTGGCATACGGCGCGCCGAGCACGAGATCGTCGATCCCATCGCCGTTGATGTCGCCGGCCTTGCTCGAGGCGCCACCGAGGGTCGAGCCGCCGCTCGGCCCGTCGAACCGAAAGCCATTCGTCCCATTGACGGTGGTGAGATCGATCAAGCCCGTCGGATTCGAACTGCGCCCGAAAAACACGTAGGCCGCGCCTGAGGAGGTCCCGCTCGGGTCGGCATTGGTGACGCCGAGGACGACATCGCTGAACCCGTCGTGGTTGAGGTCCATGGCGCCGCTCACACCCATGCGGAAGCCGACGCCGTTGTCGCTGTCATGGGCCGCGCGCAGTTCGACGCCGTTGCTGCCGTTGAGCGTGCTGACGTTGATCGTCGGTGTGGACGTGAAGGACGCTTTGCCGAAGATGACAAAAGCGGACGTGTCGGAGCCGGCGAGGCCAGCGAGCTTGATCTGGCCGACGATTACGTCGTCGAACCCGTCGTGGTTGAAGTCGCCCGCCGCGCCGGCGCCCACGCCGAGCTGCGCGTTGGGGTCGTTGCCCTGAATGCGGAAGCCGTTGGTGCCATCGAGCGCGTTGGCGTCGAAGAACGCGGGGAAGCCGCCCGCCTTGCCGAACACGACGTAGGCCTCACCGGCAAAACCACCGGAGGGCGGGCTCGCACCGCGCGAGCCGACGATGAAATCCATGAAGCCGTCGTGGTTCACGTCGCCCGCGGTGTCGACCTGGCGGGCGGTGTCGGAGGCCGTATCCACGCCGCCAAACTCGAAGCCGTTCATGCCATCGAGCGCCGCGAGCGGCACATCGAAACCCGAGCCGATGCCGACGCTCCCGCCGCCGCCGAGCGGCGGGTCGATCGCGGAAACTGCAGCGCCGACCTCGCGCACTTTCACGTCGAGCGTCGAACCGACAAAGAGGCCGGTGAGATCGTTCGACTTGCCGGCGACGAGCGGGAACTTCGTGTTGCCGACGGTGAAGTTGCCGATCTCTTCCGCGAGGAAGCCGAAGTGATCCCCGCTACCGGGCGTGCCGACCACTTCGCCCTTGATCGCGATGCTCGTGATCTTCGCCACCTTCGCTGCGTCGCCGCCGGCGATGAGCGACTCGCCGCCGTTGCCGAAAAACGCATCGGTCGAGCGCGCGCCCGCGACGAGGCTGCTCGCGACCCAATCGCCCGCGACCGTCACCGCGCCGATCGTCGCGTCGGCGTTTGCGGCCACACGGTTCGTGCCGTAACCGCTCAGAAACTCCCCGCCGAGAACGCTGCCGGTGACCGCGATGCTCGCGATGCTCTTGAGCGCCCAGACGCGGCCGCCGTCCACGTCGCCGCCGATCTTCACCGCACCGAGCGCGCCGTTGGTCGCGACCGTCCCGCTGCCGGAACCCGCGCCGCCGATGAGCGAACCGCCGAGCGTCACGGGGCCGATGTCGCCAGTGGCCAGGATGCTCGCGGAATTCGCGGCCGCCCCGCCGCGGATGTCCTGCCCGACGCTCACGCTCGCGATGCTGCCGAACGCCAGCAGACCCGTCGCCGTTGCACCGGAGAGGATCGAGCCGCCGATCTTCACCGCGCCAAACGCGGGATTGGTCAGGCCGACGTTGACGCTGATCAGGCTGGCCAAATCCGTCGTGAGGGTCAGCGCGCCGAGTTTGCCGATGATCGCGCTGCCGGTCAGCCCACCCGGGCCCTGAGTCGAAACGCCGAACCGCCCCATCGAGTGAATCGTCAGCGCGTCGAGGCCTGGTGTCGTCGCGTTGCCATCGCCCGCGTTCACCGCGCCGAGATCGCCGTCGATGCTCACGGTGCCGAGGTCCAGGAGCGTCGCATTGAGGTAGCCGACGTTGACGAAGCCGTCGCCGCCGAGCGCGCTGGGCGCGGCGGTGATCGTGAGGTTTGCGCCTTTGAATTCGCCGCCGTCGTCGGCGAAGTTGATCGCCTGCAACTGGTAGCCGCCGACGGAGCCCGCGGGCGCGAGCAGGAAGTCCGCGAAGCTAAGCGTCCCCTTGCTGACCTTGACTGTGACGAGGTCGCCGTCCACGTCGGTGAAGGTCGCGGTCTTCGCGTCCTTGAGCGTCACGGCGATCGAGTTTTCCTGCACCTTCAAGATCGCTGCGCCTTGCTTGAAGACGTTGAACGAGTCGCCGCCGATGAGCTCGTTGCCCTGTGAAATCCAGCCGGGACCGATGCTCACGAAATCATCGCCGTCCGTTCGCACGACGAGCGTGTTCGACGTGTTGGAGAAGTTCAGCACGCCGAGCGCGTCGATCGTGATGGAATTCCCGCCGGCCCCAAGGGTCACCTGCTCGATGCCGTTGATGCGCGAGACGAGGCGCTTGCCCGCAGCCGGCTTCGCGCCGAGGTCCTGCGTCAAGTTGAGCGCCAGCCCTCCGGAAATCTCCAGCGTGTCAAAGCCGTTGCCGCCGATGAGGCGCTTGATGGGTCCGGTGGCTGCCGCAAATAGGTCGTCGCCCTGTCCGCCGCGGAAGACGTCGCCGGCCCCGCCATCGGGCACGGTGTCGTTGCCCCGCCCGCCGATAATGACATCCGCCCCCGCGGTGGCGTTGAGCAGATCATCGCCCGGACCGCCGCGCTGCGTCACCGCGCCGGTGTCGAAGCCGAAGACGAGCGTGTTGCGGCCACCCCCGGCGAGCGAGCCGAAGCTGCCGACGAGCACGTCGTCGAAGCCGTCGCCATTCACGTCGCCCGCCCCGCTCACGCTTTGGCCGGCGCGCACGCCGAAATCGGTGCCGACGAGCAGGAAGCCATTCGTTCCATTGAGCGCGCCGACATTGAGGCTTGGCGCGAACGCGGCGCGGCCGAAGACGACATACGCCTCGCCGTTTTGAAAACCGCGCTGATCGGTGAACGCCGCGCCGAGGATCACGTCGTCGAAGCCATCGCCATTGACGTCGCCCGCCGCGCTCACGGATCCGCCCGCGTATCCGCGCGCCACGCGGCCATCGATGCGGAAACCATTCGTGCCATCCAGCTTCGTGAGATCGACCTTGGCGCCGAAGGTCGTGCCGGCCTTTCCGAACACGACAAACGCCGCGCCGGTGCTCTGTCCGAGCGCATTGGCGCCCGCCGCGCCGATGAGCAGGTCGGGAATGCCATCGCCGTTCACATCGCCTGCGCCGCTCACTTGATCGGCACCGCCGCCGGTGATGCTGAAGCCGGCGACCCCGGTGAGGTTCGTGTCCAGGAGAGTCGGCACGAAGTTTCCCGCGTGGCCATAAACGACGAAGGCGTCGGGATCGGTGCTGGTGGACGTGCCGACGATCACATCGCTGAAGCCGTCCGCATTCACGTCCGCGCCGCTCACGCGCAGGCCGAGCGATTCAAACTTCTTCGTGCCTGAGACGGTGAACCCGTTCGCGCCGTTGAGCGTCCCCAGGTCGAGCGGCGCCACCGGAGCGGTCGCGCGTCCGAAGACGACATAGGCCAGGCCCTGCTGGGTCAGCGCGCCGGTGGTGAAGCTCGGCGCGCCGACCACCACGTCGCTGAAGCCGTCGCCATTCACATCGCCGGCGGCGCCGACGGTGAGGCCGCTTAGGATGGACGACGCCGTCGCGAGGAGCTTGAAGCCCTCGGCGCCGTTGAGCGACGAGAGCTCGATCGGCGACGCGAAGTTCGCCTTGCCGAAGACGATGTAAGCCGTCCCGGCCTGGCCCGGCGCGTTGAGTTTCAACGAGCTGAGGATGATGTCCGCGAACCCGTCGCCGTTGAAATCGCCCGCGCCGCTCAGGGTGAAGCCGACGTAATTGCCCGTGGCCTCGCCCCGCATCGCGAAGCCGTTCGTGCCATTGAGCGCCGAGAGCTCGATCGGCGACGTGAATGGACCGGCCTGGCCGAAGACCACGTAGGCCGCGCCGCTGTTCACGCCGTTCGTTGCCACGCCGGTGGCGCCGATGAGGAAATCGTCGAAGCCGTCGCCGTTCACATCGCCCGCTGAGCCGACGATGCGCGCGCGGTCGCCGGCGGCGGCGCCGTTGATCGTGACGCCGAGCTGGCCGTCGTTGAAATAGGGGAGCGCGTAGCCGCTCGGCATGCCGTGCGTGACGGCCGCGGAGATGCGCAACGTCGCCGCGCCATTCACGCTCGTGAAGACGTGGAACGGATCGCCGGCGATCGTCGCGTCCGGCTCGCGAATCCAGCCGGGGCCGAAGTTCACCGTGTCGCCCGCGTCGCCGATGACGGTGAGCGAGTTCGAAGTGGGCGAAAGATTCACCACGTCGCGCACGCTGAGCGTGAGCGTGTTCGCGCCGGTGCCGGTGAGGTCGATCTTCTCGAAGTCTTCGAGCTTCGCGCCCGCGAGATTCAGCGCGAGGCCCGAGCCGTCGAGCTTCAACGTATCGAGGCCGGTGCCGCCGTGGAGCCGGCGGAAATTCAGGTCGGTGATTGTGACGAGATCGTCGCCCTGTCCGCCGCGCGCGGAGTCGGCGCCGCCCAGGCCGTTTACCGTGTCGTTCGCCTGCCCGGCGACGAAGACGTTCGCGCCCGCATCGCCGGTGAGCGTGTTCGCGCTCGCATCGCCCGCGTGTGTCACCGCGCCCGTGTCGAGGCCGAAAAAGACGCGCGCGACGCCGGGACCGAACGTGAATCCGCTCACGCTGCCACTGCGCTCGCCGAAGATGATGTCGTCGAAGCCGTCGCCGTTCACGTCGCCCGCCGCGATGGCGTTTTGCGACGCCGTGCCGCCCGCCAGCTTGAAGCCGAAGTTTTGCCCGTCGATCTGCCCGAGGCTCAGGTTGCTGAAGCCGCCCGCCTTTCCGAGCAGGACATACGCGCCGCCGCCATACCGGACATCGAAGTGGCCGAAGGCCCCGCTGATGAGCACGTCGTCGAAGCCATCGCCGTTTACGTCGCCCGCCGCGTCCACCACGCTGCCGGCAAAACCGTTGGCTTCGCCGGTCACGATGAAGCCGTCGGCCGGGGCGATTTTCGAGAGTTGGATCTTCGCGGCGAATGGCGTCGCCTTTCCGAAAACGATGTAAGCTGCGCCGTCATACGTGCCGCCGGGTCCGTCCGCGCCCGGCGCGCCGATCACGATATCGTCGAAGCCGTCGCCATTGATATCGCCCGCGCGGCCGACACGGCTCGCATAGTCGCGCGCCATTCCGCCCTCGAACCGTACTCCGTTCGTTCCGTTGAGCGTCGAGAGATTCGTCTTCGCGGCGAACCCGCCGGCCTTGCCGAAGACGAGATACGCCGCGCTGGAACTGACGCCGTGTGGAGCGGCCCCGCTCGCGCCGATGAGGACATCGCCGAAGCCGTCGCCATTCACATCGCCCGCCGCCGCGAGCGTTGAGCCGGTGAGATTGCCCGCCGCTTCGCCGTCGAGCCGGAAGCCGTTGAAGCCATCCAGCGACGCGACCGGGATCGTCGGCGTGAAGCCGCCCGCATGGCCGAAGACGACATAGACCGAGCCCGAATATTTGCCCTTCGGCGCCGCGCCGAGCGCGCTCACCATCACATCGGCAAAGCCGTCGCCATTCACGTCGCCGGCGCCGCTCACCTGCTGTCCCAGCACGCCCCCGGCCACCTCGCCCGTGAGCTTGAAACCATTCGCGCCGTTGAGCGCCGAGACATCAAGGTCCGCCGCGAACGGTCCGCTCTTTCCGAAGATCACAAACGCCGCGCCGGCATTCGTGCCGCCTGTGTCGTCGCCGGAATCGCCCACAATCACGTCGGCGAAGCCGTCGCCATTCACATCGCCCGCGCCGCTCACCCATTGGCCGAATCGGTCGGCGGAAATCGCGCCCGCGTTGGTGATGCGGAAGCCGCTCGGGCCACCGAGCGCCGACGCCTCCAGCGTGGCCGGGAGCCCGCCCGCCTTGCCAAACACCACGTAGGCCGCGCCGCGCGTCACGCCGCCGAGCTGCGCGCTGTAGTCGCCGACGATCACGTCCTCGAAGCCGTCGCCATTCACGTCGCCGGCCGAGGCTGCGTATTGGCCAAAGTTTCCGAACTGGACCGTCCCGTTGATCGTGAACGCGCGCGTGCCGTCCTGGCGGAAGAGCGACCAGCCGGCGATCGGCGAGGTCGGCACGTTCGTCGCGATCTTGAGCGTCGCCTCGCCGTGATGCAGGACGGTGAAGTCGGTGCCACCGATGTTCTCGGGCACGCCGCGGAACCAGTTCGGGCCGAGGTTCACGAAATCGTCCGCGCCGCCGACGATCGTGAGCGTGTTCGAGGTGGGCGAAAGGTTCAGCACCTCGAGCGGTGTGAGCGTGAGCGTGTTGTTCGCGACGGCGCTGTTGAGGTCGATCCGCTCGATGCCGTCGAGCGCGGGGCCGGCGAGCGTCGTGAGATCGAGCGCGAGCCCGGCGGTATCGAAGCGCACCGTGTCTGTGCCGAGGCCGCCTTTGACGCGGAAGAAATCGGCGCTCGTGAGACCGAAGAGGTCGTCGCCCTGTCCGCCGCGCGCCACGTCCGCGCCGCCGTTCGGCAGCAGCGTATCGTTGCCGCGTCCGGCGATGAGCACGTTCGCGCCCGCGTCGCCGGTGAGCGTGTTCGCGTTTGCGTCGCCGGGATGCGTCACCGCGCCGGTGTCCGCGCCGAAAAGGACATAACTCGCGCCAGCATACCTGGCGCTTGCGCTGTGGAACAGCGCGCCGACGAGCACGTCGTCGAAGCCGTCGCCATTGAAATCACCGCCGCCGCCGACCGCGACGCCTGCGCTGTCGAACATGGCCTCGCCGCCCAGCACGAAGCCCCTTCCCGGAAGCAAATCCGCCACGCTCGACGACGCCGCAAAACCGCCGGCCGCGCCATAGATCACCACTGCGGCGCCGGCCGCCTGCCCGCGGACCGACGCATACGAATCCCCGATCACCACATCGTCGAACCCATCGCCGTTCACATCACCCGCCGCGGCGACGGCGTTTCCGAATCCGTACAACGGAAAGCCGCCGCGCAGCTTGAAGCCCGTCGTGCCGTTGAGCTTCGAGAGATCGAACGACGCGCCGAAGCTGCCGCTTTTTCCGAAGACCACGCAGGCCGCGCCCGTGAAGCCGTCCGCGCGGTTCGTCCCGATCAGCAGGTCGGCGAAGCCGTCGCCATTCACGTCGCCCGCGCCGCTCACGCTCATCCCAGCATTGTCGCCGGCCTTCTCGCCGCGCAGGCGGAAGCCGTTTTTCCCATCGAGATCGGCGACCTTGAACGGGAAGGCGCGATCCGCCCGCCCGTAGATCACATACGCCGCGCCGGAATCGATGCCGTTCGCGTCGGCGTAGCGCGCGCCGACGATGAGATCATCGAAGCCGTCGCCATTGATGTCGCCGGCGGCGCCGGCGGCGGAAAGCCGGTCGCCGGCGGCCGCGCCGAACGTGGTGAAGCCGTGCGCGAACTGCAAACTCGGCCCGAAATTGTTCAGTCTCTCGCGCGTGCCGAAGATCACGTAAACCGCGCCGGCATCGTCGAGCTTCGTGACGCCACTCACAAAGTCGGCGCCGCTCGCGCCGACGAAGACATCGTCGAGACCGTCGCCATTGAGATCGCCGGCGAGCCCGACCTGATTGCCGACGAACTGAAGCGCAACGTCGCCGGCGAAGCGGAAGCCATTCGTGCCATCGAGCGTCGCGGCGTCGAGCGTCGCGCTGAAGCCGCCCGGCTTTCCGAAGATGACGTAGGCCGCGCCGGAATACGCGCCTCCGATGGACAACGCGGACCCGCCGACGATCACATCCGCGAAGCCGTCGCCATTGAAATCGCCCGCCGCGCCGACGCTCACGCCGACGCCGAAGCCTTGGGGCCCGCCGATGATGCGGAAGCCGTTGGTGCCATCGAGCGCCGTGAGATCGAAGCCGCCCGCGAATCCGCCCGGCTTGCCGAAGACCACGTAGGCCGCGCCGCTGTAGCCGAACGCCCCGTCGGCCGTTTGCGCGCCGATGATCACGTCGTCGAAGCCGTCGCCATTCACGTCGCCTGCGTTGGCGAGCGAGCTGCCCGCGCGATCCTGGGCCGAGACGCCGCGGATTTTGAAATCGCCCGCTTGCCCGAGCACGAAGCCGACCGGCGGTGGCGACGCCGTCACGCCCGGCGCGACGCGCAGCTTCGCCTGGCCGTTGAAGAAAACGTTGAATGGCACGCCGCCGACCAACTCGGAGTCCGCGCGCAGCCAGCCCGTGCCCATATTCACCGAGTCGCCGGCATTGCCGAACACGGTGAGCGTGTTCGACTCGCCGCTGAGGCTAAGCACGTCGAGGGGCGTGAGCGTGAGCGCGTTGTTGCCCGAGCCGGTGAGATCGACGGCTTCGATGCTGCGAAGCTGGAATTGATTCAGCGCCGCGAGATTCAACGCCAGCCCCGCGCCGTCGAGCCGCAGCGTGTCCGTGCCGAGCCCGCCGTCGACGCGCTTGAAGGTGAGGTCCGAGACCGCGAGCACGTCATCACCTTCGCCGCCGCGCAGCACATCCGCGCCGCCATGGCCAACGAGCGTGTCACCCATGCGCCCGCCGATGATCACATTCGCGCCTGCGTCGCCGGTCAGCGTGTTCGCATTGCCATCGCCCGGATGCGTCACCGCGCCGGTCTCCGAGCCGAAGATCACGTAAGCCTGGCCCGCCTGCGAGCGCCCGCCAGGATCCGCGCCGCGCGCGCCGAGCACGAGGTCGTCGAAGCCGTCGCCGTTGACATCGCCCGCGCCGCGTGGCGTCGTGCCCGCGAAATCGTCGGCCGCGATTCCTCCGATCTTGAACCCGTTCGTGCCATCGACCGACGCGAGGGAGAAGGTCGCGCCGAAAGAACCGCTCTTTCCGAACACGAGATACGCCGCGCCGGCGTCGTTCGCACCCGCGAGCGACGCGCCGACGATGAAATCGTCGAATCCATCGCCGTTCACATCGCCCGCGGAGTGGATTTGCGAGGCGCGATCGGCGTTGTTTTCGCCGGTGATGCGGAATCCGTTCGTGCCATTGAGCGCGGCCAGCGCGAAATCCGCGGTGAACGGCGCCGCGTGGCCGAAGATCACGGCGGCCTTGGGTGGCACATTGAGACTGCCGCTGCTGCCGACGAGCAAATCCGCAAAGCCGTCGCCATTGATGTCGCCCGCTTCGCTCACGTAAAGGCCGCTTGCCTCCTGCGCCGCGCCGCGGATGCGGAAGCCGTCGCCGCCGGTCAGGTTTTTGACGAGCACCGAAAAGCCGGGAAACGGCCGCCCGAAGACGACGTAGCTCCCGCCGGTGTCGGTGCCGAGCGCGTCCGCGAGCAGCGCACCCGCGATCACGTCATCGAAGCCGTCGCCGTTGACATCGCCCGCGCCGCTCACCGACTGCCCGAGCCGGTCGTTTTTCACCGCGCCGACGATCTGCAGGGTGTTGAAGCTCCCGGAGTTCGCCGGCACTGCCGCCGGAATCGCCGTGCTCCTGCCGAAGATGACGTAGGCCGTGCCGACGTCGGTCACCGCCCCGCTGTCCGCCCCCGGCGCGCCGGCGATCACATCGCCAAAGCCATCGCCATTCACATCGCCCGCCGCCGCGACCGACGCGCCAAAGGCATCGCCCGTTGCCACCCCATTGATCCTGAACCCATTTGTCCCATCCAGCGTCGCGAGGCCGAGGCTCGCGCTGAACGGCGCCGCGTGCCCAAACACCACCCACGCCGCGCCCGCCGTCGCCTGCGATCCGTCCGCCGTCTGCGACCCGATGATCACATCCGCAAACCCATCGCCATTCACATCGCCCGCGCCACTCACCGCGAAAAAGTGCTCCTTCGCCGGGGCGCCGGCTGTGAGCTTGAAGCCAGCGGTCCCGCTCAGCGCCGACAGCTCGATCACCGGATCGAATCCTGTTGCCTTGCCGAAAATCACATACGCCTCCCCCGCATTGTTCGGCCCGCCGCTTACGCCCGCGGCCGCGACGATCAAGTCGCCAAACCCATCCCCATTCACATCCCCCGCCTCCGCGATATTCCCGACAAAGTCATTCGCCGCCATTCCGTTGATGGTGATCCCATTCGCTCCATTCAGCGACCCGAGCGGAAACGGATGTACGAACGCCGGTGCGATCCGGGCCTCCAGCGGCTCGGGCGCCGAAGCGTGGGAGCGGCGCGGACACGACCGAAGCGCTGCCTGGGAAGGAGCGGTGGGAGTCGGCGGGAGGGTCATGGCCGCACGCGTGGCACGTCCACGCTGTCTCCCAAGCTCCCGTAGAAATGCGAAAACTCAATCTGCAAATTCGTCATGACGGCGACCATTCACCGGGGCAATCTGCGGACGCGTCGATCTCGGTGAAATTGCCCCGATGAGGCGAGCCAAGGGCGGCGCAAGGAAGCGAAAGGTCTCTTCCAGCCTTGCGGCGACGCGAGAGGCCGGCGAGCAGGGCGGCTCCCGCCGTGAACGTCAGGGGGACGTTCGGTTCCGGTATCGCCGTCAGGCGGACGTCCGACGAGTTGATACTCAGCCGCATGACGAATTCCTGCGCGGTGGGAGTGCCGTTCTGGTCGACGTAGAAGCCCGCAAGGTTGGCGCCGTCGTAGACGGACTGGCCATTGTAAACGAAATGGCCTCCCGCACCGAATTGGATATGATGGTCGAGGCTGACAAAGAGCCGGATGAACTCGCCGTTCAGGAGAACCGGATCGCCGGGCGTGAACAAATGGCCGGCGCCTGATCCGTCATAGAGCAGATGCAGGTTGAGCTGCACCGGGGCATTCACGTCCAGCGAGACGAGGTTGACCAGGCTGGTGGCGCCGCTTTGCTCGGTGCCGGCGGTATGGATCTCCATGCGGTCGCCAACGTTGGAGCCGCCGAAGATCAAGTTGCTCACGTTCATCGGGCGTCCCTGGTGGACTCCAAGGTTATCGATGAGGCCCGGGAAGAGGACGCCCTGGTGGACGCCGTCGTCCATGATCGTCAGGTTCCCGGCGATGGGCGAGAGGTTGTCGCCACCAAAGGTTGCCCCAATGACATCCACCTTGCCGGCGCCGGTCGCCGAGCCGGAAGCGCTGCGCACGAGGACGGTCCCTTCACGGACAGTCAGGCCGCCGCTGAAGTCGTTGGGATTGAGGAGCCGCACAGTGCCCGGCCCCATCTTGACGAGGCCGAGGGGCGCGGTCCGCGCGCCGTCCACGGTATAGCCGTCGCGGATGAGGAAGCTCCATTCGGCATCGACCGTCTGGCTGAACGTGAGGACGGCGGGGATCTCCGAGCCGTTCTCGACGATGGCGGGGGAGCCGCTGACGATATAGCCGGTCGTCAGGCCGCCGCTGAAGACCGTGGGCGAGAAAGAGACGTTGCCGGTGCCGTCGACGAGCGAGCCGATGGTCACGTGATGGCCCGGGATTTGCAGGGTCGCGTTGTTCAACAGCGTCACCTGGTTGGTGCTGCCCAGCGCCTGGTCGTGGTTGAGCCGCAGGACGTGGTTGGCATCCGGATCCGCGGCCGAGTTGCCGATGGCTAGGTTTCCGGTGAAGTTCGGGTTGGAATTGTTGAGGCTGATGACTGCGTACAGGTTGTGGTAGACGCCCAGCGTGGCGCCGCCCGGCCGGCCGGTAATGTTCAGCTTGCTCGTAAACGTCGGCGCATAGCCGGTCGCGTCGCTGATGATGTGCCCGTTGAGGTTGAAATTCACGGACTCCTCGCCGGCATTCACGTTGCTGAACACGTCCTCCACGTAGAACTGCAGGTCGTCCTTCAGCCGCAGGTTGCCATTGAGGTTGTACTGGTCGAGCGAGAGGCCGGTGCCGATGACGCCGATCTTCTTGACCTGCGAGGAGGCCTGCCCCGGCTGGGCGTCGGACGGCCGGTTGACGACGATCTCCTGCGGGATGCCCACGTTGACTTGGAAAGAGTCGAAGGCGCCGGTCAGCGTGGCGCCGCCGTTCGCGTTCACCTGGTCGCGCATCTGGAAGTAGAGCTGCGCCTCGGGCGCTCCATTGCTGATGCTCGAGCTGAGGTCATTGCCCCCCGCGGTGCCGAGGATGATCGGCCTCCCGGCCGCGCCGGTGCCGGCCGGCTGGCCGACGCTCTTGATGACCAACCGGCCGCCATCGATACTGAAGCCGCCGCTGAACTCGGTATTGCTCTCCGTGAGCACGAGCGCGCCCCCGAAGATGCCGTTGGCGGCGCCGCTGCCGTTGTTGACGGTGCCCTTGTGAATGCTGCCGGCGCCCGTGAGATAACCGGCGTTCGGATTCAGCACGATCACGCTGCTGCCGGCCGAGGAACCCGCGAACGCCCAATCCGATTGCCCTTGCACTTGGATGACGCCGTCCAGGTTGAGCGTGCGGTTCGCCGTGGATGGCGCGAAGCTGAAGGTGGAGTTGTCCTCGAAGGTGATCCACTCCGCAGTGGTCAGATCCACGCTGGGCTGGAAACGGAGCGTGGCCCCGCCGCGGACGATGGTCCCGTCGAGCGCGTTGGTTGCCGCGCCGAGCGGCGTCACGGTCCCGCTGAAGGCCAGCGTTCCCTGCCGCACGTCGATGAGGCCGGTCTGGGTGTTCCCGAGGCCCGTCGCCTGGCTCACCACGAGTGTGCCGGGGCCGGTCTTCGTGATGGAAATGGCGTACGGGTTGTTGGTCGTCGCCGTAACGATATTGTTGCCGCCGACGATGGCATTGAGCTGCAGGGTCGTGGTGGGCTGCGTCACCTCGATCGTGGCGCCGTTGTCGCCGACGAGGAAGTTGCGGTCGGTGAGGACGGTGCTGCCGGTGTACTGGACGGTCGCGCCGTTGAGGCTGAAGCCGCTCGAGGTGGCCAGCGCCTGGCCGAGGCCGTTCGGGACGGCCAGCGTCAAGACCTGCGCGCTGGTGAGGGTGTTCGAGAACGTGATGGTCGTCCCGTTGACGGCCGTGATCGTGGTGCCGGCCGGCACACCGGTCCCGGTGACCGAAGTGCCGATCGCCAGCCCGGCGGGCGTGCCCGTGTAGGTCCCCGTGTTCGTGCTGGTTGCCGCCGACAGTGTGACGCTGCTGAACACCGCCGACGTGGGAGTGACCGTGAGCGAGGTCGTCCCGGCCGGCGCGGCCGTGGTGATGGTGATCTGGTTGGTCGCGCTATTGACCGTCAGCACGGTGCCGAGCGAGGCGCCGGTCGAGCCAGTCACCGTGCTGCCTGTCCGGATGTCGCTGAGGTTGGTCCCGCCGGGAAGGGTGATCATGGTCGAGCCGGTGACGCTGGTGCTGAAGGTCAGCGGCTCGTAGTTGAGCTTGTCGATCGAGATCACCCCGCCGTTCAGGTAGACCGCGCCGGTCTGCATGTTCCGCCCCAGGGTCGTGGTTCCCGGTCCGGAAATGACGAGCGGGCCCGCGCCGACGATCGGCGCCGTGACGTTCAGCCCGCCCGTGCCGTAGTTGAAGAGATAGAGCTCCTTGTTCCCGTTCACCTGCATGGGGCCGCCGATGATCGACTTCAGGGCGGTCGTGCCGGTCGGCACGAGGATCGCGCCTTCGTCCAGGCCGCTCGTCCCGAGCGTGATGCCGGCATCCTGGATCCGGAGCGCGGAAGCGGTGCCCGGCTCAGCAAACCGGATGAGCTTCACGCTTTTGGTGAGCGCATTGGCCGGGGCACTTTGGAACCCCCCGGCTCCCTCCGCCAGGTATTCCCCGACGCTGGCCGCCGCGGGGTCGGTCCGGGTCGCGTAGGTGACCGCCGGCAGGGCGATCAGCGTGCGGGTCGCGTCGCCGGACGCCGTCGCGGCGAACTCGGTCGCCGTGCCGGGCGTCAAGCCAAAGGTCGCCCACGGCCCGAGCAAGCCGGAGCTGATATTGACGGCGCCCGCGGCGGAGAGATAACTGATGACCCCCGAGCTGCCCGGCGAGACGAAGTTGACCGTCGCGCCGATCGTGCGCGTGGTGGTCTGGCCCGAGCCGATGGTGAGCGTGATCCCACCGCTGCTGTTCGCGAGCGCGACTTCGGAGGCGCCGCCGCGGAAGTTCGGCGCGCCGTTCCAGGTCTCGAGGGCGCGCACGGTCGCATCGCCGCGGATTTCCAGTTGGCCGCCACCCAGGACGAGGGGCGTGGCGGTCGTGCCGAAGATATTGGCCACCGCCGTATTCCCATTGACGTTCGCGTCCAGGATCAGCTTGCCGGAGCCGACGTAGATTCCCCTGTCGAAGTCGTTGTTGTTGCTCGTCCCGTTGACGTAGTTGGCCGTCGTGCCATCGAGGCCGCTGAGGATGACGGTGCCCAGGCCGACCTTTTCGATGCTGCCGTTGTTCGTCGCATCGGTGATCCGGCCCGCGAACTCGACCATGCCGCCGGCGGCCGCGTAGAGACGGACGTTGCGGTCCCACGAGCTGACGCGCAGGCTGGCGTCGTTGAACTGGGTCGACGCCGCGGCTGTGAGCGAGGGCGCGAAGAACTTCACCGTGCCGCTCGTATTCTCGCCGCCGAGCGTGACGTTCGCGCCGCTCGCGTTGCTCATGATCTGCAGCGTCGGTGCGTTGAAGATCTGCCCGCCGGTGGTCAGCGAGAGGAGCACGTCGCCGACCGCGGTTACGTCGCCGATGATCGGGTGCGCCTGCGCGTTGCTCGGGTTGATGGCGTTCGAGGCGGCGACCGAGAAGAAATCGGTGGCGCCCGAGGCCAGGCGGAGCGCCCCCTGGCGGAGCAGGATGCTTCCCGCCGCGTCCCACGTGGAGTGGATGAAGAAGTTCGAGTTGGTCACGCCGGTGAAAGCGGACCTCAGCACCTGATCTTCATTCGCGCTCGTCACGAGGCCCGGCACCGCGCCGCTTGGCAAGTCCTTGAACACGCCGCGAATCTGGATCACCCCGCCGCTCGCCGCAGCGTTGTTGAAGTTGACGATCCGTGCCTGCCGGCCGCGCTGCACGTCGTTCAGCGGATTGATCCCGCCGCTTGCCGTGTCCACGCCATAGATGTCGCCGCCAATCGTGAAGGAGGCGCTCGTCCCGTTGACGAGCGAGAGGTCGAACGCCGTGGCGGCCGTGCTCACACGATCGCCGGCTTCGTTCAGCGTGTTGACCACGACATCGCCGTTGAAGACGTTGTTGCCGGCCTCCGCGCGGAAGACCGCGGGCTGCGTCATGGAACCGAACTTCACCTGGAGCGCGTGCGGGTTGGCCGGGTCCCCGACCGTGATCCCGCGCTGCATGCGGAGCTCGCCGGTGCCGCTGATGTTGACCAGGTGGGAGTTGCCGAGCGCCAGGTTGTTTTCCAAACGCAGGATGCCTTCCACGACATTCGTGTTGCCGGAGTAGCTGTTGGCGCCGCTCAGGTTGACCGTGGCCGGGCCGCTCTTCGTGATCCCGCCGCTGCCCGTGATGCGCGAGGAGATCGTGAGGTCGCTGGCGCTGATGTTGTTATTCGCGACCGGCGAGCTGGCCGCGAGACGGTTGCTCGTGAACACGCCGGTCGTTTCGTTCAGGCCGGCCGCCACGTTCTGGATGATCCCCTCCACGTTGCCGAAATTCAGCGTGCCGCCGCGGATGAGCGCCGACTGGATCGAGTTGAAGGCCGCGTTCGGCGCTGCCGCTCCGATGATCCCGAGGCCGGCGTGCAGGATCATGCCGGAGCCGATGGTCAACGTCTTGTCGGGTGAGATTTCGAGGAGGAGCCGGTTGCCGCCCTTGTCGACGAGCTCGGTCGTCTGCTGCGCAAAGGTCAGCGAGTTGAAGCTGATGTTCGCCAGCACGCGATAGAGCGAATCCTGGAGGCGGCTCTCGTCGCGCTGATCGAAGAAATAGACGCCCTCCGTGGCAAAGATCGTCTCCGAGCTGGCACTGGTGGAGGGGCCGAAGCCGCCGATGAGGCGGACATTTTTGTTTTGGCCATTGGCGATCTCCGGGAAGGAGCCGGGGTTGAGCGGATCCTCGGCGCCCTTCTCGTAGAGCGAGTCGAAGTCGTAGGTGTCGGTCACGCGGAGGCCGCGCGGCGTCTGCAGGTTGACGCGCGCCGGGCCGGCGGTCAGGTACTCCGACGTCTTGAGCGGGCGGAGGAACTTCGTGAAAACGCCGGGGCTGACCTGAACCGACGCGATGGTCATCAGGCCGCGGCCCGCGAACAGCGTGTCGTTGTTGCTGAGCGCCAGCGTGTTCGAGGTATTGGTGGGCAGCGTCGCCAAATCGCGCGCCGCGACCCCGCCGAAGGCGCCGACGACGATCGAAGTCGACTCCACGTCGACGCCGCTCCCGAAGCGGTTGAAGCGCCCGCCCCCCTTGAACATGCTCGGGTCAATGGCGTTGCGGATGTCGATGGTCGCCGACCCGCTGGTGAGCGGAGCGCCACTGGGACCGAGACCGCTGCCGAAGTCGGTACCCGCCTTGAGCACGCGGAAGTTGACGACGCCGCCGACGTCGCGGGTGTAGTTGTCAAAGCTCATCCCGACGTTTTGCCCGCTGGCCGACGGCGCCAGGTTCACCGCGCTGGAGCCGGGGTGGACGTTCAATACGCCGACAGATTCGCTGCTCGCCGTGGTGAGGTTGCCGAGGAAGCGCAGCTGCGAAGCGCCGCCGAGGTGGATCGCCGCGCTGTCGTTGATCCGATCGGTGCTGTTGTCGTCGGCCGCGCTCGCGTTGAGCGAGTTCCGGTTGTCGATGAAGAAGCTCCCGTCGTTGGTCAGCCGGATGGAGCCGACGTTTTGGAAACGGCCGCCGTCCATGAGGGCAACACCGGGCGTGGTCAGGTTGCCCGCGCCGCGCGCGACGAGGATCTCGCCGCTGAAGGCGCTGTTCGGATTGACGAAATCGAGCTCGTTGTTGCCGAACTTCGTAAAACCGCCAGTGCCGTTGAAAGCGCCGAACATCACGACGGGATTGATGCGATTCGTGTAGACCGCCTCAATCGCATTGCTCGCCGAGCCGCCCGTCAGCGTGACATCACCCGCGAAGCTGATCGCCTGCAACGGCGCGTCGGCGGATTGCACGAACAGGAAGCCGTTGTTGAGCGTGAGGTCGGCGCCGTGCGTGCCGCGGGCATCGACAAACGAGAGCCGCGCGCCGCTCGCGAACGTGGCCGAGGCGCCGGTCCCGACGGTGATCGTATTGGTGCCGGTCGTGTAGTTGTTAAACGAGGCCGCCGGCGCATAGGTGGCGCCGGTGTGGAGCAGGCCGTTGGCGGTCTTGTTCGCCTCGCTGCCGATCGTGCCGAGGAGGCCGCCCTCGAAGCGGACCTCGCCCTTGGCGACAACGATCGAGCTGAGACTCTGGAGGCGGCCGCCGTTGAAATCGAGGATGCCGTCGCCGTTCTTGGTCAGCGTGCCCAGGCCGCCGTCGAAGAGGTTGCCCGCCATGGTGAGCTGGCCGACCGTGCCCGCCGCCACGATCTCCGGGGAATCGTCGACAAAGATCGTCGTCCCGCCGTCCAGGGTGATTGGGCCGGTCCAATTGAGATTGCGGTCCGTCAGGGCCGCCGCCGCGTTGGCGATCTGCGTCGGACGCTTCATGACGAGCGCGCCACCGGCCCCGGGCTGGCCGGCGCCGTTGAGGTGGAGGTACTCGCCAATCGACATCGGGGTGGCGACAGCCGTTGTTGGATGCAGCTCGAGCGTCGAGCCGCTCGCGACCGTCGTGCCGTCCATCCACGAGAGATTGTTGCCCATGAACCCGGCGGTATTTCCCTCGAACACGAGCCGCCCATTCCCGCTCACGAACAGTTGCCCGGCGATCGTGTTGGCGGCGTTGTCACGGGCCTGCAAGAACGTGCCGCCCGCCGTCTGGCCGCTTGCGCCGCCGGAGATCACGAGATCGCCGTTGAAGATATTCGCGGAGCCGCTGGAGGCCACGCTGGCCGTCGCCCCGTACGTGATGCCGAAGCCGTTGATGACTTCCGGCGCCTCGCTGTTGATCCCGCCGGTCGAGCCGTTGCCAAGGAGCAGGAACGTCTTGCCGGCGTCCACCTGGATCGTGGAGCGATCGCCGTAGACGACGATGTTGCGATTATCCCACAGGAAATCGTCCGTCGTGTGGAGCGTGCCGCCCTCCAGCAGGATGGTCTTGATATCGGTCACCAGGGTCGGCGCATTCCCAAAGGCGGTTGGCGACGCCACTTCCACCGTGCCGCCGTTGATGAACACATTTCCGCGGAAAGTGTTGGCGCCCGTCAGCACGGTGGTGCCGTCGCCGGCGATCGTCAGCGGATTGTCATTGGTGCTATTGTTCTCGATGATGGCGCTGACCGTCAGCTTCGGCCGTACGATGCCCCCGCCATCCTGCGTCACGCCATCGCTGCCCCAATTTTGCAGGACGAGGTCATTCGCCGCCAGCGAAGTGAGGAAGCCGTTGCTGATCACGCGATTGCCCCCGGTCGCGTTGCTCGCGAGCAGGATGGCGCCGGGCGTGGTTCCGTTGCCAAGGACGACGTGGAGACCGCCGAGCCCCAGGTTGCCCGTGCCGCCGCTAGCGTCGCCGTTGAAGCGCACGGTGTTGACGCTCGTGTAGGTCAACTGGCCGGTGAAACCTGAACCGGCTTCCTCGATGTTCCCGGTATTCGCCGCGATCGCCGAGAGATCGTCGTTGCGCGTGGAGAGCCCGGTGGTGGCGTCGATGGTGAAGGGATTGACCTGGCCGCCGCTGCCGGGCAGGTCGATGTACGCGAAGTTCGTCGCCGCGTTCGCGCCCGCCGGGTCGAGTTCCGTCCCGTAGCTCGACCACCAGGTCGGGTTGGTGCTCCCCTTGTTGGTGGAGGTCCCGGAGTTGAAGATGATCGTCCCGGTGCCACCCGTGCCCGGAGCGATGGCAAAACGGACCGCGCCCCCCGCGCTGCGGGTCAAAGGTGAGCTGTTGCTGCCGATGGTCATCGTGCTCGCGTTATTCCCGGGCAGCACCTGGACGGAGGAGAGACCGTTGCGGATGAAGCTCGGGCCGGTGACGGTTTGGTTGATGGAGCCGGTCGCCCCCACCGAGCCGGTCGCCGTGCCTGTGAAGAGCCGCAGGGTGCCGCCATTCAAGTACATCTGGGCGGTCCCGATGGTAGCCAGGCGCTGGGCTGTGAATTGCCCGAAGTTGCGCAACTCCAGGACGCCTCCGCTCACGAAGACCTTGTCGAGCGCGCTCGCGGTGCCCGTCGGGGAAGTGCCGGAGCCGCTCAGCCAGACCGTGCCGTCGCCGACCTTGTCGATCGAGATCTGTCCGTTCGAGCCGGCGGCCTTCACGAACGCATGCTGGAGATCGACCGTGCCGCCGGCGCTGGCCACGAGGCGCAGGTCGCGCAGATTGGCCGTGCCGCCGGGTGTGTTATCGGCGTCCAGGACGATGCTGCCGCCATGTGTTCCGTAGGTGACGGTGCCCGATGTATTCTCACCGCCGATGACGATGAACCCGGTGCTCGTCCCGTCATTGGCGATCTTGTTCGCGTTGCCGAGATAGGCCGTCCAGGTGGGGGCGTTGAAGGACTGGCCCGGCTGGGTGAGGAAGACGGCGGCCGTCTGGATGCCGGCGCTCGTGATGCTGTTGTAACCGACGCTCGCATGGCCAAATGCGGTGTTCGGCACCGAAAGCGCGAAGCTCGGAGTGGGCGCATTGCCCACGCCCGTTTGCCAGAAGGCCGCGTTCGCCGCCGGGTTCGTGTAGCGCAGGACGCCCTGCGCCATTTGGAGCAAGCCATTCGAGTACCACGGCTTCTCGAGGTGGATGTTGAGGTCGTTGCTGCCCGCGAACTCCACGTTGAGGATGTCCGAGGCCGAGTTGGCCGCGCCGACCGTCGCCGTGCCGGTCGAAACGTCCTTCACCTGGCCGCTCAGGATGAGGAGACCGCCGGCCGAGTTGAGGCTTCCGCCGCCGAGAATCGCCGTGGTCAGGAGCCGCCCGTTGAGCTGGCCGGTCGAGTAGAGGCTGGTATTCGGCAGGGTCACGCCGGTCGTGCCGTAAAGGTCGCCCGTGATCTGCAGGGAATCGTCCGCGCCGACCGACAGCATCGGGACCCCGAGGGCCACCTTGCCGCCGCTGACGTTGTTCAGGATGAGCGCCCCGTTGAGGATGGTGTGCTGGTCCTGTCCGCGGATGACCGCGCCGCCAAACACGGGCGCGAATTGCCCGCCTCCATTATTGGTCAGGGTGACGGTCGGGACGGCGTTGAAACCCTCGCCCACGTTGGTGAGCGTGATGGAAAGCAGCGAGTTGCTATTGCCCACGTTCGCCGTGGCCAGCGTCCCGGAGCCGCCCGCATTAATGGTCGCCCCGCCGCCGGTCACGGTGACCGTTTGCGCGGAGTTCGGATAGGTGCTGCCGTAGTTGGTGATCGCGACGCCCGAGAGGTAAGCCGTGGCCGCGGCGTTGATGATGATGTCCTCACTCGCGGCGGTCGCGACGCCCCGCTGGAAATTCAGGACGGCCTTCTCACCCTGCAGCGTCACCCCGGCGCCCGCGCCGCCTACCCCGAGCGCGTTGGCGCTGGCGACGGTCACCTGGCCGCCGGTCACCACGAGTGCGCCGGTCAGGCTCTGCGCGTTGGCCAGGGTCACGTCCGCGCGGCCCAGCGCGACGCCGGGCAGGAGCGCCCGGCCGTTGACGTTGAGGTTCCCCTGGAGGGCGTTGTTGCCGGAGAAGGTCAGCGCCAGCGCCGTGGTCTGGGTCACCGGGGGCGTGATCGAAAGATCGCCGAAAAAAGTGTCGCGCACGCCAAAGACGCCAGCGGTCCGCTGGGTGCCGGTCTGGGCAAACGTGGGGGTCACGCTGACGGAGCCGCTGATGGTCAGCGCGCTGCCGCTGCCGTTGTTGCTGAAATCGTCGAGGCCGTTGAGGGTCAGCGCGCCGACGGCGTGAGTGTAGGGAAGGGTAAAGCCGGTGTTCGTAAGCGTGAGACTGCCGCTCACGACGGTCACCGTGCTGTTGAAGGTCGTGCGCCCGGGGCCATTCGTGACCAGGTTCACCGCCGACGCCGCCTGGCCGATCGTCACCGCCTGGTCGAACAGCGTGCCGTGGTTCAGCGTGATGGTGCCGGCGAGCCCGAAGGTCACCGTGCCGAAGAACCGCGTCTTCGGAATGTTGACCGCGTTCACCACGGCAAGCTGCGAGAGGCTGCCCCGGGTGAGATCGATATTGTTGGGGGTCCCCGCGGCGCCGAAATCGATCGAGCCGTTGATGGCGAGCGTGCCGCCGGGATTGGAAGAGCCGCCGACGAGCGTGCCGACCGTGATCTGCCCCAGGAACAGCTGCGGCTGGCCGTTCACCGGCTGGTTCAGGCTGCCGAAGATGGTCAGGGTATTGGGCTGCGACTGCTGGAGCTCGATGTTGAACACCTGCCCGGGCTTGGTGAGCGCGACGATGGCGTTGCTCGCATTCGTCAGGTGTCCGTTGACGATGGAAGGGAGTCCGTTGAACGAATGCTGGCCGGCCGTCACCACGATCGAGCCGTTCGTGAGATCGATCGAGCCATTCCACACGCTGCTGCCCGCTGCGAGCGCGAGGTCGCCCGAGCCAGCTTTCCAGCACATTGGGATCCTAAGCTTAGAATTCCACGTGGACAAGTTGTCGCGGCCGCTTCTATAGTGTCACCTAAATACTAGTGACTCCAGCGTAACTGGACTGGCCACAGTTAGGCCGCAAATGTAATCACACTGGCTCACCTTCGGGTGGGCCTTTCTGCGTTCGCGAGTGGACCCGATAAGCTCATGGAGCGGCGTAACCGTCGCACAGGAAGGACAGAGAAAGCGCGGATCTGGGAAGTGACGGACAGAACGGTCAGGACCTGGATTGGGGAGGCGGTTGCCGCCGCTGCTGCTGACGGTGTGACGTTCTCTGTTCCGGTCACACCACATACGTTCCGCCATTCCTATGCGATGCACATGCTGTATGCCGGTATACCGCTGAAAGTTCTGCAAAGCCTGATGGGACATAAGTCCATCAGTTCAACGGAAGTCTACACGAAGGTTTTTGCGCTGGATGTGGCTGCCCGGCACCGGGTGCAGTTTGCGATGCCGGAGTCTGATGCGGTTGCGATGCTGAAACAATTATCCTGAGAATAAATGCCTTGGCCTTTATATGGAAATGTGGAACTGAGTGGATATGCTGTTTTTGTCTGTTAAACAGAGAAGCTGGCTGTTATCCACTGAGAAGCGAACGAAACAGTCGGGAAAATCTCCCATTATCGTAGAGATCCGCATTATTAATCTCAGGAGCCTGTGTAGCGTTTATAGGAAGTAGTGTTCTGTCATGATGCCTGCAAGCGGTAACGAAAACGATTTGAATATGCCTTCAGGAACAATAGAAATCTTCGTGCGGTGTTACGTTGAAGTGGAGCGGATTATGTCAGCAATGGACAGAACAACCTAATGAACACAGAACCATGATGTGGTCTGTCCTTTTACAGCCAGTAGTGCTCGCCGCAGTCGAGCGACAGGGCGAAGCCCTCGGCTGGTTGCCCTCGCCGCTGGGCTGGCGGCCGTCTATGGCCCTGCAAACGCGCCAGAAACGCCGTCGAAGCCGTGTGCGAGACACCGCGGCCGGCCGCCGGCGTTGTGGATACCTCGCGGAAAACTTGGCCCTCACTGACAGATGAGGGGCGGACGTTGACACTTGAGGGGCCGACTCACCCGGCGCGGCGTTGACAGATGAGGGGCAGGCTCGATTTCGGCCGGCGACGTGGAGCTGGCCAGCCTCGCAAATCGGCGAAAACGCCTGATTTTACGCGAGTTTCCCACAGATGATGTGGACAAGCCTGGGGATAAGTGCCCTGCGGTATTGACACTTGAGGGGCGCGACTACTGACAGATGAGGGGCGCGATCCTTGACACTTGAGGGGCAGAGTGCTGACAGATGAGGGGCGCACCTATTGACATTTGAGGGGCTGTCCACAGGCAGAAAATCCAGCATTTGCAAGGGTTTCCGCCCGTTTTTCGGCCACCGCTAACCTGTCTTTTAACCTGCTTTTAAACCAATATTTATAAACCTTGTTTTTAACCAGGGCTGCGCCCTGTGCGCGTGACCGCGCACGCCGAAGGGGGGTGCCCCCCCTTCTCGAACCCTCCCGGTCGAGTGAGCGAGGAAGCACCAGGGAACAGCACTTATATATTCTGCTTACACACGATGCCTGAAAAAACTTCCCTTGGGGTTATCCACTTATCCACGGGGATATTTTTATAATTATTTTTTTTATAGTTTTTAGATCTTCTTTTTTAGAGCGCCTTGTAGGCCTTTATCCATGCTGGTTCTAGAGAAGGTGTTGTGACAAATTGCCCTTTCAGTGTGACAAATCACCCTCAAATGACAGTCCTGTCTGTGACAAATTGCCCTTAACCCTGTGACAAATTGCCCTCAGAAGAAGCTGTTTTTTCACAAAGTTATCCCTGCTTATTGACTCTTTTTTATTTAGTGTGACAATCTAAAAACTTGTCACACTTCACATGGATCTGTCATGGCGGAAACAGCGGTTATCAATCACAAGAAACGTAAAAATAGCCCGCGAATCGTCCAGTCAAACGACCTCACTGAGGCGGCATATAGTCTCTCCCGGGATCAAAAACGTATGCTGTATCTGTTCGTTGACCAGATCAGAAAATCTGATGGCACCCTACAGGAACATGACGGTATCTGCGAGATCCATGTTGCTAAATATGCTGAAATATTCGGATTGACCTCTGCGGAAGCCAGTAAGGATATACGGCAGGCATTGAAGAGTTTCGCGGGGAAGGAAGTGGTTTTTTATCGCCCTGAAGAGGATGCCGGCGATGAAAAAGGCTATGAATCTTTTCCTTGGTTTATCAAACGTGCGCACAGTCCATCCAGAGGGCTTTACAGTGTACATATCAACCCATATCTCATTCCCTTCTTTATCGGGTTACAGAACCGGTTTACGCAGTTTCGGCTTAGTGAAACAAAAGAAATCACCAATCCGTATGCCATGCGTTTATACGAATCCCTGTGTCAGTATCGTAAGCCGGATGGCTCAGGCATCGTCTCTCTGAAAATCGACTGGATCATAGAGCGTTACCAGCTGCCTCAAAGTTACCAGCGTATGCCTGACTTCCGCCGCCGCTTCCTGCAGGTCTGTGTTAATGAGATCAACAGCAGAACTCCAATGCGCCTCTCATACATTGAGAAAAAGAAAGGCCGCCAGACGACTCATATCGTATTTTCCTTCCGCGATATCACTTCCATGACGACAGGATAGTCTGAGGGTTATCTGTCACAGATTTGAGGGTGGTTCGTCACATTTGTTCTGACCTACTGAGGGTAATTTGTCACAGTTTTGCTGTTTCCTTCAGCCTGCATGGATTTTCTCATACTTTTTGAACTGTAATTTTTAAGGAAGCCAAATTTGAGGGCAGTTTGTCACAGTTGATTTCCTTCTCTTTCCCTTCGTCATGTGACTTGATATCGGGGGTTAGTTCGTCATCATTGATGAGGGTTGATTATCACAGTTTATTACTCTGAATTGGCTATCCGCGTGTGTACCTCTACCTGGAGTTTTTCCCACGGTGGATATTTCTTCTTGCGCTGAGCGTAAGAGCTATCTGACAGAACAGTTCTTCTTTGCTTCCTCGCCAGTTCGCTCGCTATGCTCGGTTACACGGCTGCGGCGAGCGCTAGTGATAATAAGTGACTGAGGTATGTGCTCTTCTTATCTCCTTTTGTAGTGTTGCTCTTATTTTAAACAACTTTGCGGTTTTTTGATGACTTTGCGATTTTGTTGTTGCTTTGCAGTAAATTGCAAGATTTAATAAAAAAACGCAAAGCAATGATTAAAGGATGTTCAGAATGAAACTCATGGAAACACTTAACCAGTGCATAAACGCTGGTCATGAAATGACGAAGGCTATCGCCATTGCACAGTTTAATGATGACAGCCCGGAAGCGAGGAAAATAACCCGGCGCTGGAGAATAGGTGAAGCAGCGGATTTAGTTGGGGTTTCTTCTCAGGCTATCAGAGATGCCGAGAAAGCAGGGCGACTACCGCACCCGGATATGGAAATTCGAGGACGGGTTGAGCAACGTGTTGGTTATACAATTGAACAAATTAATCATATGCGTGATGTGTTTGGTACGCGATTGCGACGTGCTGAAGACGTATTTCCACCGGTGATCGGGGTTGCTGCCCATAAAGGAGGCGTTTACAAAACCTCAGTTTCTGTTCATCTTGCTCAGGATCTGGCTCTGAAGGGGCTACGTGTTTTGCTCGTGGAAGGTAACGACCCCCAGGGAACAGCCTCAATGTATCACGGATGGGTACCAGATCTTCATATTCATGCAGAAGACACTCTCCTGCCTTTCTATCTTGGGGAAAAGGACGATGTCACTTATGCAATAAAGCCCACTTGCTGGCCGGGGCTTGACATTATTCCTTCCTGTCTGGCTCTGCACCGTATTGAAACTGAGTTAATGGGCAAATTTGATGAAGGTAAACTGCCCACCGATCCACACCTGATGCTCCGACTGGCCATTGAAACTGTTGCTCATGACTATGATGTCATAGTTATTGACAGCGCGCCTAACCTGGGTATCGGCACGATTAATGTCGTATGTGCTGCTGATGTGCTGATTGTTCCCACGCCTGCTGAGTTGTTTGACTACACCTCCGCACTGCAGTTTTTCGATATGCTTCGTGATCTGCTCAAGAACGTTGATCTTAAAGGGTTCGAGCCTGATGTACGTATTTTGCTTACCAAATACAGCAATAGTAATGGCTCTCAGTCCCCGTGGATGGAGGAGCAAATTCGGGATGCCTGGGGAAGCATGGTTCTAAAAAATGTTGTACGTGAAACGGATGAAGTTGGTAAAGGTCAGATCCGGATGAGAACTGTTTTTGAACAGGCCATTGATCAACGCTCTTCAACTGGTGCCTGGAGAAATGCTCTTTCTATTTGGGAACCTGTCTGCAATGAAATTTTCGATCGTCTGATTAAACCACGCTGGGAGATTAGATAATGAAGCGTGCGCCTGTTATTCCAAAACATACGCTCAATACTCAACCGGTTGAAGATACTTCGTTATCGACACCAGCTGCCCCGATGGTGGATTCGTTAATTGCGCGCGTAGGAGTAATGGCTCGCGGTAATGCCATTACTTTGCCTGTATGTGGTCGGGATGTGAAGTTTACGGGAAAG